>JDSF01000037.1_pt1 | contig 125844 bp, 142 predicted proteins | sample 199441 | NCBI WGS metagenome assembly JDSF01 (sample SAMN02592751, study PRJNA231836) | bioreactor metagenome | isolation source: continuous culture bioreactor denitrification-DNRA | place: Germany: Bremen
ATACTAGCATCACATCGTATTATAGTGATATCCCATTGTCATATAATTCATATTCATTGCTGTCTATATAATTAACAAACATAACCCTTGGGATATCCTTATCACCTGATACTTCGTATATAGACTCACAATTTTCAATATAAGACACGGAATATAATAATGATAGAGCCACTGATAAAGCCAATATTTTTTTTCTCATGTTCTCCTCCTAATTTCCAATCCCTTTAACTTAGTTTGATTGTACATTAGGAGCTACTGGATTACACCCCGCTTTAAGTCGGGGTAACAAGGAGGATAATCTATTGTTTCAATCTTGTAATATGTTTCACTTTGGTAGTGAATTGAGACACATTCGAAAATCGATGAAATTAACTCAAAAAGATGTCTACGAAACCATAGGCATAAATGAGGACACACTTAGAAAAAATTGAAAATGGTAAAGTTATCCCTAAATACGAAACAATTGAGCTTCTCTCATCCATTTATAAACGCGATTTACTAAATGTACTTATGGAAAATAGAACAAGCAAATCTTGGTATGAAATAATCAATCAAATTGATTATTGGATTGTTACCAATCAATTCGAAAAAACTAAAAAATCAATTTGACTCCTTGTCTCTATCTGAAACCAAGGAATTGAAAGAAGATTTAATAGACTCTAAACAGTTAAAACAGTTTGAGCTTTTCCTAAATGGCTATATAACACTATTTGGATCAGATTGTGATCATAAAGAAGTTTTGTCTATTTTTCTTCAATCAATAAGAATAACCAATGAGCATTTTGAAATAGAAACTCTAGGAGCAATACCTAGTAGTTATTTGGAGTTGAGAATTATCCTTGGATTGGGAATCGTTCATGCTGAAATGGATAACATAGATGTAAGTAACAAACTACTTGAGTTTGTCTACAACGAAATATCTCGAAGCACTGTCACTAGCTCTGACACAAAAAAAATTGCTTATAAAAACTATTTACAATCTTTCTTACAATGAACACATTTTAGATAATCATTCGAAATCATTAGAATGGTCAGATCTTGGAATTAACCTTTGTACAAAAGATTTTTCAATGTACTGTCTTGCAAACTTACTTTACAGAAAAGCTGTATCTGAATACTATTTAGGAGCACATGATTATCAACAGACCTTTAAGAGAGCTTTTTTCATACTAGAATTGAATGGTCAATTCGATCTATTAGAGGTTTTTACTAACACCGCTCAAAATAAGTACGAAATGATTCTTGAGTAATTGGTTATATCTTCATAAAAATGTATCAGATAATAATAAAATGAAGTTTTTCTAAAAAATACGCATAAAAAAAGACCCCCGAGCGATTTGAGCATAGCAAATTTCAGGAGTCCAATGACTTACTTCTAAAGTTTTACAAGTTATCTACTAGACTTATTATGACCGATAACGCTTTCTGTACTGAAGGGGGGACATGCCTACAACCTTCTTAAACACTCTACTAAGTGATGACTGATTCTCATACCCAAGCATAAAACTGAGGTCTTGAATTGAAACATCTGTTTCCTTTAAAATCTGTTTGGCTTTGTCCATTCGAAGCTTCTGAATATATACATTCGGCGACACACCAACTTGTTTCTTAAACCAGTCATTATAATATGTCGGATTAAAATGCTCTATAGCTGCTAGTTTATCTATTGTAAGAGACTTGTCCAAATTGTTGTTTATAAATTGAATAGACTTAGGCAAGGTATTCTCATTTAGGAATCCAAGTGCATAATTAAGAAGATTCAATATTTGGTCGTTGTTTCTCATGCCTCTAGGATTATTTGTCTCATGTTGTAAGAGCACGCGAATAGCTTTCCACCTATCATCCATTTCTCTATGAATACCGTCGGTCTGCTTTAACATACTGCTAAGGACAGTCATTTTGTCTGGAATATCGACCACTAAAAATTTATTCGTAGAGTTTGCATAAAATTCATGTTTACATGACGGTGGTAAATAGAACAAATGGTTCTCATCCACTTCAAGCTTATGGGTTTCTGTTTGGATAGACAACGCTCCATCAATAGGTAAAATGAGTTGAGTAAAATTATGTTCATGTGAATCAGATCGATTTGAATAGGTTCTGTATTCACAAAGTATTTCATTATTTGCCACTGCGATGCCCTCCTCTCAACCCAAATCCATACTAGCTAAAACTTACCGACTTTCTCTTGATTTATTCTATAAGCTCTTTCATTAATAGCCCTTTGTACTGATAATACACCATCAAGATGATCGTACTCATGTTGGAACAACTCTGACAAGTCATTTTCAAATATCATGACCTGATCATTCCATTCTAAGTCTTTGTATTCTACCTTAACCTTTTTATATCGCTTAACATAAACCTCAAGTCCAGGAAAGCTCATGCAATCATCCCAAAGTGAATACATTTCTTCCCCGATATTTTTCATGACAGTTTATAAATGGAACGATTTTATCTTCGTATTTCATAAAAATAATTCGGTATGGTTCATCAATCTGAGGTGCTGCTATTGCACGTCCATAGCCATAGCGCTCCTTAAATGCGTCAATGGTATCATGTAAATCATCCACCACCTGTTTCGCTTTCATCAAATTGTCTTTCGTAATTGTTTCAGATACGGTATAAAGATTATCATTTCCCAGAAGTAAGATCTCTCTCTTTGCCATAGTAGCCTCCACAGTAATCGAATTTTTTTTATTATAAAAGAATTATATATCCTTTGTTATAATTTCACAACTTGTCTTTTAAGTTCGTATTCAACAAACTTGTTCTCCAGTAGAAACTATGATAAAATTTTTTCAAGGTTATAATTAAGGTCACCACATGTTCATTGAGACCAAGCGCTTCGTGAACTCGACCTCATTTTAATAATTTGCATGACAAATCATAAAGCTCATTAGACTTTATAAGGTCAGCTTCGGACAACATCCGACGCTGGCCTTTTTTATTTTTGTTTTTAGAAAAACAGGATAAAGTACAGTTCAACTCATTTGGTTGTAACGGCCTCGCGCCGTCATTATATCCACCATCACGCAGGGGGGTGCATGGTGAAAATATTATCTTACTAAGATAGGAGAGACAAATGAAAGACAAACAGCAGGGATCTATTTATGAACTGAATGGCCGACCACCACTAGGTGTCGCGGTTCCGCTAGGCATGCAACATGTACTGGCAATGTTTACAGGCAACATTGCACCAATCATCATTATTTGTAATGTATTAGGATTACCAGCAGAACAAAAGGCATTTATGATTCAATGCGGTATGATCGTCGCAGGTCTGGTAACATTTGTACAGTTATACCCAGCAGGTCCAGTAGGTGCAGGTCTACCTCTTGTAATGGGAACAAGTTTTGCATTTGTACCAACAGCTATTGCAGTAGGGAGTACATATGGACTACCTGGTATTCTTGGCGCTTCGATGATTGGCAGTATAGCAGAGATCGCAATGGGCTTTTTCTTAAAACCACTTAGAAAATTCTTCCCACCACTTGTAACAGGTACTGTTCTTGTGGCCATTGGTTTATCATTACTTCCAGTAGGTGTTAAATACTTTGCTGGCGGTGTTGGAGCACCAGACTTTGGTTCACCACAAAACCTTGCACTGGGTTTCTTCGTACTTATTACTATTATTCTTCTTCAACGATTTGGAAAAGGCATGATGAGCGTAGCATCAATTCTTATTGCACTTATTCTAGGATACCTAATTGCCATTCCTATGGGTAAAGTTAACTTTGCAGGTGTTGCAAATGCAAGCTGGTTCAGTTTCCCTATGCCTCTAAAATACGGCATTGAGTTCCATCTAGATGCAATTTTAAAATTTGCAGCTGTTTACCTTGTTGTTGGTCTTGAAACACTTGGAAACATCTCTGGTATTACTCTTAGTGGTCTTAACCGCGAAGCTACAGACCGAGAGTTATCTGGCGCTGTTGTTGCAGACGGTGTTGGCAGTGCTTTTGCAGCATTCTTTAACGTACTTCCTAACACAGCTTACGGTCAAAATGCAGGGATTGTAGCTATGACAGGCGTAGTCAACAGATTCAGCGTTGCAACAGGAGCTGTTTTCCTAATGGCAGCTGGTCTTGTTCCTAAGTTTGGGGCAATTTGTGCCGCTATGCCATCTAGTGTTCTTGGCGGCGCTGTACTTGTAGTATTTTCAATGATCACAGTAAGTGGTATTAGAATGATCGCTAAAGCAGGTCTAGATGGAAGAAACGGCACAATTTTAGCTATTTCACTTGGACTTGGTTTAGGTTTTGCATCAGTACCAGAAGCCATAGAACAAATGCCTGGTGTTCTTAATCACTTCTTTGCAGATTCAGTGGTTGCATCTGGCATATTGGCACTTGTACTGAATATGGTTTACCCTCAATCGGAAACAGTGGCTGCAAACGAAGAAAAGCAAGCAGCATAATACTATAAAGATATAAGGAGCGAACAGCATGTTATCTTTTAACAACTACCAACGGCCAGAGAGCTTAAATGAGGCCTATGAAATATTGAATAAACATAAAAGGTCTCAGTTAATAGGCGGTGGAGCTTTCCTTCGAATGGGACAAAGAAAACTAACGCATGTCGTTGATCTTTCTGGGCTTTCCCTCGACAAGATAGAAACAACAGAGCAAACAATTGAAATTGGAGCTATGTCCACATTCCACGCCCTAGAAACGAGTGAAATACTTCCCCCTATTCACCGCGAATACTTCCAAGAGTCACTTGGACAAATAGTCGGAATTCAGCTTCGAAACATGGTGACTGTGGGTGGAACCGTATTTAGTCGCTACGGATTTTCAGATCTAAACACAGCTCTTCTAGCCCTTGGTGGTGCTGTTCACCTTCACAATAATGGTGTGAAGGACATTAAAAGCTTTTTTGAGCAGGCATTGCCAGACAGAGACGTCTTAACAAAGGTTCAAATACCAAAGGTGTTTGAAGCGGGTGTCTTCAAATCCGCAAGACTCTCCACAGCAGACTACGCTCTTCTTAATCTTGCCCTTGTCAAAAAAGATGGGAAGTACAGAATAGCCGTTGGAGCAAGGCCACACCGTGCTAAATTAGCACATAAAACCATGCAGTACCTCGATGAAAATCCACTTTCAGCTCAGACTATTGACAATGCCTGTGGTTTACTTTCATCTGAAATACCGTTTGGTTCAAATAGACTCGCAAGTTCTTCATACCGCCAAGCGGTATCTGGAGGTCTGCTTAAGGAAGCTTTACTTGAAATTGTAAAGAAAACCAACCAGGAGGTGATGTCAGGTGAAAATTAAGTTTAATCTTAACGGCGAAAATATTGAAACTGAAATCAGACCAGACACCTTTCTAATTGATGTATTAAGAAACCATGACTGTCTTGGTGTTAAAAAAGGCTGTGATACGGGTACATGTGGCGCATGCACCATACATTTTGATGGAAAGCCAGCACTTGCCTGTGTCATGCTTGCCGCAAAAGCTGACGGACATAGTATTTTAACCATTGAAGGCGTTAGAGACCAGGCAAAATCCATTGGAAAACACCTTGTTGCTGAGGGGGTTGAACAATGTGGTTACTGTAGTCCAGGCACAATTATGAGCATTTTGTACTTGGAGTCTCAGATTGAAAACCCAACTGATGAAGAAATTCTATACTATCTAAACGGAAACCTATGCCGTTGTTCAGGGTACACAGGTCAGTTAAGAGCAATTCGTGCTTATATGGATTCAAAACATGGGGAGGTGACAGACAATGAAACATGTGCTTAACTCTCTGCCTAAGAAAGACGGTATGCAGCTCGTTCAAGGCTATCCAGTCTATACGGACGATTTGGCACCCCAAAATGCATTAATCGTTAAAGTCCTTCGTAGCCCTCATGCATTTGCAAGAATTAAAAACATTAAAACAGATTCCGCTAAAAAAATACCGGGTGTTGTCTGTGTTTTAACATGGAAAGACGTTCCTCGAATCCCCTATACAAGAGCAGGACAGTGTTATCCTGAGTTATCAGCTTATGACAAGTTTATACTCGATGAATACGTTAGGCATGTTGGCGATGATGTGGCAATTGTTGCAGCAAAGGATGAAGAAACTGCAAACAAGGCACTTCGTTTACTCAAAGTCGACTACGAAGTGTTAACACCCACCCTCGATATGGAAGAAGCTGTTGACCACAAGACTATTGTCCATCCAGAGCCAGAATTGTTCACACATATTAATGTGGGGTGTGATCCAAAAAGAAACATCGCCTGTGAGGTTTCTATAGAACTGGGTGACATGAATGAAGCCATTTCAAACTCGGACTATGTTTTTAAAGCAAGATACAATACCCAAGCACAGGCTCAGGCAATGCTAGAGTCTCATAGATCTTATTCTTACTTGGATCAAAACGGTCGACTCAATGTTGTATCCTCCACACAGATTCCCTATCATACTCGAAGAATATTGGCACGCGCACTTGATATACCAAGGCATCAAATTAGGGTTATGAAGCCAAGAATTGGTGGAGGTTTTGGCGCAAAACAATCCGCACACTCAGAGTTTTATCCAGCCCTTGTTACAAAGCTTACGGGAAAGCCAGCAAAGATCGTTTATTCTCGAAGAGATGTTTTTAGGGGTACAACTTCACGTCATAAAATGCGTTTTGATATTACCCTTGGCATGGACAAGGACGGCAAAATTAATGCTATTTCTATGGATGGTCTATCCGACACTGGTGCTTATGGTGAACATGCCCAAACGACCTTTGGCGCAGCAGGTAAAAAGGTTCTAACACTTTATAACAAAGTTAAGGCGAGTAAGTTCTCTGGACGTGTTGTCTATTCAAATAATGTTCCCGGTGGTGCATTAAGAGGGTTTGGCGTAACCCAAGGTACATTTGCCATTGAATCTGCAATCAATGAAGCTTGTCGTGAACTTGGCCTTGATCCAATTGAAGTTCGTCGAATGAATATGATTAAAAAAGGCGAAACAACGCCTCTTATTAATATGACAACCAAAGGCGCTGGAAAAGATCCAATTTATATGGATTCCTGTCTTTTGGAAACCTGTGTTGATGACGGCCTTAAGACTTTTGACTGGAAGGGCAAAAGAGAAAATCATGTTAAGTTAAATGAGAGTTCTCATCTTAAATATGGCCTAGGTATGTCCATTGCTCAGCAAGGTTCTGGACTTCCCAACATAGATATGGCAAGTGCAACAATTCGTTTAAATGACGATGGTTTCTTTACATTACTCACAGGATCAACAGATATTGGTACTGGGTCTGATACAGCAATGGCACAAATTGCTGCAGAAATCTTAGATGTCCCTCTTGAAAAAATTATTGTACATGCAGCAGATACCGATACCACACCATATGACAGTGGTGCCTACGCTTCGAGTACAACTTATACAACAGGAAATGCTGTGATTGATGCCGCCAACAAAATGGTGAATGCAATCAAAGAAACTGCCGCTGGCCTGTTTGAATCAGGTACCGATGATATTGAATATGCAAATGAACAAATTTCTTGCTCTAAAACAAATACTGTTATGGATCTTGCAAGCTTTTCAAATAAGATAATTTACAACACCATGCACACACAGTTATCTGTAACAGGCTCATTTGTTCCTAAAAAAACTGCACCTCCATACATGGCAGGTTTTGCAGAAGTTTGTGTTAATACGCTTACAGGTGAAACAAAAGTAACTGACTTCGTTGGTGTTGTCGACTGTGGTACACCTATCAATCCAAATCTTGCACGTATTCAGGCAGAAGGTGGGATATCGCAAGGCATTGGTTTTGCACTTATAGAAGATGTTCAAGTTTCTGAAAATGGAACACTTCAGACAGACAATTTCATGACCTATAAAATCCCCGCACGCAGAGACATTCCAAAAATTAGAGTACAACTTGCAAAAGGTTATGATGAAACGGGACCTTTTGGTGCAAAAAGCATTGGGGAAGTTGTTATCAACACCGTTGCTCCAGCAATAACAGAAGCTATTGAAGACGCTATTGGCGTTCGGATTAGAAGTCTGCCAGCAACACCTGAAAAAGTACTGCTTGCTTCCCTCAAAGGCGTCCGAGCCACTGAGGAGAATATAGAGACCAGCAGCCCCTGCTAAGCTGCTATAGCGGATATGCCTAACCCCGGGCATATCCGTTTTGTCGTTCACTTTTACTTATAATCAGATATAATAGGTAGCAGATAAACACACTTTCACAAGGAGGCAGATTAAAATGAATTATACTAATAAACTTAAAACGTCTGTGTCCTTACTTATGGTTTTAATTCTAGTAATAGTATTAACTCCAGCGGCATATGCGGAGGGGGCGTCAGGCATTCCCGATGAAGTAACCCTCCAGCTGAGATGGGAACATCAATTTCAATTCGCAGGATACTACGCTGCCCTCTGGGAAGGCTATTATGACGACTACGGACTTAAAGTTAACATTAAATCAGGAATAGATGAGGACAACAATGTTATTCTAGCGCCAGAAGCTGTGTCCTTTGAACAAGCAGATTTTGGTGTTGGTGGAGTCGATATTTTATTGGCTGTTGATAAAGGTCATACTCTCAAAATTGTGTCCACATTTTTTCAACGATCACCTGTTGCTTATTACATGATGCCAAACACCCGATTTACATCGATTTACGATATAACCGAGCTCAATGTCGCTCGACGAGAACATGATCTTTTAGATATTGAATTACAGGCCATGCTCATAAATGAAGGTATTAACCCATTTTGGGGACAAACTATTCCAAAGGATGTTGTTATTAGCTTCAGTGACCTCTTCTCTGGTCACTATGATGTTATTCCAGGGTATCTTGACACTATAGCTTACCAAGCTCACCTTCAAGGCGAGGACGTAAAGTCGGTTCACCCTATTGAATTTGGAGTCGATTTTTACGGTGACAGCTTATTCACGTCAGAAACTATGGCAAAGACCCGCCCAAAGCTTGTGGAGCGCTTCAGAAATGCTTCAATTTTAGGGTGGAAATACGCACTTGAAAACCCTGAGGAAATGGCTCAGAGAATTGCTGATCATTACTATAAAGATTCTAGAAATTATCTTGAGTTTGTAGAGTTTAATAAGTTTCAGTCTGAAAAGGTCTCTGAGTTGACCCTCTACCCAGTTGTTGAAATCGGAAATATGAATCCCTATAGATGGGAAAGTATGATTGAATACCTTACTACACTTAATCTAATTGAATCTGAGATTAATACAAACAACTTATTATTTGACTTTGAACAAATTCAAAAAGAAAAATCTGCTCTATACATTCGCCTTTATCAGAGTCTGCTCGCCTTTATTGCTATTGCTGGTCTGTTTAGTTACATTATATATATGAATAGGAAAAATCTTAAGCTAAGGAGCGAGGTCGAATATAGAAAAAAATGCTGAACAAAAAAATTAGTATTAGTCATGATAGATATCAGCGTATGTTTAACAGTTCCTTCTTAGGTATTACTGTTACAGATATAAATGGACGATTTTTAAACACAAATGATAAATGGGCTGAAATGACGAAATACCAGGAGAAAGAACTGCTCAATATGAGCATTTTCGACATTCTAAGCTCAGAAAGTAAACAAGCTGGAAAAGACCAGTTCAAAAGACTGAGAGACCGTGATGTTCAAGATATTGTTCTAGAGAGAAAGTATCTTAGAAAAGATGGGTCTCAGTTTTGGGGACAACTGTATATGACAAGCATAAGAGATCCAGAAACCAAGGCTCTTAACTTCCTTGGTATGGTTCACGACATTACAGAAAAACGTCAACAGCGGGAAGCAGCAGAACGGGCTGAGGCCATGTTAATTCATCAAGCCAGACAGGCTGCCATGGGGGGAAATGGTTGGAAGTATTGCCCATCAGTGGAGACAGCCACTAAACAATCTAGGTCTAATACTCACGAACATAGAAGACGCTTATAAATACGAAGACCTTGATGACGAAACCTTGTATGATTCTTCTCATAGGGCAAAATCACTAATTCAACAAATGTCTGATACTATAGACGATTTCCAAGATTTCCTTAATCCAAATCTTGACGCTGAATCCTTTGATCTTGAAGACATGCTTGATAATGTTATAGAGATGATTCAAGACAATCTGAAAAATCAATAAAATACTGCTCAACAGGTCTGGACAAATCAATGGAATCATAAAAGGACAGAAAAAACCAGTTAGCTCAGGCGATTTTCAACCTAATAAACAATGCTGTAGACGCCATAAAGTCCTCACAAGTTGAAGACCGAGAACTCATTGTAAAAAACTGAAATGCGGCTGAAATCAGTTAACAACGAGGATGAGTATTTTGCATCCATTCAAATAGAGGATCATGCTGGCGGTGTTCCAAATCATGTTCTCAGCAATATCTTTGATCCCTATTTTACAACAAAATCAAAAGAGGAAGGCACTGGACTTGGTCTATATATAACAAAATCAATCGTTGAAAATGCCTTTGATGGAAGTGTAAATTTAATTCAAACAGATACGGGATCTTTATTTGAAATTGAAATCCCACTTATGAGGTGATTCTATGTTAGATCTAAATAAACTTTCATTCCTGCATATTCTTTATGTGGAAGACGAAGTTATGACAAGAGACGAACTTAGCCGATTTCTTAAAAGAAGAGTATCAAAACTAAGTGTTGCACAGAATGGTCTTGAGGCGCTTACAATCTTTGAGAAACAGGCACCCGATATACTAATAACTGACCTTAGAATGCCAGACATGGATGGTCTTGAGTTAACGAAACGAGTTCGCGAACTTGGATTTGAAACACCAATAATTATAACCTCTGCTCTTTCTGACTCAGATACTATACTAACTGCAGTCGATCGCGGAATTATGAAGTATATGGTGAAACCTATTGACGCTGTAACACTTGAAGAAACACTCTTACAGATTGCCAACCAAATTTCTTCAAGAAATAGAACTGAAATTGGTAAGACAAGTGAACTTTCAGCAGACGAAAAACAGCAACTTGAAAAGATTCTTGCTAGAGATATTTCAGCCTTATTAAAAAGTGCAACAGGAAAGGGACCTCGAAGAATAAAGGTCACTTTGTCCCATAACAAAGCTCAACTTCAGATTGAGGGCATGCTCACACCAATGGAGAATACATTAATTCGTGGTGCACAGTCTCCTGAGGCACTCACACTCAATCGGGAACTACTATACAAAACACTCTCATTAAAACTTAGCACAATATTTAAATCCCATCTTGACCACCCTGTGTTTCTCTCTCATTACGCAGGTCGACTGCGTGAGGATAAGGAGGAAGTTTTCTTTAGCTTTAACCGAACTTAGCTCTAACCGAACTTAGCTCTAGCCAAAACTAACTATAATTTTTGCTTTATAAAAGGCGTATGGTTTCCCATACGCCTAGCGTTTCAATCTATTGTCGTTCAAATGTGTGATTCGAATGACTTCATACCTTGAAACATTTCTCTATTTGTTTTAAAATTAAAATATCAATTTACGATGCTCTTACTTGAGCAGAGTCTGCCTTGGCAGGCTCATTTTTTTGTACAGAATTCTCATATGCTGTTCTTAGAACAATTGTCATATATCCATAGAATAGTCCCAAAGCACAGTAAATTAGCTCTGTAATAGCAGCACCTGTAAATGTTGCACCAGGTACATAAGACATAAATCCGAAGAATACACCCGCTCCAACAAATACTGATGGGACAAAATCAGCCCATTTTACTCGTTCTAAACATATTACTGGAACAACAATTGCGAAAACTGCCGCTGGAACTCCAAAGAAGCCAAGACTTGGCATCAGTGAAGCGCCCAGTGTCATAATTAGTATTGAAGCGATTACACCATTTACATAACCAATAAATGTTTTTATACCACCCTCTACGTTACACCCAGCCATAAAGTACATAGCCCAAGCTTGAAAAGCGATCCAACCAAATCCTGCATTACCTGCTGGTGGTACTAGTGGAGCCAATACTTGATCCACAATCTGAATCGTAAACGCTAGAAATGCCACTATAAATGGTATCACTATGAACTTACTAAATTTCACTTCTAATCCCCCTTTTCACTTTCGTAATACTTAAATGCCTCTTCGGCAGTTGCGCCCTCATGAACGATCATTTTTACAGCTTTGATCATAGCCACAGGATCCTCTGACTGGAAGACGTTTCGTCCCATGTCCACGCCTGCTGCACCCTTCGATATAGCATTAAATGTTAGATCCAGAGCTTCTTTTTCAGGAATTTTTTTTACCACCAGCAACAACAATTGGAACTGGACATGCTGCTACTATTTTCTCAAACTCATCGCAGTAGTATGTCTTTATGATATGTGCACCCATTTCAGCTACAAGCCTTGTTGCTGTTAAGAAGTATTGAGGTGTTCTTTCCATCTCTTTACCAACACCCACAACACCTAATACAGGAATGCCGTATTTATTGCCTATGTTTACAGCTTTTGAAAGGTTTTCAATTGTAACACACTCATTTGATGACCCCACGTATACTTGAACCGCCATACAAGACGCATTCATTCGAATGGCATCTTCTGCATCAACAGACAAGACTTCTTTGGTAATATCATCTCTAAGAACAGAGCTACCTGATGAACATCTGAGTGCCACTGCTTTTTTATTAGACGGTTGGATGCAGGCCCGTAGGCCTCCCCTTGTTGCCATTAAAACATCTGCATGTTCCGCGAGTGGTGGTATTGTAATATCAAGCCTTTCAAGTCCACTCGTTGCACCCATAATGTATCCGTGATCAAAAGCCAGCATAATGGTCTTACCTGTTTTAGGATTAAACAGCTGAGACAACCTATGCTTCATTCCCCAATCATAATGAGTAGATCCTTTTAGAAAAAAAACCTTGTGTTTGCGCATCTTGCTCTAAGTAAAATTCTTTTGCCGATTTTATTGAATCATTATCTGCCATATCGTTCTCCTTTGTCTGTCAATGATTATATTATTTTGTGAAGTATGGCGTTTGGCATGGTTGTTCCCATAATTCTAGCATTTGGTCGTCCATTCTCGCCATGCATAACTGGAACCCACTCATTTCTTGAACTGTAAGGAGTTCATTTACAACATTTGCAACAACTTCAATGTTCTTTTCTGCCAAGTAGTGATGTGCTTTTCTAAAGACGATCAGCTGCTCCATTAATGTTGTAGCGCCAGTACCATTTACAATGACCATTGCTTTTTTTTCACCACTTTTAAGGTTAAGATCCTTAATAAGCGCCTCTGTCATAATCTCAGTTGTTTCATCTGCCGTTAGCATTTTCTGACGACCACCGCCACCTTCGCCGTGTTGCCCCATACCAATTTCCATTTCCTCTTCACCTAAAATAGAGATCGTTTCTCCTGTAGATGGATGTGTTGCGCCTCTTGCTGCAACAGCAATTGTAGCCATATTGTCCGCAAATTTTTGAGCAATCTCAGCCACTTCTTCAAGCGTTTTTCCTGCTTTGGCGGCAGCCGCTGCAACCTTATACACTGCCACACAACCAACAAGACCTCTTCTGTCCTGACCGTTCTCTCGTGTTGCATTTGAGATATCTTCTTGCGTGTTCACTCTAACAACGTTTAGACCTTCTTTTTCAGCACGCTTCATGACCATGTCACCAGTTAACATGTCACCAGCATGATTGAGTACTACAAACAGGACGCCTTTTCCCTTATCTGCTTTACGAATCGCTTCAAGACATGGACCTGGCCCTGGTGCTGCAAAAATGTCGCCTGGTACCGAAATATCTACCATACCCTCACCAACAAAACCACTAATTGCTGGTTCATGACCTGTACCACCTAGTGTTACAATCGTTACACGGTCTGCGTCCTTAAGTCTTTTGTTGACAACCAACTTGTTGTCAATGACTTCAATTATATGCGGATTAGAGAGTGCAAGACCTTCCAGTAACTCATTTGTCAAATTTGCTGGATCATTAATAAACTTTTTCATTTTCATATGTATGTCCCCCTGAACTATTTGAATTCCATAACCTCAACTACAACACCATCCATTTTTACAAATGCAATGGTTAGTTCTTCGTTCACCTCCATAGGCTCACATAACACTTGGTATTTCTCGGTAAAGTCAGAAAGCTTGTCCACTTTATATGCGATGTGAACGTTTTCAACAATGTCTTGATGCATTGGTGTACCTTCTTCAAATCGAAGATACTCAAACATCATTGGATTTGTGTCAGGGCCAGCAATATGAACTTTTAATCCTTCAGCATATTCTTCCCCCGATTTTGGTGTTTTTACTGGAACACCAATGTGCATAATTTCCATTTTGATCCTCCTATTGGTTTAATTATTCACTTAGTCCTTGAGCAATCCCTTTAAAAAAACAAACTGAATGAAACCGCCCCTGGATCTTCATGCCCTATAGCTTTTTCTTTTAGAGACCTTGCACGACCAAATTTTGCTATCATATTTGCTGTATCCCGAGCACCTGCTTCTGATACCTCAGACATTTTTGATGTGATCTGTGCGATTGTTCCTGTTCCATTTCTAATGATTTCTGTTGCAGGATAGATGGCGTCCATCATTGTTTTTTCTCCAACTTTCGCACCACTAATTGATGAGAAGTTGTCATAGGCACCTATAAATACATTTTTCATGAAGCCTACTTCATTTAGGTGTTCTTTTGCTGCACCCTCTGCCATACCTTCGAAGTAAGCCCCCCAAAGCGGACCTGCTGAACCGCCGTTTATGTTCATTAAGTCCCAGGACAAGTCATCTAAAACTTTTTCAGGATTTTCACTTCCCGATAAGCCAGAAATTTTTGTTCGAATCTGTGCAGAAATTTTTCCTATAGTGACACCATGATCACCATCGCCCGTTGCCGAGTCAAGTTCAGTCAATAATGATATATTCTGATCAAGCAAATCCGTAACGGGAAGTAGCATTTTTTGTAGTATTTTTTGAAGTCATCTCTTACCTCCTGTTCATTTTGTAATTTGATAGTAACATATGTCATGACAAATGTAAAAACATTTTTCTCTAAATTATCTGACTAATCTAAACACAAACTTTGTGTATCACTTATACCAACAATACTAGAGGTTTTTTTGAATATAAAAAAACCTTTGAGCCAACATATTTTTTTAAGTTGGATCAAAGGTTCTTATAAAATTTCATAATTATATCTATAAAAGTCTTGTCATAAATTTAGTTAAAGATTATAGTGCCCTCAGATTTATAACTTCTTTCGCTTTCTCCTCAGTTAATATAACATGAGTTACAAATCCTGTTTTAAGTGCCCCTAACACGGCTTTTGCATTAATCTCTGCAGGACAAATTGCAACAACTTTTTTTTATTTGTCCAAGTAGCGGTAGTGGTATTTGCAAGGCAAAATCATTATCACTTTTAATAATCTGCCCATCTTTATCATAGAAATACGAAAGAATTTTTCCAACTGCACCTTCTTTATTTAGCTTGTCTCCAAACCTTAAAGCTGTTGCATGATCTGGAACTGAAGGATATGCTCCAACACCAACTATAACTGTATCCATTTCTGTCCAAAGGTCATGAAGTTCTCGATAATTGTCAGTATTTACATAAAGATCTCTTTCTTGTTCAGACGTTGGAAAAGCAGGTGCGAAGACAAAGTTCGCCTTAAATCCTGACTTCATTCCGAACTCTCTAACCAGTTCAGATGGGTGGTACCCTTTATTTGGTATAGTCGCAGTGCCAATAAGAGGTCCAACACGTCCCTCGAAAGTCATACTTAAGTCCGCCGCAGAAAATGCATCCATAAGCTCTCCGATGGTATAACCCCATCCTAGCCCTAAACACTTCATATTAGGAAGACTTTCCTTTATGAACACAACACTCTGATTAATAATTGCCTTCTCAGTCAAATACGGTGAATTAGCAGACGGTATAACAAAGCCGCCTTGTACATTAAACACATTTTTTCAACTGATTGAGCAATAATGTATTATTGGAAAATGGTTCTTTAATTTTAATTTCAACGATTCCCATATCCCTCGCCTTTGCGAGCATGTTACTGACGAGTGGTCTGGAAACTCCTAATTTTTTTCGCAATTTGTGATTGATTCATATCCTCTTCATAATAGAGTTTTGCCACTTGAATCAACTTAGTAACTTCACTATCCACTGTCGAACTCCTTACATTTGTCATAACGTTTGTATAAAAATACTGTACAACATTTGTGTCAGTTCTGTCAAACGGATTTGTAGATAGCAACTTTACTACAATTATATATAGACTTGGTCTTCAGCATGTGAAGTAGAAGCTTTATCTGACTTTTTCTTATCTCTAATAATAATGCTTGTAACTATTGGTATTACAATTAAGGTTAGCAGTGTAGATATCATAAGCCCAAACATGAGTGAAATCGCCATAGGTGTGAACAAATCACTTCCCATTAGAATCAGAGGAATTAAACCGATTACAGTTGTAGCAGTACTGAGCATTATTGGTCTTGAACGTCTATGGGCGGCAGTCATACAAGCTGACTTAATATCACTGCCTGACTTTTGCGATTCATCTATATAGTCAATCAGAATTATTGCATTATTAACAACAATCCCTGCCAAACTTACCATTCCAAGAAATGCAGTAAACGACAAACTTATACCTGTTATATAAAGGCCTATTAGTGACCCTATAATAGCCAAAGGAATTGTTAGAAGTATAATTAAAGGTCTTCTAAATGACTTAAATTGAATGAGTAAAATCCCATAAATCATTAATATGAATATAAGACCTGTAAGACCAACTTCTCCAAAGTTATTCTCTATAGATTCCATCTCACCACGTGTTCTAAATTCAACACTCGGATAGGATGTTTGATTAAACCCACTCATTAATTCACTCTGAATCGCAGTTGCGTTGTATCCACTTAGAACATCTGAATACACAGTAATGAAAAGTTCATTGTCAAACCGTTTAATTACTGGTGTTACAGGATTTAACCTTATTGCTGCAATGTCCTTGAGTAAATACTTCACACCTGTAATCTGAGATTTTATACTTAAGTTTTCTAGCTCAGAGACTTTTTTAATATTACTTTGTAAACGAATATCATAGTCTGAGTTCATTAAGCGCAGCTGACCAGCATGACGCCCTGATACAGCAAGGTTAATCTCATTTTGAATATCAAAATTATTAAGCCCACGTTGGCTGGCCTTGAATCGATCCACTTCGACTGAATACTCATATTGCTTATTTGCAAAATCGGTACCGACACCTGTTGTTCCATAAATCGTTTTCAACTTTGATTCTAGTGAGCTCGCTGCGGTATTGAGTTCATACAAGTTCTCTCCAACCACCATGACCGAAACTGGGTTGCCTATTGGCTCGCCTTGTTCAAGCCGTACTACCCTTGCGCTCCCTGAACTTATACGTTCATTAAAGCTTACTTGTAACGCATCACGAAGTTCAGTTAGGTTGCTGAATCTTTTATCTTCTCCAATCAGTGATTTGTCTACCTTAATGAGCAGTTGTGCATAATCAGTTGAAGGAAAAGCGGGGAACATAACATCATAAAACCTAGGCATACCATCCCCAATAGCAGCTGAAACATCCGTAATTTCTTCAAATCCTAGTGCGATACCAGCAATATCATCTGCCAGCTTTTCTGTTGTATCTAGGTCAATATTACGCTCGGTGTTAACATCGATATACATCATATCTGTCTCAGCAAATGGGAAGAACCTTAACCCAATGTGTTCAACCAGCTGAAGGCTTGCAACAAAGGTCACAATAACAATTACTATTGTTGCTATTCTATGCTTCATAGTCACACCAAGAGCCTTTGTAATAATGCCAAAACCAGAATTCTTGTTCTTGCCTACTTTAAAGAACATATATGCAAGTGTAGGTGTTACAAATAAAGCAACTAAATAAGATGCGCACAGAGATAGAACTACAATTATCGGTAAGCTCCTCATGTAGTCACCAATTTCTCCTCCTAAAATCAGAAGGGGCATAAACGTACAGATTGTAGTCGCTGTAGATGTAAGAATTGGACCAGCCACCTCAACTGTTCCATTAATGCACGCTAATAATCTATCTACACCAGAATCTAGCTTGTACTGTATAGCATCTGAAACAACTATCGCATTGTCAACCAACATACCGAGTGCAATAATCAGGGCTACAATTGATATCTGATGAATCTCGACGTCCCATATTCTCATTGTTGAGAAGGTAATGAAAATCGATAGTGGTATGGCGACTGCAACAACCAAAGCATTTCTAAGCCCCATACCTAAAAAGACAACAATTATAACGAATACGATGCCTTGAAGTAAACTTGTTATGAAATTTCCAACTTCATTTTCCACCACTTGTGGCTGAAACAGTATTTTTTCTATTTGGAGATCTTGAGGCAACTGATGTTTCTCACTTATAAGTTTCTCATTCATGGACTTACCAATAGGAATAATATTTTTACCGTCTTCAAAGTATACCGAAACAAGCACCGCTTGCTCCAAATTTGTTTTAACTCGGACACCGTCATCCGCCGTATCGTATGAGATGTCTGCAATATCTTTAAGTCTTGTCATAATTCCACTTGACTGAGACACAGCAACAACAATATTTTCAATATCATCTAGACTATTAAAATAGCCTTCTACTCTTAACTTTGCCTTACTCTCATTTTCGCCTACGGTTCCCGATGGAATTTCTAAATTTTGAGCTCTTAACAGATTCATAACATCTTCAAGAGATAGATCCAGTTGATTTATTTTATCAAGCTCAAGATTCACAACAACTTCAGAATCCCTCACACCCTCTAGTTCCACTTTATTAATTCCATTAATTGTGCTCATAGAAGATTTAATACGTTCTGCATACGATTCCAGTTCCTCGTTTGTATACCCCTCACCGCTTACAGAATAAATTGCCCCAGCTGTTTTCATAAAATCAGTTTCAATCGTAATCTGTCCACATTCTTCTGGAAGCTCCGATTGCAGATCATTGAGTATACGTCTTGTTTTATCCCATACAGCTGTGTAATCATCTTGTACCTGTACCGTGTAGAATATGACAGAAACATTAGGGTTAGAGTTCGCAGTGACTTCTTTGTACTCTGACATAGCCATAAGTTCTTCACCAATTTTTTTACTAACCAACCTATCAACGTCTGAAGCAGTTGCTCCTGGATATATGGTCGTAATAAGTGCCGTTCCAAGTTGAATCCTTGGTGCCTGTTGCTTAGGTGCTAAACTATAATTAAAAAAAGCCCATCAGTAGGAGTAAACACACTGCAAAAATGGTGATTTTCCTTTCGGTTATAGCTACTCTTATTAATTTCTTCATAGCCATTCTCCTATTCAACCACTTTTACTTTGTCCTTGTCATCAAGGGCACGCATGCCCTCTATAACAACAACTTCAGCAGTTTCTAGTCCGTCTACAATAACAAAATTATCAAAATGTGCCAGAATGTCTATTTCTCTTTCTATTGCAGTGTCGTCTAAAACAATAAAAACATAATCAAACTGGTCACTCTGAATAGCTGAAAGAGGCAATTTTACACCACTCCATTTGGATGTTGACTTAAACACCGTCACAATGTCACCTATTTTCAACTTATCTAATTGGTTCTTTTCTACATCAAGTTCTATTTCTACTTCGAAGAGTCGAGTTTCTTGGTCTGGGTCATCTGTGATTTTAGCAATATGTCCATTTAACATTGTTGATCGAAGTTCGGTCCCCCTATTATCACTTGACTCAATTAGAACCTTATCCTGTAGATTCATTAGGTGAATATCATCAGATGAAACACCCATAGTTACAATCAAACTTTCATCTCTGACAACAACTACTGGATGACCAGAGCTAATGTAATCCTCAGCTTCAGAGAGTACATTAGAAACCAAACCATCTTTCATGCATAGACTTTCGTGTCACCTAAGTCGCGCCCAAGTTTTTCTACGTTAACATTTGCAAGTTCATCTGCATTTGTCGCATTATCAAAATCACTTTGCGCAATTTCAATTTTTAGTGTTGCTTCATCAAACTGAGCCTTTGACACAGCACCATTTTCGTAAAGTGACTTAGTACGCTCATAATTTGACTTTGCAAAATCAAGAGCTTCGTTTAATTTATGTTTTACTGTTACACTTTGACTGGCTTGAATTTGTGCACTTTCATGAGCTGTTAGTAGATCTTCGTCATCCACTTCAAAAAGTAGATCTCCCTCACGTATACTGTCACCTTCTTCTACATAAACCGAAGTTACCTTTCCAGGTATTTTAGACCCATAACTTGTATACTCTTTTGCACCAACAACGCCAATGTAATCTAGCGAGTCCTTAAGTGTGACCATTTCAACCTCTACAGTTTTTACTGGTTTTAACAGATTGTTCTCTGTTTTTACAGCTTCTGCTTTACCACAACCACCTAGTAATGTCATTATGAAGCATAAAACTAAGGCTTGAATCCTGTTTCTCATAACATCCTCCATTCAATACTCTATTACTGCATTGTTCTTATCATCAAGTTGATTATTGTTTAGTCTCTAAACAATTCGACCGAAAAATCGTTTAGCAATATTGTTTAGTTACTAAACCATATTAGAAATATACCCCACTTTCCTAAATGAAGTCAATAAGTTTATCAGTTTTAAGTATTAACAAAGTATTAAGCAATAAAAAACCTGTAGTGGAGAGTTTTCACTCAGCACTACAGGTTGTAAAATAACTGTTTATTTACCATCACTTGAATCATGATCTAATTGAACACCAACATCGTGGTCTTTATCAGAAAAATCAACTGTCATCAATCCATGACCTTCACCGAGATACTTGTCCATTACGCCATTAATGACGCTTAGACCTTCCATAAGAAACTTCAAATTCTCAGGAGAACCACTTCGCATATATTGGAATATTTCGCTATCACGATTGTCATGATACTCTTCATGTTTCATATAGGCGTATTCTCCAAACTCCGTTAGCTCTACCAACACTTCTTTTGCATTCGATGGATCTTTGGTACGAAGAATAAAGCCCTTGTCCTCAAGCAACTTAAGTTTCTGCGATACAGCACCTTTTGTGACACCAAGACTTTCAGCAAGTTCTGTTACATTTGCACTTGGATGACGACCAATTGTATCGATCAGGTGAATGTCGTTAGCACGGAACTTAACGCCATCCACTACAAAAAACATATTTTTTTTGCACGGCGGTAAACTTAAACATAAGCTCATTGAATTTTAAATGTATTAAATTTTCAACATCTATGGCGTTCTTATTATTATCATTCATAAATTAAGTTTACGAAGTTAATATCAATCTGTCAAATTTCAGACAGTTACAAATTGACTACACAGCTACCAGTTTGTTCCTAACATCTAAATGAATGACTGATCTTCGTAGGCCTTCAACGGTTTTTTGATTCAAGTACAATTGTCTCACATGAATCTGTCAGAGTACGCATAACCGAGTCAATACAGATTTCACCTGTACCCAGAGGGAGATGATCACTTCCGAATGCACAATCATGAAGATGTACATGTCTTATATTTTGTGTGTCCTCAAATAGCAGCACTTGGTCTTTGTACTTGCCTTTTGCATTATGACCTGTGTCCCAAGTTAAAAAGACATGTTCTGACTTAAGAAGAGTCTTAACACCTTCTATAATAAAATCATGATGGAAGTCGCATGCATTTTCAATACATACCTTTATTTCTGTTCCTTTAAGACATGCGTCAATATGTGTTCTGAACGCTTCAACATGCGACAAATAAGTTTCCTTGTAAGCGCCTTGAAGGAATATTTTTTCGTTAGGCATTTTAAAGAATGTCCCAATATGCATATGCATGTTTAAAAGTTTCACATCCTTTTCAACAGCAAAGTCAGCTGCATCTTTAAATATGTCATACGCTGCATTTCTCATGTAAGTATTAAAATCAGCAAAATACAGGTTTTCTGGCAAATGCATTGACAGTTCAACACCATACTTCTTTTTAAGACTTTTTACTTCAGTATTCTTAAGTGCCTCTGTCTGATATTCTGGCACATTCATATTCAGTTCTACAAAATCTAATCCAAGTGACTTACAAAATCTCATATTCTCTTCTAGTCCTTGTAACTCTATTAGTGTTGGCATACCATAACGCATTTAAAACACCCCTTCATTCTCTATTTTGCTCTCCCCAGTTGCATAATTTCCCCTATGTTATCAGATGAATAAAAATGCGGATAGCAGAAAAATGATTCTGTAACACTTCTGTAATATTTAGTTTTTGGACATTTTTTCTTACCTAATTAAAGAATTGCGATTATATACTTAACTATATTAACGAGTCTCTGAATAAATAGTCTTTTACCACCTCTTGTTTGCGTTTTAAGCTTATCTAACATATTGTAGTAAATCCATTCACATAAACTTTACTATAAGGTAGGTTACTAAAATACGTTTGTAGTATAATAAAGCTATATTAAGCTTTCCATTTAACAAGACAAAGGAGATTTCTATTCCACAATGAATAAAACACACCTAAAAGCTTTGCTTCTTGTAATACTCATAGGACTTTCTACGTCCTTGTTTTATACCTCCCCAGTACTAGTGCTTCGTGACATAATAACAAACGATAAGGTGCTAACACTACCTCTGGAACCATACAAAAGCTTCACAATGCGGTGGATTCATTCCGTAGAGCTTGAGCCATGGGAGGAGTCATTCCTAGTTGATGAAAACCTAAACATAATTCTTTCCAGCACGCGATTTAAGGCATTCGGAGCTGGTGTTCCTGAATCTGCAGGAGAAAGAGTGGAAACGGAAGATGGGTATATCATTTTCTCAGAAATCGATCAACTTATGCCGAATCTTTCTTATGGGATCTCGCAGACAGCTCAACACCAATTAATCATTGGTGATACTTCATATCCTCTATACGAAATGCTACCCAATGATAGCGGGGTCAAATTTCAAGTTGAGAGTACACCAAATTTTGAGAAATGGTTTTTTTTCCAGTAATAACAAAGACGGACACATGTCAAATGAACATGTGCCCGTCTTTTATATTGGGGAAGAGAGATTACGCATTAACTGTTTTTGAATCTAAACTTTTAACAGCCTTTTTCTCAATAAAACAAAGTCCTGCAAAAAAAAGAGCAATCCCTATAATATCTGTCTCAATACCTGGAATAATCAATGCAAGTGCAGATACAAAGAACAACAGTCTTGTTATTAGATTAGTTACCCTAAATAGATAACCTTCAACACCAACGCCTAAGGCAAATACACCAATAACTGCTGTTACAATTACAACACTCGCCTCTACAAATGTTGTATCGATTAGAAGCAGTGAATTATTATAAGCAAAAATATATGGAACAACAAATCCTGCTAGTGCAATCTTAACCGCTTGAATCCCTGTCTTTGTCGTATTTCCACCAGCTATACCCGCTCCAGCAAATGCAGCCAGGGCAACAGGCGGTGTCAAATTGGCCAACATCCCAAAATAGAAAACAAACATATGAGATACAAGTGGTGGAATACCCATTTTAGCAAGTGCTGGTGCTGCCATTGTTGCAGTAATAATATACGCAGGAATAGATGGAAGTCCCATTCCAAGTACAATACATGCGATCATAGTCAGTACAAGTGTTGCAAATAAGTTTCCCTTACCTAAAAATAGAATTGCACCTGCAAGCTTTAGTCCAAAGCCAGTTAGTGTTGCAACACCTATTATAAGTCCAACCGTCGCACAGGCCATTGCTACACCAAGCGCTGTTCGTGCACCTTCCTCAAGCGCGTCTATAATGTCTTTTATACTCATGCGGGTTTCTTTTCTAAGCGCACTTGCTCCGATCGTCATTAATATTGAGTAGAATGCTGCATAGATAGGTGTGTACCCTTTGATTAATAGGTAAAGTAAACCTGCTAGTGGAATTAATAAATGTCCACGTTCTTTCATAACGTGACTTACCTTTGGCAACTCTTCTTTCGGAAGACCTACCAGGCCATTTTTTGATGCTCTTAAATGTATTATTGTAATAACACCAAGATAGTATAGCAGTGCTGGTACAATGGCTACAGCTGCAATTTTAATATATGGCAACCCAAGATACTCAGCCATTATGAAAGCAGTTGCCCCCATTACAGGTGGCAATATTTGCCCTCCACAAGACGCTGTGGCTTCTACCGCCCCAGCAAACTCAGGCTCGTAACCTATTTTCTTCATTAGAGGAATCGTAAATGCACCTGTGGTAACAACATTTGCTACTGCACTACCATTGATTGATCCAAGCAGGCCACTTGATACAACTGCAACCTTTGCAGGCCCACCTTTACCACTGCCTGCAATTGCCATTGCTAGGTCGTTGAAAAATTGACCCATTCCCGATTTCGACAGAAAGGCTCCAAATAGAACAAACAGAAAAATATATGTCGATGATACACCAATAGCAATACCAAAAATTCCTTCAGTTGTGAGGTACATATACTCAGCTATATCAGGCAGTGAGTACCCTCTATGTGATATAAAGCCCGGTAGCATGGGGCCAAAATATGCGTATGCCATAAAAATAATAGCTAAAATTGCAATTTCCTTGCCTGCAATTCTTCTACCCGCTTCCAGCACAAGAAGGACAATAACAAATCCCATTGCAATATCGGGTGTTGTTGGCATACCCGCTCTCGTAACCAATTCCGAATAATTCAGTACTATATAAATTCCTGTCATTAACGAAAGTGCTGCAAAGAACCCATCAAGTACACTTGGTTTTCTCTTGTCAGAGTTCTTTGTCATTGGATAAAGTAAAAATATAAGTGCCATTACAATTGTCGTATGTACAGCCCTGTGCATAAGTGTTACAAGGGGTCCTGTCCATGCCGTGTATAGATGAAACAATGCCAGACCAACACAGGCAAGAAAAAACAATCATACCTGGTGTGCTATTTCTCGAAAGTCTTCTAAATCTTGATTCTACGTCAAACTCTTCCAAAAGTTCAGCTTGATCTATTTTTTTATGTTCAATAGATTTCATTTCTTCCATATATTCCTCCTAACAAATGGAACTCTGAGTATCAATGAAACAGGAGATTTCACGAAGGAAATCTCCTGTTATTCTTATTTATTTACAACAAACATCATAAGGTTCACTTACTTGAGGTTCACTTACTTGAGGTTCACTTACTTGAGGTTCAACTACTTACCTTGTTCAGCAAAGTACTTTTCAGCACCTGGATGAAGTGGAATTGGCATACCAACTCTAACCTTATCAAGTGAAATCTTTTTACCTGATGAATGAGTCTGACCAAGAGCATCTAGATTATCGAATATCGTCTTTGTCATTTCGTATACCATGTCCTCACTTACGTCAGCACTTGTAACAAGTAAAGTTGTTACTGCCGCAGTTTCGACATCTTCTGTGTTGTCATATGTGCCAGCTGGAATAACCTCAGACGTGTAGAAAGGATAGTCTGCTGCAAGACCTTCTACTGCATTTTTTCTAATTGGGACAATTTTTACATCTTTAGTTGTTGCAAGATCCATGATTGCAGAGTTTGGAATTCCAGAAGTCAGGAATGCCGCATCAACAGCACCATTTTTCAGTTGTTCCACTGCTTCCGCATAGGAAAGGAAGTCTTCATCCACGTCGTCGTATGACATTCCATGTGACGCTAAGATTTGACGTGCGTTTACTTCAGTGCCACTACCAGGTGCACCAACGCCCACTCTTTTGCCGTTAAGGTCCGACACTTCATTTACACCAGTATCTTCAAGTGTAATCAGTTGCACAAAATTAGGGTAAAGGGCTGCAACACCTCTAATGCTATCCATGGCTTCTTTGTCTGAGAATGTTTCAGTGCCTGAATATGCGTAATTTACTACATCATTCATTGCAAATGCAAGTTCGGCTTTTCCTTGGCTAATCAAAGTCGAATTAACAGCAGATGCACCCGTCGATTGAACTGATGCATTCATATTGTCTATGTTTTCATTAAGCAGGTTCGCAACAGTGCCACCAAGTGCATAGTATGCACCTGAACTACCACCAGTCGCTATGGTTACATAATTCTGACCACCGCTGCTTTGTTCTCCATCTTCACTTGCTCCTGCAGGTGAACATCCAGTTAGTGCAGTCACTGAAAGTGCTAATGTTAGTACTAATGCTGCTATCTTTTTCATATTTTCCCCCTTGATTCAGATACCTAATATCGACTTAACTCTCGCAACGAATATATAAGAAAAGCGCCTCATCTCAAATAGATCAGGCGCAAGTTGCAGTATATTCGTATTAAGTTGCAAAGAATTACTGACCTAAAACACTAAATGCTAAGGAGTGCCTTAAAGGTCTTTATATACGACCTATTGACCAGAACTTCATCCTCATAACCACGCATTTTTAATTTTAGTGTGTAATTGAACCAGGGCACAATCTCTTCGATATGATCTAGATTTACAATAAAAGATTTATGAATTCGCGTGAAGCTTTCACTTAACAATAGGGTTTCCAGATCCTTAAGTGTGTATTGACACGAATACTCTTCGCCCTCACAGACAACTCTTACAGATTTGTTTTTAGCTTCAAAGAACACTATTTCGTCAAAAGACTTTAAGTATAACTTATCTTTCTTGCTCACACAGAGTTTTCCTATTTTACCAAGACCCGCCCCTTCATGAGTCCCCTTTTCATTAGATCTTGATCTTATCTTGTCTAAGGTTTTCTCAATTCTCAGTGCCGAAAAAGGTTTCAGAATGTAGTCGATAACATCCATTTCGTATCCAAGTACAGCGTATTTGTCATACGCCGTTGCTAGGACTATGGCAGGTGGTTTGTTCAACTCCCTTAGTTGGCGTGCAATGGTAATGCCATTCGTATATTGCAGTTCAATATCAAGAAATATAACATCTGGCATATGGGCTTTAACGATATCTATTACTTCATCTCCGTAACCAGTTTCTCCAACAATCTCAACATCCTCATCCTTCTCAAGAAAGTATTTCAGTTCGTCTCTGATAAACGGTTCATCATCCACAACTACGATTTTCAACAACATCTCCCCCCCCTTTTAGATCATATCCCAAATTAATGACAATTTGCACCCGAGTCCCCACACCCATTTCACTGGACACTTCGAAGAAACACCCTCCTCCAAAATGTCCTTTAAGTCTATTCATTACGTTCCTTAGACCTATGCTGTTGTCCTTAATCCTAGATGGATTCTGTATTCTATTTAAAGTTTCATCATCCATTCCAACACCGTCATCGATGATTTCAATATTCACATACCCTTCGTTTTCATTGATGATTATATCCACATGTCCAACATCTCTTTTGGGATAAAGACCATGTTTTATAGCATTTTCTACTATAGGCTGAAGTAAGAGTGGCGGTACTTGTAATGCTGTTTTTTCATCTATTTCGTAAGATACTTGTAGTTTGTCTCCAAGTCTTGCCTTCTCGATTTCAACATATGATTTTACATGCTCGATCTCTCTAAGAACGCTGATCATTTCTCCTGTTCCATTTAGGTTTTGCCTAAAGAAATTACTCAAATGATACACCAGATTACGAGCTCTATCTGAATCCGTGCGACAGAGCGATGATATAACTGTAAGTGAGTTAAATAGAAAATGAGGATTGATCTGGGCTTGAAGTGCCTTCAGCTCTGCTTCTTTAACCTGTTGTGACTTTAGTTGTAGGCTATTCATTGTTAGTGTTGTCTCAAAAAAACTGCGCAAGGCCTTCACCGAACTTTTCATCAATGGTTGTCATATCTTGCATGGAATCCTTGTACATTTTTACAGTACCTACATTTTCACCATCTTCGACAAGTGGAAAAATGATCACAGACTTGAGAGGACACCTTGATCTGTGTGAACATTCTGGTTCCGGACAGTCCCTATACACCCTTGTTTCACCCGTTTCAAGTATACTTTCTGTAAGACCTGTTACAATCGGATTTCCAACCTTATGACGAGGTGTATCTGTTCCGACATGAGCTAAAATCTGTTCTCGATCTGTAATTGTCACAGCTGTATATTCACTCATGTCAAATATAAGTGATGCAATTTTCTTTAAGTCGCGAGAGTATATTCCGTCTTTAAGATAAATTACAGACCTTTCAGCTATATCTAATGCCAGCTCAGCTGTTCTTGCAATTTCAACCTCTTCGTCCTTTAAGAGGTTCTCCATAATCATGAACAAGAGGCCAAGTCCAATACTATTTATGAGCACCATTGGAAGTGTTATGTAACGAACAGTCTCTACAGCTAGAGGAAAGGGTTTTACAAATATTAAGACTGACACTTTACGCATCATTTCCCCAATTGCTCCAGTTAAAGCTGCATAGATCCACTTCTTATCTTTATCACGAATCCATATGCCTATATAGCCTGCGACAAGTCCTTCAAATGGTGGTGATACAGCACAAGCAAAAGTGGTAATGGTGTCTGTTGGCATAAAGCTCTATGAATTCCTGAAATGAGACCAGATAAGAATCCAACAAGTGGTCCACCTAAAAGGCCACCCGCTGCAACACCTATGATTCTCGTATTAAGTAGGGCATCATAGTAACGAACACTAAAGTATGTACCAATAATTCCAAAAACACCGAATATAACTGATAGTTTTAACTTATCTGTCAATGTCAAGGCAGGTCGTCCCAGTATGCGTCTAAAACCTTTAATCCTCGTAATAATATAGGCAAACACAAAAAGTGTAGCAAACCGATTGCCCATTTCCATAATCATATTTACTTCCACACGACTCCCTCCAGACAAGCTTTCCACCAATTCTTACTTATAAACGATATACCACTTCATTCGTAAATTCAATGACATAATTTTACTTAAAACCATGGAAGTCCATTTGGGAATATGCCGAAAACCGCAAGTTTCCAATAATAGTCTTGCAAATTTGCAGGGTCTCATTTACTTTTTAACAATTAGATTTTCTCTTATTCTAAATAATTCTCATTAACTGAACATTGCCGTTGACAAACATGTAATTAACTGATGTACTAGATATAACATTAAATTTTTTTTAACGGAGTGAATGATAACGCAAAGCAAGGAGGCGTACTATGGAAATTATAGTGAAAAAAAATGGAGCAAGGAGACTTTTCAGCCTTTGCTAAAGTCAGCCAGACAGCTTATCCTGGTGCTTATAGAGTAGATGAGGACACACATGATGAAATCGTTAAAAATCTAGAAAAATTTGAATCCGCATATGACTTGACCTATATAGGTGCATACATAAATGACAAATTGGTTGGCGGTATGCGGTTTTACACGTTTGAAATGAACTTTCATGGGGAGTTCATTACAGCATCTGGCATTGGATCAGTGGCAGTTGATCTAATTCATAAAAAACAACACGTTGCGCAAACACTGATTCAATATGCGAGTGAACGTTCTATAGAGCTTGGTATTCCAATTATCATGCTGTATCCGTTCGATGCAGCTTTCTACCACAATTTTGGATACGGTTATGGCGTACCACTATACAACTACAAAATTGCACCTTTAAACTTCAAGGACTTCAAAATTCGTGATGGGTTGTCTTACCTAGATGGTTTTAATTTCGAACCACTCGAAGACTGCTACAATGAACAAGTAAAAAACAATCATGGCATGATGTACAAGTCCACAATTGACAAGTTTAAAATAGAACGCATAAAAGAAGGCCGCATTCTTGTCTACAAGGAAAATGATGTAATCACTGGATATATGATTTTCTCTCAAGAAGCTATTACAAAGGACAATATTCTACGTCAGGCAATGTTGGTGTCTGAAATAGTCTATAATACCCCAGCGGCTCTAAAAGCTTTCTCAAGCTTTTTCCATACACAAAAGGATCAAGTAGAGTATATCGAACTTCATACGTTTGACGAAAGATTCTACCAGTTCCTATGTGGAAACGGCTTTGTTCCTGATCCACTGCACTTACCCTTGATAAGTCACAAAATCAATAACACTAGCCTTGGTATGATGTATATGGCTCTTGACCCTGCCGAGCTTATTGAATGGGTTGAAGAAAGGGTAGAGGAAAATTTAGTTTTCAATATTATTTCGCCTCAACATGGTTCAGATGAACAAACTGTGGAGTCTTTTGAAATTAATCCTGGATATCTAGAAAAACTAGAAATTGACTTCTCACTACAGAGTTTCACAAGTTGGGTCATGGGCACCATAAGTTTAGAACAACTATATTTCCAAGGAAATGTGTCCTGTGCTCTGCCGCAAAAATTGAAAGCTCTTGATAGAAAGTTTAATCTTGATACGCCGAAGTGCCTGAATACGTTTTAGAAATTAGATTTAAAGCCTTACGACTTTTTAAATCGTAAGGCTTTTTTAGTAATACTATTTTAAGTCGCTCTCACGTCTTTTTTCTTGTACATAGTCCATCATTACTGTTCTCTCGTTATCAATGTCTCCATCTAATACAGCTTCAAGGAGTAAATTCATCAAGCGACCTATTTCAGGTCCTTCTGTGATACCAAGATCTATTAAATCTCTTCCTGATACATTCAGATCTTTTTTTTCTAAATGCTGTGGCATTTTCCTCCATGGACATAACCATTTTTCTTAAGCCGTCCATACATACTGATCTTTCTGGATATGCCGTTGCGAGTATATCTGCTTCCATAAGATCCATGAGGCTATATAGCTGCTTAAATCCACCCACTTTTCTTAAAAGTCTTTTTAACCCTTTTTCGCCAATATCAGTCGGACTGAACATATGTGCTCTAATTAATCTTGTTACATCATCAATAAGCTGATTGGAACACCTTAAGTAATGAAGGGCTTTTCTCGCGTGTTCAGCACTCATTTTTTCATGTTCATAATAGTGTGCAACCTCATCCATTGTCTTTACATCTGGTTTGCCAACATCATGAAATAAGGCTGAGACCCTTAACTCAATTTTCTGTGGTGTCTTATCTAGAACCGTGAGTGTATGGTCTAAAAGTGATTTATCGTGATAAGGGTTCTCCTGGTCATACCCCTCCATCCGTTCTATAAGATATCCGAACTCAAACCATCCAAACAAGCCGTAATTTAGTAAAGCTCGAACCGCCTCAGATGGTTTATGATCTAGTAGCATTTTGAAAAGTTCTTCCCGCTTACGTTCAGGGCTAACATAAGGCTTCAACACGGAAATATAGTAAATTGCATCTTCAAGTTGACCATCAATTTTCAGGTTGTATTTCGTCGAAAACCTAACCGCTCTAAGTGCTCTTAAGGGATCTTCTTTTAACAGACTTCTCGCTTCAATTGATTTCAGCTCTCTGTTTTTAAGATCTGACTTGCCCCCATACGGATCAATAATCTCACCAGAGAGTGACATAGCCATAGAATTTATTGTAAAATCTCGACATGCCAAATCTGTTTCAATAGTACCAGAAAAAACTATCTCACCTTCTACTCGTCTTCGAAAAGTTGAGAGTTCAACATTTTGGTCTGACACTCTTACAATTAATGTGCTAAACTCCTGCCCCACTTGAAACACACGGTACTTCGGTGTCAATATTTGCACAAGCTCTTCAGGTCTTGCATCCGTAGCAAGGTCGTAGTCAGCTGGAACGAGCTCTAACAAATGATCACGAACACAACCGCCAACTAAATATATTTTATAACCACTGTCCTGTATTGTGTTCATTAATGCCAGTATGTCTTTAGGAATATGCATGGTCTCTCATCCTCTATATTTTGTCTTATCTGTTTTTAGTTTCAAGACTGATTATACCATTTGTTTGAATGTGATTTTAAGACCTTCATCAACCTGTTCAATAATACCACTTAGTCCTCTAGAAACTATATCGTAAACGATAAACATTTCTATGCCAGTTTCCGATGCATTAAATCCCGCTGTAGAGAACGGGTCAAAAAATCTCAATGTGTTCCCCTATTTTATTAATGTGTGGATCAAAATAGTAAAGTGTACATTGGGTCTCACTTATTTCTGATCGTATTATCAACTCTACCGCCTCATTTGCAGTACGTATATTGCAAGAATGCAAAAGCAAATAATTGATTAGTGATTCAAATAAATTATAGTATGAAGTTACTTCACTCAAGAAACTACATTGCAAATCAATATTTACATTTTGCTTTCCATGTGTCATATCAAATGTGGCTACAGTTGATTCTATCAGTTTCTTAATATTAAAGGTTGAAACGGATTCTTCCTCATAAGGCAGAAGCAGAAAACTTAAACTGTCCACAATTTCACTCATTTGCGACTGCGCATTGATTATAATCTCAAGACCTCTTGAGCAATCTTGATAATAGGCTTCATCTTTGTGCTGGACTTTTTCAGGATCATTCATCATATTTTTAAGAAAACTAGATGTTGTAATAGTGTTGCCCAGTGGGGTATTCAGTCTATGAGCCAAGTTTTGAATTAGGGTTCTGAGTGCAGCGTGCTTTTCCGCTTTTATCAGTTTAGACTGTGTTTCTTCTAGTGACTCTAATGCGAATCGTAGTTCAGTGTTAGACTCTGAAAGCTCATATGTCCGATTTGTAACCATAATATCGAGAGCCTTGTTCTGATCAGCCATATTAACATAAGCTTTATTGAGTTCATTATTCATTTGCTCTATTGTATAGCCCAGATATCCCACTTCCGTTTTATCGTTTGATAAATTCTTTGGTAGACTCAACTTTTTAGAGGGGTCATTCAGATGTTCAACATAATGTGTCAATTCCATTATTGGCTTTGTTATTACAATACTGACTTTGTCAGCAATGACAAAGACACTACATACACTCAACACCGTAATCACAATCATTTGAAACCTCATCTGATTTAAGTCCGAATATACTTCTGAAAGTGGTGGTGCAACTGCTAGTATCCATCCATTATATAGTCTAGAAAATCCCATAATTTTATCAACGCCAAAATGATATTTTATAGTGCCTGTTTCATTTGCTTCAATTATTGGAATAGTAAACTGAAACGCTCCTTCATCAAGCGAGACAATTGTTTCAGTCGTGTCTATTGAAGGGTGTACAATAAACCTGTAATTGTCACCAACAAGAAAAGCATAGCCCGTATCATAAACCTTTACATCTTTCACCATTTGACTAAAAAACATCAAAATCAATGTCTGTACCTACTATAGCAACTGCTTTTTCATTTATAATCACAGGCACTGAGTATGTGATTAATGTTTTGTTAACATAAGGATCTTTGTATGGCCCAGTCCAGACGCCATCTAATGCGTTGAGTGGCCCGTTATACCAAACCATATTTTCAGACTCAATTAACAACTCCTCATACGTTGCTAAATCACCAAGATCCTCTATTTCACCTGTTACATTTTCTGATAATATTAAAGAATGAATCTCCGATGTTGCTTTGTGAGTAAATACTATATACGTCAATAGATTGTTATCTATGGCCTCTACTGTATGATCCATGTAATCACGTGACTGAGTGATTACATCTTCTATGTAGTCACCATTTGAGTCCTCTTGTATTAACACCTCATCAATTTCTATTTCAAAGAAAGTTTTTTTTAAATCATCCATTCTATGTTCAACAGCCTTCATTTCAAATTCAATACGTAATCTACTCTCTACTGCAAGGCTCTCCAAATGCTCTCTAGATTCTTGTTCAACGGCATGAATACTCGTTGTAATATTAAAAAAGCTTACGAACCCAATTGTAGCAGTCACAAGCAGTATTAAGGTTGTTGTTAGTATGGATTTAATACTGCGCATAAGACCCCCTCCAATCTGTTTATTTGAGATATTTTTACCCAATATAAGAAAAACTATTGCACAGACAGCTTATAACTCAAAATTAAAAGTACCACTAGCTATACACTAGTGGCACTCCATTATAAATCAGTTTTAATATAATTTAATCTATTATGACGCTTTTGATCTGAACTGGGAATGATACAAATCGGAGTAAAATCCACCGCTTTCAATAAGTTCAGTATGATCTCCACGTTCATAAATTTCGCCATCTTTGATAACAAGGATTTGATCCGCTTGTTGAATCGTGCTTAACCTGTGTGCTATAACAAATGATGTCCTGCCTTCCATCAAATTAAGCAGGCCATCTTGAATGTGCTTTTCTGTTCTTGTATCAACACTTGAAGTCGCTTCATCAAGGATAAGTATGTCTGGACTTGCTAGAATTGTTCTAGCAATAGCCAGAAGTTGTCTCTGACCTTGTGAAATATTCATACCCTCTCCAGATAAAATAGTTTCGTAACCTTCTGGCAGTCTATGAATGAACTGATGGGCATTGGCCAGCTTAGCGGCTTCAATAACCTCTTGGTCTGTCGCTTCTAGTCGACCATACCTAATATTCTCCATAACCGAATCTGCAAACAGGTAGGTGTCTTGGAGTACAATACCAATCTTAGACCGTAGTTCTTCCACCTTAAAGTCTTTAATTGGTGTTTTATCGATTTGAATATTCCCACTATCAATATCATAAAATCTAGTCAGCAAATTGATGATTGTTGTTTTACCAGCTCCCGTTGGTCCAACAAGTGCAACCAAATCTCCTTTTTGGGCAGAAAAACTGACATTTTTTAAGATTTTTTGTTCTTTTACATAAGAAAAATCCACGGCTTCAAAATCCACTGTGCCTTCAATTGATTCAATCCCTTTTGCCTGTGAATGTGTTGTAATTTCAGGTTCCTCATCGATGATCTCAAAAACTCTTTCTGCACCAGCAATAGCCCCTTGAATGGTATTATATAGGGATGCAATTTGATTAATTGGACGTGCAAACTGTCTTGAGTAGTTTACAAACGTAACAACCACGCCAACAGTTGTATGTCCTCTAATTATCATAATCCCGCCAAATAGGGCTATTAGTGCATATGTCATATTGTTCATCATGTTCATAAGCGGTCCCATTACAGATGACAAAACCTCTGCCTTTATGGCCGCATCTCTATAAAATTTATTGTTTTCTTTAAATATCTGTATGGATTTTTGCTCTTGCCCATATGCTTTTACGACCTTTTGACCAGAAATAGATTCTTCGATATGTCCATTTAAAGCGCCAAGGCCTTCCATTTTATCTTTAAAGAACTTCCGTGTGTACTTAGCAATCTGCTTTGTTAAAAGTATGATTAATGGAATCATAACAAACGATACAAATGACAACTGCCAACTTAAGGCAAACATCATTATTACAACTGCAACAATGGTAATTACACTGGACATTAGTTGAGTCAAGCTCTGATTTAAGGTTGATGATATGTTATCAACATCATTGGTGAGCCTAGAAGTTAAGTCACCATCTGAATTTGTGTCAAAGAACTTTAACGACAGCTGTTGAAGTCTCTTAAACAAATCCGTACGTATTCTTTTTACTGAGTCCTGTGCTATTTGAACCGTTAAATAGGACATAAGCCATGAAAATAAAGCACCAAGTACATTAACGCCGAACATCAATAAAATCATATTCACAAAACCATCTAGATTCTTGATCGTTAAATAGTCATCTATAGCCCTTCCCATGAAGTAGGGTCCTGCAACACCAAGAAGTGATGCCATAACCACAGAGGTAAAAATAATAGCGAGTTTACCATAGTGGTCATTCATATATGTTAGGAGTCTTTTAATCGTGTCCTTAGACTCCTTCGCAGACTGAGCTTTCTTATTCATACTACTTCTATTCGGTCTACCTATCATGCTGAGACCCCCTTTCCTAACTGGGAATCATAAATATCCTGATAAACTTCATTAGAGTGAATCAATTCTTCGTGAGTGCCTTCACCTACAATTTTTCCGTCATCTAAAACAATAATCCTATCTGCATCTAACACAGAGCTAATACGCTGGGCAACCAATATAACCGTTGTGTCTGAATACTTGTTTTTTAACGTTTCTTGAATTTTCACCTCTGTTTGAACATCGACCGCACTTGTTGAATCATCTAGTATTAGAATTTTGGGTTTGTGTGCAAGGGCCCTCGCTATAGAAATTCTTTGCTTCTGACCACCAGATAAATTCACACCACGTTGGCCGATTTCAGTGTTAACGCCCTCAGGTTTGTCTAAGATAAACTCTTTTGCCTGTGCGTCTTCTGCTGCTTCTAACACGTAGTTTTCATCTATATTAGACTCACCGTAAGCTACATTAGATGCAATTGATCCAGAAAAGATCAAAGCGCTTTGCTGGACATAAGAAATACTTTCACGTAAATGATTTGTGGGAATGTCTTTTAAGTCCATATTGTCAATTTTAATTGATCCACAATTAACATCGTAAAATCTTGGAATAAGCTGTACAAGTGTTGATTTACCAGAACCTGTAGCACCAAGTATTGCCATCGTTTCACCAGGATTCACTTCAAAACTTATGTCCGACAGAACAACATCTTCACAATCATTAGAATAACTGAAATTTACATTTTTAAAAGCAATATGTCCATTAATTTTTGAAGTTTCATTTGAGTAATAATTTTCAATTTCAGGTTCAATATCAAGAACTTCATTTATTCTTTCAGCAGATGCACCCGCCCGTGATACTTGATAAAAAATCATTCCTAACATCATCATCGCAAATAGCAGTCGCATTATATAGTTAATTACTGCTACAATTTCTCCAACGCTTGAAGACCCTGCGACAACATCGTACCCACCAATCCAGAGCACACCTACAATACCTAAGTTAAGCGTTAGTGTTATGACTGGAATAATAATGGCAAATTTCTTCATTGCACTAATCTGCAAGTCTCGAAGTTCTATGTTCACTTTGTCAAATCTTTCTGTTTCATAATCTTCTCTAACAAAAGCTTTAACAACCCGTATGCCTTTCAAATTTTCGAGCATAACTGAATTAACGCCATCAACTGCTTTTTGAACCTTCTTAAACAAGGGTCTCGCTTTCAAAATTACAGCGGCAATAATTGCAATCAATACTAATATCATTGCAACTAAAATTAGGCCGTAACGTACGCTAACGTAGAATGTCAATGCGACTGAGCCTAACATCATAAACGGGGCTCTAATCATCATTCGAAGCAACATATTGAAAAACTGTTGAATCTGAACAACATCATTTGTTAACCTTGTAATCAAATGTCCTGTTTCCAGTTCATCAATGTTTTTAAAAGTCAATGTCTGAACTTTGTTGAATAAATCTTCACGTATGTCTGCACCTGCACTTTGTGATGATATCGTTGAAAACACACCACTACCACCACCGCCTATAAAGCCGATAAACGTTAGTAGAATCATGCCTCCAGCATATTGAATAATCATTTGAATGTTTTGTTGTTTAATACCTACATCAATAATTTGTTGCATAATAAGAGGTTGGAATAAATCTACTGCCACCTCAATCATCATGAAAACTGGCGCAAATATGGCTATTTTCCAGTACTTCATTAAATAACTGAACATCTTTTTCAAGTTATCCACCTACTTTCCATATCTATCAGCAATGATTTTAACCGCTGTTCAAAAAAAATTATTTACAGCCTTCATTGCAGCAGTCTTTTTTGCTCAGTAAATTTCCATTATTATTTTCTTCAATGTTTTGCTCTACATTTTCGGTAATCTTTGTGAGTAATCGGTTCAGAGTTTCGATGTCCCCATCTGTCATATCCTTAAAATAAACCTCTTTGGATTCATTAAAAAATTCTACCAATTGGGCTTGGACTTTTCGTCCTTTTTCACTTATAAATACACGCGTGATTCTCTTATCGTTCTCGTCTTTTTTTTGTATAGACGAAGTCATTCTTCTCAAGTCGTTCAACCATTTTAGTGATTGTTGGAGCTGTGACATTAAATCTCTTAGCCAGATCTTTTTTTTGTGAGTCCATCTTCTTTGGCTAATATATAAATCATTTTAGGTTGACCTCGGTACAAACCAAGTGAATCTAACTTGAGTCGAGCAAACTCCCTATTCTGATGTATAACTTTACGAATCAATTCCAATGTTTCTTGACGCATTATTTCATCCTCCTTTTACTTAGTCGGCTAAGTTAATCATACACCCTCAATAAAGGTTAGTCAACTAAGTATTTGTAAACAAAATAAAAACGCCATGCAGTTTTTCATTGCATAACGTTCTATCGTCTTAACCTCATATACCGTTCGCGCCTTCTTCTCAGACGTTTTTCATCCAAATTTTCAAGGCTCTCATTTAACACATTTAAAAGTTTTCTTTTATCGTCTGGAAGTTGACCAGAAATTCTAATTGGAACAGTACAATGTGTTCCATCAAAATATGTGTCTATTTTTAGCTTTTTCAATAAGTATAATCATTTCCCGAACCATGTCATATTCTGACGATTCAATGAATCTTTTCTCTTTTACCATCTGGCTCAAATCCGAATTCGTAAATACAGTTAAACCAGCAACATCAATCCTTTTTGGTGATGTTCTATTCAGTATTTCCGCGGTAATACTTGCATTTTCAAACCCCAACATATGACCAGCAATTCCAATAATAACGCTGAAAAAATAATCTATACCAGCAACATCTAGACGATTACACTGGTCAATTACATCTTTTGAGCAGTGTCCTTTATTCATTCTCAAGAGGACATCATCCCAGCCACTTTCAAACCCTATTGTGATTTCATTAATCCCCATCTTCCTAAGGCTATTAGTTCCATATCTGATTTTCTCTTAACGTTGTCTATACTAGAAAACATTGAAATGGTTTTAAGTTTAGGTAAATAATATTTTGCGCGTTCTACAACCTTAACAAGCTTTTTATAGTCTAAAGCGAACACGTCACCACTTGATAAATACAAGCGTTCGATATTTGCAGATTCTTTTGCCAGCACACCAAGTCTTTCTTCAACTTTGTCTGGATGAACAATGGAGAATAGTTGATTCTTATACATTCCACAAAATCTACACCGATTATGGGAACACCCTGTAGTTATATGCAGTACAGGCGTGTTTTCCTCCACTGGAGGTCTATATACGCTTTTAATGTCCTGCATGGTAAATTCCTAACCTTTCAAAAAAAATGTTTTACATGAATCAAGATATCACAAAAGGCGCACTCCCATCAAGTTTGGGGTGCGCCTATATACGTTTTCAATTCCAATTAACCTACTGCAAATTTGAAAATAAAAGAACAAACACTAGACTTAGTACGAGTAGTCCAGCAACAATAAACAAAGCATAAGTGGCAGAAGATGCTCTACGGTGAGCCAAGTCAACCACATCACGAACCTTTCTATTTGCTTCTACTTTAACCGCATCTGCCTTGTCTGCAGCGTCTTTAACCTTCTTATTAGCTTCATCTTTAACTGTTCCAGCAAGATCAGTAACATTATGAATTTTGTCAGAAACATCATGAACAACATCCTCTGCCACAGCACCTGCGGATTTTGATGAAGGGATTTCAACAATGAATCTTCCCCAGTCATACCTGAACAATCGAGTAATGTCAGCATTCGCAAACCGCCTCATCATGAGCTGCATCTGGTCTGCTAAATTATAAACCCATTTGTCAATAATTTGGAATATAAAAAATCCTATAGCATAAAGGTATCTTAACACAGGAACGTAAACGTGCTCCTCAAGTTGTACCCAGTGGGTTGTTGGATTAATATAAACACGTTTTTTACCCATTTTTCTGTAAAGAACTCTTCTTACAAAGAAGATATAGATTATTACACCAAGCCCAAGCGTAATTGCCGAAGACTTATATGCTTCAAATACAAATACATTCGGAATATGATGTGCAGTCACATTAAAGCTTTTCAGCGCATCTTCAACCATGTGAAGAACTGGCATTGGGAAAACACCAACTAAAACGATGCAGCTGCTTATAACAGCCATTGGGAAAAGGGCACGTTTTTTGATCTGATCTTTATACTGGCCATAATACTCTGGATTTTCTTCTAAGAACACTGTAATAAAAATCTTAAGCATATACGCTACGGTCATTGCAGAGGCCAAATAGAACACAAGTTCAGCAACCTGGAAGAATAGCGAATGATATTCATGTGCAGCTTCCACGAGCGCTTCATGAAGAATTGTCTTACTGACATATCCATTCGTACCAGGAACACCACTAAGACCTAACATGCCAATGAAGAAGACGATCTTTAGAACATATTTTTTATGACCAAAGCCTCGAATAATATTGATTGAAAGCTCGTGCAGAATCATATATATAATTCCAGCCCCCATAAACAAGAGGACTTTGAAAAATGCATGGTTGAACATGTGGAACAAAGTTCCCATAAGGGCCAGCTCTTCTATTCCACCCCCAAGACATGCCAGACCAATCCCAAATAGGATATACCCTGCTTGACTCATACTGGAGTAGGCAAGTATACGTTTAATATTTCTCTGGAATAGAGCCAGTACACCACCTAAAATCATATTGACCATTGCAAGACTCATAAGAACGTAACCAATAATCTCGTCAGCTCCTAGGATCATGTGAACTGTAATCATAATACCAAATAGACCTGTCTTGATTAGAATTCCAGAAAGGATGGCACTTGCAGGTGTCGGCGCAGCTGGGTGAGCTTTTGGCAACCATACATGAAGTGGGAACATAGCCGCTTTAACACCGAAACCGATGATCATGAGCGTTGCTATCAGGTATTTTACGTTACCAACTTGATTCATCCACACACCAGCCGCAGATATATTTAGCGTACCAGTGTAATCATAAATAAGGAATATACCAAGGAGCATAACCAGCCCACCAGCAATCGCCATACTTAAGTATGACACGCCAGCTCTATGGGCAAATCTATCTTCATCGTGAATAACCAATATATACGATGTAAATGACATAATCTCAAAAAAAGTAAATAAGTTCAGTAAGTTTTCAGATAGAAATAAGCCAATTGTTGAAGACAAGGTCAGCATGTAAAACATATAATATCTATTTCTATTTTCATACTTGATAAGGTACTGTGTACTGTATAGGGTTGTCATAAACCACACAGCAGCTGTGAACCATACAAAAATGTATCTTAACATGTCTAGCTTTAGATACATGCCTGTTCCCATTACATTAGGAAAAAATAAATGAATTGTACTTTCCTTTACAATCGGAAACATCATAGTCACAGCTACCAGTTCAAGGCCTGTAATGGCAATATTAAATATGTCCCTGTCCTTCTCGTTGTCACGGCCGATTATTGAACCAACCAAAGCACCAAAGGCTGGGATTAAAACGAGTAGCAGAAGTGCTATCTCCATAGGTTCACCTCCTTATAAAAAGATTTGTTGAATTGCAAAATTAATATATTCGATAATTGGATTTGGGAAAATCCCCAATATAACAACGAACCCAGTAATAATCATAATAGGAACCATCATGCCATTTGGTGGATCAAGATTATCAGCATCTGCAATGTCTTCAGCTGTTCTTGTGAAAAATGATCCAACAACTATGGGGAGTAAATAGCCAGCTGTTAAAAAGGCACTGAGTAAAAGAACGACAATATTCATTGTCTGTCCTGCGTCCATTGCACCTAAACCTAAAAAACCACTTGCTTACAAAACCATTAGAAGGTGGTATACCAATAAGCGATATAGAAGCTATAGCAAAACACATCATTGTCTTTGGCATTTTTCTGCCGATTCCACCAATTTGGTAAATATACTTTTTGCCAGTCATGTAGGTTATCGCACCTACACAAAAGAAAAGAACTATTTTAATAATTGCATGATTAATTAAATGGATCATAGCACCAAGAAGTGCGTCCTCATTAATGAGTACAATCCCAAGTAACATGTATCCTAGTTGACTTATTGTAGAATATGCCAATCTCTTTTTTAAATGTGTTTGATGTAGGGCCATAAATGATCCAAACACGACTGTAATCAATACGCTAGCAAGAAGAAATGCCCTCATGTTAAACGACATAACTATGATTGGTCCAAATATGAAAAAAAACGTCATTCTTATTAGTGAGAATATACCAGACTTAACAACAGCAACCGCATGTAAGAGTGCACTAACAGGCGTTGGTGCAACCATAGCCGCAGGTAACCAACTATGTAAGGGAACCAGTGCTGCTTTCACACCAAATCCAACAAACAGGGCTACAAATGCTGACGCCAACAAAACCTGGTCATCATAAGCCAGTAGTCTTGTAATCCCACCTGGTGTAAACTCTAGCGACTGTGCCGCACTGAATAGAATCATCATACCAAACAAAATGAGTGTGGCTCCAAATAAGGAATAGATGATATACTTTTTGCCACTTCGAAGAGCTTCCTTTGTACCTGCATGAATAACCAGCGGGAATGTTGTTAGTGTAAGCACTTCATAAAATGCATATAGTGTAAAGAGGTTACCCGCGAGAGCAATCCCCATCGTTACACCTTCCGTTAAAAGGAAGAACGTGAAGAAATATCGTTCTCTACCTTCATGATGCATGTAAACACCTGCATATGACGATGTAAGAATCCAAAGCGTTGAAGCAAGACTTGCAAAAAACATACCCAAAATTATCACCACGAAGTGTCAAGTCAATAAACTCATTTACATGTAATAGTTTCAGACTCACATCAGGCATAGCGTACATTATAAAAAAAGAGTATAGACGCTGTAATCGATGTTCCTATAATAGAGAAAAGCATCAGCTTGTCTTCTTTTATTAAATTTTTTTTGTGAAATGATGATTGCCATGATCATTGGTAAAACAATCGGCAATATGAGGATAAAAGACATTAAAGCCTCCATACTTTTCTAAATTAGAGCCTTCTCGATCACTTCAAGAATTGGACCTGATAGTACACCCAGCATTACAAGAAGGAAGGTAAGGATTGCAAGTGGTGCTTTTGCTACAGGGTTGTCATTTGGTTTCAACCCCTCTTCGTCAGAGAAAAATCCATTAATAGTCACTGGGAAGTAATAAGCAGCATTCAGAACAGAACTTACAAGAATTATGGCAAGTAACCATACCTGACCTGTTTCAATTGTTGCCAGTGCAAGATTCCACTTACTTATGAACCCAGGAAGGATCGGAATACCTACCATAGAAAAACCACACAAAGTAAACACTGCCATTTCAAAAGGCATTTCTTGACCTATGCCTTTCAGGGATCCGATATCCTTATGTCCTAGCTTGTCAATGAACGTCGTTGCCACTAAGAATAGGGCAGACTTCGTAACGCCGTGACCAAGAATATGATAGACAGCAATTGCCATACCAGCTGGCGTACCAAGTCCTATCCCAAAGAATATATACCCCATTTGAGCAACACTTGAATAAGCAATCATTCTTTTCATGTTTTTCTGTGATCTAGCAAACAAAGAACCAACGATCATGCCAGTACCACTAAAAAGAAGGATCAACTGCAGGAAAGCTGTTTGGTTGATCATATTGTAACCGTATACAATAGCGCAAACTTTTAGGAAGTAAATAGCAGGTGCTTTGATAACAAGACCTGATAGCAGGGCACTTGATGCACCTGGCGCCGCTGTATGTGCATCGGGTAACCATATATGCATTGGAAATAGTGCACTTTTAATACCAGTACCCGTCATAAAAAGAACCATACTGATCAAAATCATTCTAGATTTTTCTGAAGCAATTGGAACAAGTGCTTCATGAATGTATGTCATGTCTAAATAACCAGTGAGGGCATAAAGATATGCAATCCCCATTAGAACAAGACCTGATCCTAAACTGCTTAAAATCAAGTATTTAACCGCTGCTTTTATATTGTCAGCTTTATTTTTTTACAACTATAATGCCACAGGCAGCTAATGTGCTGACTTCAATAAATACAAAACCATTAAACAAATCTTGAGTATAGACTATTCCTAATAGAGATGCGACTAGAAGATGTACTAAAATAAGAAATGTCTTCTGCTGTTTTTTCTCCAACTTCACGATGAAATTGATTAGCAGAAAACCAGATAATTAGAGTTGTGACTGTCATAAACAAAAGGCCTATGACAATTTCGACGGCACTTACCCTAAGGGCAATACCAAATGGCGGTTCAGCATGACCAGCCTGAATAATGTACATTTCCTTACCCAAATTCAAGACGCCATGAACCCAAGCATAAAGCGTCAAGATGCCAAAGACCGGCAAGCTTAGCTTAATCGGACTTTTTTTTGAAACGGCAGGACGAAGGAAGAAATTAGTAATAAAAGGATAATAACGAGTGGTGCTGCACTAATTATGCTCATATGCTTTCCTCCCTTATTTTCATGATCTCATCAAGTTCTAGTGTTCCATAAATACTGTGTAATCGAATTGTTAGAGCTAATGCAAACGCTGTGACACTTACAGCAACAACAATCCCTGTTAGCATGAGTCCAGATGGCACTGGATTAACATAAGTCTGATTGCCTTCTACAAATATAGGGGCATGTGCACCTTCTATGTATCCGATAGATATGAAGTATAGAAAGATCGAGGTGTCCATAATGTTTAGACCAATGATCTTTTTGATGAGATTATTGTGTACCAGTAGCGTTGTAAAGCCAATTGCGAATAGAATAATTGATGCCACTTCCATAAAGTTTTCTAGTAGAATATTCATTGCTTCCCCTCCCCAACCAGATCTTCATTAAACAGATCGAATAGAAGAACAAAAGCCATCATGACCGTTAAACCAATAAGAATGTTTAGCACTGGAATAACACCAGCACTGATAAATGCGCCAGGACTGCCGAGTGGCCATTTAATTACTTCAATATGCATTGCACCTTCAAGGAATGCAATTCCTTTTAGTATCCCATAGCTTATTAGACTGTAAGACACACCCTTTAAACAGACATCTTTATTTAGAGCATACTTTCTTTTAATACCAACAAATCTTTCTAGTATTAATCCTGCTGCCAGTATAGTACCACCAGCAAAACCACCACCAGGAGAAATATGTCCATAAGCAGTTACGTAAGCTCCAAACATCAAAATGAAAGGTACAATGATTCTAACAACATTTTGAATAATGATTGTCATTGAATCTTGCCTCCTTTCAGGACGGCAAATACAGCAATTACTGCTGTAAAAAATACAATCGATTCAATAAAAGTATCAAAGGCTCTATAATCGAGGATCATCCCGGAAACAAGATTCACAGCACCTGTTTCAGAGACACCTTCTTCTATGTATTTTTCCATAACCTCATTGTGTGCAGGATTGTCTGCGGCTCCAAACTCAGGAAAGTCAATGACTCCTACAAGGAGCACAGCAGCTAGACAAACAGCCACAGCAATTGATACTGTTATTCTCATGCGCTTAGTCCTTTGATCTTTCTTAATGTTAGAACAAATAGTACGGATGTTAACCCTGCACCCACTGCTGCTTCTGTAATCGCAAGGTCAGGTGCATTCATTTGTTGCCATAAAAGAGCCATCATTAAACTGTATACCATAAAAATAATTACTGCACCAAGCAGATTTCTTATTGCACTGGCAGCAACAGCGCCAATCATCATAACTAAAAGTAGTACCACATTAAACATAGTCATTAGTTGTCATCTCCTTTCAAATTTTCATTTGAATGTCCATTTGAGTTTCCAGTTGATGCACCTCGAATTGCTTTTGCAATCGCATGTGTTGCAGTTGGATTTGTAATCCACAGAAAAATTATTACCAATACAAGCTTTAGTGATGAAAATTCAAAGCCTGTTTGAATGATAAGTCCAATAAGAATCAAAATAGCGCCTAGAGTGTCGCACTTTGCTGCACCATGTGCTCTCGTTAATGCATCTGGGAATCTAATAAGTCCTAAAGAGCCTACAAAGAAAAAAGAATATGCCAGAAAAGACAAAGATTAGAGTTACTATATTACTCATTTCTTCTCCTTCCATTTGCTTTTCCCTCAATTTCTCGAGCTATAAATAGGGAAGCAGTAAAACTGATAAGTGCGTATACAAGTACAACATCTAAGAAGAACTGCTCTTTCAATATGAGTGAAACAATCGCCATTAAGACAAGTGTTTTTGTTCCTATAACATTTATAGCAATTAATCTGTCACCTTTACTTGGTCCTACAACCACTCTATATAGGGCCATCATCAATGTGATGCCAATCAAAAGGCAAGCAATAATTAGGTTACTTGTCATGTTTTGCCCCCCTGAATTCGTAATAGTGTTTTCTCAAAAGCATTTTCTTGAAGTGCTTCTGCGTAGTTTTTATTCAAACAATGAATTTTTAATGAGTTGCCTTCAATATCAACTGTCATAGTACCAGGTGTTAAAGTAATTGAATTAGCCAGAATAGTTTTGAGTAAATCCGAATCCAGTATAGTTTCATACTCGACTACTTCAGGTGCAATCGACATGTCCTTTGAAAGAACAATAACAGCCACTTGAAAATTGGCAATGATGATTTCTCCGATAAGCTGAAGTAGAAATGTAACCCATATAGGATCAGCTTTATAGACTTTAGTAAATTAATACCTTTATAAGATTCATTGACGTATGCATATATGATCATTGCAATCATAAAGCCAAAAATCGTTGATGTGATTGTAATTCTCTCAGCAAGGATGGTCCAAAATGCTAGAAAGGCTACAATATAAATTATGCTATTCTTCAAGAATGTACCTCCCATAACTTTATCCATATAATATATACGCAATTTATATGCCAACTTTTCATACTTTACTTTTACTACCCCATAAGCCTTGCAATTACACATCAAATGAACATGTATTCAATAAAAAACAATTCTATTTGTGAAGTTTTTCACGTATTTTCATTGTATTTGTATCGTTTTGTTACATATGACTACGTTTTCATAAAAACAAATGCCCCGTAATGAACAATTGTTTCATTACGGGGCATTTTTGTGTGATTATAATACAATAATTGTCTACTTTTAAACAGTTAGTCCGTATTTTTCGATTTTTCTATATAGTGTTGTTCTTCCTATCCCTAAAGACTTTGACGCCTTAACTAAATTTCCTTTATTATAGGCGATTGCAGTTTTAATTGCCTCTTGTTCCAACTCAGCAAGTGTTCGTACAGTTTTTACAGATTCTAGCTGGGCATTCTCTGTGCGTACATTCGTTTTTAAATAGTCAGGTAAGTCCTGGGCTGTTAAAACACCACCCACTTCAACAAGGTTTGAAGCTAATTGCATAACATTTTGCAGTTCTCTCACATTTCCAGGCCAATCATACTGCGTCATAACAGCATAAAAACTTTCAGCAATGTCTACACCAGCTTTTCTTTGTCCCTTTTTGAATTGATTGTAAAAGAAATCAATTAATATTGGAATGTCACTCCTACGTTCTCTTAGGGCAGGCGTATGTATGGGCATGACATTTAGTCTAAAAAATAAATCCTGTCTGAAGTTACCGCGTCGCACTTCTTTAGCCAAGTCTTTATGTGTGGCCGCAATTACACGTACATCCACTGGTATAACGTCATGTCCACCAACACGAACAACCTCTTTCGTTTCAAGTACACGTAGAAGATTAGCCTGTGTGTCCAGTGGCATATCACCAATTTCATCTAAGAAGAGTGTACCTCCGTCAGCAAGTTCAAACTTACCAGGTTGACCACCCTTTCTTGCTCCTGTAAAGGCCCCTTCTACGTATCCAAATAATTCACTGGCAACAAGGTCACGTGGTATGGCTCCACAATTGATAAATACAAATGAGTCACTTCTTCTATGAGAATCATTGTGAATACTCTGTGCAAAAAGCTCCTTACCAGTGCCACTTTCTCCTGTAAGAAGAATTGTTGCTTCTGTGTCCGCAACAAGCCTTGAAAGTTTTATAGCCTCTTTTATCTCTGAACTGTCTCCAAGAATGTCCTCAAAGGTATAGATTGCTTTTGCACCAACAATTTTATTTACTAAGTTGTGAATGTCCTTCGATTCTCTGAATGTTATTACAAGCTCTTTATATGGATCATTCGGCTCAGACACAGGTGTTGCATTAACAATAACAGACTTTTTTCGCCCACCCGAATGACTGAAATTAAACTCCTCTTCTTTAAGAGCAGCACCACTTTTAACAAGCTTCACAAGCCTTTTAGCTTGATCGCCCCTTATGAGGTCTCGAATATCTGCTCCAATAGCTTCTTTTTCCCTAACCCGAAGGTAGGTTCTTGCAAATAGGTTTATATCCCTTATTACGCCTCTTTCATCGATACATATTATACCTTCTGATATCGACTCCATAATCGCATTAAAGTGATCATTTTTACGTTTTAAATCCTGGTTTGATATCTCTAGCTTTAATTCATGTTCAATAGCAAGAGCTGAAGCCATGACCATTCCAAGCGTATGAGGATGGACGAGTTCATAGTCTCCAGACATACTGAGTACAGCGATGACATTATCGTCTTCGTCTTTAATTGGTGCAGCCGAAGTGGTCCAGTCGTGATAATCCACACGAAAGTGTTCCGCACCAAGTACTTGTAGGGGGATACCCTTAGCAAGAGCAATCCCAATGGCATTAGTACCAATAACCTCTTCTTTTACGTTGGTTCCTTTATATAAGTGTAGGGCTTGGTGACTTTCAAATACAAGCTCGTCTCCAAAACACTCTACAACATATCCATCTTTGTCAGTTAGGCGTACAACCATGCCAGCTTCACCAACTGTTTTGTATAGTGTTTCCATAAATGGTTTAGCTATATCTAGAACAGGTTCAAGAATACTGTACTTTTGCTGAAAACTCTCACCGCTCACTTCACATGTAACATCAGAAGAATCAGAATCAACCTGATACCGTCGACTTCTTATCCACGAATCCGCAATAATAGGTCTAAGAATTTCACGGTCCATTTTCCCATAACGCACAAACTCTACCCATGCTGTTTTAAAAAGTTCATTGTCTCTGAGTAACTTTTTTTCCAGGCATTTTACACCTCCTGCTCTGGTGTCATTTCTACATGGAAACTTCTGCTTGTACTTTGGTTTCCCTTTAGCATCGCTTTAGCGTTTAATGTCAGCTTAAACAAACCCTTATGTTTTTTACTAAATCCGACGTTAATAGGCATGGCTGATTTTGGTGCTAGCTCATCCATGACTATTTTTCCATAGAACTTATTATCTTTTTCAATAGATACTTGTATGTCTTTAGCACGTTTTGTCCCTTTGTTATGTATGAAAGCCCTATAGAATCTATCGTCAGCAGTGTCCATAACTTCGTATCTCTTCAACTCATCTATTTGAAGATCAATTTTCCCAATCCACGAAAACCGCTTCACAATTTTATTTTCTGGTTCAGAACCAAGCCTAACCCCAACAACATTGACTTCATCACTTATATTATTAGTGAGCACCATTTCTACAGTTTTTCTCTCATTTGGAGATAATCCTGGTAGGTTCACAGTACGTATAGAACTTCCCATAAAAATTTCAGCGGGAACTTTATTAACTGCTTCATCACCGTTATTCATATATTCAAAGTAGAATCTAATCCCCTTTTTGGTACTAAGGGGTTCATCTGTTTCTGTATAAAATTTCATAGGTCTAATTGACTTCATTGTATACCTCATTATTTGTCTATACTTGTTTCATATCAGAACACTTTTTTTATTATAACATATCTTAGTAATTTAATTTTTTGACACAAAAAACCCAGATTCATAGTTCAAAACTTGAATCTGGGCATGTATACAATTTTAACCAAGGATATTTAATCTATCCTCTTCTTCTGTTTGCTTAAGTGTTTGAACCTGATTTTGGACCTGCTGTTGAAGCTGAGCTTGTCGAAGTTCAATAATCGATTTTTCGAAGTCTTCACCAATAGCATTAGACCTTGAACTGAGAGTGTTTTCTCTTGCAGTCTCATTGTATCTTATATTGGCTTCAAGTCCCTTTTCAGTTACCCCTAAATCTGACCTTGCTTCACTAACTTTTTCAATCGCATTATCAATATCAGCAATATCAAACTCACCAGTTACATCAAAGTCATTAATTCCTAGGGACTCTAGCGAAGTATTTTGAATAGTCATTTGTTGCCCCTGACCAGAATTCGGCCCTCTTTGAATATTACCTTCAAATCCGTCGAAGAGCTTTATTGAATTAAATTCAGTATTCTGGAGTGAGTCACTAATACTACTCTTAAGGCCATTAATTTCGTCTTGAATTGAACCCCTATCAGAGTCAGATAAAATACCATTACTTGCTTGGACAGACAGTTCTCTAATTCTCCCCAAACTCTCTGATACAGAATTTAAAGACCCTTCTGCTGTACGTGCAAGGTTAATTGCATCTTGACTGTTTTTAGTTGCCTGATCCAAACCACGTTCTTGTGATGTCATTTTCTCTGAGATTGGAATGGAAGAAGGATTAGATGTAGAAGCTGCGTTCTTCAGCGAACTCGTCACATTATTAAAACTTGATTCGATCCTCATAATACCACCTCGTATTTTTCATTATCACACTTATATTATATCAGATTATTCGCATTTCGTAATGGACTAAAGTCCTTTTTTACATCCTTTTCTTTCATTTTACCAATTGATTCTTTACTTAGTTCTGCAGATACACGTTTGTTAACCTCATCTATGGATTTGTCGGATCCAAATAGAGCTGACTTCTTCACTTGACCGTCTTCAAGTATACTCTGGAAACTCTTATTAGTCTTCTCGCTCTTATATATTGAAGACCGAACCATTTGCACTGCCTTATCAAGGTCTTCTACAACTGAGTCAGAATTAATGCTTAGATCTTTTATTCCTAATGTTTCTAGAGCATTGTTGTTAACTTGCATAGTTTTTCCTTGATTTGCTTTTGAATTGTAAATCAAATTCTTTTCAGTGTTAAACTCGGTATCCATTAGTGCTTCTTTCACATCTCCAAGTACCATATCAATTCTCGTTTGCACAACGTTTTTATCACTATTACGGATTTCTCCACGATAGGATTTAGTTGCCCACACACGAAGATGACTCAGATCCTCTAGTACAGTTCTGAGCGAATCACTTGATGTAACCGCTAAATTTACACCTTTTAAATTGTCTTGTTTCCTAGTTTTTGTAGCTACTTGCTCATTTGCTGGTATATTAATTGGTCTTTCGGCATCAGTCTGCGAAGATAGGCTGCGATGGATTCCTGCGAAGGATTTTTCACACGCATATTCTCACCCCATTACCACTCGTCAATACACTTATACCCCATAAACGAAATAGCACTCAGTTATTCACTTATTCATCACCAGGTTTGAATGTTCTTGCATAGTCAATGTAAGCATCTAGTTGATCTGCTTGAATATATCCTGGTACGCTTCCTATAAGAATTCCATCTGGGGAAATAAACACAGACGTCGGGAATCCACTAACATAGAAAAGTTGAGCCAAACTGCCTTCTGTGTCCAACGTGACTGGGAAGGTTACTCCATGTTTTTCAAGGTATGGAGCCAGTTCTTTTTCGGTTTCTCTTACATCTACACCAATAACGACTAAATCGTCAGAGTTCTCGTATCGTTCCTGCAACTCAGGAATCTCTTTTTTCACAGTACGTTCACCAAGTTGTAAAGAAGGCTAATACAACAACTTTCCCTTCATATTGGTCAAGTTTAATAGTTGAACCATCTCTTACTGCAATTTCATAAGGAGGTATTTTTTTTCATTTCGAACAGGGAACTTTGCCACTTCCTCAGTAGATGTCTCCGTAGAATTGTTGGTTTCTTTAGATTCAGTCACTGTTTCTACTACAGGTTTATCACCTTCATTGGCAACGGTTTCTTCAGCCATCGCTTCTGTTTCGGTCTTGGTTTCAACCTCAACTGCCGGCTCTTCTATTGCCTCCGCTATAACTTCACCAGCATCAATGGTCGCCGTCTCATTTGTGACTGCCCCCTGGCAAGCTGATAATGTCATTGCAGCTACAAGCATTAATGATAACAACTTCATTTTTTTCATACATAGCCTACTTTCCTAGTCCATTATAGGATCATAACATCATTTGAGTGAGCATTGTCACTTTGTCAAAGAATATTAGAACACCAAATACTATCATTATGATCCCACCAATTTTCATAATGACTGGAACCACTTTTTCCATACGCTGTAGCATGGAAGTAAAAGCATTGATAAATAACGCAGTCAATAAGAACGGAATCCCCATCCCCAAAGAATATACAAGTAATAGTACTATTCCTTTTGTGAATGTTGCAGATCCACCAGCCATAACCAGTATTCCTGCAAGAACTGGACCAAAACACGGGGTCCATCCAGCTGCAAAAGCCATTCCCATAACAAGGGCTCCTATGTTGCCACTTAGCCCCTGAGGCATTCTTATGCCTCCAGATTTAAATGGCGACTTAACGAATCCTGATAGAATCAATCCGAAGAAAATAATAATAATACCTGAAACCTTTGTAAATATCGCCCTATTTTGGATAAACAGCCTACCGACCAATGTCGCAGAAGTCCCCATAATCACAAATATGATTGTGAAGCCCAAAATAAACAATAGCGTTCTCCCTACAGCAAGTCTTCTATTGGAAGTCACATCCTCTTCAAGGATGATCCAGTTATAAACATAATATAGGCTGGAATCATTGGTAGAATACACGGTGTGAAAAATGATAAAATCCCTGCTGTCAGTGCCGCGACGTAACTTACATCACCAAACGGCATAAAACCACCTCTTTTCAGTATAGTTTCATTATACCCCAATTGTTTACTTATAGTGTAAGATTTTTGTGAACATTACTACTCATATCTTTGATTCGGCTTCAAGATTTTGAAACTCAATTGATATGTGAACACCTTCTCCATCAACCGATTCAAATTTCATCCCACCCTCCATTACTTGAGTTATGAGATTATAAACTATGTGCAAACCTAGACCTGTATGTCCCAAGTTTTTTTTAGTTGAATAAAACGGTTCAAATATCTTTAATTGGTCGCTCTTAGCAACACCAATACCATCATCTTTATAAACTAGGTGAACCCGTTGATTTTCACACCTTGCAGATATTGCTATCTGACCATAAGCGCATTCTTTAAACCCATGATCAATACTGTTATTGATCAACTGCTTTATAATAAACTTCAGTACATCTGGATATGAAATTACATTTAGATTTTTTTCAACATCAATTTTAATATCAACCTTAAAAACCAATGTGCTTATGATTTGAGCCATATCATTTTGCACACCAATTAATAAATCTAACATATTCACTAATTTTATGTCATGATTTTCACTTTTATCTGTCAACATTCTAAATGACCTTACTAAAGATTTAAGTTTATAAGACGCACGACTGATAATCTCAATGCCTTCAAGTAAATCTTTACTCCTGTCATGATAATTTATTTCTGTTGTTCCCATAACTTGCATTTTCATATAACTATTAGTTGTGACAATCACTCCTAGAGGGGTGTTAATCTCATGTGACAATCCATTTACAACTTCTCCTAAACCTGCAAGCTTTTCTGCTCTAATTATTTGATCCTGCATCTTGTTTAATTCCTCGAGCGTTTTTTTGAAGCTGCTCATTCAAAATTGTTAACTCCACCTCACGACTCTGAAGCTCATCAACCGAATTTTGAAGATCATGGTTTGTCTCACTCAATTGCTCCGTTCGTTCCTCTACCATTCGTTGAAGAAACTGGTTCTTTGAAATCATGTTATTCACATAGCTTCCGAGAACTCCAGCAGAGAACAACATTATAATGGTTATTACAAAAATTATTCCTAATAATACAGCCATTGAACCATTCAACTCTGTGAATGCTTCTGCTTCAGTCAATGCAACTATAACAGTCCATCCGTTTTCTAGTTTTGAGAAGCCAAGTACTTTCTTCTCATCTTCAAGTGTATACTTTACAATTCCATCTTGATTTGCATCAATAATCTCTTGAATAAAAGCCAACTGACCATTGTCAATGCTCCCAAGATTCTCATTCATGCTATATTTGTCATGAACCAGAAACTGAAACATCTGATCAACAATAACAAGTTTTCCTACTTCAATCTGTTGCTGAGCAATACTCCTTAGTTGATCAAAATTGATATCTGCTCCAACAACACCAATCGTGTGCTCATTAAACTTAAGAGGCTTCACATACGAAACCATATCAGTATCAATGTTTGCATTGTAATACGGTTCCATCCAAATTGGGCTACCTCTTAAAATCGGTTCATAAAACCATCCCACACGTTCGCGGTCTTTTGGATCAAATACTAGTAGATCAGTTGGTTCTAACCTTTCTAGCAGACCATCAGAATTTGTATCAGCATGGAAAAAACCTGCAGTCCCATATGATATTTTGGGATCAAATCTCGCATAGGTAGACATCACGCTAATATCATTTTTATCATATAACGCAGCGACAACTTCCAATTTTTCAGAAAGAACTCTAAAATATTCTGGATCATCTAACTGATTTTCATCAATCATTGAAATTACATTTTTTTTCAAGACCTGTAACAATTGTTTCCAGTTCAATAATGATATTATTCAGTTGAAAAGCATGTGCCTTTGCTTGTTCAATTAGATAGTCATCTGTGTTTTTTTTCATTGTATCAAGAGTGTAAATATATGTAAATCCACCAGTGGAGATGGTTGCTATAAACACGAGGATTATCATCGAAATTGATATTTTAAGTTTTGAATTTAACATGAACCTCACCACCTAAAAACTAAGCTCTTTAATCATTAATTACCCCTTAGTTCAATCTCTCACCACATAAAACATAGGGGAACAACAAAAGAAACACGTACCATATAAGTACGTGTCATATAGGTACGTGTCTTCATTACTTTTTATTTAATTCTTCCTTTACGTACTTAAAAAAAATCAAACTTGGTATGTCAGTCTCTGAAGTCAGACAAATAGTCCTGAATCCTGGTATGGCATTTACTTCACATACTGTTGGTCCATTTTTACTTTCAAGCAAATCTATACCCGCAAAATCAAGATTAAGAGCTTTTGATGCACTGAGTGAAATTCTAGTCATTTCTTCAGTTAAATCAACGGATTCAGCTGAACCACCTTGATGGAAGTTTGACTTAAAATCACCGTCTGACCTTCTACGGACAGCTGCTACAACCTCGCCACCAATAACATGAACTCTAATATCCGTTCCTGAACTCTCCGAAATGAATTTTTGATACATCACCTTCTGGTTCTCTAACTCAGATAGTGCCCTTTTTAAGGAAGCTTCATCATCAACAAGGTGTACATCTTCTCCTTTTGAACCAAGTAGTCCTTTTACCACAAAGGGTTGACCTATAACTCTGGCAATCTCTTTAAAAGATTTTGAAGATTGACTAACATAGGCTTCTGGAGATTTGACTAAGGCCCCTGACAAAATCTGATGTGTCTGCCATTTGTCTTGTGACTTCACCATAGCTAAAGGCTTGTTAAATACAGGCACACCAGCTTCTTCTAAGTGCCTTGCAACATCAAAACCATAAGACCGCATAACTGCAAAATCAGGTTTTTCCATTTTAATACCATTCATGTAAAACACATGTGAATCACATGTTGTAAGTAGGTCAAAATCCTCTTCAAATAGGATATTGACTTCAAGTTCATATTTAAGTGCAGATTCCTTCATCCAATCAAATGCATTGTTTCCAAACTTGGATGACAAAGTTTCCCTTGAGTAGATTACCCAACCCTTTTTCATAACGATCCTTTGCTCAACTTCCTACGTCCAAGTATCGCTTTCGCCTGACCAATATATATTTGAGTACCGATAATATAAACTTCTCCGTGAGCTGGTAGTTCTGCTAAGGCCTGATCAATGGCATTTTCCAGACTTGGAATATGGTATACTAACTTATTTTTACTTCTCATTGTTTCAGCAAATTTCATTTGTTCACCTGAAAAAGGCAAATGACAATTCGAAGCTTCAGAGAGCATAATTACATCAACAGTCTTAGATAGTATTTCAACAACTTTTTTATATTCTTTATTGTCAGGAATACCAATTATACATCTAATATGATTTTGGGTATTCATAGAGTCTGCAATGACCTTAGCACACACTGGATGAATGCATCCATCCATAAATATTTTTGGTGACTCAGAAACAAGTTCAAGACACCCTGAAAACGGATATTCCATAATTGCCTGCATTGCCAAATCATGATCAAACTTAGTGCCTAAAATCTGCTTGGCTGCAGTATAAGCTAAGTTCGCATTCGATTTATTAAATGCTTGTCCGACAGTCTCTCCAATGTCTTCATTCATATTTCTAGCAAAAACAAGTTTAGTTTGTTTCAACTCGGACTCTTTTTTTTAGAATCTGCTCTACTTCTGAGGTCTGCACTGAGGAGAATACTGATGATTGATCCTTCTTGATCACACCCGCTTTGTGCCACGCTACGTCTTCAAGGGATTCACCGAGATAAGGCAAATGCTCATCAAATATAATATTAATAACAGCATGTTCAGATGCGGCAACTGCAACATCATCGAACCTGGCTCCACGACCGCATTCAAGAATGTTGTACTCAGTTCCAACTGCCTTGAAATAGGACAAGGCAATTGCAAGTCCATTGCCCATGGGACTTATATACTCACCACGCTTTAGATCCAGATCCAATTTTCGACTCACTGGTTCAACAAGATTGGCAAAATCTATTAAGTCATCGTCGTCAATCATATCGCCGTTCACACAAATTCTCTCATTGTAGGTATGTAAATGAGGACTTGTAAAGAGTCCAGTTTTAATGTCATGAGCTCTGAGTATTGCCTCTAAAACTCGACTGACACTTCCCTTCCCCTTACTGCCTGTCACTAGAATATTTCGACCATTTAAATCTGGTCGACCCAGTATAGATAACATATTTGCTGTAATATCAGGTCGTCTATTATTTCTATCATCAGATGGATTAGTTCCAGTTACACTCTTCTCGTCGTCTCTGTTTTCTACCACATCTATACGATTAAAATAAGAAGCATAGACAAAGTCCATAACCTCTTTAACATTCGTAATCACGAAGTACCTCCTGTCGGACCTGACCGACAAGATAAAAGGAACCAAACGCAAGAAGTAAGTCTGAAGACTCTGTTAACTTTACTGCTGTTTGAAGGGCTACACTCACATCTGTCTCAATCAGTGCATCAATCCCAATCGCTTTCAATTTCCCACATAAATCATTAGCAGATATTTTTCTATCATTATGAGGTTCTGTAACTACAACTTTTCCTAAATAAGGCTTCATAATTTCAAGCACTTCATCTATGTCTTTGTCAGAAAGCATCCCGATTAGAACCACAGGTTTTTGACCTTCTGGAACAATTTCACTCAGTGCTCTGGCAAGTGCCCTTGCACCATGAGGATTATGTGCTCCATCAAGAATAATTTTTGGTTTTGATTGCATCACTTCAAGCCTACATGGCCACTTGGTTGTTTTTAATCCCGCTAAAACAGATTCATCAGAAACAGCAATATCATGTTCTCTTTTTAGCGTTTGAATAGCTGTCATAGCTACAACTGCGTTCTGTGCTTGATGTTTTCCAATCATAGAAATCTCATATGTCTGCGACTCGAGATTAAAGACTGTTCCACCTAGTGATACTTTGTCCACTTCGATCAAATCAACTGGTGCAGTAATCAACTCAGCAGATTTTTCTTCAGCAAGTCTTTTCAAAACCTCAAAGGCTTCAATCTTCTGTGGATGAACAATAACAGGGACGTTTTCTTTAATGATCCCACCTTTTTCAAAAGCCACTTTTGCTAAAGTGTCCCCAAGAATGTTCACATGATCAAGAGCAATTGGTGTAATAACCGTCACAAGTGGTTTGTCTACAACATTTGTCGCGTCAAGTCTTCCACCAAGTCCAACTTCCAAAACGACAAAATCCACGGTCTTCTGCTTAAAATATAGCAGTGCCATGGCTGTGAATATTTCAAATTCTGTATTTGGATCATGTCCTTGCTCAACGAGCAAGTCAACAGCTTTCTTAACATCGGCTACAACTGCTGCAAAGTCTTCTTGATCAATCAGGCCATTATCAATTTGAATCCGTTCTTCCAGCGCAAACAGGCTGGGTGAGGTATAAAACCCCACCCTATACCCTTGATGCATTAGAATGCTTTTGATATAGCTGGCCGTTGACCCTTTGCCATTTGTACCCGCAATATGAATCACCTTAAGATCATTTTGCGGATTGCCGAGTTTTGAAAGCAACCTCTTAATTGCATCAAGTCCTGGCTTGATCCCAAATTTTTCGGTGCTCTCAATAAACTTTAAAGCTTCAGCATAGGTCACCATTTTCACCTACTTCATTTTTGCCTGCATCGTATCTATACGATCCAGAACTGTCTTAAGCATGTCTTCGTACTTATCTTTTTTATCGCGTTCTACCTGAACTAGACTATCAGGTGCTTTTGCTAAGAATCCTTGATTGTTCAGTTTCTTATTTACGCGGTCTACTTCTTTTTCTAGCTTTGTTTTTTCTTTATTTAGACGATCAAGTTCCTTATCAAAATCAATCAGTTCTTCAAGAGGTAGGAATATCTCGCCACCATCTATTACAACTGAAACTGCATCTTCTGGAACCTCTGACTTGTCAGCAACAGCTTCAACTTCTGATGCAGAAGCAAGGGACTCCATGTATGCTTTATTATCTGTAAGCAGTTTAGAAACTTTCTCTTCTGCAACAACAATTAGTTTCGCCTTACGTGATGGAGCAACATCCATTTCAGCTCTTACATTACGAATGTTTCTAATTGCATTCATAATGCGTTCCATCTGTGCTTCCGCTTCGTCATTTGCACGTGTTTCGTCAAATGTTGGCCACTCTTTAACAATTACTTTACCTTCAGCACCAGGAATATGATCCCAAATCTCTTCAGTTATAAATGGCATGAATGGATGTAACATCTTAAGAATCTGCTTAAGAACTGTTACTAGAACCTTTTGTACCGTTGCTTTTTCATCTGCATTTTCACCGTAAAGTCTCTTCTTAGCAAGTTCGATGTACCAGTCACAGTACTCGTTCCATACAAAGTCATATACTTTCGTAGCTGCCATGCCCAGCTCATACTTATCCATGTTCACTGTAATATCTTTCGCAACAGTGTTCATTCTCGATAGGATCCACTTGTCTGAAAGCTCAAGTGTTTCTGTTCCATCAAGCTCCATCGCTTGATCTTCAAGACCCATAAGAACAAAACGTGATGCATTCCATAGCTTATTGGCAAAGTTACGGCTAGATTCAACACGCTCGTGCTGGTAACGCATATCATTACCTGCAGAGTTGCCTGTAATCAACATAAATCGAAGTGCATCTGCACCATACTGCTCAATGACTTCAAGTGGATCAACACCGTTGTTCAGAGATTTAGACATCTTGCGACCATCTTCTGCTCTAACAATACCGTGAATTAGTACATCATCAAATGGAATTTCACCCATTTGCTCAATACCACTAAACATCATACGAACAACCCAGAAGAAGATAATGTCGTAACCTGTTACAAGCACATTTGTTGGATAGAAGTAGTCAAGTTCTGGTGTTTTATCTGGCCATCCAAGAGTAGAAAAAGGCCATAGAGCCGAACTGAACCAAGTATCTAGCACGTCTTCATCTTGTCTTAGGTTAGTTGAACCACAAGAGCAAGCCTTTGGTTGATCTCTCTCTACAATCATGCCACCGCAATCATCGCAGTACCATGCTGGAATTCTATGTCCCCACCATAACTGTCTAGATATGCACCAGTCTCTAATGTTTTCTAGCCAGTGGTTATATGTCTTTGTAAATCTTTCAGGAACAAACTTTGTATCACCTTCTTTAACAGCTTTGATCGCTGGTTCAGCTAATTTTTCCATAGCAACAAACCACTGATCCGAAAGTCTAGGCTCAATAACAGTATGACAACGGTAACACGTTCCTACAGCATGATCATGATCCTTAATGTTAATAAGATGATCCATTGCCTTAAGGTCTTCTACAAGAGCTTTACGGCAAGCGTAGCGATCCATGCCTTCATACTTTCCAGCAAGTTTATTCATTGTTGCGTCTTCGTTCATTACTGTGATTTGTTCTAGATCGTGGCGCTGACCGATTTCGAAGTCATTTGGATCATGTGCTGGTGTAACCTTAAGTGCACCAGTACCTTTTTCCATGTCAACGTACGTGTCTCCAACAATTGGTATTTCTCTATTAACAATTGGAAGAATTGCCGTTTTACCGATTAGATGTTTATAACGATCATCTTCTGGATGTACAGCAATCGCTGTATCACCTAACATTGTTTCTGGACGCGTTGTCGCAATCTCAAGGAATTCATCAGAATCCTTTACGTCATACTTAATGTGCCAGAAGTGACCCACTTTGTCCTCATGTTCAACTTCAGCGTCAGATAGAGTTGTTTTACAATCTGGACACCAGTTGATTAATCTATACCCTTTATAAATAAGTCCTTTTTCATATAGACGAATAAATACTTCTGTAACTGCCTTGTTACAGCCTTCATCCATTGTAAATCGTTCACGATCCCAGTCGCAAGAGTTGCCTAGCTTTTGCATTTGCTTCGTAATGCGTCTACCGTATTCATCTCTCCATGCCCAAGCACGGTTAAGGAATTCATCTCGACCAAGTTCTTCTTTTGAGATACCTTCGTCTTCACGAATCTTGTCAACAACCTTAACCTCTGTTGCGATAGAAGCATGATCTGTTCCAGGTAACCAAAGTGCCTCGTAGCCTTGCATACGCTTCCATCTGATTAATACATCTTGTAGTGTATGATCAAGTGCATGACCCATGTGTAATTGACCTGTAATGTTTGGTGGTGGCAGTACTATTGTATATGGTTCCTTTTCTGGATTAACTTCTGCTTTGAAGTATCCATCGTTCATCCAGTTCTCATAGATTCGATCCTCAAAATCATGAGGATTATAGTTCTTTCCCATTTCCTTTGTAGACATATTTTCCTCCTCTATTATCTTTAAAACACGTGATCATTAATTGTACTCTTAAACTGCTCTGGTACTTTTATCCGTGCCATCATTATCTCGTCAGTGTATTTGCCATTTCGAATAATGGCCATTTTCCTTACACCTTCTTCTTCAAATCCCAGTCGTTCATAAAGCTTACGAGCACCATCATTCCCTACAAGAACTCCTAGTTCAACACGAGTAAGCATCAACCAGTTGTCCGATATATCAAGTAGCGCTTCCATAAGTTTTGTACCAACACCTTGTCGTTGATACTTAGAGTGGACAGAAATACCAATTGATCCAGAATGATTCATTCTCGGGTGTTCACTATGCATAAGGCTTGCAACACCTGCAATATGACCATCAACCTCAGCAACAAACATATGACTATGTCTTCCTAGGCCTTGGATAAAGTCTTCAGTACGTCCAAGGGTTTCAGATGCCAAACCTAATGTGTTTTCACGAACACCATCCATTCGCCTAATTGAATTAATGTCTTTTGCATCACCAATGACTGGCGGTCTGATTATTATCTCCATTTTATGTCCCCCCTAATATCTTTACAGTTCCAAAAAATAAGAAAACCTCCGTCTTTGCATAAACAAGGACGAAGGATCATTCGCGGTACCACCTTGGTTCCAGTCTAACAGACTGGCACTCAATCAATCGTTAACGGAATTACCCGACTCAAACTACTCTCCATTTCGGATTTGGAATGAGTGTCTCAAAAGCTACATTCGATATATCCATACACAAGAAATCTTTCAGCCGATGGATTTCCCTCTCTTATGTGCGGTTTACACCTACTCCTCTTCGTCACAGACTACATATGAACGTCTTAATTATATAGGCGTCAAACACCAGTGTCAAGGTTATCTCAGGACATGCATTGAGTAACGTCTTTCAAGGTATGTGACAAGTTCATAAACCATATCACGGTACTTATGATTTAATATGCTCCATTCATGCTGATAATTTGCATAAATCATTCGTTTAATACTAAGTGAAGGTAAATATGGATTGCCTTCAACATCATAGCTGTCTTTATATAGACAAAGCCGCGTCACCTTTCCCGCTCCTTTTGAAAGTGTATGAGGATCAATTCCAAACTCTACGGGTTCTTCCTGAACGATGGCAAACCAGCTGAAATCATCGATCGCACCTTCAACAAAGCCCTGATTTTTAGTTGTATTTAAAATCTCAATTTTGTATTTATATTTCATGGGAGTCACCGCCCTATATATCTGATTTTGTTAAAATGTAATTTGTCTTATCCTATGTATTCCCTATCTTTTCTAATAATAACTCCTAAAATTGCATTATTTCTCAGAGACATTTTCAATTAATCTATTCATGCACCACTCAAAAATTAAAAAGGTGTGATTACCTTTGGTAATTCACACCTTCTCAACATGATTCCTCTTATCTAAACCAATCAGCATAAGCCAATTGGATTAAAATCTTGTAATTATTATATAACGTCTAGTACTCGTTTAGAGTTACATCACCAACACCCGTTTTGATTTCAATGAAAAGTTTAATATCTTCCTTTTCGAAATCCTCTGATCTATAAATGTTATCACTAACCTTTCTTAGTCCTAGACTACTAAAGTTCTTTTCATTCACTAGACCATCGATATTTATTTCTACACCTGTATTTTCTGGTACATTAAGCGTTACTTCAGTTGCTCCACTGTCAATTTCAGTGTATACAAGGGGTGACTTTTCACCATACGTAATTTCAATATCACCTGCACCACAATCTATATCTAGATTTTTTAACTTCTAGTTCTTTTAAATCAATTACAGCTTCAATTGCACCTGTATTGATATCAATATCCCACTCAACGTCTTCTGGTAGCATTAGATCATAATCCATAATCTGACCATCGCCCCAATTAAAGAAAATCTTCTCAAGTTGTTCAAACTCTATGTTTGCAGTTTTCTCAGTCATTCTACTATATACTTTAGTAATGTTTTCTGGAATACGGTAGTCAATATCATCATTTGACGACGCTCCTATAAAAACACCACCAATGCCTAAATCTAATTTTAGGTTTCCTTGTTCAATGTCACTATCAAGATCAATTTCACCAGTTGCAGTCACATGTGACTGCCAAGTTTCATCACGCTGGGCAACTTCATTTCCAGTGATCCGTTCAACCACGCCATTTGCTGGAATGCTTCCAAACTGCCCATACCATATGAGGACACCAAGGAATAACACCCATGTAATAAATGTAATGATACTTTTGTTGTTAAAGATTAAATTGACACCTGCAACCACAAGAAGAAGTGGCCACAAATCTGTTATCGCATTAAAAATGGAAAAGGACAAAATATTGAATTTGAACAGCAACCAAATAATACCTATTGTGATCAGTGTTAGGCCAAAGCCCATACGATCATCTTTTGAATTAGAAGCCATTAAGCCTCATCCTTTCTACGCGTTAAAATAAATATACCTCCAACGATTAGAATCGCTGGCCAGAAGTACTCTCCAAGATCCCAAGGAATGTATCGCTGTACGCCTAAGTATACCCCTAAACCGATTAATCCAATTCCAAATACAACCTGAGAACTATACTTCTGCTCACCTTTATCATCGTGCAAGTACTCATCATCCTCAAGGTCTTTTGGTCTTTCTGGAATAATAACCCACATAACCACATAAGCTAAAACACCACCGCCACCAAATAGGACGGCTAAAACTGCCAATAATCTAACCAATATTGGATCTATGCTAAAGTATTCTGCGATACCACCACATACACCACCAATAACTTGATCTTTTCTTGATCTATATAAACGTTTTTGCATGAGCTCCTCCTACTCCGACTTTTCTTTTTTTAAAGAGACGCCTTCAGATTTCACATCAGAATCATTATCTTTTGCTTCAACAACGACATCTTCAGCCGTTGCGTCACGTCTTGTATCACTTTGAGGACGTGTAGCTCTTTTTTCTCTATACTCTTGATAATCGTATGGCTCTTCAGGAATAACTACCCACGCTATCAAATAAGCTAGGAATCCTGTACCTCCGAAAACAATTAATAGGACTAGACCTAATCTAATTAGACTGGAGTCAACACCGAAGTGTTCTCCAAGACCACCACATACACCTGCTAACATTCTATCATGTCTTGAACGATATAAACGATTCATAATTTGTTCCTCCTGTTCTTATCTTTGATCAAATCATAACATATGCTCCATGATAGCTCTCTGAGTTTTTTATTAGAAATAGATTAGAATGCTTTAGGTCTTTTTTTTATCTTTAAAACTAATAAGTTTTCTTTTTCTCAGAAAACTCTAATACTCAGTAGTTATAATGGTATCAATATATAATTAGTGAGAAAGAGGTGTATGTATTATGAAAAAAACTGGTATGCTTCCCGGCGTACTACTTATAGCAGCCGGCGTTCTACTTTTAGCAAGTAATATTGGTCTATTCAGATTTAATTGGAACTTCGTTTGGCCATTATTTCTATTGGTTCCTGGCCTAGTATTCGAATTTTCATTCTTTGGAACAGGCAGAAATCCTGGTGTATTGGTACCCGGTGGCATCTTAACACTTTATGGATTGTTCTTCTATTTAAATATCCTGACCGGATGGAGCTTCATGGATAATCTCTGGCCAGTGTTTATTCTAGGACCAGCAATTGGACTATTCCAGCTTTATGTGTTCGGCGGTAGAGAACGAGGCACACTTATCGCTTCATCTATACTAGGGTTTATCTCTATGGTTTTTTTTCTATCGTTTACACTATTTGGTTTTGCAGCAGATTTCATAGGACCAGCAATCCTAATCCTATTTGGTCTATTCATTTTAGCTAAAAACAAAGGAAAAAATGAATATCAAGAACCATCCGTTAAGTCAAAACCAGATCTTGATGACTTAGAAGAGTATTACGATACAGATGATGAGGAATAACAAAGCTAAGGCGTGTAGTCCATATGGACTGCACGCCTTTATTGTTATATATACGCCTTGTTTATATGTGGTTTCAAATAAGGAATAAGAGCCTTCGACACATACCCACGAAAATCCCCGCACCAATAGATGTTAGTAGGAGAACAGGCAAGTAGGACAGTATTCGAATATTTTGCAGCATAAGTGCCGCAACAACTACTTGGCCAAAGCTATGGAAAAATGCTCCCGTCACACTAATTCCAATCATACTAATACGGTCTTTTGCTAATACAATAAGAAGTGTCATCATAACTAAACTTAACATGCCACCTGAGAAACTGTATAAAAAAAACCAGATACACCACCACCAAATATTGAACCTATCATTATTCTTGCTATAAGAATCCCAAAGGCCTCTTTATATCCCATAAGGACAACTGCTATCATTGTAATTATATTTGCAAGACCAATTTTTTGCGCCTGGGGTTAAAACTGGCAATGGAATCATACTTTCAGCAATATGAAGTACCAATGCAATAGATACAAATAGAGATCTTATTGCAAGTTTTTTTTGTACGACTCATGCTTTCACCTTTTCATTTCCAAAAATGCCGCGTTCAAGCTTTCTAGCAGTAGGTGCATCTGCAAGCCCACCCATAGATGTTTCCTTTAGTGTTGGGCTCATAATTCGACCAACAGACCGCATTGCCTCAACAACCTCATCAAAAGGTACAATTGTCATAATTCCTGCTAGTGCCATATCTGCAGATATAATTGCATTCGCAGTACCAATCGCATTTCGTTTCTCACAAGGACATTCAACAAGTCCAGCAATAGGATCACAAACCAATCCAAGGATATTTTTGATAGTAAAGGACGCTGCAGAAAGGGCTGATGCAGGTGATCCGCCTAACATTTCAACAAGTCCAGCGGCCGCCATAGCTGCAGCAGTCCCTGTCTCAGCTTGACACCCTCCCTCTGCGCCAGAAACGGTTGCATTTCGGGCAATAAGCATTCCAACAGCTGAAGCTGTAAACAGTCCATTTACAATTATCTCTTCATCTATACCTCTGTCTAACCCGACTCTAACAAGGGCGCCTGGTAAAATACCACACGATCCCGCAGTAGGTGCTGCTACTATTCTTCCCATAGAGGCATTCACTTCGGATACTGCCATAGCTGCAGAGATTGCATCCGACATAGCCTTGCCTGCTAAAGAATCATGCTTCTGAGCATAATCGTTCAACTTATGTGCACCGCCACCAATAAGGCCACCTACAGATTTAATATCTGGGTGCATCCCGCTTTCAATGGCATCTTTCATAACATTAAATGACTCTGTCATTGACGCTCTGGCTAATGACTCATCAATTTCCTTCATTTCGCACTCTCTTGCGATCATCATTTCATAAATGCTTTTCCCCTTGGAATCACATAGTTCTAGGAGTTCAGCTCCAGTTGAAAATTTATAGTCCATATGCCTCTCCTTAAATCTGATCAATCAGAGTGATCGTTTCAATTCCAACAACTCTTGTATTAATAACTTCAAGTACGCGTTCATCAAGCATCTCTTCAAGTTCAATAACCATTGAGGCTTCACCACGCTTTTCTTTACGTGAACAATTAAGCGATACAATATTAATACCTAGTGTTGCCAAAATACGAGTTACACCACTAATAACACCTTCTCGGTCTCTGTGGCGCGTTAACATTACAGGTTTTTCCCCTGTCATATCTACAGCAAACCCATTCACGTCCCAGATTTGAATACTGCCTCCACCAATCGACGAACCAGACATTGTAATCAATTCATCACTCACCGTCAGCATTTCTATACACACAGAATTTGGATGTACATCACCTAGATCTATAGGAAGAAACTCAAAGGACACACCTTTTTCTCCTGCTATATTCATGGCATTCTTTAACTTTTCATCTCTTTCTGAATAGCCAAGTACACCTGCCAATAGCGCTTTATCTGTACCATGACCTTTGTATGTTTTTGCAAAAGAGCCATGCAGTAAAAACTTAACTGACTTAATCTCTTCGCCTGCAACTCTATTTGCAGCTAGTCCGAGCCTTGCCGCTCCAGCAGTATGTGAACTCGAAGGTCCTATCATGATTGGACCTATAACATCGAAAGCACTGTATTCAGCCATGTATCCTCCAATTTACCAATTACTTTTGAATAAGAAAAACCCAGAATGATCACTTAACTATCATCCTGAGTTCATTTAATTACATGATTGATTATTTGTCAATCGATCAGATCTGATGAGATCAATAAAGATAACCTTCTATTAAAAGAAGACAATCTCTAAGAAACTGACGTCCTGTTTATTAACGATGCAAGTGCTGACTGCACATTGTCGGATACCGATCTTTGATTCTGTGAAAGTTCATCGAGTTTATCTACTTCACTTGTAATTTTACCATTTTCATTAGAAATGGACTGTAATAAGTCAGAGATTTCTTTAGCAAATCTAGCTGTATCGTCTGATAACTTTTGAACTTCACTAGCAACAACTGCAAAATCTCTACCATGTTCTCCAGCACGTGCGGCTTCAATATTTGCATTAAGACCAAGAATTTTAATTTGATTTGTGATCTTATTCACGGCATTAATCATCTGGTCACTTTGTTCTATAAACACATTTGAAGCTTCTGTGGACTGATTTAACTGTCCACTAACTGTCCCTAAAATTTCTACCGTCTCAGAAATTCTACCCAGCTCAGTCTCAAACTGGGAAGTTGTATGGGCTACAGCATCCATTTGTGTGTTCAATTTATCCGAAAGCAATACCTGTTGGTCAACAATTGTCATCATAACCTGAGCAACATCAGACTCAATAATCTTATGTGTTTGACCATAGGCCTCATGAAGTGATTCAATAACCACAGGTACTCCAGTCGCTTCAACAATTGCATCTACACGTTTTTTACCGATATCCATAATATCGCTTGTATACGCTATTCCTGAATTTCTTGCCAACTCAATTCCCGGTGCATCCATATTTCGGTCAACAACAATTGAAATATCTATACCATTTAGATCTTTCATTGCTTTAATTAGATTTGTACCACCGAGTCCTGCTCCAACGATAGCTAGTTTCATGTACTCATCCCCTATTTTTTTTCTATACATTCCAATTTGAATTATAGCTATCCTAATTCAAATTAGCAAGCAAATAGTGGATCAAAAAACAAACCCTTCCTAAAGTGATAACTCCAGGAAGGTTGATGATTAAAATATTTTATTCAAGTCCAGCCGCAATACGTACATTCTTTTGATGCTTTGAATCTACCTTACGATTGGCATGTAACTTTGAGTCCTTAAAATGCAGGCATAAGTGTCCATCAAAATCATTGCCTTTCACCGAGTCAAAGTTGTATCCATATCCATAACCACCACTTCTTGTATTAATGTACTGCCCCTCAGGCTTGTCGTCCATACCTGCATGTGGCATACCATTTAATGAAGCTGCGATCACTTTACCATTCAGGTGAACAAGTACTGGACGTCTTACCCAACTGTACTCTCCACCCCAAAGGTTCTTAATAATTTGTGCATCATTAGCCGTTAAAGGTTCTACATCTGAATGTACTCCGCCATATGCGGCCAACATTTTGAATGTTGTTCCTGTATTAAAATCTTCAATAACAAAGACTGTTTTCCCCTTATCAATCATTTCCATGACTGTCGGCCAAGTTATGTATTCACCAAAACGACGTTCAGAAGATTGTCTAGATACCACCTGAACCTGATTAACATAACCAAGTTGTATCATCTTAGCTATTGTTTCCATACCTGCTACGCCATCAGATTTCAGTTCATATTTCTCTTGGAATGCCATTACTGCTGATTCAGTGTTATCATCGTACAAGTCACTAAACTCATTCATTGTAAGCAGTCCTTCTTGAACAAGAACTTTTTTGAAGTAATGCTACCTCTTGATGTCTCTCACCCGGAATAAGCATATCTTTTGTAATTGTTCCAAAAGACTCTAGTTCTACAGCTTGTCCCTCTGGATGTGATTCAGCAAGGAACAGGTATCCCTTTTCTTCTAAAGCGTGTAGAGTCATTGTACCAGCAATTCCATCAGCATCAAGATTCATGTCTATCTGAAATGCCTTTACAGCAGCTGTCGTTTGTTTCCCATAGTATTCAATTGCCTCATCAATCTTAAGATATCCAAGATCCATCAAGGATTCCTGTAGCACTTTTACTGACTCATTTTCATTGCCAGGCTTCAATATAAGGTCTTCGATCTCACCCATGTAACCCATTTCAAACAAGGCTTCTATTGTCTTTCGTCCAGCTATACCATCGGCAGTTAGCCCTTTCGATTTCTGGAACTCTATTATTGCATCCTTTGTTTCTGAGCCATAATAATCAGTAAGTTCATCAAGCGATATGTATCCACCTAATTTCAAGGCATTTTGAATATGTAATACATCTTGATGTTTTGTGCCTTCTTCATATTTTTTCAAATCAAAATATGTATCAGTCTTGTCCAGTGCAAAAGAAAACTGCACGCTGGACAATAGCAAAATACCTGCGCATACTGCTGTGATTTTTCTTTTCATTATAGCCTCCTAATACCATGGCCTTTCTATATTGCCATAACATGTTACCTAATTTAATATTAGCACCCACGGTTGACATAATCAAGGAAACCATTGTTACAATTCAAAAACGATATGATTAATTTTTCTCCCAATCGATCAAATCACGAACGACCTTAGAAGCACAGATCATGCCTGCCACAGACGGTACAAAAGCCATTGAGCCAGGGGTCTGCTTTCTTGGATTATCTGGATTCTGATCTAGGCTTAAAGGCTTAACAGCAGGCTCGTCTGAGAAACAAACATTCAACTTTTTCACACCTCTTGCTTTTAGTTCTTTACGTATAACTTTTGCTAAAGGACAAGTGTGTGTCTTAGAAATATCAACTATTTCGAACCTTGTAGGGTCCATTTTATTGCCTGTTCCCATACTGGCTATAACAGGTACACTATTTTCCCAGCATCTTTGAATCAGATCAAGTTTCGACGATACCATGTCTATTGCATCTATAACATAATCCCATTCAGGATCAAATATTTCAGGTGGCAGTCTCAGCATTATACTTGGTTTCATGAGTCGTTATCTTTATACCAGGCTGAATTCGCTCTGCACGTTCTTTCATAAGTTCAACTTTTGACATACCTACTGTGTCTATAAAAGCATGTATTTGCCTGTTAACATTGGTGATATCCACTGTATCAAAATCTACTAAAACTAAATGTCCAACACCTACTCTTGCTAAAGCTTCAACGGAAAACGATCCGACACCGCCTATGCCAAAGACTGCAACAGTAGAACCTTTAAGTTTATTAAGAGCATCTGATCCGATCACCATCTCTGATCTTGTAAATTGATTTGTACTCATAGTAGACCTCCATATATTAAAATGCATTTCGCAATTAATCCTATACTTTTTAACCAAGAAATAGTCTACCGTTTTTCTATCTATTTAGCAAAGTCTATTTTTGTCAATTTAACAAATGTATCATAGTAGGCAGCTTGGTCACCATAACTACACATAAGTGCACTAATAAGCTTATTCACTGCACCATCTTTGCACCATGTTCCTTCCATAATTTTCACAACACCTCGAGGCATATGTCCATCTGGTTTAGCAATAGCGGTAATTTCACCAAGTTGAGACACCACCTTTATTTGCTCATCCATTTCAATACCTAGCATTTTTTTGCATCCTCCACGGGGATATAGACTTCCACCTCTGAAGTGTGATTTCTAAAATGCTGTGAATTTGTTGATTTTATATCATGAGGTGTCACTAATCTAAAAGGATACTCCTGAGTAGCACTCATACCAAGGTCTAATATTGTTACTTTATTCAGCCCCATATTTGCAGCCACATTGGAAACAAACTCAAATTTGCCACTAGGGGTCATGAAGTTCTTATCTGACCATGGGACGTTTTGGTTTGGAATAGCATATGGATTCTTTTTAAGGTCCTCATAATTTAGATCAAATCTTTCTATTAGCGGTTCTAGCGCCCTCTTAAAGAAGTCATCCCTAGACACAGCCGGATACGATTCTAGATTCATTTTCTGAGCTAGGATACTAAACAATTCATACTCACCAATCATATTTTCTGGCGCATTCACACATTTTTCAGCATAACACAAGTATGGTGAATACATTGAAGAGTAAATAAAGTCGGATTCCTCAAATATACTGGTTGCAGGAAGAATCAAATCCGCTTCTTTGGCTGTGTCGGTCATAAACATGTCTACGACAACGACAAAATCTGTATTGTGAAGCGCTTTAATCATGCCGTTTGTGTCTGGAGCTTGAACCACTGGATTGGATTTTGCAATCCATGCAAATTCAATTTCTGGATCCATGGCACTGTTCATGTACCCTGCCACATTAGCAGGTCTGTAATGCCGTGCATTTTTTAGCAAGTGCCTCCGATTCGTCAACATAGCCCGCAACATGTTTGCTGATACTTTTATTAGAGTAGGTTACACCACCTCCAGAAACACCAATGTTTCCAGATATTGCACCCAAAGCATTTATTGCACGAACATTTTGCCCACCATTAACATACCGCTGCATGCCATACCCAAGCACTATTGACGCTGGTTTTGTAGAAGCATACAGTACAGCAAGTTTTTCAATATCTTTTAATGCAATGTTTGTAAGTTCTTCAGCCTTAGATAAGTCAAACTTGTCCACTTCGTTTTTATATTCATCAAATCCGAATGTGTGTGTGTCAATAAAGTCTTGATCAACTAAGTTTTTGTCTAAAATAATTTTTGCCATCGCAAAAGCCAGTGCACCGTCGCCACCAGGTTTTACAGGTAAATGCCATGTAGAAAGTTTCGCAGTTTGTGTTTTAAATGGATCAATGCAAATAACTTCTCCACCACTTGCTTTCACAGCTTTTATAGCTTGCATAAAATGAATGTTTGTTGCAGCAGGATTTCTTCCCCAAATAATCATAACCTTTGAATTTGATAAGTCCTCTGCTGTATGCCCCTTAGACGTTCCAAAATCAATTTTCTGGGCTACATTTCCTGCTTTCCAACACAAACTCCCAGGGGACTTGACGTGCTAATCCCACCGAGATGATTAAAAAACATCCCATCCACAGACTTTGATATTCCACTATATCCACAATCAAATATGTGAATAATTGACTGGGTTCCACTCTTCTCGATAGATGACTTTAATTTGGACACAATAAGATCCGTGGCAACCTCCCATGATACTTCCTCGAATCGTCCATCTATTTTTTTTAAAGGTTTAAGGATTCTATCACTACTGTACATTCTATCAATGTGTGCCCGACCTTTATGACATATAAACCCTTTCGTTACAGGGTGATCCGGATCTCCAGTAACTTTCACAACCTTTTCATCTATGTTTTCAGTTTTATTAATATTCGAACTAACATTTATACTGGTATTTTCGCTTTCACTTTCGATAGCATTTTCACTGTCACTTTCAATAGTTACAACCATACCGCACGCATCAAAACAATCTAAGGAACATGCTGATTTAACTGTTCTAAACATTATGCACGTCCATTTCTATTGAAGTTTCAAAGGCATCAATTACGCGTTTAATCATAGTATTATTGGCTGAATCATACATATGAGTCCCAATCATGTTTATTGGCAGCACGTGAATTGATGTCCCTGTAAGAAAGGCTCCATCAAACTGACCGATATCCTCAAGTTTTATTGGTCTAGAAACACACTTTATACCTTGTTGATTTAATACGTTTTTCAGTTTTTCTCTCGTTATTCCATGTAAAATTTCTTCTTCAGGTGCTGAGTATACTGTGTCGCCTTTAACAAAAAATAAGTTGGATCTTGACCCTTCTGTCATACAATTATTTCGGTCAACTAGAAGAACCTCAAATACACCCGCTTCTTTGCGAAGGGCATTCACAGTTTCTGTTAACGTGTCATGATATATTTTAGCAGTGGGATTGGCTCTTTCAGACTTTAGAATTTCAACAACCACACCTTCCTCATAAACAGATTTCTCTGGGTAATTGCTCCGAATGGGGAACATACACCAAGAACAAGCAGAATGACCAATATTCCAAACAATGATTTTGATATTTTGATTTATAATTTCTTCTGCCTTTAATAGCTTATAAAAGCTGTCTGAAAGATCTCTCAGCCAATTGGGCAGTGGTCTGTCTCTTAACATGATACCAAGCGATTTTTCAAGTCGATCTAAATGTGCCTTTAGGAAAACCGGTGTCCCCTCTTTAACTCGAATCACTTCGTATACAACAGGATTCTCAACCACTTGTCCACGCATTTCATCTGGCAGTATTTCTAGATTTCCATTAAAAACCCAGTATTCATTTGATGCTTCTATTTTCATAAGAAACCTCCTTATGTCACATTTTAATCAAATAATTCTATTCTAGTTAATTCTATATTACTCTACGCTTTCCTTTAATAAATACATAAGAAAAGAGACATGTGTCCCCACATGTCTCTTGAGTTATTTTGTTTACAAGTATATTGTCATCCTTATGAATCTGTTCGAATAGCCTCAAGTGCCGATAATCTCATTGCCCTTCTTGCTGGATAATATCCTGAAATAACACCAACAAATATCGAGAAAACAAGACTCATGCCTACAAGCCATAGAGGAATCACCGAAATACTTGATGCGTCACCATATCCGCCATTCATGAAATTGAAACCAACGTTGTTAATGAGTTTTGAGATACCAAGACTTAGTCCAATACCAATCATTCCACCCAATAAGCCTATCAGTCCAGCTTCAAATAAGAACAACCGTTTAATGTCTTTAAGTTCTGCACCCAGAACCTTCATAACACCAATCTCTCTTGTTCTTTCGTAAATCGACATGATCATAGTATTGGTAATACCTAAAGCGGCAACAAACAGAGACACTGCACCGATACCACCAAGTACAGCTTGAATGCCAGCTGAAGTCTGCTTCATATTTTCAAGAATATCCGAAAGAGACCACGCTTCAAGTCCCAGCTCTTTTATTTGATCTTGAACAGCTTTAACATTTTTCATGTCATCCACTTTAACTTTTACACTTTCATACTTGTTTTCATCTTCATCACGATTTCGTCTATCGTTGTTGTCTCCATTGTTTCTATTTTTACGTGCAACATCTTCTTGAATTTTAGTAAGCTGGTCTATATCCATATAGCATTCCAGTTGTACTCGCCATTACTTTCAGCCAGAATACCAACTGCGTTTACTTTTCGGCCTCGGGGTTTACCCTTGCCGTTATACTCCTCATTGAGAACCAACTTAATATTAGCTTCCATAAGATCAATTTCGACTGGTTCCCATCTTCTTGATCTCGACTTTGGATCATAGAACTGCTGACCGACTTCTTGTCCAAACACGATCTCATTTTTTCCAAACTTAGTTGGCAGACGACCGTCTTGAGTCATAAAATCAAAGTTTTCCATTTCGTTTACATCGATCCCGTTAATAGACACGCCCGCCTGATAACGCCCTGCTATCAACTCAACGTACACACTCATAAACGGCATGATTCCAGTGACATTCTCGATTTTTCTCATCTGATCAACTGCCTTGTCATCAAGGGCAATTTTCTTTTGAGGGCCTGAGTCCTCTTCATCACTATAATGATCCCACTTTGGATAAACATCAATTAAAGTTAAACTCCCCATATCTTCAAGATTTTTCATGAAGGTTTCTTGCATACCAATCCCAAGAGACAGCATTACAATAATTGAAGCGGTACCAATAATTACACCTAAAACTGTTAAAAAGGTTCTAGCTTTTCTTCTCCAAAGATTTCTAAGACCCATCGCGATCAAGTCACGACTATTCATCTTCATCCTCCAAAGCTTGTAACATTTCTAGTTTTTTTCTTTTTTTCTATAACGAATGAAAACAACAATAGCAGCAATGGCAACCAAAGCGCCACCTACATACAACCAAATCTTATTGCCGCCGTCTTCACCGTTCATGCCCATGTCGTCAGGGAACTCACCATCCATAGGGTAATCGCCTTCAAACTCATTACCAAATTCAGGTGCGGCTTCAGCATAGAAGCTAAACTCCTTCTCTACAACCGATGGGTTTCCAAGTGCATCTTCAAAAGTAAACACAACCTTACCGATAACTTCACCTTCTTCTTCAGGTATAACAGAAGCCATAAAGTACTCACTATTACCTGATTCAAAATTACCAACAAAGTAGCTTCCATCTTGCGATCTAAAATCACCTTCTAGTTTAACAAACATATTATGCATTGAAGAACGACCCATATTGTAAAACTCTACTTCGACATCTGCAGGATTATCAATATACGCCTCAAATGGTGTCATGATGTCTCCTGTTTCTAGTCGGACAGGTTGAGAAACTGGAATACCAAGTGATTCCTCTTCTTTAAATGGTTGTTCTTGTGAATCATACGCATTGCCTTCGCCATCTTCATACTCCATAACAAGTTTTAAGTTATATGTTTTAACTTGTGCATCACGCTTTGTTTCTAATCTTAAGGCAAAATCTGTATATTCTTGTCTGCCTATTCTTTCAATGAAGAAAGAACTTGAACTGTCAACAGGACTAAACACACCGTCGTCTGAACTAACAGATACCTTAATGTTTTTTTTACCACGTCATCAGAGCTTGTGTTAAAGAATCTCAGATTTAGGTCAAATTCCTGACCAGCCATAACTGTGTCACCTTCAAAGGTATAATCCTCAATAAGAATTTTCGGTCTACCCAGTCCGCTTCGACCACTGACACCAATTCCAACATACTCTTTTAATTCCTCTTCTTGCTCATCCCCTTTAGCTTGATACTTTATATTTGCATAGAGGTCATAATGATTTGTAGCTAAGTCTTCTTTTGCTAAAAAGTTATAAACAAAATGCTCTGTTTGTCCTGGAGCAAAATTTCTCACTAGTGATTTTGGAGAAGACGTTGGTATAAAATTAGCTGGATATTCCATTGCAATATCAACTGATTTTGCTTCAACATCTGATGTGTTTGTCACATCGAACTCTACGATAAAGTTATCCCCAGCTTGAATATTCTGTGGGTATGTCATGTTTTCAACGTTTAAGTCTATTGATGCACTTTCAACACCTTCAACTGGAACATATATTGGTGATGAAATCGTATATTCATTCCCTGCAATATCGATGTAGCTGATATCTGCCATGAGTTCATAATCACCAGTTTTTGCATATTGCGATGTGTTGATATAGTAATACAACATATACTCATCGCCAGCTTCTAAATCGTCCATTGGCTTTTTCGCCACATCGTTAAATAGTCTAATACCATCTTTGGTAAAACCTTTTAACTCAACGCGAACGTCTTTTGCTTCAGACGCTCCAGTATTTTCAATTGTTAGCACTACAGCATTGTCTATACCAGCAGTTAATCCATCACCAATGAACTTGCTTTTTTTTAACGCCAATTATTGGCTCAACTGCATCATTTTGAACACGAATGAAGAATGAGTCAGTTGTCTCATAGTCGTCACCGTATGTGTTTTCAAATTTCATTTTAATTTTTTATTTCATACACTTTTGATTTTTCTAGTGGTGCAATCATAACGTCAAATAGAGCGTTGGCTCCATTTGCTGTAACCTCAGGAACTTCAAAAGTCTGCTTTCCACCTTGAATTGTAAATGGCAGATCGTCTGGTGAATCAACAAATGTAATCTCAACATTCTTAGCTTTTTTCTTACTTTCAACTACAAGTGGCACTCTAAACTGAATGTTTTCACCAGCTTTTACAACTGGAATTTCAAAGTTTGTTCCTACTGCTAGTTTTGGATCATGTTTTTCAATACGTTTGGTATCTGACTGTGTTTGCTCCGTTTCGTCTTCAATAATATCTGCTTGAGATACGTATATTGTTTCTGAACCAATCGTGCCTGAATCATCCGTAAAAGTAATAGATAATGAGTTATTGTCTCCACTTCGTTGAAGTGTGTATGTAATAGATGTTCCAGTTACCTGTATTTTTGTAGATGTCCCAATAGGTTTAAAGTTTGAACCACCAATTTCAGCAAAAATATTGCCCGTAGTACCACCATGGTTATTCACTTCAATGACTATATCAAACTTATCATTCAAACCAACAATATCCATGTCTGTTGTAGTACCTTCTTCATACACTTTAATACTTTTAACACTCATTAAAGTTGCTGCATAACTCGTTACTCCAATAGGCATAACAACCTGTAAAATCAAAAGCATAACAATAAGCCATGCTCCTTTATTCTTCAATTTCATGTTCAACATGAACGTACCCCCTAATATCTTCTGTCTTTTCTTCAATCTTTTCTATATCACCATCTAGAATATATACAACCTTGTCTGCAAATTGAGCGACGTCATGATCATGTGTAACTATAATCAATGTTTGATTCTTCTTTCGAACCATACCAAGCATAATTTGCATAACCTCTGCTGATGTCTTTGAATCAAGGTTTCCTGTTGGTTCATCAGCAAATATAATTGCAGGTGACCCCATAAAAGCCCTTGCAATACCAACACGTTGCTGCTGACCACCTGACATCTGAGTTGGTTTATGCATTACATATTTTTTTAGTCCAACTGCCTTAAGCATATGAAGTGCTTCTATCTCTCTTTTATGCTTTGACACATTCCTAAACATAAGAGGTAAACTCACATTTTCAACAGCTGTCAATGATGATAATAAATTGTAGGACTGAAAAATGAAACCCACGTGACGTTGTCTCAGTTTCGCAAGCTTTTTTTCATTCATCTTGGTAATGTCATGACCTTTGACTAAAATATTACCTTTTGTCGGCTTTTCAAGCCCAGCCATCATGTTAAGTAGTGTTGACTTACCTGACCCTGACGGGCCGAGTATACAGCATACTTCTCCTTGAAATATGTTAAGTGTAACCTTATTGAGGGCCACCACTTTTTCTGTACCAATTCTATAGACCTTTCTTAGGTCTCTAATCTTTAAGGCGATGTCTCTCTCTATGATTGCCGCCTCCTTTCAACTGAAAAACACACGAAAATAGAAGGTATTTCATTGAATACCTTCCATATTATTCTAGCACATCACAAACTGTTATTGGTAACATTATAGATAAAAACTGTGTCCACACTGTGTCTAAATCCTATATGGCACTTCAATTACAATATTCAGTCCTATTAGTTCTTCACTTTCTATTCGAATTCGACCACCAAGCTCAAGAATTTCTTCTTTTAAGATCGTCATTCCAAGACCTCTTCCAGACACAATATCGCCTTTAGTCTTTGTGGTGATCTCTGGTGAAAATACAAACTGAAGCATGTCCGTTCTATCTATTAAACTCATTTTTTCCTCATCGTATCCCAGAGATTCTGCAACACTTGATCTTAAGGCAACTTCATTTATGCCTGCACCATCATCCTTAATACGCATAGAAATGAATGGATTTTCACCTCTGCTGTTCAAACTTATCTTCATTTCTATGTTGCCAGCAACAGGTTTACCACGCTCATATCTAAGTTCAGGCTTTTCAATTCCGTGGTCTACAATATTTCGAAAAACGTGGACCATTGATCTAGACAATCCTTCATAATTGAGAGGATCAATTATAAACTCTCCACCAATTATCTGCAATGGGTTGATCTGCTTTCCAATATTTTTTCCCAGTACACTAACATAATCGACGTATGAATCGAATAAATTTCTAAACGGTTGATGATTCAATGTTTTAATGTCGCCAATTAAGTCCGCTGCCTCGTCACCATACCGCTGTTTTAAACTACTTGTTATACTATTCAACTTACTTTTTGAAATGAGGACGGTTTCTCGATACGAATATATGTCAACACCCTCAGTAAGAAGCATATTATTCAACCGTTCTTTCAAATCTATAAATACATTACTATTATATAATATCGTCTTAATCATATGAAGAGATTCTATACTTGAATTAATTAATTCTGATTCAAGATTATGGATGCCTTCTACAATGCTTTCCAAACCATATATTGAAAAATTACCTTTGTAATAGTGTAACTTTTTAATAAGGTATTCTTTAACAAGTTCAAAGTCTACAGACGTATCAATTTTTCTATAGGTCTGTATTGTCATAAAGTTTTCAAACTCGTCAAATAGATCCCAAAACTCATTGGAATTAAGGATTATTTTCAAAGTTGTCCAATTTTCATTTGCTTCGTTGTTTAGTTGTTGCATTAGTGATTTCTCATATGTGACATCTGTCATAATGACCATTATTTGTTCTTTATAATCAGTTTTGATCCACTTGTATTCTATATCTAACTCATGACCATTAAAATTCATTGTGTCTGGAAGTATAGCCATATAGCTTTGTCTTCTCAAAAAGCTCTGTTCATGTATTGCCCTTTCTATAGTTGCACGCATTAAAGAAGCTGTTTCTATTGAATCTGAATATAGAATCTCCCAAAGGTCAACGCCTCTTATATTATCGCCAATGTAGACATTTGTGAGTTTACTATAATCTGGTTGAATTTGAGACTGCTCATTAAGTGAAAGAAACGCTTGTCCCGAATGGTCTAATAATAACCTAATGTCTTCAGTCCTTTCATTCACCTTTTTGTCTAGAACTCTGTTCCATTTCTCAAGCTCAACTTTTGCCCTCTCTATTTCTGAATTGCGTTCTTCCAAAATTCTTGTATTCAACCTAAGTTCTCCTGTCAAATTGACATTAGTTTTAAACGCCTCTGAATACCTAAATCCTAATGCCAATGCCTGAGAGAAAATAAATATGAACAGTCCATAACTTGAAAACTTTTCATGATATATGCTTGAAAAATCGTATACGAATATTGCAAGTGCAACGAACATGCCAAATACGGCCAATTGCATCCCTACTTCTTTGTTTTTAAGATGATATATTAACTGGATAAATGAATATACAACAATAACAAACGCCAAAGAAATATACACGTTTATCCACATTACTTGAATTAACTGACCAAAGGTAACACTTGTAGCAATATACGCAATTGCAAATGCTAATTGCAGACCTAACTCTACCCTCGAATCAGAATGTTTTTCCCCAAGTAGTATTACATATCTCATTAGAAGCAGTATAGTTACTATAGAAAACAACAGTCCCAGTTGGACCCTCATGTCCCAGGACATCCAGGGATACAGGTTATAGATAGATTTTTCACCATAAAAGGAAAGTGTTATTGCGAGAAATAGAGAAAAAAGACCAAAATGCAGTGATGCTGTTTCATCTTCCCTCATTGCATAAATAGCAATATGATAAAGCCCTATAAGTAGGGCTGTCGTTATGATTAAATACTCTCTTAGAGTACTGTTTATCTGTCGTTCCATAATTTGTTCTACAGTACCAATAATCAAGGAATCCTGTAGTCCAGTGTGATGATGATCAAAATTTGCGATTTGTAAAACAAGACGAATAACCTTTTCATTAACTGGAATAAATACACGTTTAGTCATTGTCATTGGTTCAGAAACCGTTTCTCTTGGATCAACCCTGCCACTACTAATTATATAGTCTCCATCTACCCACAACTTATATGATGAGCTAATATCGGGTATTTCTATTGCTATTACAGACAAGTATTGCGGTGGAACAATATCAAAAATATATGTCCCATATGTTTGTGTTCCGAATGTATCCTCATCTAAAAATCCAGACGCACTAACATAGTCTACACTGCCTAAGTACTCTTCAATGTACTCATCATCGTAGACTATTTCCTTATGCACAAATTTCAACTCACCTTCTAAAGATATTGGACCACTTAAGTTAAAACTGTGTTTGCTTAAATCTATATATCCCTTTTCGAAACTCAGGCTCTCAGTTCCTTCTTCTGAGAATGGATAACTTAAAATCCATATACCTAAAACGACTAAAAGAATTATTACGACCCATAGAAGTTTTAATTGCCATTTCATAAGCAACCTCCTACTCGTTCAATTTGTTACATTCTTACCCCAAAAATAAAAAAGACCCTGGGATATCCAAGGTCTTTAACATTATTTATATAAGAATTAACGAGCTACACTCGCGTTCACCTTATGCATACGCATGTCTGTTTTTGTAACAGCTTGATACGATTTTACTGTTGAAGGTGATTTTCTAATTTTAAGATCTATCTCAATTTGGTCAAATTTAAATTTCATAGCATATCCCCCTATGCTGCTTTCTTCACTTCACGTGATTTAGCTTGATTACTTTTGTCCGCCTGCGTGTATCGTCTTTCATGATGGTGATAACTAAAATATGTCATGAGTTGGTTTTGGCTTTTCACTCGATCCTTCATGAGACCTCCTGCTCTGGCGTTTAGTAACGCCTTTTATGCTCCGAAGAAGTAGTCTGTATTGACTTTCTCCTTATTCTTTTCGTAATGCTTGATTGCTTTTTCATTTTTGTAAGCTCTTTCAGCCACAGATAGTTTGTTATTGTTTCTTTTTCTTAGTTCTACACGAACTTCTAAGTTTCCAAGATTCATTTTCATAACGTTTCCCTCCTGTTATGATCTCTTTAAAATGTCAAATTTGTTTTACTCTTTACTCTCTCTTACGAACTGTTAAATTTCTCGAATTAGATTTTAATCACCATAATCACTTGAAATCCCTCCTTATCAAGTTTTAGAAAGGTATATTGAATGCACATTAAGTGCATAACTTTCGTTTACTTTTTAATACATAAAAATCTATTTATTCCAGTTTTGCATAAAAAAAGCCCGCAGACAGTATCTGCGGGCATTTGTAGGCACAAAAAACCCGTAGGAACAAACCTACGGGTCATTATTGAAAGTATCATCTAAGAAAAAACTTATAGTTTTTCCCTTTCAATATTAAACTCAACGCAGGTCGCGCACTGTCTATTAGTTGCATATGATTTAGTTGAAGTTCCAAATGTAGTTTGCTCGGCTAATAGTACTCTTGATTTATTGATTGTAATCATGTTGCGACCTCCTTTCGTTTAATAGTTATTAGTTTTAATCTTCGTAGCTAGTATATAACCCCAATTCACTAAAAGCAAACATTAAATATCTTTTGTAACACTTCTGTAATACTAGCGATATATTCCATTAATATTTCTTGAACGTATAATCTTTCCTTATCGATAGAGTCGTTGCTATTGCACATTCATCGATCCTTTATACACTATCTGGCTCTAATATAACCATTCTGGTGCCTTTGAAAAATACTGGACACTAATAACTCATTTCATAATAAAAGGGACAATATCTAAAGACAATATTTACTTTCTCTATGCTATTAACACTTAACTTGTCACTTAATTTTCTCTACTTCTCATTTCCTTTTCAAGAATATAATGATTGATTTCTCCACCAAACATGAGTATGACACTCGACATATACATCCAAATCATTAACACTATTACTGCTGTCAGTGACCCATAGATCAAAGTGAATCGCCCGAAATTTTGTACGAAATATGAAAAACCATATGAAATAATAATCCAGCCTATTAAAGACAATGCCGTTCCAGGAAGTGCAGTTCTAAATGATAATTTTGTGTTTGGAAGAACAACATGTGTAGAACCAAGTACAAACCCAAGAAAGGCCAATACTCCAACCCATCTAAATGATGTAAATAAATCAACAAAACTCTGCGGCACTTGAACATATTTCAATATAAAATCAAAGAACTCTTTTCCCATACTCGGAAGAACTAAGGCTAGAACAATTGCTAAGGCAAATAGTATAGTATAAAACATACCGAGAATTCTGATTGTAAAATAGCCCCTAGTTTCTTTAACCTCATAGACTATATTAAGAGCGCGCATTAATGCATTTATAGCCTTAGAAGCTGTCCATAGTGTCGCAATGATAGAAACAGAGATTATACTTGTATTAGACTGAGCGAGCTCCTGTACATAATCTAGGATAATCTGAGACGCCTCTTTAGGAATAACAGTTGATAAATTCGTAATGATCCATACATTCTCTAGTGAAAACCATCCAATGAGGGCCACAAGGAATATCAAAAATGGAAACAATGATAATATGAAGAAATAAGACATTTGAGCGCTAAATGCGGTTATATGATGCTCTTTATATCTTCTTCTCATTTCATTAATAAAACCAATAAGTCTTACAATTCTATCCATAAACCCTCCTATTAATTAACATTGTATCCTTAAATCCTTATAATTTCATTAAATTTCGTCCATTCCGTTGAATACGAATTTCTATGAGGGTATCATAAGGTTAGATAATTCCACGTACGTACCATGTAAAGTGGAATGAAGGAGGATATTTTATGGGAAAAAGACTATCCATGCTGCCACTGGTTGTCATTGTTATTGTAGTCGCAGTATTCGCAGGTTCTCAAAGTTTTTATGTTCTTGAGAACGCCGAGCAGGCAGTCATTGAAAGATTTGGACGAATGGTAAGTGTTGTCGATACAGCTGGTCTTAACTTTAAGCTGCCTTTCATCGACAGGGTTCGAATCATCAATACAAACAAGATCTACTCTGTTCAATATGGCTATCGACCAGACAGCGATGCCACTCCGGACAGCGAACCAGAGTACTTTGATGTAGAAGATGAACAATTGGTACTGACAAAAGGTTCATTCCTCGTTAACATCGGTGCAGTTATTCAGTATAAAATTACTGACGCACCAGCTTACCTTTATAATGTAGACGACCAGTCAGGTACACTTCGTCTTGCATTTGAAAGTGTTCTTAGAAGAAACATTCAGGATCAAGAACTTGAAAACGCACTGATCAACAAAGATTCTATCGCTAGAGAAATTTTGCCTGAATTATCTACCAAGGTTGGTGACTACGGTCTTGGCATTACAATTCTTGATGTAAAATTCACAGATGTACTGCTTCCAGGTAAAGTTCAATTTGCATATGATGATGTAAATATCGCTGAAAACCAGAAGACTGAATTTACGTCAAAGGCAGAAAAATACACAAACGAACAACTTCCTGGAGCGCGTGCTGAAGCTTATGACAGAATCCAGCATGCAGAAGCATACAAAGCTGAAAAAATTTCACAAGCTAAAGGTGATGTAGAAAACTTCCTTCAGGTTTACGAGAAGTACGCATCTGCCAAAGATATTACAAAGAAAAGACTTTACATTGAAACAATGGAAACAGTCCTATCCAAGGTTAAACAGAAGTATATCATCGATATTGATGGAGATGGCACTATCAAATACCTGCCACTCAATCCAGGTTCTATCAACCAATAATCTGTTGACCTAAAAAGGAGGGAAAAGAATGGATAATAACAATAACAACGGCCCAGGCCCTGATTTAAAAGATGAGTTCTCTAAATTTCGTGAGCAATTCAAAAGTCAGACTTCGTCTCAAAGACCGAATATCAATCCTGAAGAAGCCAAAAAGAGAAGAAAAAGAAATATGCGTCTTACAGGCTTTGTGCTTTTACTTTTAGCATTTCTGATGAGCGCAAGCAGCTTTATTTATATCGTTCGAGAGGACGAAGTCGCTACTGTTAGAGAATTTGGTGATGTGAAAAAAGTTATCGTCGATAGGGATAATATCGACGCTGATCTTCAAAGTAAGCTGGATAAGAACTTCCAAAACATTGAGATTGTTAAGGACAAAGGCTTATTCTTTAAAATTCCATTTATCACAACTGTTGATAAAGATACTTCAAAACTAATCACATACATTTCTAACTATGCGAATATCAATACAAGAGACAAGATTAAGTACGAAATCAAGATGTTTGCCCAATGGGAAATCACACATCCTGGTCTATATAGATCATCGTTTGGTGGTACTTCAAACCTACTTGTACAAGCAAATAGATTGATTGACGAAGTCGGATATGCACTTGTTATTCAAGAAATCAACGCACTGAGTTCAAACGATTTCCTACAAGATAAAGAAGTTCTGAATGGAAAACTTGATAAGGCTATGTCAGAGTTAAATGTAAAACTTGCTCAAAAGGGCATCGCCGTACGAGATATTGAAATTTACAGAACGATTCTTCCAGAGTCAAACATAGAATCGACACTTCAAAAAATGGTTGCAGAACGTGCGGCTATCGCTCAGCAAAAGCGTTCGGAAGGTCAAGAACTATTCCAAAACACAGTTGCAGATACAGACCGTGAAGTGGCACAAATCATTGCAGAATCTATCGAGACAAGCGAAACGATTCGTGGTGAAGCAGATGCAACTGCCCTTGAAATCTATGCGAATGCATTTAGTGTAGACCCTGAGTTCTACGAGCTATGGCGTACACTAAAGTCTTACGAGACAACAATTGATGAAGACACTGTGATTTATCTAAATAGTGACAATGCTTACTTGAATCTATTTAATACAGGTCAATAAACACAATAATTATAGCTACTATTTAAACTGCTGAAACTATACTGTTTCAGCAGTTTTTTGCATTTTTGGTAAGCAGTCGCAATACCGTAAATACCCAAACACGACCGCTTGTTTCGTATTTTAACCACTTAGTCGCATTGATGGAATATTCAGTAATTTAAGTATATAATTTCATTGATTCTTATAGGTCAAACTATTTAATACTTAAGGAGATGTGTATATGAACAAGAAACTAGTTGCACTTGTCACTGCATTACTTATGTCAGTATCCGTTCCAGCATTTGCCGCTGGAGACAGTTACGAACCTAATAACAGCATGGATGAGGCTAAAACAATTTATCCGCATTACTTCGCCGCAAAAGCAACAATTAGCGAACCGAATGATGTTGATTATTTCAAATTTAAGCCTAATGCTAATGCTAATATGACATTAAAGCTTACACCACCAAGTGATCTAGATCTGGAAGTATATGTCTTCAATAATCTTGAATCAAGGTATGAGACTAGACAAATTGCCAATGTTAAGTCTACAGTAAAGGGACAGGCCATTACAGTTGATTTCCCTGTAACAGAGGGTGTTGAATATAGTTTAATAGTTCATAGCCCAACTTCTTCTTCTACAGAAAACTATACTATTAGTGCCTCTAAATATGAAAAAACCTTAGACGCTGCATATGAGGATAATAATACTGCAGAAACTGCTGCTTATTATGATTTTTATACAGGGTCAGCGCTAATCGCTTCAATTGATTCACCTAACGATGTCGATTATTATGAACTATGGTCTGAAGGAAACGAAACAGTCACTTTAAATATGATTAATCCAGGTGGTCGTGATTACAATTTCATAGTTTACGATTACAAAACAAACACCACAGTTGCACATGGTGACAACACTGGTGGAACTAGTGAGTCTGAAACTTTCCAAACTCAGTATGCTGGTAGATATTATGTAATAGTTTATGGTAAAAGTGATGCTCATATGTCAAAAGTTCCATACCAACTATTCCTAAGCAGGTAAATATAAACGAATTGAAGCTTTCAAAGTATTTTAGTATAGTATCACCATCAATACTTGAAACCGAACACAGAAAGGGGGCATAACAATTATTTTGTTATGCCCCACTTTTGTTTTATTCGAACTCTTTATTTGTTTTTTTTAGCAAATCTAAAATATCCATATTAACATATCTTTTCAAAGTGTGTAGAACTATAAATCTGTTAATTATGACTATTAAAAGCAGTATTGCAGTCATTGTAATTACAATGTAGTTGAAAAAATGAATATCGATAAAAATTAAACCAAGTATAACTGTGAAAATTTCAACTACAAGAGCTATTTTACCAAGTATAGAGTTTATACTGACTTCATAGATGCTAAACACTGCACTAGAGTCATGACCCTTCTGCCTTAGAATTCCCATATCTTTTTGTTGAATTTTAAGGTAAGAGTTAAAGGACAAAACAACATGTACTGTTGTAATTCCCAGTATTATTGCTGCTAGAGCAACAGTTATCATAATTGTATTCTTAATTGACGCGTCAAAATTGTCAAATGCTTGGAAAGTATAATTTGTATTAAAACCAGCACTATCTAATACCCGAGCTGTTTTTTCTACATCAGCAATGCTGTCTACATATACATACATGTTGTTGATAGCTTGTATTCCATATGGATTTACCTTGTCAAATTGGATCATAAACTCATCCCACTGTACTCCATATGCTAATTTTATAATTTTTTTGTATGTCTCACTTCCTACATATTTCTTTTCAAATGTTTCTCCATAAAGATTCAATGGATTCTTCTCATAAACACCATCTTTATTGGACACCTCATAGTCAATAGCCTCCCCACTACTCAGCCAAAATCGTCAATTATAATACTCGGCACTCTCAATATTGTTACATCAGACTCAACCACTTCAGAGTAAATAGTGTCCATTTCAAAATCAAAATCACCAAGTAGATGACTCATTTCCTCATCTAATCCATATAGAAAATGCACATTGTCTTGGGTATCAGAAATTCCAAAATTGAGTTGATACTCTGTGAAAACATGGTGTTTAACATCAGATAACTCCGCACCAATATTTCTCTTTATTGTATCTTTATCTTTGAATTTCAAGAACCTAAAGGAACCATCTTCTGTTCTTATCGATGAGATTTCAATAATGTGTGTATTGTTATTATTGATAAAGTCCTTTTCAACTTGAATATACTGATTAATAAAGAAAATAGATGCAGTTGATACAAGTAGAAGTGATATTAGAAAAAATCGTAATAGACAGTTTTAAATATGAATTGGATTTCTTTAATATCAATTTCGAAATTTCTCTTTTAAATTTCATGTTTTAACTGCCCTCCTTTTAGTACCAACTTTCTAACGTTGTCATAATTCACTTCACTCTCATGACTGACTATTATTAAGGTCTTTCCAGCAAAATTGCTATTTATTGAGTCAACGATCTGCCGCTTGTTCTCCTTATCTAATTTTGATGTTGGTTCATCCATAAGAACCACATCTGGGTTAGATAACATAACATTTGCTAATTGAACTCTTTGACGTTCTCCACCCGACAGCAACGCTACTTTTCTGTCGATTAAATCACTTATATTGAACTTTTCCAGTATCTTTACACTTTCATTTTCAAATGCTTTAAGGTCTTCTGAGAAACAAGTGTATTTAATAAACATGTTTTCCTTAACCGTTAGATTAGAAAAGAGTATTTCATCTTGAAAAAGATACTCTATCTTAACATGATGATCCTTCTGAATACGGCCTTCGTCTGGTTGTATATACCCTGCAATCATGTTTAGCATTGTGGTCTTACCACAACCACTTTCTCCACTTATTACATAACAGTTTCCTTTTTCAAAATCAAAATCAACTGATGTCATTATTTTTTTACTATCATACGTTTTTGATAAACTTTCTAGTTTTATTGCCATGTTCACACACCTCTATTATCCTTTCAAATCAATTTACTTGGTCTTAGTAAACTAATCTAAATTAATTGTTTCGATTCCACCTTGAGAAAAAACAATAATAGTTTCATCATCTATTTTAAAATCAACGATGTTTGGCACACTTCTCACAACTTCATTGTTTCGGGTGTCAATTACATCTAAAACTAAATTTGCTTCCTCAGTTGGAAAGATTTGAATAAGTGAATGTGTTGGATCATTAAAATAATTTAGTGGCATTCTTTTAAACTCTTTTGACACAGAGAAGATTTTATCAAAATCTGATTTAAATAATTCTCCATTGTGTACATAAAGCTCACTAACTTCTAAACCATCCTCTATAAAGACAGGTTTGGAGTTCACATCTGTAAGATCTATCTCATAGAGTGCATAGAAAATTGTCTCGTCCACATATACTGTATAATACATTGTGTCATTAAGTATTGCAGCGCTTGACACAAGACCCTGAATCTCAGGATATTCTGTAAGTGATCCATTTTCATATGCAACAACTTTTCTGTCAATCTCTTTGCCAAGTTCATCATACTCAGTTTGGACAAATAATGTATATTTATCATTTAAAGTTAATGGAAATATGGCTTGATTTTTTTTTGTCTTCTAAAGCGTACGCTGTTTCAATTGTCTTGTCTTTTACTCTTATTATTTCAAACGCATTTGTAAGGCTATTACCAGCCGTGTATAGATCGCTTTCTACATTAAACTCATACTGCATGAAATTTTGAATGTTTGATCTCTGCTCTACTTCATACGATTCTTTATTATATGATAATAACTTTTCTGAGTATCGGTCATAAAGAATAATACTATTTTCACTTTCACAAACTGGATAATCTATTTCAGCGTTTTCAATATTTACTGCTTCAGAACTACAACCCATTAGGCTAAAAAATAAGCAAAATTAGCAACATCCATCTGATTTTCATGCAATACCCTCCAACTTATAACTTTTTATAATCCAAATACTAAAAAAAGGGCATAACATTAGATGATATGCCCCTAATCCTAATTAAACACTTGCGCTAATTTCGTAAGTCTTCTTGTCGCCTTTTAGTTTAACTTTTGCTGTATTTGTAGTCGCAATAGTATAACTTCTATAGTTTCTAGATGGGCTTACTACAATATTTGATCTCCAGCTTGAAGTCTTAGCTCCATTGCTGTTTTCCCAATACTTTGCTTTAGTTGTTTTGCTTTGCCAGCTTGAAGAAGCGCCTGCTTCTACACCATCAGCAGAAACACCCATAGAAATTGACGCTGAGTTTCTTAGGTCTGCACTACTTTGCCAAGTTGTACGAATTCGTTCAACTGTTTTAGAGCCTGAGTACTTAGCAGAAACTTGATAATCCCATTTGTACGAGTTACCAGAAGTTTCCATACCTCCTCTCCAAACATTTGATGTAAGTGTACCCTGGCCACCCGGGATTCTTAGATCATCAGAATCGCTGCTTGCAAATGATGATACTCCCATCATTGAACCGCATAGCATAACAATCATAGTTGTTGACATGAATCTTTTAAAACCATTTGATTTGATCATTTCATAGCCTCCATTTAAACACAACAATAGAAATATATGTTAGCGCTAACACGAAATGCATTTCACCTTATTTTAGCAAATCTGCCCATTTGTTCAACCATATTCTACCAAACGAGCTTCTTTTATGTTTAAGTGTATCAATTTCCGTTAAATAGCATACATTAGTCGCTTGGAAATCTAATACTCAGCAAGATATTACTGCACAAAAAAACCATTCTTCACTTTGAAAGAATGGTTTTATATATTTTAAGATTATAATTATAGTACTTTTTTCATCAAGTCACTAAATTGATCTGGTGTTAATGATTGCGGTCCATCTGACAGGGCATTGTCTGGATCAACATGCACTTCTATCATAAGCCCATCTGCACCACACGCAAGGGCAGCCATCGACATTGGATCTACGAGTTCCCGCACGCCTGTACCATGGCTTGGATCAACTATAACAGGAAGTCCCGTTTCACGTTTCAATATAGGTACTGCTGTTAAATCTAGGGTATTGCGTGTATACGTATCGAAGGTTCTAATGCCGCGTTCACACAGTATTACATCCTTATTACCGCTCGATGCAATGTACTCAGCAGCAAGTATCCATTCCTGAATCGTAGCACTCATACCTCTTTTAAGTAGTATTGGTTTGTCCAGCTGACCAACCACCTTAAGCAGTGAGTAGTTATACATATTTCTTGAACCTATTTGGATTATGTCAGCGTACTTATAAATCAACTCTAGATTGCTTTCGTCCATTAGTTCAGTCACAATAGGCATATCCACAGCGTCTGCAGCTTCTCGCATTAGAAGAAGCCCTTCTTTACCCATACCTTGAAATGCGTAAGGGCTCGTTCTAGGCTTAAAAACACCCCCACGGAGTATATGGGCACCAGCTGCTTTTACCGCTTTCGCTGTCTGGAAAATTTGCTCCCTTGATTCAATTGAACATGGACCAGCCATGACAATTGGATTACCAGGTTTTCCAATTTCCAGATTTTTAACTTTGACGATATGCTGTTCTCCTACAAGTATTTTAGGTCGCATATTATATCTTCCTTATTCCCGTCTGATCAGCTTCACTTAACCATTCAGACACTGTTCTATTATTTACGATAAGTTCTGGTGCCAATTCAGCAAGGGGCACTAGAACAAAACCTCGTTCTGTCATTCTAGGGTGCGGAACAGTTAATTCAGCACTCTGTGAAGTATAATCTCCATATGTTAATATGTCAACATCAATTGTTCTTGGACCCCAGTGTACCAGTCTAACTCGCTTAAGCTCTAACTCAACAAATTGACACTGTTTCAGGAGTTTTTCAGGAGACAAAGTTGTATTGACCTCAACAGCAATATTTAGAAAAGCGTCCTGGTCTTCATATCCCCACGGATCAGTTTCATAAAAGGCTGAAACAGAAACCACATCAATGCCTTCAGACTTGCTTAAAATATCTACAGCCATGTTCAGATGCTTTTCTCGGTCTCCAATATTGCTACCTAAACTCAAGTAGGACTTATGCATTTCGTTCTCTCCGAATATGAACACCAAAATGATCAAACACACCATTTACAGGTGCTTCTGGTTTTCGAACTTCTACGTTAACAGCATTCACAAGATTAAAATCAGTCAACACTTCTGAAGCAATATGCTCAGCTAGGGCTTCGAGCAAATGATAACGCTGCACTTCAGCGTGTTTTTTTTACAACTTCAAACACGTCTGCATAACTTACTGTATTGTCAACATTGTCTGTTACACCTGCTGATTTCAGATTTAGTTCCATAACCACATCTATAAAGAATTTCTGACCAAGTACTTTTTCTTCTGGCATAACACCATGGTACCCGTAGAAACTCATATTCTTCATAATTATCTTATCCATTCCAGCCCCTCACAATCGCGTCTGCTACTTTTACCGCTCGAAGATTTTCTTTTACATCGTGCACTCTTACAATTTCCATCCCTGCCATAACGCCTAGGACATTTGTTGCAATTGTGCCTTCAACACGCTCGTTTGAAGGGAGGTCAAGAATCTTACCGATCATTGACTTTCTGCTTGTCCCAAGCAGGATCGGATACCCAAGAACATGCAGTTCATGAAGTCTTCCCATAACAATAACGTTCTGCTCAGAAGTTTTACCAAAACCAATACCTGGATCAAGAATTATATGTTCTTTGGGAACACCTGCATCGAGCGCTATTTGAATAGATTTTTCAAAAAAACTTAATCATTGTTTCAATAATATCTTCATCGTATTCAGTCCCGTTTTGATTATGCATAGCTATAACAGGTGCTCCAGCCTTAGCTGCTACCTTAGCAATCTCAGGTTCTCTTTGCAGTCCCCAAACATCGTTAACAATGTTTGCGCCTGCAGCAAGTGCAGCTTCTGCAACTCGTGCTTTGTAAGTATCAATAGAAATTGGTACTTCAACTCTTTTACGAATACCTTCTATTAAAGGCACTACACGCTTGAGTTCGTCTTCTAGAGTCACTTCTTCTGCACCAGGTCTTGTGGATTCGCCACCAATATCAATGATGTCTGCACCGTCCTCAACCATTTTCAGAGCATGTTTTACACCCGCTTCTACTTCATTAAATCTACCGCCATCAGAAAATGAATCTGGTGTGGCATTAAGAATGCCCATCACATATGTTCGCTGGCCAAGCTTCAAAGTATAGTCTTGAAACTCTACATCTATTTCGTCGTATTTTTTTGTGTGCAAATGTACGCATTATACCGCCTACTTTCCAGATATCTATTCCAGATCTATTATCGAAATTCACTTTCTAAAAATTCACATTCTAGAAATTTACTTTCCAAACGAAATCAAGCTCATTGCTTCTGATCTCGACTTAGCATCTGTTCTGAATATACCTCGAGTGGCAGATGTCACTGTATTACTACCTGGTTTTTTAATACCTCGCATTGTCATACACATATGCTCTGCTTCAACAACAACGATAACACCATGTGGCTTCAAAGAGTCCATAATACAATCAGCCACATTTGAACTTAGTCTTTCCTGTAGCTGTGGACGTCTTGCAACAGTCTCAACGACACGAGCAAGCTTACTTAACCCTGTTAATTTCCCGTCCTTTGGAATGTAAGCAACATGTGCCTTGCCGAAGAATGGTACAAGATGATGCTCACAAGTTGAATAGAACGGTATGTCTCTTACAAGGACAAGTTCTTCGTGATCTTCCTCTTCAAAATGCACATCAAGGTGTCTACTAGGATCTTCCTTAAGCCCTGCGAAGATCTCCTCATACATTCTAGCAATTCGGTCAGGTGTACCAACTAAACCTTCTCTATCAGGATCTTCACCAATTGCATATAGTATTTCGCGCACCGCGTTTTTAATACGTGCTTTATCCATTGTTATACCTCTTTTCATCTTCTAGACATGTCTTCTAGTAAATCCAATCTGCCATCAGCTGATCTGAAAGCGACTTTACAAGTGTATTCTCTATGTTAAATGTATTAAGTCTATTTATTTCTCTGACAGGCATAATCCCCATCAAAGAATTTGTTACAAATACCATGTCTGCATGCCTTAAGTCTTCTAGTGTATATGCACCCTCAATGCAGGGTATATTCATATAACCTAATAGTTCAATGACTTGAGCACGCATCGTACCTTTTAATAACCCGCACGTGTCACTAGGCGTATAAACTACATTGCCTTTTACAAAGAACAGATTGGTATATGTACCCTCTGTTATATACTTTTTTTCATTCAAATACAAGGCTTCATCATAGAATGATTCTTTTGCTTTTCTAAGAACAAGATGGTTCTCTAAATAGTTGCTTGATTTATGACCTACAAGGAGGCTCGATGAGGATTTCTCAACCCCTGAAATATTTATTCTAAACCCAGTCTTGTACATAGAAGTAGTATAGCGACTCGGTCGAATTTGAATATGGACATTTCCTGTCTCGCCATTTTTTGAAAGCTGGTATCTGAGAGCTCCAACCTCTATTTCAGACTTACTCACTGCAGTGTTCACATCTTCTTCAAATGTGACTTGTGACTGTTTAAAAGCAATTCCAAGTTCATCTGCACTTGACTTAAGTCGATCAAAATGACGTTTAAGATCTTGTGCTTTTCCATTTTGAAATCTAATGGTTTCAAACAGTCCAAAGCCATAATCTATAGCTTCACTCATAAAGACCTCCTGTATGTACTTAAGGACCTAGTGACTTAATGCATTCATCAAGGCACGTGCTTTGTCTAAAGTCTCATCATACTCTTTGTATTCATCTGAATCCCAGACAATTCCACCGCCAACTTGGAAGTAAGCTTTGTCATCCTTACATACAATTGTCCTAATAACAATGTTAAGATCGGCGTTCCCGTTAAAGTCCAAGTACCCGATTGAACCTGTATAAATATTTCTTTGAGTTGGTTCTAGCTCATCAATGACTTTCATTGCCATGATTTTGGGTGCACCTGTTATTGATCCACCTGGGAATGATGCTTCTAGAAGATCTACCACCGTAAGCTCATCTCTTAACTCTGCTGTTACTGTTGATACCAAATGGTGAACTGTCGCGTAACTCTCTATTACAAATAACTCAGGTACTTCTACAGTTCCTGTTTTTGCAACGCGGCTCAAGTCATTCCTTTCCAGATCAACGATCATAAGAAGCTCTGACCTGTCTTTCATGCTATTTTGAAGTTCATGTTTTAATCTTTCGTCTTCTTCTGGTGTTGCTCCACGTGGCAATGTACCCTTTATTGGTCGTGTTTCAATTTTGCCACCTCTGACTTTTATAAACCGTTCTGGTGAACTCGAAACAATCTGTCCATCTCCAAAATCAAGATAACTGGCAAATGGCGCTGGATTTATATCACGTAATTTTTTGTATAGTGCAATAGGCTCATCTCTTAACATCGTTTCAAAACGCTGTGTCATATTTGCCTGATAAATATCGCCTGTACGAATATATTCTTTGATTCTTCTTATAGTATTTAGGTAATAGTCTTTGTCCATGTTTGGTGTAAATGTAGCTGCCTGATCATGATGAGAAACCTCAAGACAAACTGGATTTACGTTGCCTGCAACTAGCCTGCTCACCAGATTACTTACACGATTCTCACCACCACTGTTTAACTCAGCATCTGTGATGTACACCTTGTCTTCTAAATGATCGATAATTATTGCACCGTTATAGAAACAAAGATATAGATCTGGAATGTTAACGTCATCCTCAGCAGTTCTTACAAACTTTTCAAGATGATGACATAGGTCATATCCGAAGTAGCCTACTGCTCCACCTATAAATGGCAACTCCGATTCATAGTTTAGAGAGTACTTTTCCATTTTTTCTCTTATCAAATGAAAAGGATTTCCTTCTATGGTCTTTGGTCCATCTTCTGTCTCAAGTGTTGTAGACTTCCCTTTGTTAACTATTTTCTCAAATGGATGCACAGCAATAATCGAATATCGCCCCATTTCGTCATGGTCTCTTCCACTATCAAGGAAAATGGCGTCTTTAGTGTCTTTAAAGAGAGTAAATATTTCAAAGCTATTTAGCTTATTCTCTATACTTTTAATTATCATGGTTACCCTCGTCTCTGCTCATAAATGTCTTAGCTTGATTCAGGAAGTTTTCAAGTAGTTCATGTCCCTGTTCCGTTAATATTGCTTCTGGATGGAATTGAACCCCTTCTAACATAAGAAACTTATGTCTAACACCCATAATTTGTCCGTCATCAGTTTCAGCTGTGATTTCTAGACATTCTGGAAGAGTTTCCTTTTCTATTACAAGGGAATGATATCTCGTTACATTTAATGGTTGATTCAAGTCCTTAAAAACACCAAGATTATCGTGTTTTATTGGAAAGACTTTTCCATGAACAGGTTCATAAGCCTTGATGATTTTTCCACCGTACGCCTGACCAATCGTCTGATGCCCTAAACAGATTCCCAGTATCGGAATCTCTCCTGCTAAGTTTTCAACGATTTTAAGTGATACTCCAGCTTCATTCGGCGTGCTAGGTCCCGGTGAAATTACAATCATATCCGGTTTCATTTTTCGAATATCCTCAATGGTTAGACTGTCATTTCTATAGACTTCAACAGTCTCATTTAAGGTTTTAAGATATTGCACTAAATTATAGGTAAATGAGTCATAGTTATCAATCATTAAAATCATGGTATTTCCTGCTCCCATCTTGGTCACATGTGACATATCATTTTGTACACTGATTTCTGTTCGAATGGTTTAGCACGAAATCAGAGTACACTTTTTGATTATACATTTGTAAAAGAATAACGGTCAACGAAAATCACTACAAAAATGCCCTGATTTTATAAAAATCAAGGCATTTATTTATATATATATGCTAAAAAGTATACATATTGATCGTCTATTTATCGTCTTCCTCATTATTAAGTAGTGATTCAAACAAAGTAATCTGTCGTTCTTCTAAAGGAACAAGGCTAGACATTGACAATCCTATGAGTCTAATTTTTTTAGGAAATTCAATTTGATCAAGTACATGTACAGCTTCATCGTAAATATCTTCAACTCTACTTACTGGCATAGATAATGTTTTTGACCTGGTATGCCCTTCAAAATCCTTCGTTTTAAACTTCACTGTGATCGTTTTTGCCTCAACTTTTTTACGCTTCATAACTTTTGCAACCGACTCAGCAAAATCATGTAAACAGGTTTTCATAATTTCCCTGTCATCTGTGTCTTCTTTTAGAGTGGTTTCCTTGCCTATTGATTTTCTTTCTCCATCTGTTTTAACAGGTCGATCGTCTATGCCTCTGATTCGATCATAGATTTCTTCTCCCCAGCTTCCTAAAAACAGTTTAAGATCCTCTTTCCTATACTGTAAGAGGTCTCCAATAGTGAATATTCCTATTCTATTGAGTCGTTCAACTGATTTTTTTACCTAAACCGTGAACTTTTCCAATTGAAAGTGGTTCTAGTATATCAGGCACCATGTCTTTGGTTATAACAAAGAATCCGTCAGGTTTGTTCCACTCAGAAGCCAGCTTCGCTAGAAATTTATTATATGAAACACCAACAGATATGGTCAAACCAGTTTCTTCTTTAACGCGTTTTTTTATATAATTCCCTATATACTCAGGACTGTGAAAAATGCCTGTAACATCGAGATATGCTTCATCTATAGACACTGGTTGAATTACATCTGTAACGTCATTAAGAATACGGAAGACCTGTTCTGAGGCTTCTTTATACCTTGCCATATTTCCACGAACGAATATACCATTAGGACAAAGTTGTTTTGCTTGAAATCCCGGCATGGCTGAATGGACACCATACACCCTTGCTTCATAGCTTGCAGTGGACACAACGCCCCTTCGGCTTGTTCCTCCCACAATGACAGGTTTTCCTCTCCACTCAGGGTGATCTAACTGCTCTACAGCCGCAAAGAATGCGTCCATATCAACATGAAGTATTTTTTCTTTCACTCATAATACGCCTCCACAAACATATGTTCCTAATGTATTTTATCATATGTTAAGTGGATGTTCACCTTTATTGTATTACATTGAAGTAAGAAATAATTTCAACAAAATGAGTGTGTGATTATCTTATTCATGCAGCTAATAGGTTTTATCTATATTAAAAAATCCCTAACACACATGTTAGGGATCAATAGTTTATTTTCTAAGTAAGTAACCGCCATAGACGGGTTTTGTGTCAGACACAGTGATCACTACGTTTTGCTGAACTTGTGTCAACTGTTCTACAACAGCTTTGACTCTTTTACGTTTAACATACATAAAAAGAATATGTCTTTCGAGTTCCTTGCCCTGACCCTCAACAACAGTAACAGCATAGCCTTGGTCACGAAGATGTCCTACAGCTTCTGGTCCATGTTCAGCTTTGACTATGGCTTTAATTTCTGATACGCCAATACCAAGTCTCTCCTCAAGTTTGCTACCAAAGTAGTTTCCAAGGGCGAAACCTAAAGCATACACAACCACTTTTATTGGATCTTCCGCAATATTATTCAGTACAGTGCTTACCAACACAATCCAAAGGACCACTTCAAAGAAACCAATGACGGAACCAATTTTTCTTTCACCTTTTGTAATAAGAACAACTCTTACTGTCATAAGTGAAACTTCAACAATTTTTGCAATTAAAATTGCGACATATGTGAGTATTGTCATCGACATAATGTCCACTCCTTTTTAATAAGATATAACATCGACACCATCGTTTCTCTCACCAATGATCTCTACAGTGATTTTATTAGGCAGGCAAACAAGCATTGCACCTGACTTTTTTATCACACCTTGATGGACACACAGTTGATCTGGACAGTTCGCCTCCTTTATATATACTTCATAACCGTCAATCACAAGTATATTATGGCCAGAGTCATCAAGCTTTACTTCTAGTGGCTGGTCAAGTGGTAACGAATACCTTGCAAAAAGTACATTATCAACTTTCACTTCTACTAGATCAGGAGCATCTGATGGTCCCCATAGCAACACGTATCCAATTATAATGCTTATGGTAATATAAACCATAATGAGTACAAAGTCTAGTCTTTTCATTTAAATTCTCCATTACATTTATGTTTCAATAGATTTCTTTGGTTTTTATAGGTTATAATTGTTACTGATTCAATGACAAAGGAATCAATAGACTCTACAATTTTAACACATTCAACCGTATTTAACATGGAGGCATCATGAAATTGTTTCAATATAAAATTAAGAAAATATCTTTATTTGTACTCGTTGTTATTATTGCATTTCTTGGAGGTTGCAGCACAAAAGATTCACCAACAGAACCCGTCTCAAAAACCACACTCCAGTTTGGGACAGTGATCCAGATTACCGTCTTTGATTCAGAAGATCAACCCGCGCTTGAGAAAGTGGTTTCACATATGAAATCTCTTGAGGATGAATTGAGCACTTCTATATCAACTAGTAACATTAATCAGTTTAATAATGCACAAGCAGGAGATCCTGTTCTTTTAGAACAACATGCTCAAGCAGTTATAGAACGAGGATTGTTCTACTCGGTGTTATCTGAAGGTAAGTTTGACATAACCATTGAACCTATTGTTGATTTATGGGCAATCGGAAAAGAAGATGCACATATTCCTTCTGATATTGAGCTGACAAATGCACTTGGTTATGTTGGCTACGATAAACTAGAGTACGACCCCAAAGTTGGAACACTAACAAAACTTGCGCCTGGGGTTAAGATTGATCTAGGGGCTATAGCCAAAGGGTACGCAGCTGATGAAGCGATTCGAATTTTGAAAGAAGAAGGTGTTGAAAAGGCCCTTGTTAATCTCGGTGGGAATGTTTATGCACTCGGAGACAAAGACGGCAAACCCTGGAAGGTTGGTATTCAAGACCCGTTAAAATCTACGGGTGCAATGGTTGGTGTTGTGGATGTAACAGACACTGCTGTCATTACTTCAGGCGTTTATGAACGTTTTTTTCGAACAAGATGGGGTGAGATACCATCACATCCTTGATCCTAAAACAGGTTATCCTATCAATAACGAATTACTGGGTATATCAATTATTTCACCTAAGGCTATTGATGGTGATGCCCTCTCCACTGTTGTATATACTATGGGCTTAGAGAAGGGTATGGCTTTCGTAGAATCCTTAGATGATGTTGAAGCGATTTTCATAACACGCGATAAGTCGATATATGTTAGTACTGGGGCAGAAATTTTATTTGACAAACGTAATCAGGAATTTGACTTATACAGTTCTGCAACAAAGCAATAATTATTTATAAGGCATAAAAAGGCGTAAATGAGTTATTCTCATTACGCCTTTTTCTATACAAAGATTATATAATTGCAGGTTTTATATAGCTCTAGATCCTGCGATAAAAGCCAACGCTAACATATCCGGACCAACGTGTGTCGCTATTGTATGTGCCAGATTTGACACAATAATATTGGATGGATTTATTTTTTCACCAATTAGGTCTTTTAGCTTTTCAGCGTCATTCATACAGTCACCATGACCTATAATTACAATCATGTCAGGATTCTCATCAATAAATGCATCCAGTCTACCCGCCAGATACTTTATCGACTTTTTCCGCCCCCGTACATTTTGATACAACTTCAGTTTACCATCGTTAGCTACATGTAAAACTGGTTTTACATTAAGCATGGTTCCAATTTTTGCAACAGCTGGCGATATTCTGCCGCCATTTTTCAAGTATTCCAGGTTATCTACAGCAAACCAATGCTGTGTTCTAAGTTTATTGTTTTCTACCCACTCGAGTATGTCTTCTGAACTCTTCCCCGCTTTAATCATATTAACCATGTACACTATCTGAATGCCTAGTCCAACAGATGCTGACATCGTATTAGGAATATGAATTTTGGCCTCTGGTTGATCTTCCAGTACCATTGTTTTCGCAAGGTTTGCATTATTCATTGTTCCACTTAATCCAGCTGATAATCCCATATATATAGTTTCAGCACCCACTGCACAGTTATTTCTATAAGCAGTCTCAAATGTTAGAGGTGTAATTTGGGATGTGCTTGCCATTTTTCCAGCTCTGAGTTTATCGTAAAATGCTGACAAATCTGTGTTTTCACCTAGATCGTCTACGAAATCTTCCCCTTCAATATGTATTGGCATACCCAGTAAATCAATAATATCCGCATGTTCCTTCAGATATTCGACTGGTAGGTCACAGCACGAATCAGTCAGTATTTTAATTGTCATATGTTCCTCCAAGAAGTCTAACCTTCTTTATGTTCTTTCCATTTCTTATAATTGTTGCCCCAAGCTTGAAGTGTTTCAAGTGCTTGCTCCATCGATTGTCCGATGTCTGTAAGAGTGTATTCAACCCTAGCAGGTACTTCAGCATAAACGCAACGATGTACTATACCTGAGGACTCAAGATCTCTTAATGCATTGGTTAGCATTCGTTGAGTGATTTCAGGCATACACTTTCTAAGCTCGCTAAATCGTTTCTCTCCATCCATTAAATGAAATAAAATTTGAGTTTTCCATTTGCCGCCCATAGCTGCCCATGCAGCCTCTAGACCTTCAGTCATTTCTCTAGTCATGATGTCCTCCTGTATACTTGGTATACTTTTTTTTACACCAACACCATGTTATTATACCGAAGGATCATTCGATTGCCAAGTCCTAATCTTACAAATCCCTTCTTAAACGAAAAAACAGCATCCTAAGACGCTGCTCAAATCATTTCTTTACTGTTCTATATGTTACTGTTTATGTTCTCTTTTGTTGAATTTTCATTTTAAACACGGCTCCACCAGTTGGATTGTCTTCGGCCCAGACTTCACCATTATGCCTTTCTATAATGGTCTTTGTAAGTGCCAAACCAATACCTGAGCCACCCTTGTTACCTTTATAAAAACGTTCAAAAACCTTCTCTGCTTCACCTTGGGTAAATCCATCTCCATCGTCTGAAATCTCGATGTAAATGATATCAGCAATTGAATTAACTCTAACCGTTATGACTTCATTGGCATACCTAGCACAATTACCAAGAATATTTATAAAAGCTCTCGTTAACTTATCAACATCAAACTTTCCATAGCCTTCACCATCGATCCTCAGATCAATATCCACTTCATGCATATCAAACAGTGAACTGAGTGAACGCATAGATCCTTTTAGAATTTCCCCTACAGAAGCATCTCTAAAGTCAAAAGGTTCTTGTTCGTCTTCAAGCTTTGTTAAAAGAATCATCTCTTCAACAATTTTTTTAAGACGCTGACTCTCTGCGATAATGATATCAAGACTTTCGTCTTTATCTTCAAATTCTACAATTCCATCTTTAATGGCTTCAGCGTAGCCTTGAATAGACATTAGTGGTGTCTTTAATTCATGTGACGCATTCTGGAAAAACACCTTTTGCTGACCATGATAGGTCTTTATTTTCTCTGACATCCGTTCAAATGTCGTCGCCAATTCCTCAATTTCGTCTCCAGTTGATATATTCAGCTCTGGAACAGGTTCGTTAAACGAATAATCACTCATAGCTCGACTAAGTTTTTTAATTGGCTTACCAATGACACTTTGGAAAAGCAAACTTATAAGTAGTGCCAACACACCACCTACACTAAAGCTTAAAGTGAATACTTGAAAACCAAGATTTCTAAGACTAACAACATCGTCAACAGCTGTATAGACAATGACATAACCCATTTCTACATTATTGATTTTAATATTCTCTCTTTGGAAAATGTATTTCGTTTCGTTCACCGCTTCTTCTGCAATTGACTTAAGTTCGTTAAGTGTTAAATTTGGTTCTGACGAGTATCTTATCATGCCCTGACTGTTTACAATGGCTATCTTAGAATCAAAATAGCGCCCAGCCAACCTTAACTCGTTCGCCAACCTTGCTTCAACAATTGTTTCTGCAACATTATCAAGGTTTTTGCCTCGTTTTGTAGTTGTTGCCATTCTCACAAAATGCATAATTTCAGTAATTTCTTCATCCATACTTTCTGTGGCTTGGTTCACTAAGTAGGTTCTTGAAACATTGTTATAGACAACCAAACTCACAAAAAATGTAATTAAAAGAATGACTAAATAGGACAAGAGTAGCTTCGTCCCAATTGTTCTTCTAAATTTATGGTTTTTAATTTTTTTTACTTTTCAATTTTGTATCCATAACCCCACACCGTTTCAATGTTCAAATCTGACCCTGAAGTCTTCAATTTCTTTCGAAGCCTTTTTACGAGGTCGTCAATCACCCTTATGTCACCTAAATAATCGTAACCCCAGACTTTTTCAATAAGACCTTCACGCGTAAATGGTAATCCTGCATTTCTTGCCATGAACTCAAAAAGTTCATATTCCTTTGTCGTCAGTTTAAGTGCCGTACCATTTGCAACAACTTCGCGCTTTTGTAGTGACACTTCAACGTCCTTTATGATTAAACCATCTGTTGGTTTATCTGCTTTGTTCATACGTCTAAAAATGTTTTTGATTCGAACAACAAGCTCCCTTGGGCTGAATGGTTTAGACATATAGTCATCGCCACCGATCTCAAGACCGATAATTCTGTCAAACTCGTCGTCTCTTGCAGTAACAAATATTATTGGAACCTCTGATATTTTTCTGATTTCCTTACATAGTTCAATACCGTCAATACCTGGCATATTAATATCTAGGACAAGCAAGTCAGGTCTTTGTGCCTGTAATTCATTCAATACTTTTAAACCATCTGGAAACGTCGTTACCCGATACCCATCCTTTACAAGATATTTCTTTATAAGATCACGAATGTTCTGTTCGTCGTCAACTACAAAAATATGTTTCATACTCATCCTCCTAATTACATTTAGCCCATTCTATATAGTTCTCAATTTTCGTCAAATATCCTCCGACAAATTGGTTAATACGCTTTTCAATCCATCTCTTTTTTGGTATACATATAGTAATCTGTGTTATTTCTAAATTATGTTATGATTATATACTGAAAATGTGTGAAAACTGTGGAAGGTGATTCGATGAATTTGACACAAATAAAATCCAAGCTAAACGAACACCGATTAAATGGTGAAGCATCCTATAAGTACTATTCGGTTCTTATACCATTTGTAAATTTAGGTGGCAAGCCTCATTTACTCTATGAGGTGCGTTCTGAAAATCTTAGGTCACAACCTGGAGAAGTGTGTTTTCCAGGAGGTAGAATAGAAACAGATGAGAATCCTGAAGCAACTGCGATTAGGGAAACTTGTGAAGAACTCGGAATTACGCCAGACCAAATAGATGTATACGATGAAATCGAGTCAATTATTACACCTTTTAATGTTGTCATTTACCTGTTTGTAGGCGAATTGAAAATCGACTCAATTGATACTCTAAATTTCAACAAAGATGAAGTCCAGCGTATTTTTACAGTACCGCTCTCTCATTTTTTATCAACCGATCCAGATGCTTACTATGTAACAAGCGAGTTTAGTTTTCCAGAGGACTTCCCATTCCATAAGATTCCTCGCGGAAGGGCTTACAACTGGAGAAATGGTAACTATCCAATCCTGTTTTATGATTACAAAGACGAAGTTGTATGGGGCATGACTGCTAAAATGACTAGAAATTTGGTAGACACTTTAAACAAAAATAATTACGCAGTTAATGAGTAATTCAAACTATACAAAAAAGACTACCGAGATCAATTCGGTAGTCTTTTTCATTCATTATATGATTAATGTGACGAGTACAACAAAACTAAATGTCATATGTAGTTTATTCGTATATGGAATACTAAGCCGTTCAAATTTAGAAACACACTCATGCCCTTTCATTGCAAGAGGCAACGTTACAAAGGCTAGTAATGATGACAATGGGTAAAGCCCAAATACAACATAGACTATGAGTAAAATAAATGCTCCAAACACGAGCGTGTCATACAATATTAAACTTTTCTGACTTCCTAAACGTACACTTAAAGTTCCCAAGCTGAGTCTTTTGTCACGTTTAAAATCTCGCATTTCATTGCTTATCATCAATGCTGGAACAAATAAAGACATTGGAAGCCCCATTAAAACTGGGTAAAATTCAACAGTTTTTGTGAATGGATAGTATGCACCAATAAGCATTAATGGCCCCATTAGTATAAATGAAAGCAGCGCGCCTAATCCCTTTGTCTTATACACAAATGGTTCCCCTGTATATGCATAAGACCCAGCAAGACCAACAATACCAATTACAAGCATTTTATAATCTGTAACATAAACAAGGTACAGTCCAATTAAACCTGCAAACCCTAAAGCAGCTATGCCACTTAGAAAAACAAATACATCAAAATAAGACCTGTCTTTTCCTAAAAACCTTAACCTTCCTTTAGATGGATCAATATACTTAAAAGACCCTTCAAAATAGTCATTAATAAGATTTGCTCCCGCTTGGGACGATACCCCTGCAATACTTATCAATAAGATCAGAATAATATCGTAAAGGGTATTCTCTACAAACAAGTAGCCACTTCTATAAGCACTGACAATTCCATAAGATGTTGCTGATAGGGCCAGAGTTAAAGACAACACCCTCATAGCAACCCAATAGCTCTTTACATAAGATTTTAATCTTTCAATATTCATTAATATTCCCCTTTTGGCATCATTTGATTATTAATTATTTCACAACAATATTGTGATGTAAAAGACTAAAAACCACTACAAAATGAACAAAATTCCAAGTGGATTGATCCACATATTGTCTAGTGTTAAGATATTAACGATTCACTACAAGGAGGAAGAAAATGAAGAAAAAACTACTACTTATTATGGGACTTATACTTCTATTAATCGCAGGCTGTCAGTCTAATGAGACTACACCAATCAACACCGCAGAAATAGATACTGCACAGGACATGAACCTTTCCATTGGTCTCATGCCAGCTGTAGACACTGCTCCTATTTTACTTGCAGACGAGATGGGATATTTTACGGATCTTGGCCTTGATGTCTCTATTGACATATATACTAATGCACAAGACCGTCAGACAGCTTTACAAACCAATTCTATCGACGCAGCAATGACTGATCTTGTGGCAGTAGCAACTAATGTAAACAGCGGATTTGACATGAAAGCCACGACAACAACGGATGGCATGTTTCCAATTCTAGCAACACCAACAAGTATTGATAAGGACTCCATTTCAGTCGGAATGATGGAAGTCAGCGTTTCTAATTTTCTTGTTGACGAATGGTTAAGCCATGATTACAACATTGAAAAGGTCTACATAAATCCAATTCCAGGTAGACTTGAAGCTGTTGCATCTGGACAAATCGACATGGGACTTTTTCCAGAACCAGTTGCAACAATCGGTGAGTCAAAAGGGCTTACAAAGCTTGTATTCGAACCTACAGATGGTAATTTCCCTGACGTAATGGTATTCACAGGTAAGGCTATATCAGAAAAGCCTGAGGCGATTCAAGCCTTCCACGATGCATATAACTTAGCCGTTGAAGATATTCAAAAAAAATGAGATGCTCGCTCGTGAAGTCCTTGTAAAAAGAATTCCTAACATTAAGTCAGAAGTAAAAGACTTAATGCTATTACCAGAATACAAGAAGGCTCGTACGCCTAACGAGGACTATGTTCAAAAAAATTATTGACTGGACAAACAAGGAGCTGAAACTAGACTTAACTGTAACCGCACTAGACCTTGTTGATACATCATTCACACAATGATTTCATTAAACGAGGTCACGGTAAAATATGGAGCTGAAAGTGCTCTAAATAATATCACCTTGAATGTAAGACGAGGAAGTGCCTTGGCATTAATAGGGCCTTCAGGTTGTGGTAAAACAACACTTCTAAATGTTATTGCAGGCCTTCAAAAAACAACAAGTGGCTCTGTAAGTATTGAAACTACAAACAAACACCCCAAAGACTCCGTTGGAATGATTATGCAGTCAACATCTTTATTTCCTTGGTTAACCATTCATGAGAATGTTTCACTTGGGCTTTTATCAAAAAAAATGTCTACAACTGAGATTAATACTGCTGTTCATCAAGTTTTAGAAAATGTTGACATTCTTATACATAAAGACAAGTATCCTTCTCAACTTAGTGGAGGACAGGCACAAAGAGCCGCCATTGCAAGAACATGGATTCTACAACCTGACATATTACTGCTCGACGAACCAACCTCTTCTCTAGATGCAATAACAAAGGAAAGTATACAAGAAATGCTTAGGAATCATCAATGTATGAATGAGAAAACAACCATTGTTGTTACACATAGTATTGAAGAAGCTGTTTTCCTTGGGCAATCCATTGTATTACTTTACAACGGAAAGGTTGCTGGACACTTTGAAAACGCCAGTTATGGAATGCAAAATGCAAGAAACCAAATTGCGTTTTATAACAAGGTTATAGAAATCCGAAAAGCTTTTAAGGAGGTACACAATTAATGCAGTCCTTTAAAAACAAATTGTTTGGAGCGTTTGTGTTATTTTTCATTTGGATTGTGTCCCATAATTTTATGCCTCTTCTAATTCCGAACCCTTTGATTACAACTAAAGTGTTTTTATCACTTTTTATGAAGGGGGTTATCCCTCTTCATCTCCTCCACAGTCTTTATAGAATACTAGGAGGATTACTTCTAGCAGTCCTCATTGGGTATCCATTAGGGATTATTGCAGGACTTTCTAAAAACACAAATACGCTGCTGTCTTCAATTGTGTATTACCTTCATCCAATACCGAAAATAGCATTTTTTGCCTATTTTTTATGGTTCTACTCGGTCTTGGCAACACATCAAAAATTGCTTTGATATTCACAATACTGGTTTTCCAGATCTTTATCTTTACAAGAGACGGTGTGAACGCTATTGACAAAGAATACTTCAAGGTCGCTTGTTTAATGCACTTGTCACCTTTAAATCAGTTTAGGAACCTTCTTTTACCCAGTACCTTGCCCTGTCTTTTTTAGTGCACTCAGAATAAGCATGGGCATTAGTATTTCTGTTTTGTTTTTTTGCGGAGAATTATGCAACCACATATGGCATCGGTTATTTTATTATGAATAGTTGGTCTATGGTTAACTATGAGCATATGTTCTCTGGCATTATATCCATTGCTGTTCTTGGTACAACACTTTACAGTACCTTAGACTGGGTTGAACATAAACTCTGTCCATGGACAGTCCTATAACAATAAAAGACCGCAACATTTCGCTAAATGGAAATGTTGTGGTCTTTTTAACTTTTCTACGAATTATTTAATGAGTATGCCAATAGCCAAAGTAATAAAATACGATGCACTAATAGCAACAAAATTCTGGACGCTTATTATGAAAGTGTCTTTTTTAGTTTGCTTTTTTAAAAAATAGTACTATATTTTTTCGAACTGGGATAATCGTTAATAGCACTGCCATACACGACACTGGAAGCCAGCCAGTCAAACTCCCTATTACAATAGCAATATATCCAATACTATATAGTATTACGAAAAGCTTTAGTGCATTATCTTTCCCAATTACTAATGGGAGAGTAAAACGTCTATTTTCAAAATCGTCTTCCATATCACATGTGTTATTCGCCAACATTATATTAGCTATACCAGTTATTAATGGCATGGTTAACACCACAACTGCGACAATTTCAATTATGTTGATCTCAAGTACAAAAAAGCCCTTTTCAATTACCATACCAATAAACCCAAACTGAAATATGTGAACATATAAACTGATAAAGGTAATAACACCCCCCATCAAGATTCCCGAAACAGCTTCACCAAATGGTGTTCTGGATATAGGAAAAGGCCCCCATGTATAAATTACAGCAAAGAAAAACGATATAATACCCAAAAGTAGTACAACAATGTCCGTTAGTAAGAACAAATACAGTCCTAAAACAATAGTTGTTACTAATAAAAAAAACAATCAGAGTTTTTACTGTACTTTCTTTTATTTCATACTTAACAATTGCATTATGCTGTTCATAATTAAAACCGTGGGTTTTCACTGCAAGCTTATAGTCCATATAATTATTAAGTGCCGTTGTGGCCAAGTCCAAACAAAGCATAGCAATAAGCATTATGAAAAAATTGGTTAGATTAAACGCTTCATATCTGTAATATGCATATGTGGTTCCTATTAAAAACGGAAACACACTAGCCACTTTTGTTGGCAGCTCTACGAGCTTTACAAAGCTTGTGAAAGTCATTAAAAGTCTACCTCTTCCATATCTCTACCAATTCTATACTTGTTTCTTGGCCTACCAACTTTACCATATTCAAGATAAAGCTCTAGCTTACCTTCATTCTCCATTTCATCAAGATAACGTCGTGCTGTTATTCGTGATATACCAAGTTCATCAGCCACTTCTTGTGCTGTGTATCCAACAGATTCATTTCTTTTTTTTAGAAGACTAAGAATATCAACTAAGGTCTGATTTTTCTCGTCAGAAATAGAACTAGTAATAGAAGAATAATCTGTTGATTTACTTAAGGTCTTACTAAAACTATCTATGTCAGACTGGTCAAGATTCTCTTCAGATGTGTATTTTTTCATACAATCTTCTATACTTTTCAAGTGCTTCTTCAAATCTATCAAAGCGAAATGGCTTTACTAAATAGTCAACAGCTCCGAACCGAAATGCTCTTTCAATAGTCTTCGGATTACGGTCGGCTGTAATAAATATCACATCTGTGTCTATGTTTTCCTCACGTAACCACTGAATTACGTCAATACCACGACCTACAGAGAAAAATATATCTAAAAGAATAAGATCCGGTTTTAGAGTCTGAATGAATGCCTTGGCATTCATAATGTCATTCACGCTACCAACATGTTCAAATCCTTGAATTTTCCTAAGAAATTTTTCGTTAATTTGTAACACCATTGGATCATCTTCAACTATTAACGTTCGTATCATATGCTTTCATCCTTTATCCATGGGGTATTTCCCAAGGAATATCAATTATAAATTCTGTCCCATTTTTTCTTGATAAATATATTCTTCCACCTGCGTTATCTACAATATCTTTTACGATGTTTAGTCCAAGACCTCTACTTTCAGATTTTGTAGTTATACCTCTTTCAAAAACTTTATCAATAATTTCTGACGAAATACCTGGACCATTGTCAGATATTATCACTCTTATACCACTGAGTTTTTCCATAATGCAAACATCAATTCTATTACCAATACCTACTTCAAATGCCTCTTGGGCATTGTCGATTAAGTTGCCAATAATTGAACAAAGTTCATCTTCATGAAGTGAGTCTGGAAGCTTATTTAACCGTGAGCGTTCATCTACCTCTAATGCATATTTTGCTTCTGTAACTTGATTGTATTTTGCAAGGAGAATTGCCGCTACGTGCGTAGGACGAATTTTCTGTCCAAGGACAGAGGCTAAATCAATCCTCTTCTCAGATTCCTCTTCAATAAAATCAAGTGCCTCTTCAAACTCGTCTAACTGAATAAGACCAGATATGGTCTGAAGTTTATTCATAAACTCATGGCTTTGAGCTCTTAAAGCATTTGTCATTTTCTTATAACCAATGAGCTCCTCTGCCATATGTTTAACTTTTGACATGTTTTCAAAGCTAACAACAACGCCAGATACAGCACCATCAGGAGATCGAGTTACAATATAACTGCATAATAGCGTCAATTCATTATGAATACGCAACTCCTCGTTATAACGGGGCTGGTCTAGGGTCAAGACCTCTTGTACAGCGCCTCCAAGTTTAGGATAACTTGCTCTTACGTCTTGCAGTAAAACGTCCTCGTCAAATCCAAATTCTTCAATTGCCATTTTATTAATCCAAACCACTCTGAGTTCTTTGTCTACTGCAATAATTCCAAGTTTAAGACTTTCAAGAACTATTTCACGTTGACCTAAAAGCAGCGCAATTTCCTTTGGTTCTAAACCATATGTGCTCTTTTTTATGTTTCGTGCAAGCAGGGCCGCTCCAAGCATTCCAATAATGCCTCCAGATAATATGGCAATGTGGATTTTTTTTCAAATATGCTTCATTTTCACGGTGTACTTTGTCTGTTAATAAGCCAACCAGTACAGCCCCAACCTGTTTGTCTTCATGGTAAACGGGAACAAATGCGCGTATAGCCGAAATCAGAACATTTCTATCTGCCGATACGTAGGCTTCACCACTATCTAAAACTCGGTCTTCACCACCGTTTTTATACTTTTTTCCTAGTCCATTTGTATATGGATAGGTATACTGAATTCCTTGCATGTCCATAACAATGATGTATTGGAATCTCGTTTTAGACTTAATTTGCCCGATCATTTCATGAAGTGGATTATAGTCCTGTCTATATGCCAAGGTCTCTCCAACCTCATTTAAGCTAGCGATGGTTACTGCCATATCCATGGCATTATTCCCCATTTGATTTTCGAGAGTGTCTTGAAAATGCTCACCAATCATCAGTGCTAAAGCACCAAAGACAACGAGTAACATTATACTTAAAACCAGCGTGATTTTATATTGAAGGCTCATACTCTCACCGTTCTTCCTCAGAGGTCGCACCTTCAGGTGTGTCGACAACAAGTCTAGCTTTAAGTAACCCATCTTCTATGGCTGCTAACAATGTTTCACTCGTATAAGTAGCACCAGCAACAACATCTATATTTGTAGAATTTGCTTTTATGACTGCTCTTGGAATCTCTTCGTATACAATCTCTGCTATGATTGGCGTTTCGTCTTCTTCAATAATTTCAATACTTGTGATTGCATACTCATCCGTAACAACTTCAACAGTCAAGTTACTATGATACCCTTCTGCAACACCTAAATATACTCCAGATACATAAATAGGTTGAGGTGACGTACACGCTATTAGTAACATAGACAATACAATAATTAAGGCTATTATGTTTTTCATAGCTTGCCACCCTCCATACTTTATGCTCAATTTAAGTTCACTTAACGAGTACGTTTCAACATAATTGGGATAACTTCCTCAAGTATATGTTTTGCTTCACATTCAGGAAGTTTTGTTGTATATTTTAAAGCTCTTTGCGTGTATTTTTCTGCTAGTTCTTCTGTTTCTTTTAGTGCTCCGCAATTTTTAGTGACTTCAATCAAATCATCGATGTCTTCTTCACTTAAGGATACCTTCTCAAGTATTTTCTCAACACCCAGTCCATCTTCTTTACCCAATGATCTGATAATAGGAAGTGTATAATACCCCTTTAATATGTCTGCTTTTGTGTCTTTACCAAAGCTCTTATGATCTCCGTTGTAATCGAGCAGGTCATCAATAATTTGAAATGCCATACCTATATTATACCCTATTCGACCCAGCAGCTTTGAAACCTCTTCTGAAGCGCCCGACTCATGTGCACCAACACCTAAACTTATTGCAATGAGCGCGGCTGTTTTTCCAGAAACGACTTTGAGATAATTTTTTGTGCTTTTGTCTATTTTGTATCGTCTTTGGTACTGCATCATTTCCCCGACGCATACCCGTTTCATAGCTTGTGCAACACGCTTAATATTCACAGCTTCAAAATCGTAATCAGCAAGCATAAGAAAACATTGGGTAAATAAATAGTCACCCATGTAAACCGCATATGGTTTCCCGTACTTTGATTGGATAGCTTCTTGTCCACGTCGCATTTTCGACTCGTCTATAATATCGTCGTGTACTAGTGTAGCCATATGAAGCGTTTCAATTGACGCTGCAAGATAAACTAGTTTGTCCCTATCCCGTTCTGATGCCTCACCAAATTGACTACCTAGTAATACAAATGCAGGTCGAATCATTTTACCACCTGCCAGCATTAGATAATCAAGGGACTCATTTAAGTACATTTCACTTGATTTATTTGTAGTTTTTATCACTTCATTAACTTGCTTCAAATCACTTAAAATTGATGGGTATTTTGCCCAAAATTGACTCATATTTATCACCACTCTTGTTCAGTTAAGATTCAATATTATGACATACTTGTATTTTATATCATGATTCCTGCTATAACAACAAATCCAGCCGCACCACACAAGCAGCACAACTGGATTTCACTATTTTGAAGTTTAATCTGTATATAGATAGTATTTTTTAACGAGTTTGATATTTTTCCAGTGTTTCTTGAGGACTGGCAGTACATAATAATCCATACCAAACACACTACCCGAACCACCAATTGTGGCAACACCACCTGCAAGATACCACAACATTTCCACAGGTGCCATACCTGATGACCATATCATTAGACCCATTAAAACTGATCCAATTGATGCAAGCGCTGTAAACAATCCAGCAATTAAACATAAACCAACGATCACTTCCCCAACAATCATAACAGCTTGGAATATCTCTGCCATAACTGTAAAACTACCATCTGGAGCATAGAACATTAAATCCATTGACCAATTCACGATTTCAGAAATAAACTCAGGTACGGGAAGTGCTTGCCCCCATTGTGACACTGCTTCACCAGCAGCCTGTGCACTAGTGGCTGTCGTTTCAACGGCTTGTGACGCTGAACTTGTGACATCTGCAACAGCCGTGACTGTTTCAGCACTGCCTTCCACCATTGATGCAGCGCTTGTTGCTGAAACTTTTGCAGGAATCAAAAATATATTCGACGGGTCTTTTATGACACCTGGAAGCTTATGTAGACCTTGATCAAGCCACTTGTATCCCAAGAAAAGTCGAAGGGGTACAAGCCAAAAGTTTGGAGAGGCCTTCGAAAAATGACCACCTAACAAACTCCTCTTCTCCTTAACATGGAAAATTTCATGCATTGCATATGTCCAAACCTTGTTAAAACCAGCAACCTGAATAAAATAAATAACATTTATGAAGTGCTTGATAAACATTGCAAGGAAACCAGACATAGCAAACATACGCTTAGGTGTTCCCACCTCTGCAACACCATACTTCCCACCAATACAACACATAGAACCGTGGAATGTCGGCGTATACGATTTTAGCTCTTTACCTGATAGCTCAGCTAAAATGTTGTGGGCCACAGTTGAAGCAGAATGCTCTGCATTTTCAACCATTTGAGGAATGGGTCTCTCATGCCCCTCAGGTATTAGGAAAGCATTATCACCAACTGCATATACACTATCGTATTTTAGAGCTTGAAGTTTATCGTTCGTCTCAACCCTATTACGGGCTTTTTTCTCTATGTCAACATTCTCCATGAGGTCACTACCCTCAACGCCCGCTGCCCAAATAACAGTGTTTGTTTCAACGCAGCTTTCACCATTTAGACACACTGAATGTTCAGTAACTTCAGTAATACTCGTAGATGTTAAAATCTCAACACCGAGTTTTCCTAAACGTTTTTCTGCTTTATTAATCAGTTTAACAGGATAGTTTGGCAGAACTGACGGTAAAGCGTCAGCAACATATATCTTTACATCCTCTTTTGGGATGTTGAAGTCTCTACACAATTCGTCTTTATACTCACCTAATTCACCAACCATTTCAACACCGGTGAATCCACACCCTACAACAACAAAAGTAAGCATTTTTGAACGTTCGTAATGATTTCTCTCCATAGAAGCCAGTCTAAACATTTTTAGAATCTGTTCATTTAAGAGGACTGCGTCGTCATATGACCAAAGCTTGTATGTATGCTCTTTTGCGCCTTCAACACCATAAAATGTTGGTTTAGAGCCCGTTCCAAGCACCAAATAGTCATATTCATACTCGTGTTTTTCTGAAATGATTTTTTTTGTTATCAAAATCCACATTCGTTACTTCATCCATAACAACGTTAATATTACGATGTGCAAACACTTTATTCAAATCAATACGAATTGCATCCTCTGGCACACGGTTTGCTGCAACTTCATGAAGTTCCGTCAACATAGTGTGATAAGGTCTTTTGTCTATAATTGTTAACTCAACATCTGAACGCTTTCGTAGTTTTTTTTTCTAATTTTTTGGCTGTGAGGATACCGCCATATCCTGCCCCAATAAGAACTATACGTTTCTTTTCACTCACATTTCTCACCCAACCTTACATTAATGATTGCCGTTAATTGTTTCACATTTCTTTAGAAAAATCTTATCATACCTCGGTTTATTTCAAACAGCTAAGGCGCTTTTGATCAATTAAGATGTGTTTTGTACATTTTGATCAATCAAACATCAAAACAACACTTCTTTAATAAACCCGAAATTCATTATCTGTCCATTCAATATTATTCTCAAGTCCTTTGACATACACGTTCTTGTCCTGAGTTATAAATACAGCGTCGACTTCAGGATAGTTCTTTTCAAGAAACTTAATACCATCTTCCACACCTAACGCAAACAGAATCGTAGACAATGCGTCTGCATTTATAGAGCTTTGAGAGATGACTGTAACTGATGCAAGTTCATTTGTAATAGGAAAGCCTGTAGTCGTGTCCAAAATGTGATGGTACTGAACACCGCCTTGTTCAAAATAGCGTTCGTATATTCCAGAAGTCACAACCGATTTATTTTTCAGCGATACTATTCCAATATACTCACCACGTGTTGAAAACGGATTTTGAATGCCAATTTTCCATGGCGATTCGTCCTCTTTTTCGCCTAATGCATAAACGTTTCCACCAAGATTAATGATGGCTAGTGAGATATTATTTTCATTTAGAATTCTTACAACTTCATCAGAAGCATATCCTTTTGCAATAGCTCCAAGATCAATCTCCATACCGATATTTTTAAGGTGTATACTGTGATTGATTTTATTCAACTCTACATCGTTCCAATTGGTCAATTTAACACTTCTTAATCTATCTGAATCTGATGGAACAGATGCATTCTCGCTCCCAATGCCCCATAACTTTACTAATGGCCCAATCGTCGGGTCAAACTTTCCATCAGATTTACTCGCAAACTCAAGTGATGCTTCTACAACTTGAAATGTGTCCTTTGAAACACTTACAGCTTTTACGCCCGCGGCTTCATTTACCTTCATGACCTCACTAATACTAGAATTAAAACTCATCTTGTTTTCTATCTCAACCATTCTATTAAAAACTTGATCAAGTATAGTTTCAGAACCATCTTCGAACAGTCTAATTGACACTATAGTTCCTAGTACAAATTCTGAACGCTCGTATATGTCTTTTGCCTTAGTATTAGATTGATTTCCAACAGTATCGTTGTTAACATTTTGTGAAATTTCCATACCTTGTGCTGAACAGCTTAAGAGTGCCAACACGAGTATGATCGATATAAAACTTAGCTTAAACTTCATATGGACTCCTGCGTCAAATTGAAAAAAGGCTTTGGAGTTGTCCAAAGCCTATTACTAACATCTTTATAAATTACTTAGCAGAACTTAGAGCTTCTTCTGCAAGTTTAAACATTGGAGAAACGCCGATTGAAACACCTGAGATTGCATCCGTATGATAATTGTCATCTGCATACTGAATATCTGTAGGATCTTGTGTTGCTAGAAGGTGTGCTTCAGCTTTTGCAGCTTGTTCATGCCACGGTGCTTGAGCGCCTCCATTTTCAACCATTTTGTACTCACCATTCATTGAAACTGTCTTCTTGTCATCGCCGCCATCTTTATGAACGCCACTCCAGTTTACTGATTCAATGTTGCCAAATACAACAGTAATATCTACAGTACCTTTCCATCCTGATTTTTCAGAGAAATCAGCTTCTTCCGCTTGGTATGCACCATCAGTATATGGACCCATTTCTTGTGGTCCAGCAGATAAAGCTTGTTCAGCAAGCTTAAATAGTGGAGAGACACCTATAGATACTCCAGAGATTGCGTCTGTATGGTAATTGTCATCTGCATACTGGATATCTGTTGGGTCTTGAGTTTCTAGAAGGTGTGCTTCAGCAATAGCTGCTTGCTCATGCCAAGGTGACTGGGCACCACCAGCTTCCACCATCGGGTAGAATCCAGCCTTAGAAGCTTCTTCCTTACTTAAACCGGCCTTGTTACTAACACCGTTCCAGTCTACAGTTACAATTTTACCGTCTTTAACTTCTAATAGAACTGTAGCTTTCCATCCCGATTGCTCGCTGAATGCATCTTCTTTTGCAAAATAAAAACCATCAGCATATTTCGCTTCAGCAGAAGCTTCCTCTGTAGCCTCTTCAGAACCTTTTTTCTGTTTCAGTTTCTACAGACACTTCTGTAGTTGTTTCTTCTACCTTCGTCTCTTCAGCAGGCGCTGAGCAACCAGCCAGCATTGAAACAGCAAGTACTGCTGTAAGGCCAAGAGCCATTAATTTTTTTGTTCATTTAAGTATCCTCCTCTAACATATGAATATGTATTCAATTTCATTATAGTAACATTGACAAATTAATATCAATAATAGTTCTCATTTTGATCATTTTGTTCATTTAGTTCAAGACCATTAGTAAATAATTTATTAAGGAACGAAAAAATAATGAGGCAGGCGCGTACTAAAGTACGTAACTGCCTCATTATTCTTTTCAGAGACCAAGAGTAGCGGTAATTACAAGTTTCTGAACACAATACGAGACATTCAAGCTAATCACTCTTGAATGTCTCGTCAGCAATAACAAGCACGATCTTGTTCATTATATTCAGTTGTATTTATACTGATCTTTTCGATAAGCATACCTCCTACGAGTATTTCGAGCAAATGGTATTACTTTGATCGAATTCCAACAAAAATCATTGTTCAGATGTTCATTCGTACCATGTAGTTCATAGTATAGATTTTTGTGTTTCAAATATGGACCTACGTCCGTTATTACGTCCCTGCTATTGCTTTTATAAGAATCCTCCTCGAAGGAAGGAGTTCTAGCTTGCTATTCTAGTATTACCCTAGATTTTAATTTTTAAACATTTGATTTTCAAAGTACTTCACTTGTATTCATATCTTCCAAATAATCGAGGGAAATTTCTTCTGTCCTGTGGTAGCTTCTACCAATATAAATATCCATCTTTTGTACTGCAAGCTTCACTCTAAATGCCACTCTAATACGTCTTCCGCCATTCTTGTAGATTTTGAAATCATCAATACGCCCTGTTTTAAGGTACTCACTTTTGATTTTTTGTCTTAGAGTATTGATAAGAAACATATCAATCTCCTCAACACCTACAATCATACCATCGATGAAATGGGCCATGTCTCGTGATGTGCGCTTCACTTTTTCAATAGTCAACTTCATCCTAATGGTTTCTACGCAGTATCCTATGATTGCCGTAATTAAAAGTGCTATTAAGATATACAACATATGAAGCACCACCTTCCAATATCATGTCTTTTTATTCACCTGTCACAAACTTTTATGTAGTGGTCGACAATCATAAAGATTAGAAACGATCTACTTTGGATATTATATTTATACCTAATGTATCGGCAATGAAACCTGTAAATTAGATTACATTTTGAATAATTTATTATTTCAAAATAATTCTTGCAATCTAATGCAAATACAGATACAATTTTTAAAATCACCTATTTCTATAGGGGAATGGAGGAATGCTATGAAAAACGTGGCAGCTTTTTTTTGATATTGACGGTACACTATACAGAGACTCGTTGATGATAGAACACTTCAAGAAACTCATTAAATATGAGGTAATTGATCCAGCATTATGGCATTCACATGTTAAACACACCTATAAAGAATGGCAAGAACGTGTTGGTGAGTATGAAGACTATATGGAAGAACTCGCAGAAATATATGTGGACTCATTACGCGGTCTCAAAAAAGAAGCAATACTATTTATCTCGCAGCAGGTTATAAACCTAAAAGGCGATCAGGTTTACACTTATACCCGTGACCAAATTGAATGGCACAAGAATCAAGGCCATAAGGTATTCTTTATTTCGGGCAGTCCTGAACATTTAGTTGCTAGAATGGCTCACAAATATGGTGTAGAAGACTATAAGGGCACTGAATATTTACTGCATCCTGATGGTACTTTCACTGGCGAAGTCATTCCCAACTGGGACGCTGACAGCAAGAATCGTGTGATAGATGCATTTGTTGAACAGTATGATATTGATCTGGAACAGTCATATGCTTATGGGGATACAAATGGTGACTTGTCTATGATGAGACTTGTTGGACACCCAGTGGCGATCAACCCAACCAGAGAACTGCTTGATAATATTCGAGGAGATAGTAACTTGGTTGATAAATCAACGATAATTGTTGAGAGAAAAGATATAATTTATAGACTCGGATCTGATGTAAACACGATTCGTGGATTTTAAAGTATGAAATTGAAACCGGTGCCCTCTGGGTATCGGTTTTATTTTTGTATGTTTCTATGTATCAATCTATGTCTCAATCTATATACGAATCGATCTATCCAACTATCAATATTATGATCAGCCTGAAGGAAACGGTCTGCACAGCAATCTTTGATTGCTGATGACGCGCACGTGCGGCAACTTGCAAAAGGGTATGATTATAATTACTTAGACGAGTGAGTCTTGTTCCACGGGCTGAGTTTATGTTGGTTTAGTGATTACGGTCTGCACAGCAATCTTTGATTGCTGATGACGCGGGGCGCGTCTTATAAAAATATAGAAGTACAAATGATTATTTGAGCGAGCTCACATAATCATTTGTACTTCTATATTTTTGCAGTCCTGTTGCCCTTCACGATAAAAAAAACACCCTGTCTCCAAGGTGCCAATCCAATAGTAGCCGTAAGGAAAGAAAAGAGTATTTTCTAACTCACTAAATATACTTTTCGACGTATAAAAATCGTTTTCCTTCAAAAAACTTATAAATTTTTCAGAAAAATTCCATTTTCTGCTTACAGTATTCTCAATCTCAAAAGATTTTTATGAATCAATACGCATATAACACGCTATTTATGTGCATTTGACTACTCACTGTTTTGCGGAAGACTTTCGTGAATCAAGGCGCGAATAAAATTTCTTTAAGCTCGTACTCGCGTACGTAATTGAAGCGATTTTTATTCTGTAACGAAGAGTCACGGAAATATCCCCCAAAACGGAAAAGGTGAGTTGGTTGAGTATCCCCCCGGATCACTCAACAACTCACCTTAAACCACTACGCTCTTATGTATTAGTCATTATAGACGATTTACATTAGCAGCTTGAAGACCTTTTGCGCCTTCTTCAACATCAAACTCAACAGATTGACCTTCTTCAAGAGTCTTAAAACCATCAGTTTGAATTGCGCTGAAATGTACGAAAACATCATCGCCGCCTTCACGTTCGATAAAACCGAACCCTTTTTCAGCGTTAAACCATTTTACTGTACCTTGCATGATCTGACCCCCCTTTCGTGCTAAAATTCACAACAACTATGTATTTTTCGGTCGTTGCCAATGTATAAGCAAATTTTAAAATAACTACGCGTCCGTAGTCCGCGCAGTACTTTAGCTCTGCTTTACACAAAAATATTATAACAAAATCCAAACATCGATTCCATAATTTTCGCCATACTTTGGTATAATTAGGTGAAGATGTTGGATAATATACTCCTTAGGGTATTATTATAGTGGAGGTGTTTTATGGATCTTCAAGCTATTCTCAAACCTGGCAAACAAGTCGAACTTTCAGTACAAGACTCTGAAGGTAACTTTTTCAAACTTAAAACCTTAGTTGAAAGTGGATTTTCAGGTGACTCCTTTGGAGTCATCTCTCCAATACACGAAGGTAATTACTTCCCTCTACATCCAAATGACAAATTAGAGGTTACTTTTGATGTCATTATGGAGGGACAAGAGCAAAAGAAAAAAGACGTTTACAGTATGAAGGTCATGGTACTAGAACGCAAGAAAGTTGAATCTCAATCGGTTATTATTCTCTCTAAAGTATCATCTCCGAAAAAAGTTCAAAGAAGAAATACCTACCGCCTGCATATTCTTAAAAATGTCACCTACAATTATCTTGGGCAAAACAAAGTTATTTTACTTAAGAATATAAGCGCAACGGGGCTTAGGGGCATAATCGAAGAACGTATACCATATGATACAGAGGTTATGATTCACTTAGATCTTGAAAATGAAAGTGATATGGACATAAAATGTAAGGTGGTTGCTTGTGATCAAGTTTCCAACTCTATGATTCAACACGATATTAGACTTCAGTTTTTAGAACTCAACAGCGCTGATAAACTCAAGATAAACAATTTCATTAACCGTAAACAATCTGAAGCCTTAAAGAAATCCGTAGAGAGCGAAGGCAGAAGTAAGTTTCAGGACATGGTCTATGGATTCGACAGAAACAAACGCCGTGGTGGCGATATTGTTGTTCGGACAGTTCCGATATTAGGTCTTGTCACGTGGTTTGTTACCCTTGCAATAATAGCCTTAATAGTTGAATCCCGCCCAGAAGCCAAGTACAACCTTGATGTTTATTTCAACTTCTATAAACGGGGATATTGGCGCGCTGACCTTCTAACTGCTGCATTCTTAGCTGCATTATTAGAACTTATAGTATGTACAGGTGGTTTATATATGAACTCTATGAGAATGAAAAGAGACGGAGACCAGTATAACAGAGGTCTAATCTTCAATCTGATTTTTTCAATTTTAGTTGTCATAGTCTATGTTGTTCTACCAATCGGACAATAGAAAACGTCGTTATGCTTGGCATAACGACGTTTTCAGTTATTAGTATTTAATAGTGTTCACCATTATCGTAATACTTCTTCTCTTCAAGTGGGTAAAACAGAACTGCCACTTCCTCAAAACCTTCTTCTATGACTACATCTGTAAGAACGGATGCGATCTTGTTTTGAATTTCCTGTCCTCTGTCAAACCAATGCATTTCTACAAACGGATATGCAGTTGATGCACCAGACGCCTCAATCCAAATTGTCGGCACGACTTCTATAGATACATGGTCTCTAGGACATTCAACTATTTTAACAACTTCATCTACAAATTTAGGAGCAACTTTTCTGACATCATTTTCATACATTCCCCTGACTCTAATATGTGGCATAACTCTCCTCCATAGATATTCTAATTAAGTTCAGATATTTAGTTTGCTTCCTCTTCAGAGTCAGTAGTTGATTCTACTTGCTCCGCCACATCTTCAAGAGTCTCTTCACTTAAAGATGACAGGTCAATACCTTCTTCTTGAAGCCAATCTTTTATCACTTCAGATTTTTCTTTCACTTCATCCAAATACCAAGTTTTATATGTTCCTTTTTTTCACACGAACAGGACCTTGGTTATAGGCAAGAGTTGCGAGGTTTAAGTCATTGTCAAAAGCATTCATTTGATCTCTAAGATACTTTGTGCCATATTCTATACTTAGCTGAGGGTCAAATAGTTGCTCTCTTGATAAACCAAGTGCGCGACCCGTAGACTCCATTATTTGCATAAGTCCGCACGCACCTTTATATTCACAAGTCTCATCGTACCAGCTTTCTTGCCATAACATTGCCATAATCCAAACTTCATCAATGTCATACGACGCTGCTGATTCTTTAATATACTTTGCATATTCAGCTGCTTTTTCATAACTAAGTGATTTATTTCTTGTCATCATAAAACGCGATAGACCGTCGTAGTACTTAATTTCAGCATCATTTAAATCAATCAAATCGGCACTGCCTTCAACAACACTCATCTGAAATCCTAAAAAACGGATGAAAAGCCGCTGCCCAGTCTAACTTAGATAAAGTTTCTTCCGTTAATTCCAAATATAATATGCCATTCGCTTCAACAAGACTATTTTCTATAGAGACTTCATCCATCCAGTTTAAATCTGCTGTTGATCCAACACCTGATATTTCAGATTCAGACCACTTCACTTCAGAAGTACTCAAATTGAATGTCCTATTTGTGGATGCATATATTCTAAATGCATTGTTAGTATTATCCCATGAACTTAAGTATCCTAATGTTCTTAGTGTTTGGTAGTCTAAAGGCATATAGATTTTGTCACCGCCATTTAGGAATGGGTACTGCAGTCTTGCATTCTCAAAAACATGTCCGTCAATAACCGTTTGGCTATTAAATGCACTCAACTCTAAATTAACATCTGCAAAGCTTATGCTTGAAAACAGCATTCCCATAGCAGCCGTTATTGCAATCAATCCTTTTTTCATTTTGTTCCTCCAAATAGCTCACTTCGGTTCATTCAAATTGTTTCGAACCAATATAATTTTATACTATTACCACACCATGTTACTAGAGCTAGGTACAGAATAAAAGGTTTCCAATCTTCTTTTTGGATATATTTAATATAAGTGTCATTGATTTTTGCCGAACGTTCGGTATTTTCACACCCTTTCTTCATATGATTTTATCAATAATTACCTTGGCTTTTGAAATGAAACAGTATATAATATTCCGAGATTACTTTGAGGATGTGATTAAATGACTAATTTAAAGAAGTTACCAAAAGTAGAACTGCATTGTCATCTGGATGGTAGCGTACGTCCTGCAACAATTCTTGAATTGGCAAAAAAGGACGGTATCGAACTACCAACTTACAACCTTAAAGATCTAATGACATATCTACAGGTTCCAGATGATTGTCCTTCGCTAAAGGTTTACCTTGAGCGATTTGCACTACCAAATGCGGTAATGCAAACAACTGATAACATTTACAGGATTACAACGGAGCTGCTTGCTGATGTGGCTGAAGATGGTGTACAGTATATCGAAATTCGATTTGCACCTCGTCTGCACATGGTAAATGGACTAACCTTTGACGAAATTGTTGAAAGTGCCCTAAAAGCCATTAATGAAGCACCAGAAAAGCACGGCATCCATGCAAATCTGATACTATGCTGTATGCGTCATGAAGATGTTAAACATAGTATAGAAGTTGTCGAGTTAGGACGAAAATTTTTAGGAAAAGGTGTTGTCGCGGTCGATCTTGCAGGCAATGAACATGATTTCCCACCTGAACTTCACAAAGATGCTTTTGATCTGGCAAAAAAATATGGCTACCATATTACAATTCATGCTGGAGAAACAGGTATTGGTGAAAATGTTGAGAAATCTATTAAACTATTGCATGCAGAGCGAATTGGTCATGGACTCTTCTGCAAAGATGTTCCATCATCATATGATCTAGTTAAATCAGAACAAATCCCTCTTGAAATGTGCCCAATCAGCAATCTGCATACAAAAGCAGTGCCATCATACGGTGAACACCCGATTGGTAATTTCTATAAGGACAATGTCTTTGTGACGATTAACACAGATAATATGACTGTATCGAATATCACACAAACTGGAGAGTACGAGCATTTGGCAAATAACTTTGATTTTAATGAAGATATTTTCACTGAGATATATCTTAAGAGTGTCGAAGCTTCCTTTGCATCAAATGACGTTAAAACTAAACTCCGCAAAATTGTAGGCAAATAATCTAACCTAAGAAAACAATAAAGAAGCCCAAATTCAAAGTTGAATTTGGGCTTCTTTTCTCTTTTCGTCCTATATCTATAGAAGGATTATTGTGACTTTTGTTGAATTCATCCAAGATAAGAATGAAAAATAAAAGGGGTGAGCCATTTGAAGAAAAAATCCAGCATGGTTATTAACTTGGTACTAACTTTCTCGGTTAATGGTTTAATTATTGCAGGGGCAATAATTTATCTTGATTCACAGCCGTTACTCATTAAGTTGCTAACAGCCGTTTTACTTAGTCAAATCAGTACACTGGCATTACATAACTCAATGAACAAGCAAATATCACTGGTAGCGAACTATATTGAAAAAATCGCTAATGGTCATGTCACCGCCACTCTCCCAAAGCAAGTTAATCTTGAATTTGCACGACTTGGAGACTCGGTTGACCACATGAGTAAAGACATGAAAGTCATGATTGGAAAAATGCTCATGACCAGCGAAAAATTGGCTTCATCTATTACGAGTATTAAAGAAACTGGAAATCAACTTTCCATCTCCTTTGAAAATGTCGCTGAGAATGTTACGGACATAGCTAGCTCAATTGACGATATTTCAAACAACTCGCAAACCACTCAAGACGATGCAGGTGTTATGGTAGAAGGCATAAACCAGATCACAGACTTAACTGGAGAACTCAGTGATTTCTCACGCGAAATGGATAAGACAATCAGAGAAAACACTGATAATTCCCTTACCATTATCAAAATAATGAAAGAGGGCTCGAGTGAAAACTTAGAAATTTCAAAAGAAATCCAAGACCTAAGAAATTCCATGACGAGAATAGAGGAAATTGTTCAAATTATTACAGCTATAAGTGAACAAACAAACCTTTTAGCACTAAATGCCTCCATAGAAGCTGCTCGAGCAGGTGATGCAGGACGTGGTTTTGCTGTTGTTGCTGAAGAAGTCCGAAAACTTGCAGAGCAATCAAGCGATTCAACTGAAAATATAAAATCTATCATTACAGAGGTTTCTGGGAAAACCCAGTTCATTTCAAATCGAATTGAAAACCTCGTTGGTGAGTCAAAGAATAGTATTGAATTTGCGGACAAATCAAATAGAATGCTTGAGGACGTCACATCCACCGTTACCAGGACCATAGACTCTGTTGATACTATACGAAATCTATGCCAGTCACAAATGTCAACTACGAATCAGATATTTAAACTCGTAGAAGGTGTTACCAATAACGCTCATGACGTAACTGCAAACGTTCAGGAAGCCGCTGCACTCACCGAGGAACAAAGTGCTAGCATTTCAGGAATGTCATCTTCGCTTGAGAATATACATGATATTTCAAGTGAACTCATGACTATTGTTGACGATTACAAAAGCGGATTAAAAATCGATGCTAATACACAGCAAAATGTGACTTCAACAATCTCTACTATCGAACAGTTCATCAATGCCAAGTCACTCAGTAGTGTCAAAGACATAACAGGTGAAGATATGATCCAGTTCAAATCAAAGAGTAAGGATTATGAGTTTGCGGCTGTTCTTGACTCTAAGGGTATTGGATTCGCTTTTTCAGAGCCTAGTATGAATGGTACCAGCGTTGATGTTTCCTACAGGCCATTTTATACTGAAGTTCTTCAGGGATCGACATATAGCTCTGAACCATATATTTCTCAAATTACTAATGAATTCTGTATTACGACTTCAGTTCCAATAAAAATAGACGGACACATATCTGGAGTATTTGTCGTTGATCTTACAATCTAAAAATTGAAATAGCCAAAAACTAAAGATACTTCAACAATATTAGAAACTTTGTCATTCGCGATTTTTACTATCCGTGGTTGTCAAAGTTTCTGTTATAATAAGTATTGAAAATGACTTAAGACTGGAGGCCGATTATGGCGCGTAAAGAAAAAAAAAGCTCATATTGAGTTCAATAATAAAAAATACCTAAGAATACCTATTAAAACGCATGTTGTCATGAAAGAAGACAATTTAATCGAAGTTGTAAAAAAATATGCCTCTGATGAAGTTAAAAAAGGTGATATCCTATTCGTTTCAGAAAAAATTGTTGCTATCACACAGGGCAGGGCAGTTCCTTTAAAAGATATTCATCCAAGACCACTAGCAAGATTTTTATCAAATTATGTGACTAAAACACCTGCTGGAATTGGACTCGGTATGCCAGAAACAATGGAAATGGCTCTTAGAGAATGTGGCGTGCCTCGAATACTTATGGCAGCAGTTGGAAGTGCCATAACAAAACCGTTTGGGCGTAAAGGTGTATTCTATGAAATAGCCGGTTATAGAGCTCAGTCCATAGACGGACCGACACCAAACACCATCCCTCCATACAACCAATATGTTGTTCTAGGTCCAGATAAACCAGACAACGTTGCAAAAAACCTCGGCCAAATGCTTGATTGTGATGTAGCCGTGGTTGATATTAATGACATTGACGGTGTTGTTCTTGGTATCTCTGATAAATCGATGAGCCGAGAAACAATCAAAGGTATTCTTAAAGATAATCCTCTTGGTCAAGATCACGAGCAAACGCCGATGGGAATTATTCGAGAAGTACAGGAATAAATACTATAAAATAAGGCAGTATGAGTATATTCACTCATACTGCCTTTTCGGTTGTATATCCAAATCATAGATTTGGG
>JDSF01000038.1_pt1 | contig 124590 bp, 155 predicted proteins | sample 199441 | NCBI WGS metagenome assembly JDSF01 (sample SAMN02592751, study PRJNA231836) | bioreactor metagenome | isolation source: continuous culture bioreactor denitrification-DNRA | place: Germany: Bremen
TACAGAAAAGAAATACGTGCTTACAGGAAGAGATACAGGAGCTACAAGTGAAGAATTTGCAAATTATTTAATGAAAACAATTGAAAAATTATAGAGAAAATGTATAATATATATATTACGAAAAAAACATACCCTCATCTAGTAAAAGGTTACTATTTTACATGGGATTGTTAATATTTTGCTTTACAATAGAGTGAAATTATAATATATTAAAAGGGAACAAGTGTAATATATATAGCATGCACATTTTATGAACATGTGTATCCTATAGATTAAGAGGAGGCACATCTGTGAGCGAGTATAATCTTCAAGAGGAAGTAACGGATAAATACTCATTACGAGGTAGAGTTTTTTTTAATAAGATACGTGAAGATATTTTAAAAGGACGATATAAGCATAATGAACCTTTAAAAGAAACACAGATTTCCAGAGAATTAGGCGTTAGCCGTACACCTGTTAGAGAAGCTATTAGACAGTTAGAACTTGAAGGTTTAGTAACCATCATTCCTAATAAAGGTGCTGTTGTAGCAGGTATTGATGCAAAAGATATTCAGGATATATATGAGATTAGGTCATTGATAGAAGGACTTTCTGCAAAATGGGCTACTGGTAATATTAACGAAGAACAATTAGAGCTATTAGAGGAGATTGTTTATCTATCAGAATTTCATTATAAAAAAGGTCATATTGATCAATTGTACGAACTAGATACCAAATTCCATGAAGTGTTATACCAAGCTTCAAAAAGTAAGATATTAAGACATGTGTTATCTGATTTTCATCACTACGTGCAAAGAATACGAAGAGCTTCCATTTCTTCTGACGAGAGAGCAAAGAAGTCTGTTGAAGAACATAAGGCTATCGTAGAAGCCATTAAGTTAGGCGATGAAAAGAAAGTAGAGGAATTAACGAATTTACATGTAAAGAATACGCTTAAGAATGTATTGGATCATAAATTAATGAATATTATTGATGATTGTAAAAACTAAGTCTCGTGAGGCTTAGTTTTTTTTAATAGTACAGGAAGGTCTACATTCTATTTTCCTTTGAAATCTTTTACGTGACAAAGTCACTTTGTATTTATAAAAAAGGATTTGATAACTACAGTATTCACACGCTATACTAGATTTATAAAGTCTATATTGCTTTTTAATGGATCAGATGATAGAATTATTTTTATGAGTATCAATAGTCAAGACTGTGGAATGGGGGATCTTAGTGGAACTAGATATTGTTTTTCTCGATAAGATGGATTATTCAAGGGTACTACATTTGCAAGAAAAAAATACGTGCTGATGTTATGGAAGATAGAAGAAAAAACACACTATTATTAGTAGAGCATAATCCTGTATATACAATAGGAAGAAATGGTAATGAATCAAATATTCTTCTACCTACAAAGCAATTACGGGAAGAAGGTATCGATGTACACCATATTAAACGAGGTGGTGATGTGACTTATCACGGACCTGGACAAATAGTGGGTTACCCTATCGTTAATCTAAAAAGCCTTAGAAAAGGTATAAAAGAATATGTTAATTGTCTTGAAGACTTGTTTATTCAATTACTAGATAAGGAATATGGAATAGCTGCAGATAAAGACACTGGTAAGTATACAGGTGTTTGGGTTGATGATACAAAAATAACAGCTATAGGTATTGAGGTTAAAAAGTGGGTCACTATTCACGGATTTGCATTCAACGTCAACACAAATCTTGACCATTTCAAGCAGATTATTCCATGTGGTCTTAGTGACAAGGGGGTAACATCTTTACTTGAATTAACAGGCGAAAAACAGAATATGGATCTATTATTTAAAAAAGTAGCCAATTATTTTTGTGAGATATTTAATGTATCACCAACATATATAGATAAAAATGAATGGGGAATGGATAACTGATGAAAAGAAAACCAGAATGGATAAGAGCAAAGCTATATTCTGCTAATAGAGGTATGGAGGTTGAAAAACTTCTTAAAAAGCTAAATCTCAATACCGTATGTACCGAGGCAAAATGTCCCAATATTGGTGAATGTTATAATAGAAAAACAGCTACTTTCATGATACTTGGGCAGGTGTGTACACGGAATTGTAAATTTTGTAATGTGACCAAGGGAGAGACACAACCGATCGACCTATCTGAACCAGAAAATATAGCAAAAGCAGTCAAGGAACTAGGCTTAAGACATGTGGTTATCACATCTGTTACGCGAGATGATTTAGCGGATAATGGAGCTTCACACTTTGCAAATGTCATAACGCATATCAAGCAACTTAACAAAAATACGATTGTAGAAGTCCTCATACCCGACTTTAATGGGAACGTAGATGATCTGAAAACTGTTATTCATGCAAAACCCGATATTATCAATCATAATATTGAGACAGTTTCTCGCTTATATTCTGCAATTAGACCTATGGCAGAATATGAAAGGTCCCTTCAACTCCTTAAAAATGTAAAAAAAGTACTCAGAAGGCATTTTAAGTAAATCAGGTATTATGGTAGGTCTTTCTGAAAAAAGAAGACGAAGTGATTCAAGTGATGCAAGATTTGCGTTTGGTTGACTGTGATATTATGACAATAGGACAGTATCTTGCTCCATCGCTTAAACATTATCCTGTTTATGAATATATTGAACCTAAAATATTTGACAAATATAAAGATATTGGTCTTAAGAAAGGTTTTAAATATGTCGCTTCAGGTCCTTTGGTAAGAAGTTCGTACTTTGCGGATAAAGCATTTGAAGATATAAAAGATCAAGGTTAATAGATATAATAGTCTGGATGCAGGACTTCTATAGGGCATATGAGGTTGTCTAAGAGCATTTAAGTACCAAAAAAAATGAATAACTATATCAAATCAAGTTAAGCTATCTTTGAAAGTGGAGGGAGATTGCTTTGTCACTGATTTGAAAATACGGCTGAAGTAGTATTGATTGGAGTAACCAACTATTTCAGCTATTTCTTTTAATTTCATAGAGGTATCTTTCTTCATCAACTCTTTTGCAACATCAATTCGTGTTTGGGTTAAATAGTTCATTGGTGATAATTTCTTGTACTGCTTAAAAGATTTACTAAGATAACAGGGGTCTACGCTAAATATGGCTGATATATCATTAATCGTAATTTGTTCCGAGTAATGTTTTTTAATGTAGACTTCTATTTGTTCTACTATCTCTAGAATCGGTTTATTGGTTTTTTGTTTCAATTGACTCTCAAAGAATAAATCAAAATATGCTGTTATATTTTTGTGAAAATTAGAGTAGTTATCATTAAACATAACAATTTCTTCAACATCTAGTTGATAGTTTTCCATATGTAATTCATGTGAAGAATCAATGAGGATCCCTAGAATTTTTTTTGAGCTGACTCTCAAGTCTTGTTTGCGTGTAACGAAGATTGCATGATGAATCTATGAATTTAGACAGTTCATTCATAAATGAAGTACGGTCTTTTGTTTTAAAAGAATGAATGAGGTTATGTTCAATATCTGTATGGTCGTTTGCATATAGAGATGGTGGAATCTGATCTTTTAATAGGAGGCTCGAATAGCCAAATAATGTTTTTTTTCTAAGAGACTTACTAAGTAATGAAACGGTTTTGGAGATATCTTCTAGGTTCGTTATAGTATCTGACAATAAGATGGTAATTGGAAAATCCTGTTTATCCAGTTCGTTGAAGAGTAAGTGTATGGTTTTATCGGGTTGGAACGATAGATTTTTAGGCACACAAAATATCCCTATCATTTCATTAAGTTTAGAAGTGGATATAGGCCAAAATAAAATATTAGGATGTAAAATTCCTTTGGTTAAATGTTGCAGCTCTTCTTCAGAAACAAAAAAGTTGTGAGGATGAGAATAATTTAAAGAATAATGAGAATATGAACCACCACAAAATAAAGCTAAATAGTAATGATCATAAGCGTTAAAATAATCACCAATTATGTCAGAATTCATATCTTTATTAAGCATATCATAAATGAGTTTTTGACGATTCGTATTTCTTTGCCTATAGATATCAGATGTTACCTTATGGAGAATCTCATCTAATTCATTTTGGTCAATGGGTTTTAATAAATATTCATCGACACCTAACTTCATTGCTTGGCGAGCATATTCAAATTCATCGTGACCACTAATGATAATAAATTTAACATTAATGGACATTTTCTGCACTTCAGTAATCATTTTTAGACCATCCATGACAGGCATACGTATATCTGTAATAATGATGTCGGGTTGGTTTTCTTTTATTGATTCTAAAGCTTCCACCCCATTAAAGGCCTCACCTGTAATGACTATATCTGTGCTGTAATTTTCTATTTTTTTTGCTTTATACTCCAAAGTATTGGAGGCTTATCTTCAACAATTAATACTTTAATCATCTTTTTTTTCGTCATCTCCTATATGCTTCATCTCAAGTTTAATATACGCTCCCTTAGGTGTATTGTTTTTTTTAATTCAAAGTTAAAATGCGATTTATAATGAATTGCAAGTCGGGTATAAGTGTTCATAATGCCCATGCCGCCAATCGCTGCATTTTGCTGGAAGTGACCTTTTTTTTAAATTTTCTTTGTAGTCATTCATCTTTCGGTATAATTCTTGAAGTATTGTTTTCTCAAAACCAGAACCATTATCAATAATTGTTAAGGACCAATCACTTGGTGAAATATAGTGACCAGAAATACGAATATGCCATGGGGGCATCGTATCTTTAAAACCATGATTAATGGAGTTTTCAACCAGAGGTTGAAGGGTCATTTTAGGTATCTTTAATAATAACATTTGATCAGGTAGTGTGACCTCATAATCAAGATAAATGTTGTTAGGATTATTATAGTCGGTATAATGGGTTTTCATTAAATCTAAATAATCAAGGGTGTGCTTAATCTCTTCAGATAAGGATACAAAAGTTGATTTTGAGTTAGAAACATAACGTAACATATTGGATAATTTGTTACATATGATGGTTGTTTCAGATATACCATTTCTTTCTGAAGAAGCACTAATTACGCTTAATGTATTATATATAAAATGAGGATTCATTTGAGCTTGTAGTGCAAGTAAATGAGCATTTACTTCTCTGATTTTGACTTCATAGATCTGATTAATGGAATCTTTAATATTATCAAACATAACATTAAAAGAATGATTCAGTAAGTCAATTTCATCATTACCTTCATTGGGTAAATTTAAATACATGTTATCAATACTCACTTCTTTTACATGGGTCATAAGGTTATGAAGTGGTCGCGTTAATCTTTTTTATAAGTAATGAAAAGGCTACAATAATTAATAATAGAATCATAAAACTCAATGAAAAAAAAGAAGATACGAAAGATCTTTTGAGATTGCATGAGGGTACTTGGATAGCTAACTAAAACAGTTGTCCAATTGGTGAAATCCGAATGATGCTGACTATAGATATACGGGCGATTATTAATTTTGATGGAGTCGGTAGGTTGATTTATTTTAGAATAAACATCTTCTGGATTGTAAGCTCGAATAACATTTTCATAAGCATCACTTTGTGTATATGGATAAATGAGGTTGCCATGTTCATTAAAGATCAGCACATTTGTATTTTCATTTGCATTATTACCGTCACAAATATTTTCAAGATTCCAATAAGGAATATCAAATTCTAATAAGCCATAGTCATTGTCTGAATTGGATTCAATTGGTCGGATAATGGATATTACAGGTCGATTAATAGTGACCCAAAAATCCTGATGAGGGGGCAATATTTTTTAATTGGTTTTTATCAGGAATAAGGCTGTTATACCATTCAATATCTTCTAGATGTTTTGAAACCTCATCTTTATTATCAGGTAGACCTGAGTGAAAGTAGAAATTATACCTTGCATTAAAAAGTGTCACATTGGTTGTGTTAGGAAAATAGTAAGTAAGGATATTAAGTTGACTTCTAATCTTTCCTGAGAGTTCAATCATCTCATATTCAGGAATACTTTCTCTAGAAAATATATCATCCAGTATATCATGAATAAAGTCATTCTTAGAGATATATAAGCCTGACATAGACATCTGATTAAATAATTCATCTATTTGTGAAGAAATTCTTTCAGTGGAATGGCTTAAGTTAACGTATTCATTGTCTAGAGATGTTTTTGAATAATAATTATAAAAAATGAGAAAGAGTACAGAAAATACAACGAATATTATACTGGTTAAGCCAATAAGAAGTTTTTTTGTTGAAATTAAGTTTAATCATTTGCTCACCCAATTAAAGTAGTAGTTTATGGAGTTGATTCACTTAGTATAGCATAGGAATTTTATTAACACAATTAGTCTTAACAAATTTGTATATCTAATATGCACAGATATGTGTATTTTTAAAACGGTTTTTAGAGATTATAATTTAGATAGATAAGACCTATTCCTATCAATGGAAAAGGTTACTTTTAGGAGTGCAAATAATTAAGAAAGCAGGTCAAGTTAAATGTTAAGAAAACCAAATTATGATAAGAAGCCTTATGTTGAAGTAGATGGGGATAAGGAGAGGATATATTGTGGACATGAAGAAATAATCTTAAAGATTGCTCAAGAAATAATGAATAGCACCAAAGAGAAGTTTATTATTGCCATAGATGCCTATCAAGGTGTTAACTTGAATCCTCTAGTAGAAAACCTTGTGAGTCATTTAGGTCAAGTGCAGAAGCATTCTATTGCTATTGATTGTTGTAAAACACTTAAAAAGAGCCATGCATTATATGACTACTTAAAAAGGAATATTACGGATGATAGGATTTTTGGCGTATTATCGTGTCACAAACTCATTGAGTTTTTTGATGAGAACGCTTTGGAGAATTTAAAATCAGAAATTGCTTGCAGTCAAGAGGAAGTCATTGTTGTTTTTGGCATGGGGGCTTCGTTTATCCAACGCTATGATCTGCTAATCTATGCAGATATGCCCAGGTGGGAACTACAAAAACGTATGCGTTTGAATAAGGTAACAAATATTGGTTCAGATAATTTTAATCTGGACTTCCATAGAAAGTATAAAAGAGCTTATTTTATTGATTGGCACGTACTGGACCGTCACAAGCAATCCATCATCCATCAGTCACATTACATTTTAGATACTGTTATAGAAGATTCACCCAAGATGATTCCCTTAGAAGCTTTAACAGATGGATTAGAAAAAGCCATCAATCAACCATTTAGAGTTGTTCCATTTTTTTGACCCAGGTCCATGGGGTGGTCAGTGGATGAAGGAAATATGTGATCTGGATAAATCAAAAGATAATTTTGCATGGTGCTTTGACTGCGTTCCTGAAGAAAATAGCCTGAATTTAAAATTTGATGATGTGTTATTTGAAATACCTTCTGTCAATTTAGTTTTTGAACACCCTAAAGAGCTTTTAGGTGAAAGGGTATACGCGCGATTTGGTGCAGAATTCCCCATTAGATTTGACTTTTTAGATACCATTGATGGAGGCAATTTAAGTTTACAAGTACACCCGTTGACAGACTATATACAGCAGGAATTTGGTATGCACTATACCCAGGATGAAAGCTACTATATATTAGATGCAAAAGAAGATGCCTGCGTTTATTTAGGCATGAAAGAGAATATCAATTCAGAAGAAATGATTGTTGATTTAGAGGAAGCTCAGAAAAGTGATAAAGGCTTTATAACGAATCAATACATCAATCAATTTGATGCGAAAAAACATGATCATTTTTTAATTGCAGCAGGAACCGTTCATTGTTCAGGAAAAAATGTAATGGTCTTAGAAATCAGTTCTACCCCTTATATCTTTACCTTTAAATTATGGGACTGGGGAAGATTGGGCTTAGATGGTTTGCCACGTCCTATAAATATAAACCATGGTAAACATGTTATACAGTGGGATAGAAGGACAAAATGGGTTGAAGAAAATTTGATTAATCGTGTAGAAGTATTGGCACAAGGTGACGGATGGATAGAAGAGAGAACAGGCCTTCATGAACTTGAATTTATAGAAACAAGACGCCATTGGTTTGAGAAAACAGTAAGTCATCATACGAATGGTAGTGTCAATGTACTCAACTTAATCCAAGGAGAAGAAGCCATTATTGAAAGTCCAACACATGCATTTCAATCCTTTGTTCTTCATTATGCTGAAACGTTTATTATGCCAGCACATGTAGGTGCATACACAATATCTCCATATGGTCTAAGTAAAGGTAAGCAGATTGCTACAATCAAAGCCAGCATTAGGATATAAAAGGGGTAAAGCAATGGAAAAGTATATAATAGCTATCGATGTAGGTGGAACTGGCATTAACGCTGGTATAGTCAATGAAGATCTTGTTATTTATCAAGATAAAATAGTTGAGTACCCATCAAAAGCCCAAGAGTCTAAAGAGGTTATTATCAATAATTTTGTTATGATTATTAAGGATATGTATGTTACGATTATGAACTTAAACGGTTATTGCTTAGGCATTGGTTTTGGTTTTCCAGGTCCCTTTGATTATAAAAACGGGATTAGTCTTATGAAGGGCATTGGAAAATATGATGCTATTTTTAATGTGGACATGGTACTTGAAATGAAAGACAAAATTGGAGATATTATAGAATTATCCAATATAGAAATGAGTTTCTTAAATGATGCCAGTGCCTTTGCTTTAGGAGAATTTTATAAAGGTAGTGGGAATCATTTAAGAAGTGCCTATATTACGTTGGGAACAGGATGTGGCTCCTCCTTAATTGATAATAATGGACAATTCATTATGGATAGTGATGAAACGATCTATATGGTTTTTAATAAACCATATAGAAATAACAGTGTTGATCATTTTATATCTAAAAGGGCAATTATGAGAAAAGCTACATGTTATGGATTAGAGGAAAGCTTAACGGTTGAAGAGATAGGGTTGAAGGCCACTGAAGGAAATGCTGTTGCTAAAAAGATTTTTGAAGACTACGGAAAAGATCTAGGAAATGTTATAAATCAGTACATCATGCCTCACCGGCCTAAAGTAATTGTATTAGGTGGTGGTATTTCAAGGGCTTATGAATTATTTGAAAAAAGCATGTATGAACAAATTGGTCAAAAGGACATTCGGATAGAACGTTCTAGAGAGCTTTCTAAAAGTGCTATTATTGGGGCGGCAGCATGGTTAATAGGATAGATCTAACAAAAATGTATATCCTTAATAGACAGATATGTGCATGTCAATAAAAGAGAGATTGGGTTATCTTTAATATAACAGATAGACCATTGATTAACGAATAAATCGACTAATCAGGTAAATTAAATAATGGGTATATCAATAGAAAGGAGTGAGCTTGTGAGTAACTATATATTGGAAATGAATGGTATTAGTAAATCATTTCCTGGGGTAAAAGCTCTTCAAGATGTATCATTAAAAGTGAAATCAGGAGAAGTGCATTGCTTGATGGGAGAAAATGGTGCAGGTAAATCTACATTAATTAATATATTAGCTGGATTGTTTGAAAAAGATACTGGAGAGATTTTAATCAATCAGCAGCAAGTTAATATAAATAACCCTCATGATGCTTATCGGAATGGTATAAGTTTTATATTTCAAGAGTTAAGTGTTGTGAATACATTAACGGTAGAAGAAAATATGACACTTGGTTATGAAGCATCCTTTGGAAGTATTGTTAATAAGAAAGAAAATATTAAACGTGTTAAAAAAAACATTCTAAGAAAATTAAATATTGATATTTCATATCATAGTTATGTTGGTGATCTAACCGTTTGTGAAAAAACAGATGATGCTAATTGCAAAAGCGTTATCCCAAGATTCTAAAATTATTGTTATGGATGAACCTACAGCTTCATTAACAAATAAAGAAACAGATGAACTATTTAAAATGATAGGGGCTTTAAAAAAAAGACGGTGTTACATTTATTTATGTGTCTCACCGATTTGAAGATATTTTTACCATTGGTGATCGTATTACTGTATTTAGAGATGGGGAAAATGCAGGTGAACTTATTGTAAAAGATACTAGTGAAGAGGAAATTATTCGCTACATGGTAGGTAGAGATATTGAGGACACATTCCCTAAACGCAATCATACCATTGGTGAAACCCTATTAAAAGTTGAGAACCTATGCGCAGAGGAGCTTATTCAAAATGTAAGTTTTGAACTTAAAAGAGGACAAGTTCTTGGTGTATCAGGATTAGCTGGATCTGGAAAGACAGAACTTGCAAGAGCCTTGTTTGGAGATAACTTCATCATTTCTGGTGATATTACTTTGATGGGTCAAAAGATTAAGTTGAAAAAGCCTCAAGAGGCTATTAATTCTAGGATAGCTCTTCTTCCAGAAGAAAGAAGAACCCAAGGAATAGTAGGCAAAATGACAGTGCGAGAGAATATTTCTTTAGTTGTTAGTAAACGTTTATCACATTTATTTGTTATTAATAGAAAGAAAGACCGTCAACTTGCTAAGAAATATATTAAGGATATTAATGTTAAAACACCAACTCCCGAACAAGATATTCGATTTCTCAGTGGTGGTAATCAGCAAAAAGCAATTATTGGAAAATGGTTGGCGACTGACGCAGATATTTTTCTATTAGATGAACCAACTCGAGGGATTGATATTGGTGCAAAAAGCGAGATTTATGAAATCATTAATGGCTTGACGAAATCAGGTAAAGCAGTTTTATTATTTTCATCTGAGCTACCTGAGTTACTCGGGTTATGTGATGATATTATGATTATGAATAACGGGAAATTAACGGGTATACTAAAAGGAGACGAAGCTACTCAAGAGGATATAATGAAATTATCAGTAGGAGGATGTGACGATGAATGGTAAATTAAAAAGCAGATACTTACAACGCTTTATGATTATAGGTATATTGCTAGTTTTATGCATCGTATTTGCAATAATGAGTGATGAATTTTTTACATATGTCAATATTAGGAACATTTTGAGGCAGCAAAGTATGGTTGCAATTACTGCCGCTGGTGCAACATTTGTTATGATTACGACTGGATTAGATATTTCAGTTGGTAGTACCATAGCTTTATCAGGTGTTGTTTTTTTTGCTAAACTTGTTCAAGGGGGGATGCCATTATTACCTGCTTGCCTTATTGCTATTATTGTAGGTGGTATAGTTGGTCTTGTCAATGCAACAATGATAGTTGGAGCTAAAATCAACCCAGTTATTGCAACGTTAGGGAGTATGTATGCCGTTAGAGGTATTGCTTACTTAGTTGCAGGAGGGACAACGATTGCGAATGGTCTTCCGAAAAATTTTAATGTGTTAGGAAGAGGGTATTTTGGTCCCGTACCGATACCTGTTATTATCATGATCCTCGTCTATATCGTATTTCATTTTATATTAAGTCGAACATTACTTGGCAAATATACTTATGCAATTGGCGGGAACAAAGAAACAGCAAGGTTGTCTGGTATATCTGTTTCAAAAGTGATGGTTTTATTATATGCTATTACAGGATTATTGACAGGATTGAGTGGTACAATAATGGCTTCAAGGCTGACTTCAGGTAACCCACAAATTGGTACTGGCTTTGAATTTGATGTTATTATCGCAGTGTTTTTAGGTGGTGTAAGTACAACTGGTGGTGAAGGGACAATTGTTGGAACATTTATTGGGGCAATGATTGTAGGCGTACTATCTAATGGATTAAATCTTCTTGGAGTTGATCCATTTTATCAATATATTATTAAAGGTGTTGTACTTGTATTAGCGGTCATGCTTGACATGGCTTTAAAAGGCAAAGGATTAAGTCTAAAAGCTTTCAAGAAAAAAATATTAGCAAAGGCTTAAATTAAGCTGAATTAAAGTCTAATAGGTTTTGGGGGGTGATCATGAACTTTCAACAAGGTGAAAGAATGTTTAACCGTTCCTGAACTACATTTAAAAATGAAAAGGAGAATGAAAGAATGAAAAAATTTTTAGGGATAGTACTCGTTATGATTATGGGATTAAGTGTATTAGCTGGGTGTAGTAAAAAAGAAGTAAACGAGGAACAAGGGACAAAAGATACTGGGAAAGTCGCAAGTGAAGGTAAGAGTGAAAAACCACTTAAAATTGGTGTTATCTACTTAACAGCAGAACATCCATATTATCAAGCTCACGCCATGCATACTCAAAACTATACAGCGGAGAAAGGTATTAAACTGATTGAATTAGACGGTAAATTGGATCAAGCTAACATGGCAAATCAAATGGAAAACCTTGTTTCTCAAAAAGTAGATGGTATCATTTATTGTCTATTAGAGGGAGCAGCAGGATCAGCAGATATTAACATGGCACAGGAAGCAGGTATTCCAGTGATTACATTTGCCATTAAACATGACCCAGAGACGGCAGATGCAACATTTGTTGGTATTGATGAAAAGTCGGCAGGGGCTTTAGGTGGTGCTGAGGCAGCTAAGAAATTTTTAACACAATTTCCAGATAAAAAAGCTAAGCTGGCTATTATTGAACTTACAGGTGTTTCAGCATCAACAGATAGGTCAGACGGATTTATTGAAGGTTTCCAATCCGTAATCGCTGATGCAGAGGTCGTTGTTCGACTAAATGGCGAAGGTAAAAAAAGATAAAGCAATGGCAGTTGTAGAAGATGCTATTCAAGCTAATCCAGACTTAAATGTATTCTTTGGTGCAAATGGTGACCAAGGGTTAGGTGCATTAGCAGCCCTTGAAGCCCAAGGAAGAGGAACGATTGAAACAGAAATCGTTATTAGTCATGATGGGTCAGAACCAGAACTTTTAAAAAATTGCTGATTCAAACAGTGCTCTAAAAATTGCAAATGCAAATTTACCTAAAAACTTAGCTGAAGCAACTATCGATACAATTTTAGAAATTATAAACGGAAAAAGAGATATGAAAAAACACAGACGATATTTTTGTTCCATCAGCTGTTATAGTAGGTGATGACATTGCAGCTGCACAAAAAAAATTCTTAAAAGAACAATATAATTCTGATACAGAATTACAATAATTTATGGGTAGTAGAGTAAAGTACTCCTCAAGTTAGCTCATGAAAATATTTACATAAATAAGTTGAATAATAAAGTCGCACTTGTAAGTAGTATTAACTCTTACAAGTGACTTTATTGCATATATACTTTTCTATGTATTATCGAATAGCTACCATACAAACAAATAAATAGGGCAATAACTGCTACCATAAAGACTATATAATTAAATGTACATGTTAGACCTATCAATAATAAATTATGTTAGACCTGCTAATAATAAATAATAGTAGATATGTCTTAATAATAAATAATAGTAAATATGTGTTGACTTTAATAGTTCTATCAAGTATAATCTCTAAAATGCATACAAAGAGGGGGACATCATGTTACACATACTAAAAGAAAAAAAGAATTTATTAATTGCTATTATCATACTGGCATTACCTGCCATAGGGGAAATGAGTTTAAATACCTTGTTAGGTGTTGCTGATACAGTTATGATTAGTCGGATGGTTGGTGAGGAAGCTCTAGCAGCCGTAGGTTTTGCGAATCAGATTATTTTTACATTGATCTTTGTTTTTTCATCCTTTAATACGGGTGCTACATCTATGATAGCAAGGTCATTTGGAGAAAAAGATTTTAAGAAATTAAATAAAATAGCAGGACAAACTGTTACGATAAATTTTATTATTGGAGCTGTTGTTTCTGTACTAGCTATGGTATTTGCACGAAATATATTTGGTATTTACGATATAACGAAAGAGGTACAAGAATTAACGTTAAATTACTTCTATACCGTTGGTATAGGTATGATATTCATGTTTTTATCTTTTTCTTATGCGGCAATCTTACGAGGTTCAGGGGATACGATGACACCGCTTATTATTACTGGAGTTGCTAATGTTCTTAATATTATAGGTAACTATGTGTTAATTAGAGGTGTTGGACCATTTCCAGAAATGGGCATAGCGGGAGCGGCTTTATCAACAGCCCTTTCAAGAGTTTTGGCTACGGTACTATACACTTATGTCTTGTTTATTAAAAAAGAAAAAAAAGTTCATCTGAAGTGGAAAAATCTTCGCATTTCAAGAAACATTGTTAAACCTCTTTGGAAAATTAGTTATCCTGGAGCAGTTGAACAGGCTCTTATGCAAGGGGCTTTCATTGTTATTGGGGTTTTTGTAGCTCTATTGGATACAGATCGAGAAGCATCCTTTAGAATATTAATTAACCTTGAATCCATTTCCTTTATGCCAGCTGTAGGATTATCGATAGCAGCAGCCACTTTGGTAGGTAAGGCACTAGGTGAAAAAGACCTAAATAAAGCAGTACAGACCGGTTATACAGCGTCTGTTGTTGGGATTCTATGGGGTGTATTTATGGGATTAGTATTCTTATTATGGCCAGATATGCTGGTTAAAGCTTTTTCTGTAGAACCTGAAATCATTGCAATATCTGCAAGCGTTATGTTTGCACTTGGGATAAACCAACCATTATTGAACTTCATGATTGTGATGTCTGGTGCACTAAGAGGTGCAGGGGATACAAGAAATGTCATGCTCATAACCACTATGCGCTTATGGTTGATTTTTTATACCGTTTTCCTATGTATTTATTATTCTAATGGAACAAGGGCTTGTAGGTGTTTGGTATGCGGAGATAGCATCTTTTATTGTATTTAGTGCTGTTATATTCTTAAGGTTTCATAATAAGAAATGGGTTAATATAAAGATTGATGTTCAATCTGAAGGATAGATGGAAGAAGTTTTATCCTATAAGATAAAAAGGGAGCATTACTTTACAGTAATGACTCCCATTTTTTTTCATACAGATTCTCTAACTCTTCTTCATAAGCTATCTTTTCATTATGAAGTTTTTTTCTGATTTTTTTCCGCATTGGTGTAAATGTCCTCTAAGCAAAGTTGTTCATCAATATCCGTAATCAATTTCTCAACATCGTGTATGTGTTCTTCTAATTTATTCATTTGATTCTCAAGTTTACGTTTATTGGCTTGCTCTTCTTTCGTTTTCAGCCAATCAGCTTTATTACCTATAGGCGAATTATCTGAGGCATTAGGTTTAGAAGCTTTTTCATGTGATTCTTCTAAGGCTAAAAGCCGCTGTTTTTCTTCCTCTAATTTTTTCTCTATAAAATAATTATAATTACCTAAGAAACTATTAAAGCGTGTAGGGGTTAACTCCAGGACACGTGTGGCTACTTTATTAATAAAGTAACGATCATGTGAGATGAAGAAAACTGTTCCAGTGTATTGACTAATTGCTGATTCAAGAATCTCTTTTGAGATCATATCGAGATGGTTTGTGGGCTCATCTAATAGCAGAAAATTAGCATTAGAGAGCATTAATTTAGCCAGAGTTAGGCGGCCTTTTTCGCCACCACTTAGTGTATGAATGGGTTTGAATACATCATCACCAGTGAATAAAAAGGCAGCTAAGGTATTACGTATAGGACCTACATCCATGGTAGGATAAGCATCGGATATTTCTTCAATGAGATTATTCTTAGGGTTCAGGGTAGCATGTTCCTGATCGTAATAGCCAACGATCACCTTAACCCCAAGATCAATAAAGCCAGAATCACTTTGTAATTGTTGATTTATGATTCTAAAAAGAGTTGTTTTACCCGTACCATTATCTCCAATAAGAGCTACCTTTTCACCACGCTTAATATTGAAATCAATACCTGTGAATAAATGTTTATCATCAAAACCCTTAGAAAGGTTTGTGGCTGTTATGACATCATTTCCACTAACAATCCGAGGCTCTAACTTAAGATGCATTTTATCGTGAATAGCTACAGGTTTACTTAATATATCTACTTTGTCTAACTGTTTCTCACGGCTCTGAGCACGTTTAATGAGTTTATCGCGCCCATGTGATCGAAGTTCACGAATAACTTCTTCTTGACGTTTAATATCTTTTTGCTGTTGTACATAATGTTTGAATTCTATTTCACGGTTAATGGCTTTGTGCTTTACATAGAAGCTGTAGTTACCATTATACGAGTGAGAACGGGTATTTTCTATTTCAATAATTCGGTCCACTATTTTATCCAGGAAATAACGGTCATGAGATATGATAATAACCGTACCATGGTAATTATTTAAAAAACCTTCTAACCATTCACAGGCTTTAATATCTAGGTGGTTAGTTGGTTCATCTAATAGTAGGATATCTGGGTTTGTTAATAAAAGTTGTGCCAGAGCGACTCTTGTTTTCTGTCCACCTGATAGAGTAGATATAACACTATCAAATTCTTCTTCTACAAAGCCAAGACCCTTAAGGACACCTCGAATATAGCTTTTATAGCCGTAACCATTGTGTACTTCAAAATTATGTTGAAGAGCGGAGTATGCCTTCATTAATGATTCCAAAGCGACGGGGTTATCTTGAATCTCTGCCATTTGGCTTTCATAGTTTCTTAACCTAGTTTCCATATCAATAATGGGTTGGCATGTTTTAAGCATTTCATCAAGTATGGTATTATTTGTAGAAAGGGTACTTTGCTGGGAGAGATAGCCTACTTTTATGCCACTTTCTAAAATAACCTGTCCTGAGTCAGGCTCCAATTCTTTCGTAATAATCTTGAATAATGTTGATTTGCCCGCTCCGTTAAGCCCAACAATAGCAGCCTTTTCACCTTTTTGTAATTGAAAATTAATAAGGTCAAGGACTGTATGGGTCTCGAATGCTTTGCATATATTTTTACATGATAAAATCATTGTTGCCTCCTAATAGTCAGAACGAAATTTCTTAGTAATCCTCTCAACATTTTACCATCAAATAGCTAAATTGAAAAGGCAGTCCTTCTTATTCTAAGATAAGTTGCCATACTTGTAAATACATATAGTAGAATTGTTGTATGTTAAAGTGGAAGATAATGGAAAAAATATTGAAAGTATCCTATATTTAGTTTATAATAGAGTAGAAGTTCCAAAACGGGACATATCTTCTGCAATGTATTAGAACCAAGTTTAAGTCAGAACCATTTGAAGAATAAATAACATAAAATAGTCCCAAATGGAACAGATATTCTGAAAGGGATGATGACTTGAGTCGTAATGCAGGTTATATGAAGAAGTTAAGAAAAGCGCGTGAGGAAAGAAAACAATGTATTCGATGTGGTAAGCCATTATCGCAAGAAACCCTGGTTCGAGGTGTGAAACAATGTGATAAGTGTCTTGATTATCAACACAGAAGAAAACTAGGACAGATTGATTCAAAAGTCAACACCACTTACTTTTATAATAGACAGTATAAGAAAGATGAAATAAAAAGAAAGAAGTTAGGAGAATATATGGTAGAGAATAGGATTACCATCAAGGACCTAGCCCAAAATTCTAATTTATCTCAGCGAACGATACAACGTATATTATATTCGGATAGTAATTATTCAAAGAGAACTAAAGAAGCTATTAATCATTATTTAGGAAAAGAATTACTTTAGTAGGGCTGTTTCATAATATGTTTTTGCGTAACTTAGGATCTTCGAGATATGGTCAGAATTAGACGTCTTTGGAAGTGTAACGTATAAAATGTATTATGAGATAGTCCTTTTGTAATATTTTAGAATATATGGTATAATTTATTTGATGTATTTTGTATACAAAAGAATAATTATGAGCGTAAATCATAACAAATAGCAAAATAAGCATATAAATTCGGGTAATACACGTTAAATATTTGACATGCCCATACCCAACATATATAATTATTTTAAGGGTTTCAATGATAAGGAGTAGATTACTCTGAATAGTATCAAGATTGGGGATAGATTTTATGGTAGAAAAGAAAATTTCAACAGCAGTTATTAAACGATTACCAAAATACTACAGATACTTAGGAGACTTATTAGAGAACGATGTGGTGAGAATTTCATCTAAGGAATTAAGTCAGCGAATGGGTGTAACAGCATCTCAGATCAGACAAGACCTTAACAACTTTGGCGGATTTGGACAGCAAGGTTACGGGTATAATGTTGAATATTTATATAATGCTATTGGTAAAATTCTAGGACTTGAAAATAAGTATAATACCATTATTATTGGTGCTGGTAACCTAGGACAGGCACTGGCTAATTATACCAATTTTGATAAACGAGGTTTTAAGGTTAAAGGATTGTTCGATGTTAACCCTCGATTAGTCGGAATTACAGTAAGAGGTATTGAAATACAAGATTTAGATGAAATGGAGCATTTTATTAAAGAAAACGGCATTGATATTGCTGTATTAACATTACCTAAGCAAAAGGCACCTAAGATTGCTAACGACTTGGTGCGTTGTGGCATAAAAGGTATATGGAATTTCGCACCTATTGATTTGAAATTATCCAATAAAGATGTGGTTGTTGAGAATGTTCATCTTCTTGATAGTTTAATGACTCTTTCCTATAATATTAAAGAGACCATGTAGGCGAATACATATGGAAAAATGCGTCATAAAGAAAACCATATACTGTGTTAATCTTACCCTCCAGACTTGCAAAATAGTAATGCGCTGGAAGGTGTTATTAACACGGTATGTGGTTATTTTATTATGCTGCTTTTTTAAGCTAAAAACGCCTATTGTACAATGAAACTTGCTTATCGGGTAATGATAGCATCTCGCTCAGGTCCAACAGATATATATTTAATTGGAAAGCCAAGTACATGTTCAATGTAATCAATATATTTTTTAGTCTCTATAGGCAATTCAATATAAGAACGTATGTGAGAAATATCTGTTTGCCAACCTGGTAGTTTTTCAATAATAGGTTCTGCTAGCTCTAGTTGGCTTGTTGTAGGAAAATCGTGTGTTACTGTGCCATCAATTTTATAAGCTGTGCAAACAGGTATTTCTTTAAGATAACCCAGAACATCTAGTAAAGATAAGGCTACCTCTGTGGTGCCTTGTAACGTACACCCATATCTTGTTGCAACAACATCAAACCAACCCATTCTTCTTGGCCGTCCAGTTGTCGCACCATATTCACCATTATCGCCGCCTAAGTTTCGTAATTCAGTAGCTTCTTCATCAAATATCTCTGAAACAAATGGTCCAGCACCTACACAACTTGAGTAAGCTTTTACAACCGTCACAACTTTTTTAATAGAAGCAGCAGGTATACCAGCTCCTATAGCGGCAAAACTAGCTAGGGGTGAAGAGGAAGTAGTCATAGGGTATATGCCATGGTCAGGATCTTTTAATGCGCCTAATTGTCCTTCCATAAGGATGTTTTTCTGTTGATTTATAGCCTCAGTGAGTTCTTTCGCGGTATCGCCTACAAAAGATTTTATTTTATTGCCTAATTGAAGGAGATCATCGCAAATTTTCTCAGCTTCTAAAAGAGGTTGTTTGTAAAAAATGCTCAAGTAGTACATTTTTTTTTCGCAATGTTCCTTTTTACTTTTGTTAATAGTTGATCTGGATTAAAAAGATCATTCACTTGTATACCAATTTTATGATACTTATCTGCATAAAAGGGTGCTATACCTGATTGTGTAGAGCCGAATTTTTTAGCACCTAATCGAGCCTCTTCATATTGGTCAAACAGAATATGCCCAGGTAATATCACCTGAGCTCTATTGGATATCATAATCTTTGGTTTGGGTACCCCTCTAGCAATTAAGTCATTGTATTCTTTTAAGAAACTCTCAATATTTAAGGCTACCCAGTAGCTAATATGTTAATGGTATTCTGATAGAAAACCCCAGATGGTAGTAAATGTAACTGGAATTTACCATATTGATTAATGATTGTATGACCAGCATTATTACCCCCCTGAAATCTAACCACATAATCTGCTTCTTTAGAGAGTAAATCGGTCATCTTACCTTTTCCTTCATCTCCCCAATTGCCACCTACAATAGCTGTTACACTCATCTTATCCACTCCTTCAATTTCCATTATTATCACGCTATGAGTTGAAATTAAAACCTTTTATTCAACATCTAAGTATAGTATAATCAAGATTAAAGTATAAATAAAATTAATATTAGTTATACATACCATAAGGAGAAGTTATATGAAAATAAATTTTGAGTTATATAAGGTTTTTTATATGGTTGTTAAAGAAGGGCAAATCTCAGCAGCAGCTAAAAAAATTATTCATATCTCAACCAGCAGTTAGTCAAGCTGTTAAGCAATTAGAAGAGCGATTAGGTGGGAAAGTCTTTTTTCGAACCTCTAAGGGCATACAATTAACATCAGAAGGAAAAGTACTGTTTGAATATATAGAGAAGGCTTGTGGCTTGATTATAGCTGGAGAAAATAAATTTCTGGAGATGCAAAATTTAGAGGCTGGAGAAATGACTATTGGTGCTAGTGACACCTTGTGTTCTAATTATTTATTGCCCTATCTTGAAAAATTTCATCAAGATTATCCCCGTGTTAAAATCAAGGTTACCAATCGAACAAGCTATGAGATTATCCATCTATTAAAGAGTGGTCAAGTGGATTTTGGCATCGTGAATTTGCCTATTATAGAAGATAAACAGATTGATATAACAGCAACTGTTGAGCTTGAAGATTGTTTTATATGTGGTAAAAAGTATCAGAAGGAGCTCATAACAGATGAAGGGTTATCACTAGAAGAATTACAAGGTTACCCCATTATACTTCTAGAAAAAGGGAGTAATACCCGAAAATATATTGATGGTTTTTTTTGAACAACATGGACAACGTATTGAACCCGAAATAGAGTTAGGGAGCCTTGATTTACTTGTTAAGTTTGCTAGAATTGGATTAGGTATTTCCTATGTAACGAAAAACTTTATATCGGAGGAGTTAATGGGCAAAGAAGTTTATGAAATAAAACTAAAGGAAGAAATACCAAAAAGAAATGTTGGTGTCGTAACATTGAAAAAAAACACACCCTTATCTTCGACAGGCAAAAGGTTTTTTGAAAGACTTATGTATAAGATATAGTTTAGATACTGTATGCAATTTGTTTACATAGAAGAAAAGGTTTCGGAACTATTGGTAACTATTTCTTAAGAAATTTGTAAGGATTACAGTAGTAGTAATTTAGAAAATATATGCTAAGATAAGTGAGTAAGATATCTTAGTGGTCAAGGAGTGACATGTGCATATGTACAATATACTTGTTGTTGATGATGAACAAGCAATAGCAAATGCTATAGAAGTCTATCTTAAGAATCAAAATTATAATGTGTTCAAAGCTTATGATGGGCAAGAAGCACTAGAGGTTTTTTTTCAACGAGAGGATATTCATCTTGTATTGATGGATATCATGATGCCTCGCTTGGATGGGACGGCTGCTACACTTAAAATTAGAGAAACAAGCACAGTGCCGATTATTATCCTATCAGCTAAATCAGAGAACATGGACAAAATTCTAGGGTTGAATATTGGAGCGGACGACTATGTCACCAAACCTTTTGATCCTTTAGAATTGTTAGCCCGGGTTAATTCAAACCTAAGACGCTATACACGCTATACTCAAGTAGATGAAGTGAGTACGGATATTATACAGATCGGTGGTATTGAGCTTAATGATACATATAAAAGATTGTTAGTGGATGGAGAACCTGTTAAAGTTACCCCATTGGAATATAAGATTTTATATTTACTCATGAGCAACCCAGGTCGTGTGTTTTCCATTCATGAGATCTATGAAAAGGTTTGGCAAGAGCCAGCCTATAATCCAGATACGGTGACGGTGCATATTAGGCGTATTCGTGAAAAGATTGAGATTAACCCAAAAGAACCAAAATATCTAAAGGTGGTGTGGGGAATTGGATACAAATTCCAAAAATAAAGAGCAAGAGTCTATAAAAGAGGAAAATGAGAATAGAAATGAGCAAGATCGTACAAAAGATAATGGAGCAAATGAAAATTACTATGAGATTAATATTGAAGAGGGTAAGGAGCAACTAAGTGAGTTAGGCGACAAAGAAAAAGATACTCAAAAAGATAATGGCATAAAAGATGTAACAAAGAAAACCAAGTATGTACCTAGGACATTAATAATGTTTCTAATCATTACTTTATTAGGCATTATAGCTGTAAACAGCTATGTGCCAATTAGAGATAGAATATTTGATTCAGCGTTGAAACAAGAGCGCTATATGGAAACGAGCTATTTTAATCGTAGCCTTACAAATCTTACAAGTAATCTTATTAATAAGCTCTACCAAGAACTTCATAAAGAATATGATACAGGTTATGACAGTGTTATTGATGTTGAAAGTATTAAATATTATATAAAAGATAAAAGCAGTTCCATGACCATAAGTAATCTAGATGATGGTAATATTACAGGCAGCGATATGAAAAAAGCCAAGTTTTATTTGCATATTCAGTCAGATGAAAATGCAGAGTTGACCATAGAACATACACCTGGTGTAAGTTTTGGGGATTACCGTATAAGAGAATTATTTGGATTTACACAAGAATTAGTCAGTGAAGAACAAAAAAGAGTTATAAAGATGGAATTATCCATATATAATGATATGATATATGCGGATAAAGAAAGAGTGGGAAATCAGTATGATGAAATTCAACTTACTGATCAAGATAATAATGTTATCGAGATTATAAATACAAATATTAAGTCACATAGTAATTTGCATAAAAAAAAGGTACGGAAATCTTGATATTATTTATATGGTGAATGATGATCTGCTGCAATATAATGATGAAATAGCATACAATATGAAGAGGTATATAGTTGAAAGATATTATGGTCTATTGATCTTTGCTATTGGTGTGATCAGCCTATTTATTATGATGATTGTTGCATTTTTAATACCCTATAGCTTTCAAAGCAAAATACCGTTATTCCGTGCCTTTAATACCTTATTTTTGGAATTTAAAATAGGCATATGCCTTTTAATTGCTATTGTTATAGCAAGTATATTCAACGAATGGGGTTATATGATCGATGAAAGCTTTATAGTTAATGCGATACTTAATGTGAATACCTATTATTATGTTATGGGTATTACTTCAGCTATTGTCCTATTCTTATTCATCAACTTATTTGTCGTGTATATAAAATCTATTTTCCATAAAGGTTTCGTTAATGGATTAATTAAAAAAATAGCTTAATATTACGCTTGATTTTAGGATTTTATAATAGATTGAAACAGTTATTGCTAATTGATATACGTCGTTTAAGTACTAGGAAAATTATATTCATCGCATTGGGAAGTGCTTTTCTATTATTAACAATTGCCATATTACCACCTGAAGTAGCCGTGCTCTTAGCACTTGTAGTCGGTGGGATACTATTAAAATATTTATTGAAACTAGCCAATGATATTCGGGATATAGACGATATAAGCAATGAACTAGCAGAAGGTAAATTTGATATGAACATTGACGAAAGTGCAGGTGGTATATTACAACCTGTAACAGAGAATTTGAATCATATAAAAGAAGGGTTCAGTGTAGCAGTTGATAAAGCAACAAAGAGCCAAAAAATGAAAACAGAATTGATTTCCAATGTGTCTCATGACCTAAAAACGCCATTAACATCTATTATAACCTATGTGGATTTATTGAAAGATGAAACTTTAGATGATGAAAAGAGGAAAGAGTATACGGATATACTTGACAAAATGGCAAAGCGATTAAAAGTACTTATTGAAGACTTATTTGAAGCCAGTAAAGCAAGTAGCGGTAATATTGATATACAACTAGAGAGACTTGATATTAATGCTTTGTTTAGGCAGACATTGGGTGAGTTAGAGGAAAAGTTAAACAAGAGCTCATTAATCATCCGTCTTAATATACCAGAGCAGTCTATTATGTGTCACCTTGATGGCAGAAGAACCTATCGTGTATTTGAAAACATTATGAGTAATATATTGAAATACGCTATGAAGGGGTCTAGAGTGTATATTGATATGTTGGATAAAGAAGATGAAGTAACAATGGTCTTTAGAAATATATCAGCTTATGAAATGACATTTGAAGTTGATGAGATTACAGAACGATTTACAAGAGGAGATGAATCAAGGCATACAGAAGGGTCTGGTCTTGGACTTTCCATTGCCAAAAGCTTAGTAGAACTTCAAAGGGGAAGTCTTGGTATACATCTGGATGGTGATCTATTTAAGTTAACCATTACTTTTCCAAAAGATACGTTATAACATGTAATGAAACCTCCATGTTGTATTCTACACTTTTAAGTGAGAATAACGTGGAGGTTTTTTAGTATTTAGGTATAGGGCTTTATGTTAACCCTGGCATCTTCACTAAGCATTATGGACTAATAGGCTATAGAATTATCATAGCCAGTACGATATAATAGGTACGTATGCAATACTTGCTTGATATGTATTAAATATTGAGTTCGATATAGATAGATGACAAGGACGTGAATTCATGTTTTTTTTAAAAACAAAAGATAGAAGAGCCAATTAGTGTGAATAGAAAAGTACATATGTTAACATTAGATAGTCGGTGGCACGAGTTATTTGATGGTATAAAAAAGCCGAAACATATTGCAGATTTAGAAAAAAAATTAACAAAACTTTTAGCTGAACAAGGACAACTGACCAATGATTTTAGGGAATATAGTTTGTTAAAAAAGAAAATGATGGCAGATATTATGGAGAATATGAAAGATGCTTTTGAAGATGAAGATAATCATGCTATCAATGAAATGACTAAGAGCAAGAAATATATTCATGACATAAAGGTTAAAATAGAAAAGATGGAAGAGCGTATGGTTAGTCTACCAAATGATATTGAAGCGGTGAATAAAGAATTGCTGACCTACACCATGCAGAACTGCTATATGCGCATGTTTCATAACAAGAATGAACTGGAAGAACTAGAAGTGTGGATAGAAAGGGTTCGTCAGGAATTAAAAGATAAACTTGTCAGACAGACTGAAGCCAAAGAGGAATATGATAAGTTATATTCCTACATGCATGATCTTGTAGGTTATGAAATTATAGAGATGTATGACAAGAAGTATCTAGGAGGCAAATCATGATAAAAGGCATTGGTAATGACATTGTCGAACTATCACGTATTAAAAAAGGCCATTCAGAATAAGCGGTTTTTAAATAAATATTTTACCAAAAGTGAAAATGAACTATTTGAGAATAGAGATTTCAGAGTAGAGACTATTGCAGGTAATTTTGCAGTCAAAGAAGCTGTGTCTAAAGTCTTAGGCACAGGCTTTGTTAAGTTTACCCTTATGGATATTGAGGTATTGCGAGATGATATGGGGAAACCTTATGTACAATTGTATAGAGAGGCAAAGGACCTTGCAAATAAGTGTCATATAAGTACCATATACGTTTCTATATCCCATTCAGAACATTATGTTGTTGCTGTTGCCATTGGTGAGGGAGAGGACTAAGAAATGATAACTAAGTATGCATGATAACATACTTAGAGTGAGAGGGGATGTTTATAGTGAAAGTAGCAAAAGGTCATGAAATGAGGGACATCGATAGGTACACGATGGAAGAACTAGAACTACCAGGTATCATTTTAATGGAAAATGCTGCCATGGCTGTTGTAAGTGAGACAATAAGTCAAGTTCGTGAATGTAACAGAGTCGTCATATCTTGTGGGGTTGGTAATAATGGTGGGGATGGTTTTGCCATAGCACGTATACTACATTGCAACAATATTCAAGTAACCGTTGCTATTATTGGTGATTATCATAAGTTAAAAGGGGATGCTTATACAAATTTTCAAGTGGTTAAAAATCTTGGCATTCCTATGGTAGGCTGTCATACAGAAGAACAACTGGTTGATTTAGCACAACTATTGAAGCATTCCGATCTTATCTATGATGCTATTTTTGGTACAGGTTTAGATCGGGATATAACAGGTATTTATAAACAGGTTATTAATTATATTAACCAAACAAATGCCTATACCATTTCAATTGATACCCCTTCAGGGATTCATGTGGATACGGGACAGATATTAGGCTGTGCTGTAAGAGCCAATCGAACGGTTACATTTTGTTTACCAAAAGTTGGTTTATTATTGCATCCAGGAACAGATTATGTAGGCGAACTCGTTGTTGCGGATATCGGTATCCCAGACCAGTCTATTCAACAGGTTAATCCTTCTGTTATGTTTATGGATGAACATATGCATAAGGCGTTATTACCCAATCGTAAACAACAATCCCATAAAGGAACGTATGGTAAAACACTTATTATAGCAGGCACTTCTAATATGGCTGGGGCTGCTGTTATGACAACTCTGGCGTCATATCGTGCAGGTACAGGATTGGTTAAAGTATTCATTGAAGAAAAAGTATCTCATACCATACCAGCGTGCGTACCAGAAGCTATTGTGGAGACCTATAGTCACGTTGACGATACCTTATCAGAGATAGATAGAGAAAAACTTATTGAAAGCTTAGAGTGGGCTGATGCAGTTGCTATAGGACCAGGACTTGGAAACGATCGCATAACAAGAGCATTATTAGAATGTGTTTTAATACATTATCGTAAGACGTTAGTGATAGATGCTGATGGTTTAGGCAGTTTAGCTCTCGATACGACCATACTTAATGCATCGAGCTGTGAAATTATTATAACACCTCATTTAGGTGAAATGGCTAGGTTAACAAAATGTTCCATTGATGAGATATCAAAAGGTGTCATAGACATAGCTAAGGATTTTAGTCAGCAGTATCAACTTACATGTGTTTTAAAAAGTGCTCGTACTGTGGTTGCATCACCTAGAGAGGACACCTGTATTAATATCTATGGTAATGCAGGTATGGCTACAGCTGGTTCAGGAGACGTGTTAACAGGTATTATTGTCTCCTTAATAGCCCAAGGGCTGGGTCCATATGATGGAGCACTATTAGGTGTTTATTTACACAGTAAAGCAGGAGATCAAGCTAAAAAAGACTTAGGGGAATATGGTTTAATGGCAACGGATATAATTAGACATCTTCCAGAAGTAATGAAATGACGTTTTTCTGAATAATAATATAATATAGTGATTTTCAGCTTAAGGCTGTCGAAGCGTTCGTTCTAGGTATTGACTTTTGACAGTCTTTTTATATCCATATATGTTGCATGGAATCTAGAAGATCTTACCCTAGCTAAAGAGATATATTCGTAGTATAATAATGTTCATGATGACAGAGCAACGATATAGATTGAAGGATTTTTTTTATTTCAACTTATATAGGATACATAACTATCCGTAGGTTATGTCATATATAGCATGATTAACTGGGAGATAAGTAGGAGGATTTGTATGGATAAATACCAAAGAGTATATGCTTGCATTGATTTGGATGCATTAATACATAATGTAGAGACTTGTAGACGACGATTATCAGAAGGTAGCATGCTCATGCCAGTTGTAAAAGCAGATGGGTATGGACATGGTGCTATACCGGTATCTAAGGCACTTGTAGATAATGGCATAGAACGCTTAGCAGTAGCGACACTTGAGGAAGCCATCAGTCTTAGAAAAAACAATATTAAAGTACCGATACTTATATTAGGTTATACACAAGATAATATGGCCATAAAAGTGGTTGAATACGATTTGATTCAAACGGTTTATAAGTATTCTATGGCAGAGAATCTATCAGAAGTAGCAGGAAAGCTTAAGAAAAAAGCAAAAATTCATCTAAAACTAGATACAGGCATGGGAAGGATAGGGTTTATACCTAATAATGCATCAGTAGACATCATTACACGTATTTTTGAATTACCTCATTTAGAGATTGAGGGTATCTATACGCATTTTTCAAAAGCTGATGAGGTAGATAAAGCCTTCACCTATAATCAATTAGAACGATTTGATAAGTTTATCAAGCAATTAGAAGATAAAGGCTATCATATTCCTATGAAACATACTGCTAATAGTGCTGGTATAATTGATATAGATGAGGCTCATAAAGATCTTGTCCGTTTAGGTATTTCGCTATATGGGTTCTATCCATCAACTCATGTTCAAAAAAATAAAGTTGACTTACAAGCTGTTTTATCACTTATTAGTCACATTATACATATAAAAGAAGTAGAGGCTGGAACATATATAGGATATGGTGGTACATATATAACAAAGGAAAGAGCCAAGATTGCGACAATACCTGTAGGATATGGAGATGGATACGATCGTTTATTATCATCAAAAGGTAGCGTACTCATAGGTGGTGAATTTGCACCCATTGTCGGAAGAGTATGTATGGATCAGTTTATGGTGGATGTCACACACATTGAGGGTGTAAAAGATTTAGATGAGGTTGTATTAATTGGAAAACAAGGTGAAAATGAAATTACAGCAGATGACATAGCGGCTATTAAAGGAACCATTAATTATGAGGTGGTTTGTCAATTAGGGAAAAGAATCCCTCGGGTTTATATGAGGAATAATCAAGTAGTCACATGTATGGACTACTTTGAATAAATACTTCGTGCTCTTATAGTTTTATAAGACACCAAATAGAATTATGCTGTGCTTCAACATAAAAAAAAATTTGCATTTGAGGTATAGGAATCGAAAATTTGGTGATAATGGTAAATATAAGAGAATAGCGTTGAACTTTTACATATGTTTTAGAAATACACATGAAAAGAAAATATGAATATGTTGTTATTTTTGAAGGTGAGGTAAAGAAGTTCAGCAAAATAGCGGAGAGTGAGTAATGTGGTAGTAAAACGTGGGGATGTATTTTACGCAGATTTAAGACCAGTTATTGGTTCTGAACAAGGTGGCATACGTCCAGTGCTTATCGTTCAAAATGATGTAGGAAATAAATATAGTCCAACTGTGATATGTTCAGCTATAACATCGCAGATTAATAAAGCTAAGCTTCCAACTCATGTGGAAATTGAAGCAAAAAAATATGACCTAGTCAAAGATTCAGTCATCTTACTTGAACAAGTAAGAACAATTGATAAGAAAAGGTTAAAAGAAAAAGTGTGTCATTTAGAAGATCAAGTAATGGAAAAAGTAGACAAAGCTTTAATTGTTAGTTTTGGCGTTGATACATAGTTAAAAGGCTTCCGTAAGGAAGCCTTAATTATTGTCGAATTATGAACTTTATGGTTAATCAACAAAAAGTAGTTTGTTCTTGTCTTTTTTGAATAAAACGTATATAATGATAGATAAGTTGTTTAAAATAATGACAAAAAATCGATCGTTATTTAAAGGAATTCTATTGACAAAACTAAAAAAAATATGTGAAATTTATAAAACCATTAAAAGGGTTTATTGAACATATCTAAGTAGACTTATGCAAACATTATAAAGGGGATTAATCATGGATTTTAGCGCAATTATCAATCAAATTATTGTATTATTTTTTAGTTCTGTTTCTCGGCTATTTCATAAGAAAACGAAATATTATTGATGATCATACCAGTAAAAAAAATGTCGAGTCTCATTGTGAATATAACAGCACCTATGCTTATATTAAATTCAATGATGAGTAAAACAGACCTTGGTAGTCGAGAAATATTAGGGATTTTATCTTTATCCATTATCGTGTACATATGTTTGTTCCTTATGACGTTTATTGTACCTCGTATATTAGGGGTTGAACAACATAACTTAGGTGTCTATAAATTTATGATTATGTTTTCCAATGTAGGCTTTATGGGGTTTCCTGTCGTAGAATCTATCTTTGGGAAGGAAGCTATTTTTTATGCTTCCATCTATAATCTACCGTTCTATGCATTGGTATATACATTGGGTATATTTTTTGTTTCCATGAACAGTAAGGAAAGAGTTCGGTTTGAATTCAAGAAAATGTTAAATCCTGGCGTATGTGCTGTTATTATCGGCCTTTTTATTTTTACGTTTAAATGGACACCACCAATTGCCATAGGAAAAACAATTAATATGATAGGTGGACTAACAACGCCGTTGTCCATGATTGTTATTGGATCTTCACTAGCCAATGTAAAAATCAAAAATATTTTTTCCAATGTACGTTTATACATATACTGCGTATTAAAATTAATTGTTTTCCCAGTAATTATCTTACTGATTGTAAGAAATTTTGGATTTAACCCTATTATGGCTGGTGTACCCGTTATTGTTACAGGTATGCCTGTAGCGGCTAATGCGGTAATATTAAGTAAAGAATTTGGTGGGAACGATGAGTTAGCTTCTGAAGGTGTATTTATTAGTACCATGTTATCCATCATTACAATTCCATTGATGGTTTACTTACTAAGCTTAGCATAGGTGATAAATAGTGATGCTACCATAAACGCATCATATATTTGATTAATTGACAGCGATAAGGGATGGGTATTATTATGATGAATATAATAAAAAATGATCAACACTTTTATAAGAAATTATTAGCTATAGGACTGCCTATAGCTTTTCAGAATTTTATCACATCAGCACTGAATATGGTGGATGTATTTATGATTAGTTCAATAGGTGATACGGCTGTGGCAGGTGTTGGAGGTGCTAATAAATTATACTTTTTATTAAATCTATTTTTATTTGGCACAAGCAGTGGTACGGGTATTTTTGCTGCTCAATATTGGGGAAAGAAAGATTTTAGTAATCTTAAGCGTGTCCTTGGTATTTGTTTGGTTATTGCTTTTTCAGGTGGTTTTCTTTTTTCTATTGGAGCTGTTTGTTTTCCTAATTTTATTATGAACATCTTTGCACAAGAACAGCCTGTTATCATAGAAGGAGCTAAGTATCTTAGGATTATTGGTTTTAGTTATTGTTTTACAGCAATATCCTTTGGCTATATTTTTGTTCTTCGAGGGATGAACTATGTGAAGGTACCCATGTTTGTGACCATCTTTTGTATATTGGTTAATACCTTTTTAAACTGGATGTTAATCTATGGTAATTTAGGATTTGAACCTCTTGGTGTAAGAGGGGCAGCCTATGCTACAGTTATTGCAAGAGCGTTAGAGACATGTTTGTTAATAGGGAGTGTATACTTTTTTGAAACTACCTATTAGTGGTCATATTAAATCTTATTTTAATTTTAGTAAAGATTTTGTCATGAACTATCTTAGAACGGTGGCACCTGTTATTGGTAATGAGGTCATGTGGTCTCTGGGCATCGCTACTTATGCATTTGTATATGGTCGTATGGGTGAAACCGTTATGGCAACCATGACTGTGACCCAGACCATCGAACAGCTTTTTATGGTATGGTTTTTTGGTATGTCAAGTGCTTGTGCTGTTATGCTGGGGAATGATATGGGTAAGAACAAGCTAGATCGTGCTTTTGAATATGCTAAGAAGTTTATTAAAGTAGGCATTGTAGTGGCTATGATCATGAGTATTCTAGTCGTTTTGCTATCAGGAATGGTGGTAGACCTTTTTGATGTATCAGAAGAGGTGAAATATTTTGCAAGGTTAACGTTGATTGTATTTAGCCTCTATATTCCATTTAAAGTGGTTAACCTGCTACTGATTGTAGGTGTTTTAAGAAGTGGTGGGGATACGAAGTTTACCATGATATTAGATATGGGTGGCGTCTGGTTAATTGGTGTGCCATTAGCTTTTCTTAGCGGTCTTTATTTTAAGCTTGATATCCAATATGTTTATGCTTTTGTGCTCTTTGAGGAAGTCGTTAAATTGGTATTTGCAGTGAAACGTATGTATTCTAAGAAATGGTTAAAGAACCTTGTATAGGGAATAAACACGGTAATTTTAAGCAGTAAAAGGTGAGAGCTAGCGATAATTCTACTTGTTGTCAATTTTATAAAAACATGTTAAAATTACAGGTGAATTAATGTGAAGGAGTGAAATTTTTTATGGCTGGACATTCTAAATTTGCGAATATAAAACATAGAAAAGAAAGACAGGATGCGAAAAAGGGTAAAGTCTTTACGAAAATTGGTCGTGAGATAGCTGTAGCCGTTAAAGAAGGCGGATCAGATCCTGCAACCAACTCAAAACTAAGAGATGTTGTTGCAAAAGCAAAATCAAATAATATGCCTAATGATACCATTGCAAGAAGTATCAAAAAAAGCTTCAGGAGAGCTTGGTTCCATTAACTATGAACAAATTACATATGAGGGTTATGGCCCAAGTGGTGTAGCTGTTATTGTGGATTGCTTAACTGAAAATAAAAATAGAACAGCAGCAAATGTACGTCATGCTTTTACAAAAGGTGGAGGAAACCTCGGTACATCAGGTTGTGTATCATTTATGTTTGATAAAAAAGGTCAAATTATTATTGAAATAAGTGATGATCTTGAAGAAGATGATCTCATGATGATAGCTCTTGACGCTGGTGCTGAAGATTTTGAAGTACGTGAAGGATACTATGAGATTCTTACTGCTCCAGAAGATTTTAGCGCGGTAAGTACTGCCGTAGAAGAAGCAGGCATCACACCTGTATCTTCAGAGATTACCATGATTCCTCAGACTATAACGGCTTTAACTACTGATGAAGACCTTAAGAAGATGGATAAGATGATCGATATGTTAGAAGAAGATGATGATGTGCAAAATGTATGGCATAACTTCGAAGGCTAAGCGAAAACCGTTCTCATATTATATAACAGAAATTCAAATACCCGTTAAAAACTGAATAAATCTAATAGTAGCTATTACAATGCATGACATATGATGCATTGTAATAGCTTTTTTTTTGATGTTTAGTGCAATATTATGTAGAAAGTTTAAATTAATTTAATATTTAAAATTATAAAATAATATGGTACAATAAGATGGGAGGGGAAACGAATGAAATATGGGATCATTTTCATGTCATGTGGACTGATTTATGGTGTAATTATTGCTATCCTATTTTGTCAGATCAATAATAAAAAGAGAAGTATTGCATCTTTCGGAATTGGATGTATAGTAAGTACATTTATGGCAGTCTACAATGTATTTACAGATGAACCGAGTATAAACAAGGCCGACGTTTTTATCTGGTTTATTTTGTTTTTTCATAATAGGTTTTATCCTCTGCTTTGCTATCTACATCTATTACCTCAATAAGCAAGAAGACCGGAATTTTAAAGTGAAACCTATCGATATACTCATGAATAACTACAATATTCTTGAAGCTCAATATCGGGACATGGAAGCAGAAATAGAAAATCGAAATAAAATTAAGAATGAGGAATTAATTGCTAAGGGAAATGACATAGAAGCAGCTAAACAAGAATTGAGAACGTTTGAACGTAAGGTAAGGGAGCAAATTAATCAAGGGGTCTATATGAACGTAGGCAAACAACATATTCCTATGACACAATATTTTGTTGACCGTATACCTGAATATGTTGAAAACATGGCTAATTATATGACACAACTCAATAAGAAGAATGATATGTTTATCAAGAACTATAATCAGCATCGACATAATAAAGAGCAATTTGTGCAAGGGTACTTATATGCCATTGCTATGATAACATGTAAAGTACTTTTCGATACGAATAAAGATGTTATTGTATGCGCTGAATATGTTGTGGATGGTAAAGTAAATAAAATATGTACCAACGCTGATCGCACAGATAGCATCTATAAAGTCACAGGAGACAATGCCATATTTGCAGTAAAAGAAAATGGACTTGACAATGAAGTAAAAAAAAAGAGAAGATGAAGATATAATGCTCATAGAATTTAATAAAGTGCATATAATTAAAATGGAGATACGTATAAGGAATAAATCTAAATACAGAGAGTATCGATCATTTTTAAAGTATTGTAAAATTGATCAGATTATACAATTCTTTTTACTAGAATTTATAGATGCGTGTGATATTATAAATAAAAGGGAGGCTACCAATGGCTAAGATTAACACAGTAGAGGCATTCATAAAGGCTTCAAAAATAATTAGTGAGACCAATGATCCAGTTCTACTACAAAAGCTTAATAATATTTTATATCGCTCACTAAAAAATCAAAAGACAGCAGAGGATACAGATTACATTTATTTGACAAGAGAGGAGAAAAAAAATGTTCAGTTGCCGGTAAGAATCGTAAAAATATAGAGAAAAAATTATTACATAAAAGTAATAAAACATTCTTTGTTTGCGCTGTTTTTGCCGAAAAATGACGAAAAAATAGAACTGAAACCTAGGTAATTAGTCCTATTTTCCAAAAAAAGCTGACATATTTTTCTAATAATTGTGTATAATTAATATATAATAATATATAAATAATAAATAGATAGAAGAAATAATTTGGATGGGTGTGGTCGAGATGTATGTAAACGACTCAGAAGTTAAGACCTTAATTGAACTCACTGAACATTTTCTAGAATTTTTTTTGGACTTGCTTTACCAACAAGGGAACATAACTGCTACTCAATTTTCGGAAATGACTGAAAAAAAAGTTAGAATTTATAGATAAAATGAGAGACAATCATATTCCTTTAAAAGCTTAGTCGTTTTATACGACTATTTTTTTTGCCCAAAATAGTGGTAAAATAAGAGTGGTAATATTAAAAAAAAGACCAAAATACAAAGAATGCCCAGTAGAGTGAATCAATTAAGGAGAGTCTAGAAATGGATACATTAAAAGAAATAAAAGTGTTAGTGGCTAAGCTGAATGAAGCAAGCAAAGCGTACTATCAAGAAGATAGAGAAATTATGAGTAACTATGATTATGACCAGTTATATGATCGGTTGGTCGCTATGGAAGAAGAAACAGGTATTGTGCTCAGTGATAGTCCTACAGTGAAAGTGGGTTATACGTTATTATCCGCTTTGCCAAAGGAAAAGCATAAGATACCTATGCTATCTTTAGATAAAACCAAAGATATATTTGCACTACGCCAGTGGATTAAGGATAAGAAGGGTATTATGTCATGGAAGTTAGATGGTTTGACCATCGTGCTTACTTATAATAAGGGAGAGCTTGTTAAAGCTGTTACTAGAGGCAATGGTGAAGTTGGTGAGGTTATTACCAATAATGCTAAGGTATTTAAGAATATACCCCTTAAAATTGCTTATGAAGGTGAGATGATTGTTCGTGGTGAAGCGGTCATCAAGTACTCTGATTTTAAAGTAATTAATGATCAAATTGTGGATAAAGATAACTATAAGAATCCAAGAAACCTATGTAGTGGTACAGTAAGGCAACTTAATAATGAGATTACGGCTAAACGTAATGTTCACTATTTTGCTTTTTCCATCGTAGAAGCTAAGGATGTTGATTTTGAAGATTCTAAGATTAATGGATTACAATGGTTAGAATCTCTTGGGTTCGATACAGTGGATTATCAAATTGTTAACCGAGATAATATGGAGTCGGTTGTAGCCGATTTTGAAAATCGTATTAAAGATAATGATTTTGGTTCTGATGGTTTAGTCTTAACGTATGATTCCATAGCTTACTCAGAGAGTGTGGGGAAGACTTCTAAGTTTCCAAGACACTCTATTGCTTTTAAATGGAGTGATGAGATTAAAGCAACTAAGCTCATTGAAATAGAGTGGAGTGCTTCTAGAACAGGTGCGATTAATCCTATAGCCATATTTGAACCAATTGAACTAGAAGGTACAACAGTAAAGCGTGCCAGTCTTCATAATATGAGTATATTGGAACAATTAGAGCTTGTTACTGGGGATACCATTGAGGTATACAAGGCAAACATGATTATTCCACAAGTAGCTAAAAACTTGACTAAGTTGGAATATGAACATCAAGATGATGAGACTAGAAAAGTCGATATTCCAGAAGCATGTCCTGTATGTGGTGGGGAGACAGATGTTAAGCAAGTGAATGATGTAAAAGTGTTATATTGCTTAAATCTAGATTGCAGAGCTAAGAAGATTAAATCCTTTACACATTTTGTTGGTAGAGATGCCATGAATATTGAAGGGTTATCTGAATCAACCCTACAAAAGTTTATTGAACAGGGATATGTAAAGGATTTTGCAGACATATACGGCATTGAGAAGTATAAAGATGATATTATTGCTATGGAAGGCTATGGTGAGAAATCTTATATTAATCTAATCCAATCCATAGAGAAGAGCAAAGAGGCATCACTACCTAACTTTATTTTTGCATTAGGTATACTTAATGTAGGTCTTAGCAATGCCAAGTTATTGTGTAAGCATTATCAGTATGAACTTGATGCTATTCTAGAAGCTACAGAAGAAGAGCTTATAGCTATTGAAGGTTATGGTGCAGTTATTGCTAAGTCCCTAGTGGATTATTTTGGTAATGAAGACAACCGACAAGTCATTCATGATTTGTTACACTATATATCGTTTCAACAAGTAGAGGTAGGTAATGAGGAACTTGTTTTAGAGGGAAAGACATTTGTGATTACAGGTAGTCTTGAAATACACGATAATCGTAAGGCACTAAAAGAGCGTATCGAGAGTTTGGGTGGCAAAGTTACTGGTAGTGTAACGAGTAAAACAGACTATTTGATTAATAATAATACAGAATCTACCTCGTCTAAAAAATAAGAAAGCTAAGGATTTGGGTATTCCTATTATTAATGAAGAAACATTCTTAGAGTTAGTGACCAGTTAATCACTTTCTTATGATAGTGTATGAAAATCTTTTGGAATTAAGTATTGTAATCCTTTAATTCATATGGTACAATGTATCCTAAGAATTTTAAGGAATTTAAAAATGAATTCTTATAGGCTAATAACCTATAGGAATTTTTCCATATTTAGAGATAATCTTTGGTAGTATAGAGGCGTTGAACGCTTCTATTTTGATATAGAATGATTATTTTACTTATGCATTTCATTCGCATACATTTGCTGATACGAGAATGTGTAGCGAATTGAATATAAAAAATAATATTGAAGGAGGAATGACTGTGAAGATTACAAAGAAACAAATTGAACAAGTAGCCAATTTAGCAAGACTCAATTTAACAGAGGATGAAGAAGAACAGATGATGAAAGATATGGTGGCTATTATTAATTTCGCTAATCAAATCAACGAATTAGAGGTTCAGAATATTAATCCCACAGATCACGTGATACCCATAACCAACGTGTTTAGAAAAGATGAGGTACGTCCTTCTAATAATAGAGAAGAATTATTAAATAATGCTCCTAATAGTCAGTATGGATGTTTTAGCGTACCTAAAGTGGTTGAATAGAAGGAGGATTATATAATGGATTTAATTAAAATGAAAGCCCATGAGCTCATAACGAGTCTAGAGGCAAAAGATATAAGTAGCGAAGAGGTTACAAAGGCATATATTAACAGAGTTAGTAAAGTAGATGAACAAGTAGGGGCTTATATTACATTTGCCAAAGAAGAAGCCCTTGAGAAGGCAAAAGAAGTTGATAATAAGCGCGCAAAAGGTGAAAAGTTAGGTAAGTTAGCTGGTATTCCAATAGCCATTAAAGATAATATATGTACCCATGGCATGAAAACGACTTGTGGGTCTAAGATGTTAGAGAATTTTATTCCGCCTTATGATGCTACAGTTATAAAACGACTGAAAGCAGAAGATGTGGTGATGTTAGGAAAATTAAATATGGATGAGTTTGCCATGGGGTCTTCAACCGAGAATTCATATTTTCATCAAACAAAAAAAACCCATGGAATTTATCTCATGTACCAGGAGGGAGTTCAGGAGGCTCTGCTGCGGCTGTAGCTGCTCAGGAGGCTGTATTTACTCTCGGTTCGGATACAGGTGGTTCTATAAGGCAACCAGCAAGTTATTGTGGGGTTGTAGGTATGAAGCCTACCTATGGTACTGTATCACGTTATGGATTAGTTGCTTTTGCATCTTCGTTGGACCAGATTGGACCATTGACCAAGGATGTTAAGGATATGGCGATTGCACTTAATCATATCATGGGATATGACCCTATGGATTCAAGTTCCGCTAATGTGGATTATCCATCCCTAACAAAATATTTGGGACAAGATATAAAAGGTATGAAAATTGCTCTTCCAAAAGAATATTTTGGACAGGGGGTACAAGAAGATGTGAAAATAAGTGTACTCGCTACGGCAAAGTTATTGGAAGATATGGGTGCTATTGTTGAAGAAGTTAGTATGAACATGACGGATTTAGCATTATCCGCATACTACATTATCTCCTCTGCAGAAGCATCATCGAATTTAGCCAGATATGATGGCGTAAAATATGGTCATCGTGCGAAAGAATACAATAGTTTACTTGATTTATATAAAAAAATCAAGGAGTGAAGGATTCGGTCAAGAAGTGAAGCGACGCATAATGCTTGGTACTTATGCGCTTAGTTCAGGATACTACGATGCCTATTACAAAAAAGCACAACAAGTTCGAACCTTGATTAAAGGAGAATTTGATCAAGTATTTGATAAATATGATATGATACTAACGCCAACCAGTCCTACAACAGCCTTTAAATGTGGCGAAAAAAAATGATAACCCAATAGAGATGTACATGAATGATATCTGTACGGTTCCTATTAATATAGCAGGCTTACCAGCCCTATCGATGAATTGTGGATTTGATCAGCAGAATATGCCTATTGGTGTACAGTTTATATCCAAGGCTTTTCAGGAAGCGCGTATTTTACAAATTGCCTATGCATATGAACAAAACCGTCAATTAGTCGATATCAATAGTGAATTATAAGGGAGAGGTGAAGCCATATGAGTTATTCAGATTATGAAGTAGTGATAGGACTTGAGGTCCATTCAGAATTAAAAACGAAATCCAAAATATATTGTAGTTGTACCACAGAATTTGGTGGTGAACCCAATACACATTGTTGCCCAATATGTATGGGTATGCCAGGTACACTACCAGTTCTTAATGAAAAAGTTGTAGAATTTGCCATACGTGCAGGATTAGCGACGAACTGTAACATTCAGAGACATAGTAAGCAAGACCGTAAGAATTATTTTTATCCTGATCTTCCTAAGCTTATCAAACATCCCAATTTGATTTACCATTATGCTATGAGGGAGAAGTTGAAATAGAGGTAAAAGACCATAAGAAGAATATTGGTATTACAAGAATTCATATAGAAGAAGATGCAGGAAAGTTAGTGCATGAATATGGAGGAACCTTAGTCGATTATAACCGTTGTGGTGTTCCTCTTATTGAGATTGTAACGGAGCCTGATTTTCGTTCATCTGAAGAAGTTCGGGTATTCATGGAGAAGATAAGAACCATCTTACTCTATGCCGATGTATCCGATTGTAAGATGAATGAAGGTTCTTTGCGGTGTGATATTAACCTATCCATTCGTAAAAAAGGTGAAAAAGAATTGGGTACACGTACTGAAATGAAAAAACATGAACTCTTTTAACTTTGCAGTAAAGGCTATTGAATATGAGGCTAAGAGACAGATTCGTTTAGTTGAACGAGGAGAAAAAAATCATTCAGGAAACAAGAAGGTGGGATGAGTCAAGAAACATTACGGTTTCCATGAGAAGTAAAGAAGAAGCTCATGACTATCGTTATTTCCCTGAACCGGATCTCATGCCTATCATAACGACGGATGAAAAAAAAGTAGAAGAGATTAGACAATCCCTGCCTGAATTGCCTGACAGACGAAAAGTGCGTTATGTGAAAGAATATAATATTACGGACTATGATGCTTCGTTACTCATTGCTTCTAGAAAGATGGCAGATTATTTTGAAGCAACAGTTCGTACCGCAAAAAAATAGTAAATCGGTTGCCAATTGGATCATTACAGAGATTTTTAGCAGATTAAATGAAGAAGAAAAAGAAGAAGCGCGAATTCCTTTTGAACCAAAACAGCTTGCAGAGCTTGTAAATTTGATAGAAAATGGTACAATAAGTAATAGTATAGGTAAAACTGTTTTTGCCGAGTGCTATGGTACGGATAAATCGCCAAGTTTAGTTGTAGAGGAAAAAGGTCTCACTCAGATTAGTGATGATAGTCAGTTAAAAGAATTAGCAAAAGAAGTCATAGAAGCGAATCCTAAGGCTGTTAGTGATTATAGGGGAGGAAAGCAAGCGGCAATTGGTGCTCTTGTAGGTCAAATCATGAAAGCTACAAAAGGACAAGCGAATCCTAAAAAAGTCAATACGTTATTAAGAGAGTTACTGGGATAATAAATGATATAAGTTGTAGATTTCGTTTCGCACCTTTATGGATGAGATCAATACGTGATATAGATAAGATAAAGCCTTATTAAGTGCGAACGATAGAGCAACCGAATAAGATGTCTAAAGATTACTAGGAATGATGATCTTGCATCTGTGAAGGTTGCTCTAAGTCTTCATTAGATAAGAAATAAGGACAGTCAACATGCGTGATACGACTATTATTCATATGACTTACTGTTACTGAACAAGATAAATGGCATTTACCATCATTTTGATAAATACAATCATGTGTGCAATTAATGTCCATCGGTCTAAATGCACCTCCTGTTATGGTATTTTCTCCATAATTTATGAATTTATCCAAAAGGAAGGAAATGCTTTAGAAAAAGAAGGGAGAACATATGTTAATTTTTGGTTGGGGGTTTAAGACAGTTAAGCGGTATGGCAAGCTGGGTAATCAGATGTGTCAAGTATGCAATACCGAAGTAGGATGGCAATTGGTGAAGGTAACCACTTGGTTTACGCTCTTTTTTATACCAATTATTCCAACAAGTGTAAAAAGAATGCTTATATGTACCAAGTGTAACGCTGGACGCATTATTAAAAAAAAGAATTATTTAGTCAATTAGTTGATAAGGTACAGCAAGGTGGTTCTGTAGACACATTGAAAGATATGCACTATCAAAATATGACGGATACTCAGAAAAATTATCTTCAAGAAATGGAAGCATATCGTAAAAACCAAGATAATATAATAAAAGAGGAAGTAGAAACGAACAAAGCACATCCTCACGAAGCACTTATTCAGAAATCAGCACAACCCATGACTCGGGTTATGATAAGTGAACAGTTAAGAAAAATGGGTTTACAAGAAGGTATGATAGTCATTGTCCATGGCTCCATGAGTAAAATTGGATGGATTAGTGGGGGACCTGTTGCAGTCGTACAAGGATTAATGGATGCTATTACAGAAGAAGGTACCATCGTTATGCCTGCTCATACAGCAGATTATTCTGATCCGATCCATTGGGAGAATCCACCCATACCAAAAGACTGGATAGAGACTGTAAAAGCCAGTATGCCAGCATTCGATAAACGCTATACACCAACATGTGGTATGGGTATTATCCCAGAGACATTTAGGAATTATCCGGGTGTATTACGAAGTAACCATCCACAAGTATCCTTTACTGCTTGGGGTAAGTATGCTAAAGCTATTGTAGAAGATCATCCGTTGGATTATGGTCTTGGTGATGTGTCCCCTTTAGCAAAAGTCTATGATTTGGGTGGAAAAGTATTGTTACTTGGTGTATCCAATGATAGCAATACGTCATTACACTTAGCTGAGTATCGAATAGGTAAGCGGACAGAAATAGAAAATACGTCACCAATACATGTAGGTGAAGAGAATAAATGGGTTGTGTTCAAGGACATTGAATTAGACGAAGGTGATTTTAACCAAATAGGTACAGCCATGGAAGAGGCAGGAAAAGTAGTAATAGGTCATGTTGGTCAGGCTGAGTCCCGATTAATGGATCAGAGAGATGCTGTAGATTTTGCATGCCATTGGATGGAAGAACATCGATAAGGAGGAGTGTTAAAGGATGAAGTATAGGTTTTTAATGATTGCAGGGATTAGTATAGTGTTATTAACAGGATGTAAGACAGAAGTGACAGATGTTGATAGTAGTGCTAATATTGGTATAACAAATCAGACCAAGGATAATAATTTACCCAATATGGGTTCTGTATTGCCACCAGGTGAATATAGCCTATTAGTTGTTAATGAAGAATTATCTGTCATTAGCAACGATAATGTGCTATATGCCAAAGTGAAAGACGAATATACGGAGATTACGGATTTTATATGTTCTTATGCTGTATCTAACGATCACCAAATCATAATGTATACAACGGGGGAAGCTGATGAACCAGGAGAATTGTATATGTATCATGTTGAAAGCCAAGAAAATAAGATGATTTTAGGGAATGACGAAGGCAAGAACACCCCTAAAGAAATTCTGTGGTTGGATGATAAGCTCTTACTTGTTATTCGTGGATTTGGACATGGAAGAGTGCGTTATGGTGGGCAAATTGATATCTATCATCGAGATACAGGGAAGTTGACACCACTACTTATACCAGAAGAAAGATCAGAATATCGCAGTATAAAAGCTTTTAAAAAAGATTCTGTTATTGTTGAACAAGCAAAATGGATAGATGATTCCTTAAATGAATTTGAAACAGAAACGATGATCTACAAGCGTGAAGAGTTATTATCCATGATTAATGAAAAATAAGGTGCTTTTTAATTAGAAATTAGCTTGAAATAAAATAAGCCCCATAGACATATACTATAGATACTAGAATTTAACAGTATATAGACAATAATGTTGAAGGGAGCTTAATCATCATGAAAAAATTGATGAGTTGCATCATAATTATTGGATTGATGGTATCCGTGTCTCTGGCAGGCTGTAATGGGCAATCTGTTGGACAAGATGTATATGATGCAAAGGAAGCCTTTCTAGATGGACAATATCCAGGTGAAGGGTACAAAAGTTATGATGAAGTGGAAGAACACCCAATTATGCAAGAAGATTTATGAGATGTTCTAGAACATATTGTATTGAAACATAGAAGCAGTGGTGATGTCTGGTCTAGACATGAATAGGTTTATTAGAATAAATATAGAAAGACTGTAAGATACATAATAAATGAATTACATTTATATTTATCTTACAGTCTTTTTATAATAAAAAATGCGGTTATTCTACAAGGGTTACTTTTTCATCACTAGGCTCTACATACATGGAAAAGTTCGTGTGGTAGATTACGTAACCAGGTACAGAACCAGCGGGTTTCTTGATATGTTTTTTTTAACGTGTAATCAACGGCTACTTTTGAGGACCCATTGGCTTTGCTATAGAAGGCAGCTAGTGCTGCTGCTTCCTCAAAGGCAGTATCGCTAAGTTCTTGACCACCAGTTCGGACAATAACATGTGAACCGGGTACTTCTTTCGTATGAAACCACCAATCAAGTGAGGCAGCTACTTTTGTAGTGAGTTCATCATTCTGTAGGTTGTTCTTGCCTACGTATATATCAAAACCATCAGATGTCTTATAATGGAAGGGCTTTGATTTTTCAAGAGCCTTTTTGTTTTTGTTTTTACGGAAACGTAGATATCCATATTCCATTAATTCTTGCCGTATCAGGAGTAAATCTTCTTCCGCATCAACAAAGGATAGAGAACTTTGTATAGATTCAAGATGATCAATTTCTGCTTGTGTATCCTTAATATGTTCGGTTAATGCTACGGAGGTTCTTTTTAATTTATTATAACGATCATAGTATTTTGCTGCATTCTCAGAAGGGGTGAGATTGGGTTTGAGAGCTATGGTGACCTCTTCATTGGTATAATAATTCGTAGTGGTCAGTGATTCATCACCTTCTTTAATAGCATATATATTGGCGGTAATCAACTCGCCTAAAATTTTATACTTATCCCTGCCTTCGGTATCTTTTATTTGTTTCAGTTGTAAATCCAATTTTTTATAACAACGTTCTAGATTAGTAGAAATAAGTTTTTTCATATCACTTGACTTCTGATTAATACGGGATGAATTAGAGCTTTTGGCGTAGTACGCATCAAGAACTTGTGATATAGAATCATAGGTTGTCATATAATCAGATCCATAGCTTGTCAGTGGTATGGAAGAAAATTCTTCGTAAGATTGCCCATCAAGACTTATAATATTAGGGGTAAATTGTTCATTTTTAATTGTATCCATTAATGTGGTAAAAACTTCATATAATCTTTTGTAGTCCTCTGAGGTAAGCTCTTCTATATGACTAGAACTATTGATAGAAGCCAAATAGCACAATTCCTCAGATATAACGGGGCTAATACCATTAAAAGTAAAATACAAAGCTTTTAAAATAATGGCTTTTTTTTCTTGCAATTTCTCTGAGAAAACGTCCAAAGACAACGGTTCTGTTGGGTTTAACTTATCTTTTGACGGTGGATACGTATAGGGGCGATTAGGTAGTACTTCCCTTACAGAACTTATGTGAGCAGATACGTGCTTCACACTATCCAATATCCGTTTATCTTCATCACAGAAAATAATGTTACTATGACGCCCCATGATTTCAACAATCAAGATTTTTACACAACCGATCTCCTAAATCATTCAGATGTTCAATATACAGTTCAACAATACGTTCAAAATGAGGTTGAACAACTTTTAAAATCCTACCACCTATTATATGTTTTCTTAGAAGCATACAGAAATTAGGCGGGTTAAGGGGATTCTTCTTGGGCACATCGGTGAAGTGAATTCGTGGCATATTAGCTAATGAGGATAATAGTAATTTATATGAAGTTTTTTGATGACGTATGGATAGAACAATTTCATCACCTTCTGGTTGATAGATTTTATCAATTCTACCACCGACTATTTTCTCTGTTAATTCGTGTACAATATTTGAAATGACAATTCCATCTAATGCCATGTTACATCAGTCCTTTCATTACCGCTTGTTCTTTTAATTGTTTTCGTCGTTGCTTGATTGTTAGCATACGTAATCAATCATATTAATGAGACTTAGCGGCTTTAAATCATTATAAAAATCATCAAACATCAGTATAGCATTAATAAAGGGAAAATAAAAGGTAGGAATAGCCCCTCCCTATATATAAAGCTTATCTATATTTAAGTATACCATAGGTTATGATCGTATTCATTATAACAAAACTTATATAAACTTAAATTAAGGAGGCATATTTATACCTAAAATATGAAGCGGACTAGTAATAAAGGTTGCAAAAAAAATAAATTGTATACAATAATTCAATCTTAATACCGGAATAACACTTGCAAAATAAATGGTTTTGTATTACAATAGTATACAAGTATATATCGTTGTGAATCCAGTAACAGTAGGGTTTGGTGAAAAAAAACAAGAAATATGTATGATTGTATACAATATGTAGAAAGATAAAAGGCTATGTAGAATTATGGTTTTGAAAGTCCTCTAAACTTCCAAAAAATGAAATTTGTATACAGAAATACTTCAATACCGATGAATAATTATGTATTGAGATGATATTATATTAATAAAAGGAGTTGGTTAAATGAGTAACAAGGAAATTTTTAAACGTATTAGAAAATTTACAAATTTGGCGGAGAACAATAATAAGATTGATCCAACATTATACGATAAGTTCGGTGTAAAACGTGGTTTAAGAAATAAAAACGGTACAGGTGTATTAGCTGGTCTTACAGAGATTGGTAACGTAAGTGGTTATGCTATAGAAGATGGTGAGAAAATACCCGCACACGGACAATTATTCTATAGAGGAATTGATGTGAAAGATATCGTTGATGGATTTCAAGAAGATGATCGTTTTGGTTTTGAAGAGGCATGTTACCTCTTATTATTCGGTTCACTTCCTACTAAGAGTGAATTACAAGAATTTAATGAAGTACTCGCCGAAAACAGAGAGTTACCAGATGGTTTTACAGAAGACATGATTCTTAAGGCACCAAGCCCAGATATTATGAATAAATTAGCACGTAGTGTTCTTGCAACATATTCATATGATGAAGAGCCGGACGATACATGTATCGATAATATGCTACGACAATGCATTCAACTCATTGCTAGATTTCCAATTTTAGTGGCTTATGCATTTCAAGCAAAATCACATTATTATGGTGATCAGAGTCTTTATATACATAATGCAACAACACATCTTAGTACGGCTGAAAACTTCTTGCATATGTTACGTATGGACAATAGTTTTTCCAAGTCAGAAGCTGAATTACTAGATCTATGCCTTGTATTACATGCAGAGCATGGTGGTGGTAATAACTCAGCTTTTACAACAAGAGTGGTATCATCATCAGGTACAGATACTTATTCTGCCATCGCTGCCGCAATAGGTTCATTAAAAGGACCTAAGCATGGTGGTGCAAATAATAAAGTGAGACAGATGATGGATGAAATCAAAGCGAATGTGAGCGATTGGGAAGATGAAGTTGAGATCGAAAGCTATCTGACCAAGATCCTTAACAAAGAAGCTAATGATCATTCAGGTTTAATATATGGTATGGGTCATGCAATCTATACTTTATCTGATCCTAGAGCTGTTATGCTTAAGAAAAAAGCCCACGCACTAGCTATTGAAAAAGATATGATGAAAGAGTTCAGACTCTATGAAATTATAGAAAAACTTGCTCCAGAGGTATTTGCCAAGGTAAAAGGTTCTACAAAAGATATATGTGCTAACGTGGATTTCTACTCAGGTTTTGTGTACAGCATGCTTCAAATTCCACCAGAGTTGTATACACCTATTTTTGCCATTGCAAGGATTGGCGGATGGTGTGCCCATCGTATAGAAGAATTCTATGGGGCTAATCGTATTATTCGACCTGCTTATAAAAATATCACAGATTACAGAGCATATAGAAAGATTAAAGAAAGAGCATAAGGAAGAAGGCTATATCTTAAGGGGTATAGCCTTTTCTAACTTATAGGAAAGCACTACTTTTGAGCATATGGAATAGAAACATTTTCATATGCCTTTGTGAAACGTTCCTAACGACTAAAACTTCCTATGGAAGACGAGGTAGAGCCTCTTTACTTGATAGAAAGTTAGGTTTCGTTTTTTGAATTTTTAGAATGCTTTTTTTTATGAAGAAGTGTTGTTTTAATGGGATTTAAAAAGCATAATGAAGGTATTCGATAATAAGAAACAACCTATTGTCTTAGAAAATAATGATAGGACCCCTAGTTTATGATATAATATTTTAAACATGAAATTTTAATCTAAAAGAGGTAGGCAGACATCCCATGATAGAAACAATAATAAGAGTTAAGAGAAATTATGTGAATAAGTTAAGAAAAGGTTATCCATTAATTGAGAAGGATGCTTTAATAGATAATAACAAGTTAAAAAAAGAAGGTATGATTCTTAAGTTAGTGGATGAACATAATCGTTTTATTGCTAAAGGGTACTATGGAAAACAAAATAAAGGCAATGGATGGGTACTTCATTATAAGGAGCACAAACCCATTGATAGAGACTTTTTTAAGGATAAGATAAAGGAAGCAATTACTTATCGAGAAAAAAATGTTTCTACAAGAAGATACCACTGCTTTTAGAGTATTTAATGGTGAAGGTGACGGCATCGGTGTATTACCATTGATTATTATGCTGGGTATTATCTTATTAATTGGTATAGCGAAGGTATTTACGCCTTTTGGGAGGATATCCTAGAGGCTTTAAAAGATCTTGTTGTTTATAAAGGTATTTATGAGAAGAAGCGATTTAATACTGGTGGTAAATACATTGATGATGATGATTTTGTTTGTGGTGAAAGAGCAGATTTTCCTATTGTTGTTAAGGAAAATGGCGTGAACTTTGCCGTTTATCTAAATGAAGGGGCAATGGTAGGCTTTTTTTCTAGATCAACGTGATAGTAGACAAGCAATTCGAGATAAATATACTATGGGAAAAAAAGTGCTTAATACCTTTTCTTATACAGGTGCATTTTCTGTATTTGCAGCATTAGGAGGTGCCGAGAAAACAACAAGTGTTGACTTGGCTAATAGAAGTCGGCATAAAACAAAAGAGCAATTTGAGATCAATGATGTTAATCCAGATGAACAAGATATTATCGTAGAAGATGTGTTTAATTATTTTAAGTAATTCTGTAAAAAAGAAACTTCTTTTTTGATATGGTGATTTTAGATCCACCTAGTTTTGCAAAATCTAAGAAGTTTATATTTAGTGCGTCTAAGGATTATACAGATTTATTGAAACAAACCATTGCCATAACCAAGGAACAAGGTATCATTGTCGCTTCAACCAATTGCAGTAATTTTAATATGCAACGGTTTAAGGATATGATCCATCAAGCTTTTAGAGAAACTAATGCTCAATATAAAATAGTAGAGGAATTCACGTTACCTTATGACTTTAGAATTAATCAAAACTTCAGTGAAGGTAATTATCTTAAGGTTGTATTTATTGAGAAGGTAAGATTTAGTTAAATGAGGGTGGTTATATGAATAACAAGAGAGCAATATTAGAGGATAAATTGTGTCCTAAATGTCATGAAAAACTACAACCCAATATTAGAAATTGTAAAAAATTGTGGCGCTTTCATAGCTAAAACACAATATGATTATATAGAACAAAGGGCAAAACATACTAACAAAAGAGAAAAAATGCCTTTTGATCAAAAGAAAATATGTGGTTCATGTGGTGAATTGAATCACTTAACAGCGTCTATATGTAAGCATTGTAGTTTTTCTTTAACAGGGTGTGAATTAACACAAAACGTAGACTATATTAAGGTTGTTAGTAGACTTGATCGGAAAAAAAAGGAATTAAAGAGAAACATATCAATCTTAGCAATGATTCTAGTCATGGGTGTGATTTTTATTGCAACATTTATCAAAGCTCGTAGAATGGATATGGATTTTGGAGAAACCATATGGATGATACTTGCACCAATTTTAATTGGATCCCTAAGTATACTTAATATACGCAAACCAGAGCTCTTATTTTATTTGAAACACGGTTTGTATGTTGATAATGCTGAACCCTCAGAGTTCTATTTAATGACTGCAAAGATAGGCGGATATATAGGGTGTGCTGTAGCAATTATTGTGAGTATGATGATGCTCTTCACGATGTAATATGGATAGAAAACAATATGACATAACCCTATTCGCTTATGACAACAAAGTGTTAAAGGAGTATACCTTATGACGAGTATGACAATTATATCATCCATCTTATTACCGATTTTTGTACAGATAGCAGTCGGTTTTATGTTACAGAAGAAGTTGAAATTTGATATTAGGAGTTTATCAAGGGTACAGATCTATGCGTTTATACCAGCTCTCATCTTTATGAAATTTTATACAAGTGCCCTTAGTGGTGATTATATACTCCAAATCAGTGGATTTACCATTGCGTTATTCATTATTCTTATGGTGATTGCTACAGGTGTTGGTAAAGGATTAAAGTTACCTAAGAAAAAAGAGAAGGCTTTTGTTAATGCTGTTACTCTTAGAAATCAAGGGAATTATGGGATACCCTTAATCACATTATTGTATTTAAAATCCGGTTCAGAATTAGCGTTATCTATACATATGATTGTTTTATTAAATACCAATATTTTATTGAACACAGTAGGCTTATACAATGCAAGTAGTGGTACTTATACCAGCAAAGAAGCCCTGCTTAAAATCCTTAAGCTGCCGATGATTTATACCATTGGGTTAGGCTTTATCTTCAAGTATATGCATATCGGTGTACCGGAACCCATCGTGACGACTTTAAATATTATGGGAAGTGGTGTTGTGCCTCTTGCACTATTTACATTAGGGGCTCAACTTGCTGAAACCAAGTTCGATTTCAGAGATCAAACCATATCCATCGCCGCCATTATGCGTCTAATCCTATCACCTTTATTAGCATTTGCTCTCGTATACGCATTTGGAATTGAAGGGACAATGGCACAAGTGCTCATTATAGGTGCTTCAGCACCTACAGCAGTAAACAGTGTGTTATTATCCATTGAATTCGATGGTGATGCCACGTATGCAGCACAAGCTGTACTTATTACAACTCTATTAAGTTTTGTTACTGTTACAGGAACCATTATGTTAGTGATGTAGATCCGGTGGTTTGAAAATAAAAAAATAAGATGCCTTGACAAATAGATTATTATTTAATATACTTGTAAAAAAAATAAAGGCAATGAAGAGAAGAGTAGTCATGGGAAAACTAACAGAGAGTTCCTGTTGCTGAGATGGAATAGTTGGAAGATGATGAAACAAGCCTCGGAGCTGCATACGGATCTTATGTTATAAGTGATGCTATGACGTTTGTTCACGTTACAGAACGATAGTATGGATGTACTTGATGAGATTAGTATGGTGACATACTAATAAAATAGGGTGGTACCGCGATAGAATTCGCCCCTACAGTTAATTGTAGGAGGTGTTTTTTTTTATAAGTAAAATTCTCCTACATATAAAAATCAAGATCTTTTCTATAATGGATAAGGATATTGAAAGAATGTATGAAAATATAATATAAGGAGCTTAAACCCATGAGAGAAAGAAAAAGACCTGAATTTCCAAAAAGAGCTGTTGTAACAGCAGGTATGCCTTATGGTAACAAAGAATTACATTTTGGTCATGTTGGTGGACTTTTTGTTCACGCCGATACCTATACTAGATTCTTAAGAGATAGAATTGGTAATGAGAATGTTATCTTTGTATCAGGTACAGACTGTTATGGTTCCCCAATAGCAGCTAGTTATCGTAATCTTGTTGAAGAGGGTAAAATAGAAGGTTCTATAAAAGATTATGTAAGAAAGAACTATGAAAAAACAAAAAGACGTTCTTAATCAATTCGATATGAGCCTTAATCTCTACGCAGCATCTGGACTTGATCGAGCAGGAGAGATTCATAAAGAGGTCTCTGAAAAGGTGTTTAATCAATTATATGAAGCTGGTTATCTTGTAAAGATGTCAACACCACAGTTCTATGATCCGGATTTCAAGATATTATTGAATGGTCGCCAAGTAGTGGGTAAATGTCCCATTGATGGATGTCAGTCAGATAAGGCATATGCCGATGAATGCGCACTTGGACATATGTATATGCCAAGTGAATTAATTGACCCTAAAAGTACTTTATCAGGGAAGAAACCGGAACTGCGAGATGTGACCAACTGGTATTATAAATTGGATGATTATACTGAGCTTTAAAAGGCCATACAGATTATTTGAAACAACATTCCAATGCAAGAAAATATCTTATCAAGACAGTAGAAGAGTTCCTTAAGCAACCTATTATCTATGTGCAACGTAAACAATTAGAAGAGGGGGTGGAGAGCTTACAAGCTAAATTACCAAAACATACGATTATTGATGAGCCAAAAAAACCATCCATTACATTTATATTTGATAACCTAGATGACCGTGACAAAGCACGTGAAGTATTAGATGACATGGGGCTGCGTTTTAGAACAGGTAAGACCCTTGTACCATTTAGATTATCGGGTAATATTGATTGGGGCATCAAAGTACCAGAAAAGGAAGGACTTGATGATTTAACTTTTTGGGTATGGCCTGAATCCTTATGGGCACCTATTTCCTTTACAAAAACATATCTAGAATCCATTGGCAAGGATGCTGATGAGTGGACAAAGTGGTGGCAGTCTGAAGATGCTAAAGTATATCAGTTTATTGGTGAAGATAATATTTATTTCTATGGTATAGCAGAAATGGCAATGGGCTTAAGCTTACTAGGAATTGGTAGTAAGGATGAGGTTGATTGGGAACATGTTAATTTACCACATTTAGTACCCAATAATCACGTCTTATTTATGGATAAGAAAGCTAGTAGTAGTAGTGATATTAAGCCACCAATGGCAGAAGAACTCTTACAGTACTATACAGCAGAACAGTTAAGAATGCATTTCTTAAGCTTAGGGCTTGCTAAGAAGAGTGTCAGTTTTATGCCACAGGTATATATGCCTGAAGAAGAGAGACAAGGTCCAGATACGGTATTAAAAGATGGTAACTTGTTAACCAATGTGTTTAATCGCTTGGTACGATCTTGTTTCTACACAGCTCAGAAGTATTTTGATACGAAGATACCTGAAGGTGAAGTAGGAGAAGAAATCCTTAACTTATCTAAGGATGCTATTCTTAATTACGAGATGCATATGTATAATCATGACTTCCATCGTATTGTATACGTTCTTGATAGTTATATTCGTAAGCTTAATAAATATTGGGTTAATCAAATGAAAAAAAAGCAGATACAGAAGAAGATCATGAGCTTAGAAAGCAAGTACTTGTTGACGCATTCCATGGTGTAAGAACAGCTCTCACATTAATCCATCCAATAGCGCCAAGCAGTTGTGAAATAGTGAGAGATTATTTGCAGGTTAATGAAAAAATTTGGAGCTGGGATTTCATTTTTGAACCGATTAGTACATTTATAGATGATGCATCTACCCATGGATTGAAGTATCTGGAACCAAGAATAGATTTCTTCAAGAAGCATGAGAGTCAATTTAATACCAAATAAATGAGAGATACAGAAATTTCGTCATTCTTAATTTTTGTGGAATAATCCTATATTAGGTTAAGCTTATATCAACTAACAATATGTTGGCAGTAAAACATTATGGCTTAACCTAATATTTATTTTAGGTTGAGTTTCTTTTGATACTTAATGAGTGATAGGAATTCTCTTAGAAGAAATAACATAATAATTTCTCTATGACCTGGAACATCAGTTGACTTGCTATATAGAGTAAGGTATAATACCATCAGGATAAGTGTGAAAATGAATGTCACACTTTGTTGTGACTTTGTCCTTGAAAGCTAACAAAGTCATGTCACAAATAAAGAAATGAGTGATTATATGGTAAAAAGTATGACAGGCTTCGGAAGAGGCGAACATGTATCGGATGATATTAAGATGACTGTAGAATTAAAATCAGTGAATCATCGATATTGTGATATTAACATTAGAATGCCAAAACGCATAAGTTTTTTAGAGAATCTAATTAGAAGTTATGTTAAAAAAAGAGTATCAAGAGGAAAAGTAGATATCTATGTTTCTTATGAGGACCACTCAGAAGGTAATGAATGCATCAAAGTTAACGATGATTTAATTGCTCAATATTTAAAATATTTCCAAAATATCAGTGAGAAATTTGAACTTGACAATGACATAAAAGTCTCCCATATCACAAGATATCCAGAAGTCATTAAGATAGAAGAACATGAAGTTGATGAAAATTTACTATGGGGTATCTTAAAAGAAGCTTTGTCTATAGCCGTTGATAAGCTAATAGCTACTAGGAAAACAGAAGGTGAACTATTAAAGCAAGATATTATAGGTAAATTAGATGCCATAGGCACACTAGTTAGCCATATTAAAGAAAGAGCACCTTATGTCACTATGGAATATAAGGAAAAGCTTGAAAATCGAATAAATGATTTATTAAGTAGTACAATAGATGAGGCTAGATTAGCTGTTGAAGTAGCTATCTTTGCTGATAAATGTTGTGTTGATGAAGAAATTGTTCGCCTTGAGAGTCATGTAAAACATATGCAACAAACCTTAAACATGGATATACCCATTGGACGAAAACTAGATTTCCTTCTACAAGAAATGAATCGAGAGTCTAACACGATTCTATCTAAGTCTAATGATATTAGTATATCCGAACATGGACTAGAACTTAAAACAGTCATTGAGAAAATACGTGAACAGATTCAGAATATTGAATAACACGATGAGGAGTGATAGATGATGGTGCAGATGGTTAACATAGGTTTTGGAAATATTGCTTTTGCAAATAGAATAATAGCAGTACTTAGTCCAGAATCGGCTCCTATTAAAAGAGTAGTTCAAAATGCCCGTGAAGAAGGGAAATTAATTGATGCTACTTATGGGAGAAAAACACGAGCTGTCATCATCATGGATAATGGTCAAATTTTATTATCCGCTATATTACCTGAAACAGTAGGGCATCGTTTAATGAAGGAGAACACCATGGATATGGCATAATAAATATCATGAAGATGGCATATATATAATCATGGGTTTAGATATGAGATTATGTCATAAAAAGTAAGTGTGACGAATTGCTATACAAGATATAAGTAGGTGCACGCATATGCTTTTTTTTGTATTAATCGTATAAGAATATAGTATATAGGTGATGAAATGAAAAAAAAGGGTATACTCATAATTATATCAGGCTTTTCTGGAGCTGGTAAAGGAACTGTAGTAAAAGAACTTATGAAAAAAGGTGACTATACATTATCCATATCAGCTACGACACGTCCAGCTAGAGAATATGAGGCACATGGAAGAGAGTATTTCTTTGAGAGCCGTGATCGATTTGAAAGCATGATTGCTAATAATGCTTTAATTGAATGGGCATGCTATTGTGAAAATTATTATGGAACACCTAAGCAGTTTGTTGAAGAGCAAATGGCACAAGGCAAGGATGTCATTCTAGAGATTGAGATGCAAGGAGCTCTAAATGTAAAAGAGCAGTATCCAGATTCCGTATTAGTGTTTATCACAGCCCCAAAAGCGCGTGATCTTAAGGCTAGATTGGAAGGCAGAGGAACAGAGAGTCAAGACATCATCAACAAACGATTAAATCGCTCCTATGAAGAAACAGCAGTTATGGATCGATATGATTATCTTGTTGTAAATGATAAAATAGACCAATGTGTTGACGATATTCAGGCAATTATACATGCTGAACATAAAGTATCAAAAAAAGAAATAAAGAGCTTATACATCAATTAAGAAATGAATTTGAGGAACTATTGAAAGGAGAGGTTTAGATGTTACATCCATCTTATACCGATTTAATGGCAACTATTAATGAGCGCATGGGCAGTGATGAGGAAAAATTAAAGAGCAGATACTCAATTTGTTATCGCGTCATCAAAAAGAGCAAGAGAGATTATTGGTGGTGATGATGTGTTAACAGAAGAAATATACACGAAACCATTATCAAACGCAGTTAATGAATTATATGAAGGAAAAATCGATATTGTATCAAACAACTAACGAGGGGGAATACCCCTCGTTTCAGTTGTTTTAGTACTAAACTTCATCCATTGCCTATCTATCTATTCATGTGGTATAATAAAAGATAATGATTAACCATGATATATAAGGATGTTTCCCACTTTGAAAGGTTTTGTGGCATAATCAATGGATGAAAAAGGGATAGATTTTATGAAAATATATGTAGATATTATTGTGGATATTTCACACTCAAGCTTAGACCGAATATTTCAATATCGTATTCCTACAAGTTTATTAAATAAAATAGATGTGGGTATGGTTGTAACCGTACCTTTTGGAAAAGGTAATAAACATATAAAAGGTTATGTCATTGGCTTATCTGAAACAACAGATTATGATGTGGCTAAGATTAAAGAAATAATAAGTATAGCTTCTAATAGTATATCCATAGAATCTCATTTAATAAGTCTTGCAGCTTGGATGAAAGAGCGGTATGGGTGTACAGTAAGATCTGCACTACGAGCACTTTTGCCTGTTAATCGTAAGGTAAATGAAAAAGTGAATAAAGAAATTATTCGCCTAGTGAATCAAGAAACTTTGCGAAAGTTTATGGTTGCATGGGAACAGAGAAAGTACCATGCTCTGTGTCGAGCAGGTAAGTATCTCTTGGATCATGATAAAGTTATGCAAGTACAGATGATGAAGGATATAAAAATATCCGCAGACGTACTGAAGAACTTAGAGAAAAAGGGTATTATTCAAATTATTGCTCAGGAAATATTTAGAAATCCCTATGGGATGGATATCAAGCGAACTGAGAAGATAAGAGCTAATAAGGAACAGCAGATAATTATTGACCAGATAAGTAATCAATTAGATCAAGAAAATAATATCTTTCTTATACATGGCATTACAGGTAGTGGGAAAACAGAAGTGTATATGCAAATTATTGAAAAGGTTATTGCTAAAGGTCAACAAGCGATTGTACTCATACCAGAAATTGCACTTACACCTCAAACGGTGAGAAGATTCATAGCCAGATTCGGTCAACGGGTGGGAGTTATGCACAGTAAGTTGTCACAGGGAGAACGATACGACCAGTGGCGAAGAGCTACTGAAGGCGATATTGATATTATGATTGGACCAAGATCAGCAGTCTTTACACCTTTTAATCAATTAGGTATAATCATCATTGATGAAGAACATGAAATGACATACAAATCAGAAACCTCGCCTAAATATCATGCGAGAGAGGTAGCAATTAAGAGAGGTGAAATGACCGGTGCTACAGTAGTGCTTGGATCTGCTACACCTTGCTTAGAAAGCTACTATATGGCGAAACAAGGTGATTATACCTTAGTAACCATAAAAGAAAAAGCGGCTACAACCCATCCATTGCAAGTGGATATTGTGGATATGCGAGAAGAACTAGCTAATGGTAATAAATCCATTTTTAGTCAAGAATTAAAAAAGAGAGATAATGGATAAACTTGAGAAAAATGAGCAAATTATTCTTTTTCTTAATCGAAGAGGGTATTCTAGATTTGTTTCCTGCAGACAATGTGGTTATGTGGTAAAATGTGATCATTGCGATATACCCTATACGTATCATGCAACAGGCGAAAAAATTAGTATGCCATTATTGTGGTAAAACCATTAATATGGTAAAAAAAATGCCCAACGTGTGAGTCAAAATACATTAAACAATTTGGTATTGGTACCCAGCAAGTAGAAGCTTTAACGAAGAAAGAATTTCCACAGGCCAGGTTACTTAGGATGGATTTTGATACAACTTCAAAAAAACATAGTTATGATAAGCTGTTAGGCAGTTTCAGACGGGGAGAAGCAGATATTCTCATTGGCACACAGATGATTGCTAAGGGACATGATTTTCCTAAGGTGACATTAGTTGGTGTTCTAGCTGCTGATTTATCCCTGTACATGAGTGATTTTAGAGCTTCTGAACGAACCTTTCAATTATTGACGCAGGTAACAGGAAGAGCAGGACGAAGCATCTGGCAAGGAAGAGCAATCATACAATCCTATACACCAGATCATTACAGTATTACCTGTTCCAAAGAGCAAGATTATGAAGGGTTTTATGAAGCGGAAGTTATGTATCGAAAATTAATGAGTTATCCACCATTTTCTAATTTATTAGTAATGGTACTTCAATCAAAGAAAGAAAAAGAACTGATAACGCGTTCTTTTGAGTTAGCTAGAGATATTGGGTTAGTGGCACCAGGACTTGACATAGAAGTTATTGGACCGTCACCTGCCAACATATCCAAAATGAATAATACATATCGACGTGTTATCTTATTAAAAACCAAGGAGTACAAGACTTTAACTGCTTTTTTTTAATAAATATATGCATCGATTACATGCTAAATATAATGATATTAACATTCAAAGTGATATGAATCCGTTAATTTCATATTAACGATATTATAAGGAGTGATTTTTTAATGGCATTAAGACAAATTAGAACAGAAGGCGATGAGATTTTAAGAAAACGATCCAGAGAAATTACGCAAATTACGCGTCATGTTAAAATACTCGTGGAAGATATGTTAGAAACCATGGAACATGCTAGCGGTGTAGGATTGGCTGCACCACAGGTAGGTATCCTAAAACGTATTGTGGTTATAAATGTAGGGGAAGGTCCATTAGTGCTGATTAACCCAGAGATTGTAGAAACAGAAGGGGAGCAGACGAATCTAGAAGCTTGTCTGAGTGTTCCAGGAAAAGCGGGAGAAGTTAAGCGACCAACTTATGTCAAAGCAAAAGCGCAAAACATAGAAGGTGATGAGTTCTTTGTTGAAGGAACAGAATTATTAGCCATAGCATTATGTCATGAGATAGATCATCTAAATGGGCAATTATTTATTGACATAGCTGAGAATATAGAAGAAGAATAAAGGAGTTGATCTTTTGAAGATTGTATTTATGGGAACTCCTGATTTTTCAGTGCCAACATTACAGGAGTTAATTGATTCAGAACATGAAGTTGTTGCGGTTGTAACAAAACCAGATAAGCCTAAAGGCAGAGGGAATAAGGTGGTTTGTACACCTATAAAAGAAGTTGCTATTGCTCATCATATTGATGTGTATCAACCGAAGAAATTAAGAGAAGAAGATTTCATGAAGACCATGGAAGAGATTAACCCAGATGTGATGGTCGTTATTGCTTTTGGTCAGATACTTCCAAAGCGTATTTTAGATATACCTAAGTATGGCTGTATTAATATTCATGCTTCTCTATTACCTAAATATAGAGGTGCAGGACCCATTCAATGGTCTATTATTAATGGTGAGTCTGAGACAGGGATTACGACCATGTATATGGATGCAGGTATTGATACAGGTGATATGATTCATAAGCAAGAGATTAAAATTGAAGATACCGATACAGGCGGTTCATTGCATGATAAATTATCTGTCGCTGGTGCAAAATTATTAATGAAAACCTTGGAAGAAGTGCAAGATAATACTGCACCTAGAGAAAAACAAGATGATAGTCTCTCCAATTATGCCCCAATGTTAGAGAAAAGCTTAGGTAACATTGATTGGGAGAAAGATGCAACTCAGATTGAATTACTTGTAAGAGGGCTTAATCCTTGGCCAAGTGCATATACTTACCTTGGTAGTAAAATCTTAAAAATTTGGTCCGCAACTGTGATAGAGGAAAAATTAGTTGGAGCGCCAGGTGAGATCGTTAAGATTACCAAAGAAGGTTTTATTATAAAATGCGGACAGAAGAGTTTATTATTGAATGAAATCCAATTACAAGGCAAGAAGCGAATGGCAGCAGGTGCTTTTCTTCGAGGTTATGATTTAGAAGTAGGAGAAATGCTTGGAAGACGATGCTAATGAGTAGGGAGAAACTATGACAAATCAGCAGCAAAATACAACACAAGTCAATACAAGAAATATTGCCCTTACGATACTACAGAGTATTTTCGAGGACCAAGCATATACCAATATAGCTATAGACCAATATTTCAATAGACAAAAGCAACTATCAAAGCAAGATAGAGCTTTTATAACCAGGCTAGTTGAAGGAACAGTGGAACATGTGATGACAATTGATTATATCATCAATCAATTTTCCAAGACTAAGACAAGAAAGATGAAAAAAAATAATTTTATATATTCTCAGATTAGCCGTATACCAAATTAAATATATGGATAAAGTACCAATATCAGCTATTTGTAATGAAGCTGTCAAACTAACAAAAAAAAGAAAGTTTCATCAATTATCAGGATTTGTTAACGGTGTGTTAAGGAATATAACCAGGAAACTTGATGATGTGGTATACCCTAATGAGGATAAAGACCCTCTACAGTACTTATCCATTATGTATTCTTTTCCTATATGGTTAATAGAATTATGGTTAAAACATTATCCTTATGAAGTCGTTAAAAATATGTGTGAGAATAGTAACAAAACAGTCGATACATCTATCCGTTGTAATACAACAATAGTGACTGTTGATGGGTTAAAAAAAGAGTTGGAAGCAGAAGGAATTACAGTAGAAGATGGCTATATACTTGACTATGCTTTTCATATAAAACATTATGATAACATAAGAGCTATTGATGCTTTCAAAGAGGGTAAATTTTCAGTGCAAGATGAAAGTTCTATGTTAGTTGGTCATCTTGCAAATCCAGAAGCTGGACAACTAATTATTGATGTTTGTGCTGCACCAGGTGGGAAAAGTACCCATGTTGCAGAGCTTATGCAACAGACAGGACAGGTTATTTCAAGAGACCTATACCCTAGGAAATTAGACCTTATAGAGCAAAATGTTAAAAGATTACACTTGAAAAAATGTAGAGATACAGGCGTATAATGCAATAGAAATAGATAAAAGTTTGGTAAGTAAGGCAGATATTGTATTAGTCGATGCACCATGTTCAGGACTTGGCATTATACGTAAGAAACCTGATATACGTTATAATATACATGAAGAAGGTATTCAGCAATTAGTGAGTCTTCAAAAAGATATATTAAAAGTTGTACAGCAGTATGTAAAACCAGAAGGTATACTTATGTATAGTACGTGTACCGTTAACCCAGAAGAGAACATAGATAATGTGAAATGGTTTACCAACAATTACCCATTTGATTTAGTAACGATACAGAACGAATTACCTGAGCATTTAGAGGAAGATGAAAAAGGAATGATTCAATTGTTACCTGGGTTTCATCATACAGATGGCTTTTTTATAGCCAAGTTGAAAAAGAGAGCGAAGTAGAGAAATATGAATGAGAATATGCAGATAGTGGCTAATAAGGTAGATATATTATCCTTATCATTAGATGAACTTGAAACCTTGTTGGTTTCAATGGATGAGAAGAAATTTAGAGCCAAGCAAATATACAGTTGGTTACATGAAAAGCGTGTGACATCTTTTCAGGAAATGACCAACGTATCACAGGCTTTACAATATAAATTAGAAGAACAATGTGTTTTGGTTCAGTTACAAGCCATTAGGCAGTTGGAATCAAAAGATGGTACCATTAAGTATCTCTTAAGATTACATGATGGACATGTGGTTGAAAGTGTTTTTATGACATACAAACATGGAAACTCAGTCTGTATTTCGTCACAAGTTGGGTGCCGTATGGGATGTCATTTTTGTGCATCTACTATTGGAGGTTTGGAAAGACAATTACGTGCTTCTGAGATGCTTGGTCAGGTATATGCCATTAACCGACTAAGTGGTGAGAGGATATCCAATATTGTTGTGATGGGTACAGGAGAACCGTTAGATAATTATGACCCATTATTGGCTTTTATACGTATTGTGACAAGCAAAGAAGGTATGGATATTAGTCAGAGAAATATAACGGTATCTACTTGTGGTATAATAGATAAAATCTATGATTTAGCAGAAGAAGACTTAAAGATTACCTTGCTATATCTTTACATGCTCCTAATAATGAGATACGAAAGACTATGATGCCTGTAGCCAATAGGTATGATTATCAGAATCTCATCCAAGCTTGTAAGGACTATGTCCATAAAACAAAGAGACGTATAACATTTGAATATAGTTTAGTAAAAGGTGTTAATGATTCAAAAGAATGTGCTATTAAGTTAGCAAGTGTATTGAAAGGTATCTTATGCCATGTTAATCTTATACCAGTTAACGCCATTGAGGAAAGAGATTATCGACATAGCAGTCATGACGCAATAGAAGTGTTTAAAAATACTTTAGTAAAGCGACACATTAATGCCACTATTCGACGTGAACTGGGAACTGATATTGATGCAGCATGCGGTCAACTAAGAAGAACATATACGAAAGATAAGACTCAAAATAAAAGAGAAAATGAATAAATAGGAGGCCCTATGAAAGCTATTGGAAGGACCCATAAGGGAAAAAATTAGAAGTATTAATCAAGATAGTTTTTATATTTCTAATGAAACGATTGGCAACCTCCCTAATCTTTACATTATTGCTGATGGAATGGGAGGGCATAAAGCAGGCGAATATGCTTCGATGTGTGCTGTAGAAGAATTTTTTGAATTATACGAAGACACATCAACATGATGGTGTAAAAGATGCTTTTACTGCCGGCATACATTACATAAATGATTTTATATACAAAAAATCATTATCCAATGAAAGTTACCATGGAATGGGCACAACTTTTATTGTAAGCTCCATAAAAGATAATTGTCTCTATGTGGCCAATGTAGGCGATAGTCGATTGTATTTAATTAACGACACCATTAATCAGATTACAGAAGATCATTCTTTAGTACAAGAAATGATTAAAAGTGGTGAATTAACAAGAGGACAAGAACGGAATCACCCTAATAAAAATATTATAACCAGAGCTGTTGGGGTAGACGAAACCGTAGAATGTGATATATTTACCCTGAACGTTTCGAATGACGAATTTATACTCATGTGTTCAGATGGTTTGACCAATATGCTAGAAGATGATAAAATTCTACATGTTGTTGAGTCAGACATGAAGTTGGAAGATAAACTGGATGAATTAATAGAACTTGCACTGAACAACGGTGGAACAGATAACATAGCAGCTGTTCTAATAAAAGGGGAATGAGGTGAGATCAGATGTTGCAATCAGGAGTAGTATTAAGCGGTCGTTATGAAATAGTAGAAAAAATTGGATCAGGCGGAATGTCGATTGTATATAAAGCAAAATGTAATAAACTAGAGCGATTTGTAGCTGTCAAAGTCCTTAGAGATGAATTTTGTACGGATGAAGAATTTGTTAGACGGTTCAAAGTGGAAGCACAATCTGCTGCTAGCTTATCCCATCATAATATTGTCAACATATATGATGTAGGTAATGATAAAAAAAATCTATTATATTGTTATGGAATTACTAGAAGGTATTACCCTTAAAGAGTATATTAAAAATAATGCACCATTATCCGATACTGAAACAATTAAAATTGCTGCATCAATTGCTTCAGCTCTAGAACATGCCCATGAAAACCATATCATACATAGAGATATCAAACCGCAGAATATCATGATAACAAAAGATGGTATTGCGAAAGTAGCTGATTTTGGTATCGCTAGAGTATCAACGGATACAACGATTGTTGTACCTAATAATGCCAGTGGTTCTGTGCATTATATATCGCCAGAACAAGCAAGAGGCGGATTTAGTGATGAGAAGAGTGACCTATATTCACTTGGCATAACCATGTATGAGATGGCAACAGGAAAGTTGCCTTATCAAGCGGAGAGCCCTGTTTCTGTAGCTTTACAACATATTCATGAAGACTTACCAAAACCCAGTGAAAAAAAACGCTGATATTGGAAAATGTCTTGAATCCATTATTATAAAAGCAACCCTTAAAAAAGCAGAGTTCAGGTATGCTAGTGCAGGAGAGTTAATGACTGACCTTAAGAAGGCTAATCTAGCACCAGAGGATAATTTTGTTAATATTCGTGCTATTGATGATGATGCCCCAACACTTTTTTATGTCCGATCAGGATATGATGAAAATATGGAGTGAAGAAGAGAAGGTAAAAGAAAAAAGAAAAGAAGAAGTGGGACCAAAGTCTATGATTGAGAAGATTGTTGTATACATGGGAATTGTATCAGCAATAGTCTTTGTCTCCATCGTATCTTTCTTATTATATAATGGATTAAAAGATAAAATTGCACCACCTGTGAAAATAAGTGTTCCCGCTATACAAGGTATTGAAGTATCCAAGGCTCGAGCAATATTAGAAGAAAATAAATTGACGTTGTATATCAAGGAAAAAAAACGACCTGATGAGAATTTTGCTTTGGATGAAGTGATTGACCAAGAGCCTGCTGAAGAAACCTTAGTAGACAAAAAACCAAGTGATAACGATTACAGTTAGTGAAGGACCACCTACTTTTTCAGTACCAGATGTAACCAATTTTAAGTTTACAACAGCACAGAGTAGGATTCGTGAGGCTAATTTAAAATCAAAAATCATTACAGAGTATCATGATATCGTTGATACAGGTAGCGTTATTAGACAAAGTCCCATAGCTGGAACAAAACTTAAAAAAAAGAATGAAGAGGTTACGATCTATGTAAGTAACGGTAAAAAAAGAAAAAGAGGTGTCTGTTCCCAAGATTGAAGGCTTAACGAAAAGTAAAGCTGAAAGTAAATTAGCAGATAAAAAACTTGGAGATAGGTGCTGTTACGTATATTCATCATGATACCATTGAAGAAGGTATCATCATTAGTCAGAACGTTAAAGAAGATGAGCAAGTAAAAGAAGATTATGAGATTGATGTGGTCATTAGTTTAGGTAAAAAAAATTATATTTTATGAGACAGTCGCTGTGCCAGATATGCTTGCAACAGGTCAGACAGAAGGTAATGTAAAGATTATTCTTGTAAATAAAGGCGAAGAAAGTGTTGTCTTTAAGAAATTAGTAAAATATGAAGACTTCCCACTTAGTGTAACAGTTACTGGAGAAGGAGATGCAGTTATTAAGGCATATCTTGATGATGTGCTCGAATTTGATTACCCATTTGTTTTTACCAAGGAGGCCAGTGAATGATAGGAAAAAAAATCGTCAAAGGTATCGCAGGGTTTTACTATATACACACACCAGACAGTGGTGTATACGAATGTAAAGCTAGAGGTATTTTTTCGTAATAAAAAAAATAAAACCTCTTATTGGTGATAATGTAGAAATAGCCATATTAGATGAAGAAGAAAAGTTAGGCAACATGATTGAGATCTTACCTAGAAGAAATAGTTTAATTAGACCAACAGTAGCCAATATTGACCAAGCTGTTATTGTATTTGCTGTAGAGAATCCTAAGCCTAGTTTTAACTTATTAGATCGATTCCTCATTATGGCGGAGAGGCAAAAGGTAAAACCTATTATTTGCTTTAATAAGATTGACACACTATCCAATGAGGAAGTAGATGCGATTAAAAACATCTATATCACTACAGGGTACAACGTGATGTTAACCAGTGCTGTAGAAGATAGTGGCATATCGCCATTAAAAGAGATTTTATTAAATAAAACAACGGTTTTTGCTGGTCCATCGGGGGTAGGTAAGTCCTCTATACTGAACCTTATTCAATCTGAGGAATTGCTTGAGATTGGGGAAGTCAGTCGCAAAATTAAAAGAGGTAAACATACCACAAGGCATGCATCATTACTAGCCTTTCAAAAGGACAGTTATGTGGTGGATACACCAGGCTTTAGTTCCTTATTGATAGAAGATATGGATAAAGATGAATTAAAAGATTATTTCATAGAATTTGATCGGTATAAAGACGGATGTAAATTTGGTGGATGTAATCACATGAGTGAACCAAGTTGTGCTGTGAAAGATGCAGTACAATCGGGTGACATTAGTGAATCACGTTACAGAAGTTATACACTACTATATGAAGAATTAAAGGACATAAGGAGATGGTAAACATGATTAAATTAGCACCTTCTATATTATCAGCAGACTTTGCAAACTTAGGACAAGATATTAAGATGATTGATGAAGCAGGCTGTGAGTATATTCATATTGATGTTATGGATGGCATGTTTGTACCGAATATATCATTTGGTATGCCTGTGATTAAAAGTATTCGTGGTTATACGAATAAGGTTTTTGATGTACATTTGATGATAGAAGAGCCCAGTCGATATATTGAGGCTTTCAAAGATGCAGGAGCAGATATTATTACGGTTCATGCTGAGGCTTGTAAGCATCTGCATAGTACCGTGTCTCTTATTAAGAGTTACGGTTTAAAAGCAGGGGTTTCATTGAATCCTGCTACGCCAATTAGTGCCATTGAGTATGTCATTGATGAGCTGGATATGGTACTTGTGATGTCTGTTAATCCTGGATTTGGTGGACAGTCATTTATACCATCTGCGCTTCATAAGATTAATGCATTACGGGATGTGATATGTGGTAGAGGGCTTAGATGTGATATTCAGGTTGATGGTGGTGTAACCCTTGATAATGTAAAGTCCATAGTGGATGCTGGTGCCAATGTAATAGTTGCAGGGTCAGCTATCTTTAATTGTGATGATGTAGCAGAGCGGGTTAGGGCTTTTAGGGAAGCTGCTGAATAAATAGATTGGAAATTATAGTATTAAAGGATATAGAGGGGCTGTTTCGTATTGAGGTGGATATGAGGCAGCTTTTTATGATAGGTGAAGTATAAGAAGTGTCCTGCAAGACGGCGTAGGTATATCTATATATAAATTAAGCTTAGGTTAAATATTTGAAGAATATCTAAGCTCATTACGATTCATTTAACTAAACCTTAAAACTCCCGTTGGTCAGACAATTAAGGTTTTTAACGTTAAATAAATCTCCATTTGCTAAGATATTCTAACAAATATTTAAAAGTCGCTTTATTTGTATATAGATATACCTACTAGGCTACATTGTAGATAGAGTGGTATAGTTAGACATAATATAGATGTCAAGATCAGTGTCTTTATTAAACTGATTGTAGATCTGTAGATCACTTATGCTTTATAAAAGAGACTTTGCGTGATGCGCATTCGTTTTTAGAAGAATGCCTTCAAGGCATTAGAAATACCAACGAGCCATAACGACAGAAGGGTATCGTGTTAGAATAACGCAGACCGTCCGCTTCTCAGGGAAAGGCAAGTTATTCTAACACGATACCCTGACCTACGGTAAATGCCAGTTAGCGAATGCAGTTAACAACCACCATACTTAACTCTATCTACGTTAGGTATTGTATTGTTAAACAGGTGTTCGGGTTCAGACGCATAACTAATGATTTAAGGAAGAGCAGTAGAATAAAAATAAGGAGTATTAAAGAATGAGAACATTAATTATAACTGGTGGAACGGTTAATATAGAGTTTTTAAAGGGTTTTTTTTATAAGGACAATGAATATAGTTATTGTATGGGTGTTGATAAAGGGGCAGAATATGCCTATAACGCTGGTATTAAGCCTGATATGGTGCTAGGAGACTTTGATTCTGCCAATAAGGATGTCATTACATATTTTAATGAAGCGGCAGATATAGAGGTCCGTGCTTTCCCAGCAGAGAAGGATGAAACAGATACCCATTTGGCGCTTTTGGAGGCTATGAAGCTTGGGAGTACACATATTGATATTATAGGTGGTATTGGCAGTCGTATGGATCATACATTAGCTAATATCCATATTATGAAGTTGCCATTAGAACAGGGCATACAGTGTAGGATGATTAATGAAAGTAACATCATTAGCCTTGCTAACAAGTATGTTCAATTAAAGAAAAGAGACTATCCGTATGTATCCCTTATACCCCTTACCAGTAAGGTGGGTGGTATAACAACAAAAGATATGAAATATCCGTTATATGATTATACAATGGAGCAAGGTATTTCTGTAGGTATAAGCAATGAAATAATGGATGAAGAAGGTGCCGTAACACTTCGTAGTGGTATACTAATCGTTATTCAGTCAAGAGATTTATAAAGAAGTATAATTGAATGGGCTATTATTAAAGTTTGAAACGTTATATCACGATATAGGCTAAACAAATACAAGGATAGAAATGATTAAATGAATATACAAAAATTTAATTAGTTTTTATATATAATAGCATTTATTTATCCTTCCATTCATATGATATAATGATACTTATATTAAGTAATGGGTGAAAGAAATGTGTTTTCCACCGAAATTAGCAGGGTTAATCCTTATATGTATAGCTTTTGGCATGTTACTCATATCCATATTACCGAAGGGTGCAATAGGTGCTATTCTTTCACTGACCTTCTTATGTATTGGATTATTGTTATTAAGGCGATGTTGAACATATAAGCAAGTTATATACCACTAGACAAGTGACTAGGTCATATAAAGATTTTAAGGAAAATAGAAAGTAGTACTTTCGCGTACCACAAAAAAGTGACTATACGCCACTTTGGAGAAATTAGAAAAAAATAATCCCCAAGTAAATGGGGATTGTTTTATGCACGTTCTACCGCGCCTGATTTTAAACATTTAGAACAAACATGAAGTCTTTTCGTTTGACCATTAACAATTGCTCTAACTCTTCTTATGTTTGGTTTCCACATTTTATTAGATCTTTTATGAGAATGGCTCACTTGAATTCCAAATTGCACACTTTTATCACAAATTTCACACTTAGCCATACTTGCACCTCCTTAATCTTACGTACATGTTTACAACAAAACAATTTTAACAAAAAAAGTGGACATAATGCAAGCATTAGATTATAATAATTTAAGAAAAACTAAAAAAAGATTTTAAAATCCATGGGAAAAATGATATAATATATAATGATAGAGCGTATATCCCTATACGGATATGAAAGTATGGAAATAAATTTTCCCAACTTTATTGTGACTTTGCCTCTGTAGGCAAACAAAGTCATGGCACAAAATATGAAATGAATGTAAAACAATTAAAATTATGGATAGATTATTAATAAGGGCTTAAAGATATTTTAAAAAGGAGGTTAAATCATGGCTGGTAGAATGGGAACAAATATTGGTGAGGTCAGCATTGATAATGACGTAATTGCTAAGGTTGCTGGATATACAGCTATCGAGTGTTATGGCATCGTGGGGATGGCATCCATTAATGTAACAAATGGATTTGCACGCCTATTGAAGCGTGAGAGTTTATCAAAAGGTATTAAAGTTGATGTATTAGGTAATAACATCACTATAGATTTTCATGTCATCATTGAGTATGGTATTAATATAAGAGCCGTTGCAGATAATTTGATTAGTACGGTTAAGTATAAAATAGAGAAATTTACCGGTATGGATGTCGGTAAAATTAATATTTACGTGGAAGGCGTACGCGTTGATTAAGCTTTCGAGTAATGGTTACTATATTAAGGAGGAAAAGTTGTGGCTATAGAATATATTGAGTCAAGTACTTTAAAAAGAATGTTTGTTTCTGGAGCAAAGTACTTAGAGTCAAAGAAGAATTATGTTGATAAACTAAATGTTTTTCCAGTTCCAGATGGTGATACAGGCACAAACATGTCTTTGACCATATTGTCAGCAGCTAAAGAAGTAAAAAAATGCCAATGATCACGATATGAAAGCTGTAGCTAAGGCCATATCTACAGGCTCATTAAGAGGTGCTAGAGGTAACTCTGGTGTCATTTTATCACAGTTATTAAGAGGATTTGCTAAGGTGATTAGCGATCATGATAAGATAGATACATTAATTTTAGCAAAAGCTTTACAGCAAGGATCAGATACAGCATATCGTGCAGTAATGAAGCCTAAGGAAGGTACAATCTTAACAGTTGCGAGAGAGGCAGCTGAGAGAGCGGCTATGTTAGCTGTGGATTCTGATGATATTGAATTTGTCATGAGTGAGAGTATTAAGTATGCTGAAGAAGTTCTTGATAAGACTCCTGAAATGCTTGATGTTTTAAAACAAGCTGGTGTTGTTGATGCAGGAGGGCAAGGTCTTATTTATATCTATAAAGGAGCCCTAAAAGCATTGCAAGCGGGCAAAGAGTTAGATTTTGATATGAAAGATGATGAGCCAGAAGAGGTGGATATTTCTCATTTGGCTAAGATTGCTACAGAGGATATAACGTTTGGTTATTGTACTGAATTTATTATAAATGCTAAGAATCCTGAAGCATCAGAAGAAGATGGACTTCAGTTGAGAAGTTTTCTTGAGACGATAGGAGATTCTATTGTAGTCGTTGCCGATGAGGATATTGTGAAAGTTCACGTACATACTAATGACCCTGGGTTAGCCCTTCAAAATGGTCTTGAACTGGGTGAGTTGGTTAATATTAAGATTGATAATATGCGTGAACAACACACGTCTAAGGTTATATCAGAAACAGGTAGCGATCAAAAGGTAGAAATAGCTAGTAAGTCAGTTGAACGTAAAGCAGTAGGTTTTGTTGCTGTTTCAATCGGCGACGGATTAAACGAAATTTTTAAGGGTCTTGGTGCAGATTATATCATTCAAGGTGGACAAACGATGAATCCTAGTACTGAAGATGTCCTTAATGCTATTAGTCAAGTTCATGCAGATAATGTATTTATATTACCGAACAATAAAAATATTATCTTAGCTGCTAACCAAGCAAGGGGTTTGTGTGAAGATAAAAATATTATTGTTATTCCTTCTAAGACAATCCCTCAGGGTATCTCTGCGATGATTAGTTTTGAACATGAAAAAGGTATTGATGAAAATACAAAGAACATGGAAGATGCCATGGATTATGTATCTACAGGTCAACTAACATTTGCTGTTCGTGATACCAATGTGGATAATAAAGATATCAAAGAAGGCGATATACTAGGTATCGGAAATGATAAGATTCTTTCAGTGGAAAAAGATTTAGATCTTGCGGCTAAAGAGCTCATTAAACAATTAATTGATGAAGAGAGTGAATTAGTTACGATCTATTATGGTCAAGAAGTTACTGAGGATACGGCTGATGAGTTAGGTGAATTCATCGAAGAACATTTTGAGGATTGTGATGTAGAAGTGCATTATGGTGGTCAACCATTGTATTATTACATTCTATCCGTTGAGTAGATCGTGTTCTGATTAAGACTAAATGAGATGGAATGCCTACTTTAGGGATATAGATGGCAGTTAATGGGGCTAAAGAATAGAATTCTTTAGCCCTTGTTTAATAGAATGGTTAATCTGACTACTTTTTGTGGATTAACCATAGAATAAGTTAACAAAGGCGGGGTTTTGATGAATTTAAACTTACCAGTTACCATGCTGAAAGGTATTGGAGAGAAAAAAAAGTCGAGCGTTACAGACCATGGACATTTATTCGATTCATGATTTGTTGCATCATTTTCCAAGAGATTATGAGAAGAACATGCCCATAACAACGATTGCTGATATTCAGATGAATGAAGTGAATGTTGTTAGTGGTACGATCTGTATGCATACCCAAAATATTAAAAAAAAGAAATATGTCCATTACGAAAACAAAATTAAGGGATCATACAGGGGAGATATTTGCCATTTGGTTTTCACAGCCCTATCTTAAAAATAAGTTAAAAGTTGGCGATAAATATATCTTCAAAGGAAAAGTAGAATATAAGTACAATATGGTACAAATACTATCGCCAGAGATCATTGAAATAGATGCATATGAGGACCGTGTTAACCGTTTGAAGCCAATCTATCCATTAACTAGGGATATATCCATGAAATTTATTAGCGGGGCAATTAAGCAGGCTATAGACTATACAAAAGGACAATTAAAAGAATTTCTTCCAGAGTCCATTAGAACAACCTATGCATTGGCAGAATATAATTATGCCATGAATCAGATCCATGAACCTGATAGTGTGGAAACCTCAGAGATTGCAAGGAAAAGATTGGTTTTTGATGAATTCTTATTATTTGGCTTAGGGCTTCATCTGATTAAATCCCATACACATGATCTACCGAATACGTATGTCATGAAGGAGATGAAACAAGAGAAAGATTTACTTGGCGCATTGCCTTATACCCTAACCAATGCTCAGCAAAAAGTTTGGCAAGAGATTAAAACAGATATTAAATCTTCTTTCACCATGAATCGATTGGTACAAGGTGATGTTGGGTCAGGTAAAACAGTTATTGCCACTTTAGCATTATTAGCAACTGTTGATCACGGTTATCAGGCTTGTATGATGGCGCCAACGGAGGTTTTGGCGAAACAACACTATGAATCGGTTACAGAGTTGTTAGATCCCTTAGATATACGTGTAGCGTTATTGGTGGGATCCATGACAAAAAAAAATAAAGAAAAAGTATATGAAGAAATTGAACTTGGCACTATTCAGGTTGTCATTGGTACCCATGCTCTAATTCAAGATAAAGTTAATTTTAAAAACTTAGCCATGGTTATTACCGATGAACAACATCGTTTTGGTGTTAAACAGAGAGAAATTCTTGCTGGAAAAGGTCACCATCCACATGTACTTGTTATGAGTGCAACACCAATTCCTAGAACCTTAGCACTTATTGTATATGGTGACATGGATGTATCCGTTATTGATGAGATGCCACCAGGTAGGCAAAAAATTGAAACTTATGCAGTAAATACATCCTATCGTGACCGTATATATTCTTTCATAGAAGGTGAAATTAATAAAGGGAGACAAGTCTATATTATTTGTCCCATGGTTGAGGAATCAGAAACATTAGAACTTGAATCGGTTATAGAATATACCGATAAGATTCGAGATAAACTAGATAAAAATATACGGATTGAATATCTACATGGAAAGATGAAACCTCAGCTAAAAAATGAAATTATGGAAAAATTTAGTCATCATGAAATAGATATTTTAGTTTCTACTACTGTAATAGAGGTGGGTGTCAATGTACCAAATGCCACCTTGATGATCATAGAAAATGCTGAAAGATTTGGTTTGGCAGGACTTCATCAGCTTAGAGGGAGAGTAGGTCGTGGAAAACACCAATCATACTGTGTTTTAATAAGCGATTCCAAAAATCAAGTAACCAAGAAAAGATTAGATATTATGTGTAACTATACAGATGGGTTTATTATATCCGAATATGATTTGAAATTACGTGGACCAGGGGATGTATTCGGCAGGAAACAACATGGCTTACCTGAATTTCAGATTGCAGATATTTTTAGGGATATTGATATATTAAAAGAAACGAATCAATTAGCAAAAGATATTTTAAATCATGAGCAAACCTTAGAGGAAGAAGAATATCGCTATCTTAATGATAAAATTAAAAAATATTTTACCAAGCATGTAAAACAGATTGCATTATAATACGCTTTTAGCCTTATAACTTAGATATGAATGAAATTCTTATGAGTTCTATTGAGTAGCAAAGTTTAGTTAAACAGACATTATTTTCTAGTGTAAGAAAATCAAATATACACATAATAATATCGTAACCTAATTAAACAACTCTTCGAAGGGTCAAAGCAAACAACATTGTAAGAATTGGAGGGTCTAAGTAATGGCTAAAAACGTAGTACCACAAGCAAGAGAAGCATTAGAAAAAATTCAAATATGAAGTTGCAAACGAAATTGGTGTACCTTTAAAACAAGGATACAATGGTGATTTAACATCTGCTCAAAATGGATCAGTTGGTGGATACATGGTTAAAAAAAATGATCGAAAGAGCTGAGCAAAGTTTAATGGGTCAATAATCAAATAAGACTAAGAAGCGATTACAAAATCGCTAATAAAGAGGGTGTCCTAATAAGCCTATTGGCTAGGGCGCCCTCTTAAACTATGTCTTTTTTTTTGTTTTTTTCTAGATTTTCTGACCATAAGACGGAATTCTTATTGACAATTATTTGTATTGCGATAAAATAAGAATGTACAAATTTATTTAAAAAGCAGTTTTCAGTATAGAGAGGATTACAGAATGAGAGTAATAGCTGGAAAAGCCAGAAGGCAACCATTAATTACACCGCAAGGGCTTCAAGTGAGACCTACAACGGACCGTACCAAAGAAACACTATTTAATATGATTCAACATGATGTGTACGGTTGTGATTTTTTTAGATTTATTTAGTGGTAGCGGTGCTATTGGTATAGAGGCACTAAGTAGAGGAGCTGGGAGCGCAGTATTTGTTGATCAGAATAAACAAGCCCTAACATGTATAAAAGAGAATTTAAACAAGACCATGTTAATGGACTCAGCAGATATTTGTGGTATAGGGGTTGTTGAAGCCTTGGAACATTTAAAAAAAACGACAAAAAAAACATTTGATGTTATTTTTATGGATCCGCCGTATAATCAAGGCTGGGCAAGTAAAGTATTGCCCCTTATTGTATCCAATGGATTGTTAAATGAGGATGGTATTATTATATGTGAAAGTGCTTTAGAGACCTCATTTGATTTTGTGGATGAATTACCTTATGCTATCCTAAAGGAAAAGCACTTTAAAACAAATAAATTTACGTTTATTGGATGAACCACTAAACATAATTTCAAGTAATAGAATCAAATAGAGGTGACAGAAATGAAAACAGGTGTTTATCCAGGAAGTTTTGACCCAGCTACATTAGGTCATTTAGATATTATTAAAAGAAGCGCTAAGTTAGTGGACAAACTCATTGTAGGTGTGTTACATAATAGTGCCAAGAACCCTTTGTTTACCATTGAAGAAAGAGTTAATTTGTTAAGAGAACTCACAGTAGATATGGAGAATGTGGAAGTGGATAGTTTTTCAGGTTTATTAGTGGATTTTCTCAAGAAAAAAAAATGCTGAAATCATTGTAAGAGGATTTCGAGCTGTATCAGATTTTGAATATGAATTACAGATTGCTCAGACCAATTATAGCTTAGATAACAGTGTAGAAACCATATGTCTTATTACCAGAGTAGAATATTCATTCTTAAGCGCAAGTGTCGTTAAGGAAGTAGCTCGATATGGTGGAGATATTCGTAACATGGTACCAGAAAAAAACAATTGAATATATGAAAAGAAAATTTCAGTAAGGCACGAGAAAAAACTAATCAGTTTGCGAAGTAATTTTGATTAGTATCTAGGCAGTTGATTGTGCAGTGGATTTAAAAATAAAAAAGTGTATGCATTATATACTATGTGATAATATGGAGGGGGAACAAGAATGAGCAGTATCATGGATTTAATAAATGAAATGGAAGATTATTTTGAAAGTTGCAGTAAGGTGCCTTTTTCCAATAAGATCATGGTTAATCCAGAAGTAATATATGAATTAGTGACGGATATGCGTTTGAAAATACCAGAAGAGATAAAACGATGTCAAAGGGTCCTTGATGAAAAGGATAAAATCATGACGGAAGCAAAGCAACATGCTGTGAATGTAGAAAAAGAAACAGAGAATAAAATGCTTGAGATGATTAATGAGCATGAAATTATGCAACAGGCTTATTCAGAAGCAGAAATTATTATAACAGAAGCTAAAAAATACATCTAGAGAATTAAAGTTAGGTGCTTATGAATATGCAGAAGAAATATTATCCAAGATTGAAGAAGCAACAAGGGCTACGATGATGGAAACTCAAAGTGCTTATCAACAAATGGAAGCATTTATGAATGGGCAAGTAGAGATGCTTCACCATAACCGTCAAGACTTACAAGATAGAAAAGTAAAAAAGAAAAAGTAGCTAAAAAAGCTACAGTAATAGAAGAACCCTATAATAATGGAATGATTAAAAGTGCTGTAATAAATGTTATTACAGCATTTATTAATTTTGCTATAATATAGGGTTTTATTTTTTAAGCCCGTATGATGGATGACACTAGCTGTTTGAGCATGGACGGAAAACGTTCCAAAAGCAACTAAAGTGGATAACAAAACAAATTTTACTGGCAATGAGGCAGATGTGCTGACTAAAAGCTTCGTACCATTAGCTAATTCCATTAAACCAAACAAGAAATCTTTAAGTATATGATCATGTATAGGGATAAAGAATAAGCAATTCATAATAATGGAGAAAAAGATAATATAACCACCAATTTTTACAATAAGGGTTATGGCATTCATCACGCATTCATCAAAAATAGAAAATGTAATTTTTTTCGATTGGTATGTTTGGTGGAGCGTTCTCGGGATTTGTAGGCTAGTTTTCTAGCATAAATCACACGGTAAATAAAAGCTGTTATCATATTAGCTGTATAGATAACAAGAAGCATGAGAATACCGATCGATACTTTACCAAACAAACCAGTTGCGATAAAACCAATAATGAACATAGGGCTAGCGTTATTGCAAAAGGTGAGCATATATTGGGCTTGTGGTAGTGTTAGAGCCCCTTTTTCTAATAGATCTGCCGTTATCTTAGCCCCTACAGGAAAACCGGATAAAAGCCCTGTTACAAAAGCATAACCAGCTACACCAGGCAAGCCAAAAATTCTTTGCATGATTGGTGTTAAGAGAATGTTGATATAATAGATAATATTGGAGTGAATAATCATATTGGATAAGAGTATGAATGGGAATAATGTAGGAATCATAACATTGAACCATAACAATAAACCTTCTTCAGCAGCTTTCATGGATGACTCTGGCTTGATAAGAACAATGCATAGTAAAAGTATGAGAAGAAGGTTGATCATAAAGTTTTTTGGTTATTTTTCTTTTCATAGAAGGACCTTTTTATTTGGATTATTAATACAAGTATATTGAGATACAAGTTTTTTTAGAACAGGTCCATCATAAGGCAATAGAAAAAAAATAAACTATAAAATAATAACAGGTTGGGTATAATCTGTTTTGATAGCTGTCCCGTATTTGTTACCTAGGGCAATATTATAGATATCAGTAGCTTTCATATCATCTTCTAACATACGAAGCTGAAGGTCATCAAGTGAAGCAATGCTATCTTTCACATTGGAAATAATAGGTATCTGTGCATTTAGCTTAACCTGTTTGAGTAAGTCGCCATTGTTTTTTCTTAAAACCAAGGATTTTGATGTATTGAGCATACCCTCTATTTATGAAGGCGTTAAAATCTTTTTTTTGTAAGACCTAATAATATATGCAACAACGTACGTTGAATGCGGGAGATAGGATATCTCCTAGTACGTGTATAATCGATAATATGATTAACGGATTGATAACAATTAGCAGCTTTCCTGAATCGATTTTCAATGCCTTCGCTAACGTCCATATACGACTCAAGCAGAGTAGGTGTGGCATTTTTTAATTGGTAATTAACCATGGCAGTGTAGTCATCATAATATACAGGACCCAATCGTTTATCCATGGCTTCCTGTAAATAGGCTAAGGCTTTGGCTGGCATACAGTGGGTGAGGTGCTCTACATCAGAATGGTCCATTAATGATTTTCGTATGGCCGTTGCAGACGATAGAGCAATATTAAGGTTATCGCCATGATAAGATGAACCCTCTCGCTTGATGGTATAAGGTTTTATAGGGCTATGAAGTTTTTTTTGTAGGGCTTTTAAATATTCAATACCCAATATATTATTCGGTGATCCTATAAGGTCAACTAATGTATCTTTGTCCATATCTAAATCATCTTGATGGGTTAGATAATGAATGAGTGCATTGGCTCGTGCCGTAACAAAACTATTGCCTTGTTGCAAGTAATAGTTTAACTTCTCTTTAAAAAGAGGAGGTTCATGACATAAAATGGAGGCTATTTGTCCAAGAATATGAGGATCACCTACTTCACTACCAAAACATAGATAATCAATCATACCTAAGTCATGTAACAATTTTACGGATGCAAAAGAAAAAAATTCAGCACTCGATGTAGAAAAGTGAACAGGTAGTTCGATGACCAAATCGGCACCACACGCCAGAGCCATCTTCGTGCGTGCCCATTTATCCACAAGGGCTGGTTGACCACGTTGTACGAAATGACCACTCATAATAATAACACAGTGGTCGGCGCCTGTTATACGTTTGGCTTCTTCTAATTGATATTTATGGCCGTTGTGAAAAGGGTTATATTCAGCAATAATTCCAACAGTACTCAATTTTACAACACCTTACTTCCCATAAAAATTTTAGGATTTTAGAAACAATCCCTTGGAGTATGCCTTAATAGTAAAGTATAATATTTATTTTATCAAGCGATAATTATAAAAACCGTAATAACATCAAGGATTTTTGACAAAAAATAGTAAAAAAAACATAAAAAAATATAAAAAAAAATGAAAAAAACATATTGTATACAATAAACATTGATACTATAATAGAGATAACAGATAAGTTTATTATTACTAAAATTATCTTTTATAGAGGTTTGAAAGGAGTTTATTAAGTTGAGTTTTATAAACAGTATTAAAGAGAGAGCAAGACAATCAAGAAAAACTATTGTATTACCTGAGTCTTTAGAAAGAAGAACCTTAGAAGCAACAGCTCAGATTATCAAAGAAGATATTGCTGACGTCATTCTGATTGGTAACAAAGAAGAAATTGACAAAGTAGCAGAAGGGCTGGAAATTTCTAAGGCTATTTTTGTTGATCCTAAGAGTTTTGATAAAATGGATGCCTACATTGATTTATTAGTAGAGCTTCGCCAGAAGAAGGGTATGACCAGTGAGAAAGCAGAGGAAATTCTAAAAGCAGATCCTCTTTACTTAGGCGTTATGATGGTTAAAGATGGTATGGCAGATGGTATGGTAGCAGGTGCTATTAACTCAACAGCTAACGTACTTCGTCCATCATTACAAATTCTCAAAACGGCTCCAGGTACAAAACTTGTATCTTCATTCTTCGTTATGGTTGTGCCTAATTGTGAGTACGGTGCCAATGGCACATTCGTGTTCTCTGATTGTGGTTTAGTACAAAACCCTAATGCAGAAGAATTAGCATCCATCGCTTTAAGTTCTGCTAAATCATTCGAAAACTTAGTTGCAGAAGAAGCTGTAGTTGGTATGTTATCCCATTCTACTAAGGGAAGCGCAAAACATCCTGATGTCGATAAAGTACTAGAAGCTACAAGATTAGCGAAAGAACAAAATCCTGATGTGAAATTAGATGGTGAGTTCCAATTAGATGCAGCCATTGTACCAAGTGTAGGCGCTTCAAAAGCACCAGAAAGTGAAGTAGCTGGAAAAGTAAATGTGCTTGTATTCCCAGATCTTGATGCAGGTAACATTGGATATAAATTAACACAAAGATTAGCAAAAGCTGAAGCGTATGGTCCAGTAACACAAGGTATTGCTAAACCTGTTAATGATTTATCAAGAGGCTGTACTGCTGAAGATATTGTTGGTGTAGTAGCGATAACTGCTGTACAAGCTCAGAGTTGCTAGACTCTGTTAGAATAGTAATGAATGAGATTATTGCCCTGTGTGACAGCATAGTGAGACAAATTAAGACGCGTAAGCCGATAATCCGTAGAGATATAATAATTTATATCCAGTAAGAAATAATAATAAATGGCAGAGGAGACAAAACGAGTGAATATATTAGTATTAAACTGTGGAAGTTCATCACTTAAGTATCAATTAATTAATATGGAAGAAAAGAAGGTATTGGCAAAGGGGATCTGTGAAAGAATCGGCATTAATGATTCTCAGATTAAGCACACACCTATTGGTAAGGAAAATGTCATTATCAAAGGGGATATGCCTGATCACAAGAATGCTGTACAATACGTTATTGATGCACTTGTATCAAAAGATCATGGTGTAATTGATAGCATGGATGCTATTAACGCTGTAGGTCATCGTATTGTTCATGGTGGAGAAGAATTTGCAAGCTCAACGGTTATTACAGATGAGGTTATTGAAGCTGTTAAGAAGTGTTCAGACTTAGCGCCTTTACATAATCCAGCTAACTTAATCGGTATTGATGCGTGTAAGGAAATCATGCCTAATGTACCAATGGTAGGTGTATTTGATACAGCTTTCCACCAAACAATGCCTAAAAAAAATCTTATTTATATGCTTTACCATATGAATATTACAGAAATTATAAATTAAGAAGATACGGTTTCCATGGTACGTCTCACAAATACGTTGCTTATAGAGCAGCAGAATTCCTTAATAAAGATATAAAAGATATGAAGATCGTTGTGTGTCATCTTGGTAATGGTGCTAGTGTATGTGCTGTTGATGGTGGAAAATCCATTGATACAAGTATGGGACTTACACCACTTGAAGGTCTTGTTATGGGTACACGTTCAGGTGATATTGATCCTGCTATTCTTCAGTTTTTTAGCAGAGAAAGAGAATTTAACCCTTGCTGAAATAACAGAAATCTTAAATAAAAAATCAGGTGTTCTTGGTATTTCTGAGATTTCAAGCGACTTTAGAGACTTAGAGAATGCTATTACAGAAGGTGATAAAAAAGCAGAATTGACAATGAATGTATTCTGTTATAGAGTAGCTAAATATGTTGGTGCATATGCTGCTGCTATGAATGGCGTTGATGCTGTTGTATTTACGGCTGGACTAGGAGAAAACAATGGGGCAGTTAGAAGTGAAATCTGTTCTTACCTTACTTTCTTAGGTGTAAGTGTCGACGAAGAAGCAAATAAGTGTCGTAGCATAGAAAGAGACTTCTCCGATGAAGATGCAAGAGTTCGTACACTTGTTATTCCAACAGATGAAGAAATGATGATTGCTCGTGAAACAGCAAAACTTTTATAAGAAGAACGTATATTGACAGCAGACTTTAAAAAAGGTATTTCATTATAGTGTTAAAATGATATAGTATATACCATAGGTTACAGCTTAGGTGAGAATCCAGTATTCTCAGTGATTGTTATTAGCCTTAGGCAGCTGATAATTATCAAACCATTGATTGTTCATTAAGAATGATTAGCCACCCACTAGTTCGTCATAATTAGTGGGTTTTGCTATATCATGAGATAATCATGAAGTTTAACATCAAGATAAATAAGCTAAAAAAAGGAATGACGAAGATGCTTAAAGATAGTTATCGAGTATGTATATTTACCTTATTAACGGTATGTATGCTCGTAGGATGTAGGCAACAAAGTACGTTAAGTGAAAGCAATAAACCAATGGATACGGATAGTATTACCCCTAAAAGCTCTAAAGTAACTCAAGAGGCAACGAAGGAACAAGGGGATGATGACAGTGTAATTCATATAGAATCCGAAGATATTGATCTAACAGAGTCACATGTACATGGGGATACCACCATTAAGGAGCCAGAAACGATTGAAATTAAGATAAGTGCAGCAGGCGACTGTACCCTCGGTACAGATACAATATTAGAACAATACAGTTATAAAACATTTATGGAAGAATATGAGGACCAACATCAAAGTAAAACTTATTTTTTTTGAAAAGGTATCCAAGATATTTAAAGAAGATGATTTGACGATTGTTAACCTGGAAACCACATTAACCACTGCTATGAAAAAAGCGAGTAAAAAGTATCGATTTAAAGGGTTGCCTGAATTCAATGACATACTGGTTGAAGGAAATATTGATGCGGTTAGTTTAGCTAATAATCATACCTATGACTATCTTCAAGAGGGTTATGCAGATACCATAAAATACCTAAAAGAAGCTGGGATTGGTTATTTTGGAAATGCAGATTATGACATAAGAGAGATAAAAGGTATTAAAATAGGGCTCCTAGGCTATACTGGTTGGGCGTATAATAGCAGCGTTAAAGAAAAGATTAGACAGCATATGAATAAATTAAGAGAAGAAGGGTGTAAGTTAATCATTGTTAGTTTTCATTGGGGAGAAGAGTATACGTTTTATCCAAATGAGACTCAAAAGAAATTGGGGCATTTTGTCATTGATGAAGGGGCAGACCTTGTTCTAGGACATCATCCTCATGTTATACAAGGGATAGAAAATTATGAGAATAAGTATATTGTTTACTCTTTAGGCAATTTTTGTTTCGGAGGCAATCTCAATCCTAAGGATAAAGATGCATTTATATTTCAACAGACGTTTACTTTTGAGAAGTTAGAAGAGGATTATGAGAGTTGCATTAACATCATACCGTGTTCTGTATCATCGAGGACAGATAGGAATGATTTTCAGCCGATGCCATTAGAGGATGAGGCTTATTTGAGGGTTATTAAGCGTATTAATGATTATAGTATAGATCTTAACTTTAAGTATGATGAAAAAGAATAGTGAGAATTATAGTTATTGTAAATATCGTCAGGGTATCGTGTTATACTAACTTGCCTTGCCCGGAGAAGCGGTCGGTCTGCGTTATTATAACACGATACCCTTTCTGTCGTTGTAAGGAATGAGTAACTTCGACAGGAAAGATTTCTAGGTAAAAAAGAAAATATATGTGACAATTGTCATATGGAGAAAAGTATTCTTCTCACTACAAAGAGGAGGATATTTTTTTTATAATATAATTAGTAAGGTATGATAATTGGATTGGGAGTGATTTATTTAGTTTTCAGAAGGAATAAGGTAGATAGTATATTTATCCAGTGTGGTCAGGGTATCGTGTTATACTAACTTACCTTGCCCTGGGAAGCGGTCGGTCTGCGTTATTATAACACAATACCCTTCTGTTGTTGTGATGAGCGAAGCTTGAGATAAGTGTAAAATCAAAAAGATAAAGATTATTACACAGTTGGATAAGTTACTTGTTTTAGAAAGGGATGGGAGATTATGTATGTAGTTGAAACCAATGATTTGATAAAAAGATATGGTAATGATATTGCTCTTGATCATGTGAATATAAAGATAGAGGAGGGCGAGATCGTGGGGTTATTGGGACCTAATGGAGCGGGGAAATCGACGTTTATCAATACCATTACGTCCATTATAACTTATGACTCTGGTCAGGTTCGGTTGTTTGGTAAAGACATGAGGAAGAATTTGAAGGAGCTGAAAAGGTATATAGGTATCGTACCTCAGGAGTTATCGGTTTATTATGATATTAGTGCTTATGATAATGTGGCTTTTTTTTGCTTCATTATTTGGTTTTCGAGGTAACGAGCTGAAAGAGCAAGTGAAACAGGCTATGGTATTTACGAACTTATGGGAGAGAAGAAAGGATAAGCCTAAAAAATTCTCAGGCGGTATGAAAAGGAGGTTGAATATTGCTTGTGCAATTGCACATAAGCCAAAGCTTATTATTATGGATGAACCAACAGTTGGTGTTGATCCTCAATCAAGAAATCATATTTTAGAATCGGTTCGATTTCTTAACGAGCAGGGGGCAACAATTATCTATACAACACACTATATGGAAGAAGTAGAAGTCCTTTGTAATAAAGTTGAGATTATGGATAAAGGTAAAGTGCTCGTAGGGGGGGGACTATTAATGGATTAAAAAAAATATGATTTCAAACGATCATGTGATACAAGTTGAATTAGCTGTATCTAATTATACCATTGTAGAAGCTATTAAGAAAATAAACGGTATTAAAGAAGTTGTTTTAGATCATCACGTATTAACAATTATATCTCAATATAAAAATGTTGAAGAAATTATTACCACGATAAAAATAGGTGGTGGGTCTATTGAAGGCATCCATATGAAGCAATCCAGCCTTGAGGATGTTTTTTTTGACATTGACAGGTAGAACGTTAAGAGACTAGGGGGGATGGTTATATGTTTGGCGTATTTCATTTAGCACTAAAAAGGAATTTTCGAATGGTCCCCATGACGGTTTTTTATGGTGTTTTTTTTCTTTGGTTTTAATCTTTCTTTTAGGTAAGGCTCTGGAAGGAATGCAAGAAACAGGGGTTATATTTGATGAAGAAGTTGCTTATTTAAACGAACTAGACGATTCCTATCATGGCATGTTAGACCAATTAATAACCAATGAAGAATATAGTGTAATTTTTTTTAATGTAACTAAGGTTCTTTCAGAGGAAGAAGGAATTAAAGGGATAGAAGACGGGACTTATGAAACATTTATAAGTGCTGTTACGCATGATGAAAGAAATGATATACGGATTTATTCTGTTAATCCATTATCACCTGTTAAAAGTATTGTTTCAACTTTTGCGGAAAAGACAAACTTTATTATAAATACTTATAAGCAAGGTGAACAGTGGGAGGAAGGTAATAAGAAAACAATTTTAAAGAGAGAATTAAGCAGAAAGGGTGTACCCGTTGGAATAGATTATTATTCTGTACAGATTCTATTACAAATATTGGTTTTTGCCGGTATTGTGGGTGTGTTTTCTGTTTTAGAAGATTATGAGAAAAATACGTATATTCGAATTAAAAGTTCACCAATTAGTGGAACGTGTATCACTGTTGCAAGATTGATGGCAAATATAACGTATTTATTTATACTATCCTGCGTTATTATTGGAGGTTCAATGATTCTTTTTGATGCTAATTGGCATGGTAATCCTATTATTATTGCTGGTGCTATCCTTTTGCATGTAACAGTTGTTACAGGGGTTGGAATGCTTGCTGCAACGACCACAAGATCTACAGGTGTCTCCATTGGTATTGTGATTATGTCTCAAATTATATTCTCCAAGTTATCAGGGGCTTTTGGTCCAGTACCTTCAACAAGTTTACTTGCAAACATATCACCTAATGTACATGCTAAAAATATCATTTATGCTACCATATATGATGGAAGTGGTAGATTAATACTGGAATCCTTTATTGGTTTAGTCATTATTGCAATGGTTATCTTAGGATTATTTTTCTTATTTGATGGGAGGAAAAGTAATGATCATATATAAAAATAATATAAAACGTATATTCACAAGTAAAGCCAAACTTTTTATTATATTATATTTATCATACCACTTTTCTTTTGTTTATTGTTTATGGAAAGTAGTAATGGTGTTGTTGTTAAGATGTCTATTATAGATGATGATCAAACAGAAATCTCCAGGCGATTAACAGAGGCTTTAAAGGATAAAAATAGCGTAATAGAAGCTAGTGAAGATACAGTAAAAGATTTATTAATTATGGGTGCACTCGATTATGCCATTACCATTGAAAAAGGATTTTCTAGAAGCTTATTACAAGAGGAAGACGCGAATATTAATGAGCTGTATTTTATTGAATCAGGGAAAATTCAACCTACAAGAATGTATATCAATAATTATATTAACAACATGAAACATATCATTGCTAATACAAATGATGAAGAAGAACTATATAATCGATTAGATAATAGTATCGACTATTTTTCAGTCAACGAAAGGAAGATTAACAAAACATCAACGGAAGAAGCAATTTCGGGATTAGGGTTTATGGTGCAATTTATATTGTATATGTCCATTGTTACGACGGCCTTTTTACTCATTGATAAAGAAAAAAAATACAATTATTCGAATCGTTACTTCTACCGTTTCTAGAACAAGATATATGATTGAAAATTTGCTTAGCTTTGTTACAGTTGCCTTTATACAAATCATTTTCATATTTGCTTTTTATAGAGGTGTCATGAAATTGTATTTTGGGAACCACTTTATCCTGATTGTTCTATTGATGTTCCTTTTTTTTCCATAACAGCCCTAGCTTCCAGTATGATTGTTGTAGCATTGGTAAAAAGTGAAAAAATAGCTTATGGCATTGTTTTATTTAGCGCTACTCCATTAGTGATACTTGGTGGCGGTTATTTTGAACTGACGTCCATGCCAGAAACAATACAAAAAATTTCTAAATTTATTCCCGCAAGTTGGGCTATGAATGGTGCTCGTGATTTGATTATTCACAATGATGTTACCAAGATTATGACCAATTATGCAGTTCTCTTGACATTTGCTATGACTTTTTTTTATTATTAGTATAGTTGCATATCGTAATAATGCTACTGAAAGTTAAACGAAGTGAATCTTCAACGAAAGGTAATGATGAGATTATCTGAGGTGAGTGTCATGAAATATATTGTAAAAGGATTAATAATAGGAACCATTGCAATGAAAATCACCATGATACCGATGATTGGGTACACACATATTGTTTTCTTTTTTGCTTATACTTTCGGCAACATTGTTAATTGATGAAGTAAATAGAAAATGGCAAATCGTCATGATGATGATTGAAAGCATGCTTAGTCTGTACGTGTACTATGTATTAGGATTTTCATATGAAGTTTTTGCAATTTTATTATTTGATAGTATCTATCTAGGATTAGTAGCTGGTATATTGCCAGCTTTAATTATGGTAATATGGCATAAAAATATTGAATTAATGACTAATGATATACTCCTATTCGGTATGAGTTCTATTACCGCTTACCTATTAAAAAAAAGTAAGGAAAGCGAGTTGCATCACAGAAGTATACTCGATGGCGAGCGAAGAGTAAGATACGATTTAGAAATGGTACAAAATGCCTTAATACAATCCAATAAAGAAATTGAAAGTTTAACGGAAGTCAAGGAAAGAGATCGTATTGCGAGAGACTTACATGATACCATAGGGCATAGTATTGCAGGTATTCTTATTCAATTGCAAGCAGCAATAAAAATTCTTCATACAAATAATCTAAAGGCAGAAAATATACTAGATAATTGTGTTACCAGACTTCAAGCTTCGCTAGAAACTGTGAGAGATACGGTTCACAATATGTATCATGCCAAAAAAGTTAGTCTTAACACCATCAAAGATATTATTAAACAGTATACATATTGTCCTATAGATGTGGTATACGATGGGGACTTTTCACAGATTCCAACCAATTATTTCAATGTTCTAACCTTTGTTTTAAAAGAAGCGCTTACCAATGTAAGTAAACATTCAGGTGCGTCCAATATACACATACATATAGCCAACACGGGGAAGCTTCTTAGAATGCAAATAAAAGATAATGGCAAGGGTTATCGTGATGTTAGTGGTGGCGTTGGTATAAGAATCATGAGAGAACGCATTGAACAACTGGATGGTTTTTTTTAATATTGATGGTAGTAAGGGGACACTTATTGTATGTGTAATACCTATAAGAATGGAGAATGAACATGAAAATTATGATTGTTGATGATGATACACTCGTAAGAGATGGTTTGAAAATTCTTATTGAAACGGAAGTGGATATGGAGGTAGTTGGTGTTGCTTCTAATGGTAGAGAGGCTTTTGAATTATGTAGGCATCAAACACCAGATATTGTCTTGATGGATGTTAGAATGCCGTTGGTGGATGGCATTGAAGGGACTAAGATGATTAAAGAACAGTTTCCCCATATAAAAGTCCTTATGTTGACAACATTTAAAGATGAAGATTATATTATCGAAGCTATTAAAAATGGTGCAGAAGGTTATTTATTAAAAAATCAATCAGCAGATGTCATCATAGAAAGTATAAGAACATTGAATAAAGGTACTTTTGTTTGTGAAAAAGGGATTATGGATGTTGTTAAGGGTATGATAGGAAAAAAAATAGATAAATCAAAGAATACCTTGGATCAGTATAATCTTAGTTCCAGAGAGAAAGAGATTCTAGGGTTAATAGCTAAAGGATTAAGCAATAAGGAAATTGGAGATACATTGTTTATTGGTACGGGGACTGTAAGAAATTACATCACATCCATTCTGGATAAATTGCAACTTAGAGATAGGACTCAATTAGCAATATTATATTTGAATATACATAATGGTTAATCCACATAAAGTAGTATGAATAATTAACCTGCTTTTGGGGTCATTTAATGGAAGTATATAGATACAGTATTTTATATTATTGAAAAACACGTATAATCTACCATATTTTTGCTAAAAATGTTGACAAAAGTATGTTTGGTATGTATAATTACATGTGGTTATTTTATGCGAGTAGCATTCCAAATATAAAATATATATGGGGTGAGTTTATGCAAATTAATTTAACTGACTTTTTTATTCGATCATGAGACGACGAAGAAATTATCGTCAGATTTAAGCATTAAACAGTTAACTCTTGGCGGAAATACGATTCAAGTAGAGGACATTCTTCATATTGATTTAGAAATCACCAACCTTGGTGAAAAGAAAGTCGATTTACAAGGTTACTTAACAGGCACACTTAAAATGCCTTGTGACCGTTGTATGGACGAGGTTCACTACAAATTTGAAACTAATTTTTCTAAAGAGGTACAATTAGATGACCCAGATATATATTATGTTGAAGGGCATAATCTAGATTTAGAAAAATTAGCTTTAAGTGAATTAATTATTGAGTTACCTATGAAAGTTTTATGCAGTGAAACGTGCAAAGGTATTTGTAACCAATGCGGCGTTAACTTAAATAAAGAAACTTGCAACTGCGATCGCAGTGACATAGATCCAAGATTAGCCGTTTTTAAAGATTTAATGAGAGAGTTTTAAGGAGGTGTCAACACATGGCAGTACCAAAAAGAAAAGTATCCCAAGCTAGAAGAGACAAGCGTAGAGCTAATTGGAAGCTAACTGCTCCTAATTTAGCGAAGTGTAGTAAATGTGGTGAGTTAATCATGCCTCACAGAGTATGTAAAGCATGTGGAACTTACAAGAATAAAGTAGTTATTGAAACTGAATAATTATAAGGCAGCGTAGGCTGCCTTTAATTATTCGCAAAATAAATTTCAAAATAGTTATTGAAAAGATAGACAAAGTTTAGTATAGTATTTTTAGAATGTAGATTAGGGGGGGGTGTCATATGCAAGATATGATAACTGTTGCAGTAGATGCAATGGGAGGCGACAATGCACCGGTAGAAGTTGTAAAAGGTACGATAGATGCCATAGCTGATAATCGTAACATAAAGATTTATTTAGTTGGTCATAATATTAGCATAAATGATGAACTTTCTAAGTACACATATAATAAAGAACAGATAGAGGTAGTTGATGCTAAAGAAATCATTGACCCATGCGAATCACCCGTTATGGCTATTCGAAGAAAAAAAAGAATCTTCCATTGTAAAAGGGTTACAGCTTGTAAAAGAAAAGAAAGCAAATGCTTTTGTTTCAGCAGGTAGCACAGGGGCAATACTTGCAGGAGGAACATTCATTGTAGGTAGAATCAAAGGGATTGAGAGACCTGCTCTTGCACCATTTATACCCCATAAGAATGGCGTATCTTTACTTATTGATTGTGGCGCTAACGTAGACTCTAAAGCAAGTTATTTGGTACAATTTGCTAAGATGGGTTCCATCTATTACGAGAACGTATTAGGGGTCAAAAAATCCAAGAGTTGCGTTAATTAATATTGGTGAAGAAGAATCCAAAGGTAATAACCTTGTAAAAGAAGCTTATGCATTATTGAAACAAGAAGACATTAATTTTGTTGGCAATATCGAAGCAAGAGAAATATCTTCAGGTAAAGCGGATGTATTGGTTTGTGATGCTTTTATAGGTAATATTATTCTAAAATATACCGAAGGGTTTGGATTAACATTATTAGGTATGTTAAAGGATGCATTCTTACAAGATACACGATCAAAATTAGGTGCTTTATTATTGAAGCCAGCTTTAAAAAAGTTTAAAAAGAAACTAGATTACACAGAATATGGTGGAGCACCACTTCTTGGCTTAGAAGGATTAGTGGTGAAAACCCATGGAAGTTCAGATGCAAAAGCTATTAAAAATACCATTATTCAGTGTAAAACCTTTGCAGAACAAAATATTAATCACAAAATCAAACAAAAGTTCTAAGATATTATATACGCAGTATAAGAAAATAATAAATAATCCTTAAAGGGGGCAATCAAAATGGAATTTGAAAAGTTAGTAGCTATTATAGCTGAGTTTACGAATATTGAAGAGGATAAGATTACAAAAGAAACGAAGTTTGTTGATGATTTGAATGTTGATTCACTTGATTTAGTACAAATTATTATGGCGCTTGAGGAAGAATTTGATATCGAGATTGACAACGAACAAGCTGAAAAGATTGTCACAGTTAATGATGCAATTGAAGCTATAAATTCAGAAATTAAAAACGACTAATCTAAGCCCTTACGTTTAAGGGCTTTACTATTATTAGAGGCCTCTTAATATGTTATCATAAACAAGGAGGAGGGAATATTTTGAGGAATAAGTATCGAAACTTGAACGAGTTTCAAAAGATTGTAGGTTATAGGTTTAGAGATGTAAAATTATTATCTCAAGCCCTTACCCATAGTTCCTATGCCAATGAGCATAAGATGTCTAAGTTTGAGAATAACGAGCGTCTTGAGTTTTTTAGGAGATGCTGTACTTGAGATTGTAACAAGTGATTTCCTATTTGGAAAATATACGGACATGCTTGAAGGTGAACTGACTAAATTTAGAGCGAGTATTGTATGTGAACCTACATTAGCTAATTTTTCTAATGAAATAAGACTGGGAGAATTTATTCGATTAGGAAAAGGTGAGGAAAACTCTGGTGGAAGATTCCGAGCTTCTGTATTATCAGATGCTGTTGAAGCACTTATAGGTGCTATCTATTTAGATGGAAATTTGGAAGCGGCTAAAGAGTTTATACTGCGTACATTGCTTAAAGACGTTGAAAAAACGTAAGCTTTTTATTGACAGTAAAACACATCTACAAGAAATTATTCAAAAAACAAGTGAACATCCAATTGAATACATAATAGTAAAAGAAAAGGGACCAGATCACAACAAATTATTTATGGTTGAAGTAAGACATGAAGAGAAAGTTATTGGATATGGTAGAGGGCGTAGCAAAAAATCAGCAGAACAAGATGGTGCTTACGACGCTATTAAAAAATATTAACTAATACAATTGACAGTGTACAATTGACAACTATTAGGGATAAGTGTGAAAATAAAATTCCCACCCTTGTTGTGACTTTGTCCTTGCAAGCAAGCAAAGTCATGACACAACATATAATTGTCCATTGTTCATTGCCTATTGAAAAGCCACTAAGCGCTTGAAAGTAAGGTAAGGGGATACTATGCATTTAAAAAGCATTGAATTGCAAGGATTTAAATCCTTCGCCAATAAAATAAATTTTGAATTTGATGAAGGTATTACCGGAATCGTAGGTCCAAATGGTAGTGGTAAAAGTAACATAGCAGATGCCGTGAGATGGGTTCTTGGAGCTCAGAGCGCTAAACAACTTCGAGGCGCTAAGATGGAAGATGTTATTTTTGCTGGTACTGAAAATAGGCGACCTGTCAGTTACTCTCAGGTAGATATAACCATTGATAATCATGATAGACGTATGGCTATAGATTATCTTGAAGTAACCATTTCTAGACGCGTTTATCGATCAGGTGAAAGTGAGTTCTATATTAATAAGTCAGCTTGTCGTCTTAAGGATATCCATGAATTATTTCTTGATACAGGTGTTGGAAAAGAAGGTTATTCCATTATTGGACAAGGTCAGATTGATAAGATTCTAAGTACAAAACCTGAAGATAGACGAAATCTTTTTGATGAGGCAGCAGGTATCGTAAAATTCAAACGTAGAAAATCCGATGCTTATAAAAAGCTAGAAGAGGAAAAACAAAATCTTGTTAGAATCAATGATATCATTAGAGAGTTAGATGGGCAGAGAGATACCTTAGAAGGACAAGCAGAAGTAGCCAAAAATTACCTTGTATTGAAAGAAGATTTAAAAAAATATGAAGTGAATATTTTTATTAATGAATACGAAAAATTGAACAACGGCGTTAAAGACATTGAAAAAAAAAGAGCAAGATATTAATGATGAAATAATGTCCGTTAAGAACCAATATGATCTTGCAAAAGATAAATATAGTGAGATGAATATACATATCGAGCAAATGAGTGAGCAGATTGATAAGAAGAAAGATGAACGAACGTCTTATAATATTGAAAAGGAAAAGATTGAAAACAATATTAATATGACAAGCGAACGCATTCGCTCAATTAATGAAGCCACTACGCGTATAGAAGAAAATCTATGTGAACTTGAGTCGAGATACGAGATGAATCAAGGTAATGTAGAACAATATAATGAACTTTTGCTCTCCCTAAAAGAAGATTATAGAAAAAATCAAAGCAGGCCTTGATACAAAAGAACTAGATTTAGGTAAAGTAAACAGTGATATTAGGCTTAGGGAAGAAACCATTGAAGAAATTAAAACGAATATCATAGAAAGAATGAATGAAATAACCATTGTTAAGAGTAATTTACAGAGATACCAAACCATGTTGGAGAATGTAGAGAAGCGGAAAGAGCTCTTAACGGAGAAAATGACCAAAGATTATAATGAACATGGAGAACTAAAGGAAAAAAAACGAAAAAATAATTGAAGATACGCTTAAAGAGCCTTGATCAGGATATAATGGACACAAAAAAAAATATCAAGGACATAGAGCAGCAAATTGAAATCTGTAGCGTTGATAAACACCAAGCAAGCGAAAAGTTAAATACATTAAATCAACAGTTAAACCAATTTCAATCAAGATTTAACGCACTAAATGATATTACAGAACACTACGAAGGCTATAATTATAGTATTCGTAAGGTGATGGAATTAAAAAAATAAAAAAACACTTATCCAGTGTATTAGGTGTTGTAGCAGATGTTATTTCTGTCGATAAAAAATATGAAATAGCTATTGAAACAGCTCTAGGTGCTGGTATTCAGAATATTATTACCAAAGATGAAGAAACAGCCAAGATGTTAATTGATCATCTTAAGACCAACAAATACGGTCGGGCTACGTTCTTGCCTCTAACCAGTATTCGTACAAGTGGGTATCAACAATCCCTTAACAATGAGAAAGGGTTTATTGGTTATGCCAGCGAACTAGTTGAACATGACCAGTTATATGCTAATGTTATCAAATACTTATTAGGTCGTGTCGTGATTGTCGATCATATTGACAATGGGGTACGCTTAGCTAAGAAATTTAAATATAAATTAAGAATTGTGACCTTATCCGGTGAAGTATTAAATCCAGGAGGTTCTATGACGGGTGGTAGCTTCAAGAGTAAAGGAAACAGTTTCTTATCTCGTAAGAGAGAATTGGAAGAATATCAAGTTAAAATTAAAGAAGTTGCTAGCCGTATTGAGTTAGGTAGGGAACATAAGGCTAAACTCATAGATAAGGAAACGAAGCTGAAAGATCAATTAGAAGAGCTAGTCAACAAGAGACATGATCTTAATATTAGATTAAATGAATCTCAGATGAATATGAAACAAATAGATAAGGATATTAATCAGAAGTCCCAAGAGATGCAAGATGGGCAACAAGAGCTTGGGGAATTGGATGTTCAGAATAAAGAGTTAAAAGAAACAACCAACACCTTTAATCAAAAAACTGTATGGGACTGAGAGTGAAAATACAGATGCAGAAGACAAAGTGATGTATCTAACGGATATGATCCAAAAAAAGAAAGTTGAAAAAGAAACTTTAGCAGAAGAAATAACCCATTTAAAGATGAGCTTAACGTCAACTGAGCAAAAAATAAAAAGTTCGAAAGAAAATCTCAATAGATTACAAAAGGAATCCATGGAAATTGGTCTACAAAAAGAAAAGAGCCAAGATGAGATTAAGGAAAATCAAGCAGATATAGCTGTTAAAACTGACATCATTAATCAATATCAAAAAAGATGTCGCTAGTGTATTAGAGAAGATCGTTTTAATGGAAAAAGAGATTGAAGCCTTAGTGAAGAAAAAAGAAGAAATGACTCTTTCACAGAACAGATTATTTGAAGAACGTGAAGATCTGAGTCAAAAGGCTAATCTTTTGGAGAAAGAAGTTTTACGGCTAGGTAATTCAAAGATTAAGTATGAATTACAAGTTGAAAATATTACCAACTATATGTGGGATGAATATGCAGTAACCTATAATATGGTTTTAGATTATAAAGATGATTGTGGCAGCATAGCAGGACTTAAAAGTAAAGTAAAGCAATTAAAGCAGGAAATCAAAACTCTTGGAGATGTTAACGTTAATGCTATTGAAGAGTACAAAGATGTCATTACAAGGTTTAACTTCTTAACAGAACAAAGAGAAGATTTAGTCGAGGCTGAGAGGAAACTTATTAAGGTTATTGGCGAACTGGATAAAGAAATGATTAAGCAGTTCAGGTTACGGTTTGATGAAATTAAGCAACAGTTTAGTGCTGTCTTTCGTGAATTATTTGGTGGTGGACAAGGATTATTATATCTTGTAGACGAAGATAATGTCTTGGAGTCGGGTATAACCATTGAGGCCCAGCCACCAGGCAAAAAAACTACAAAGTATGATGTTATTATCTGGTGGTGAGAGAGCTTTTACAGCTATAGCGTTACTCTTTGCTATTCAACGTCTGAAGCCATCTCCTTTCTGTGTGCTTGATGAGATTGAAGCGGCCTTAGATGATGCCAATGTAGAACGATTTGCAAAGTATTTACGAAAACTCTGTAAAAACACACAGTTTATTATCATCACACACCGTAGGGGTACCATGGAAGCTGCTGATGCTTTATATGGTATAACCATGCAAGAAAAAAGGTATATCAACAAGAGTTTCTGTAAAATTAATAGAGAATGAATTAACAGGTTAGGAGAAACAGCTTATGTTTAAGAAGAAAGATAATCAAGAGAAAAAAGGTTTTTTTTGGAAAGCTAGTTAAGGGTTTGACCAAGACAAGAGATAATATTCTTGGTGGTGTTGATCAAGTCCTAAATACATTTACGAAGATAGATGAAGATTTCTATGAGGAATTAGAGGAAGCGTTAATTGTAGCTGACTTGGGTGTGAATACAGCTATGACCATTATTGAGGACTTACGTCAGAAAGTAAAAGATAATAAGATAAAAGATACTGCTGAGGTAAGAGATTTATTAATGGAAGAGTTACAAGAGCTCATGAAGAATGAAGACAACCTATATGATTTTACAGAAAAGAAGTCCATCGTTCTTGTCATTGGTGTTAACGGTGTTGGTAAGACAACAACCATAGGGAAATTGGCTCACCAATATAAGGTGGATGGTAAAAAGGTTATTCTTGCAGCAGGTGATACGTTTAGAGCAGCGGCTATAGACCAGCTAGCTGAATGGTCTAATCGTGCTGGGGTGGAGCTTATTTCTCAACAAGAAAATTCGGATCCAGGAGCAGTTGTATATGATGCTGTTCAAGCAGCTAAAGCCCGTAATGCAGATATTTTAATCTGTGATACAGCTGGACGTCTTCATAATAAGAAAAACCTCATGGAAGAGCTTAGAAAACTATTTAAAATTATTAATCGAGAATATCCAGAGGCTCATAAAGAGGTTTTACTTGTGCTGGACAGTACAACAGGACAGAATGCCTTACAACAAGCAAAGCAATTTAAAGACATTGCAGATATTACAGGAATCGTTTTAACAAAGCTAGATGGAACAGCTAAAGGTGGTATTGCCATTGCAATTCAGACCGAGCTTAGTATCCCTGTTAAGTATATTGGTGTCGGTGAAGGTATGGATGATTTACAACGTTTTGATTCTGAAGATTTTGTAACGGCGTTGTTTAATCAAGAAGATTAGCGTTGACAAGCGATTAGTTTTTTAATATACTGTAATATAATATTATAGGGTTAAGGTTTAGATGATTGATTCATTCTAGGCTGTTGACTTGAATAAATGGCGATGAAGAGATGAATAGTTAAGGTGATCCGTGTACAGAGAGCTCCGGTAGCTGAAAAGGAGTGACGAAGATAGCTTAACAAAAAAAAGCCTCTGAGCTTCGTATGGAACTAAGATCGACTTAGGGATGTTACGACGTGTTTCTCACGTTATAGAGATAGGGTATAAGCAAGTTTGTCTTGCCGTACTCGAAGAGGTTGATATGGTGACATATCAATAAACTGAGGTGGTATCACGAAGTTAATAACTCTCGTCCTCAAGACTAGGTTCTTGGAGGTGGGAGTTTTTTTAATGCTTATTATTCGTTCATATTAAAGACATGTGTTTGAAGTGGTTTAAGTGATTTTGGTTAAGAGTTGAGAAAAAAAACGACGTAGAGAGGTCACAAAAGATATTAGATTAAATTAAAAGAATAGAGGAGTGTTAAAGAGATGCATTGGGCAGAAAGAATAGCGAGAGAATTAATAGAGAAGTATCCAGATAGAGAGACGTATGTGTGCGCTTCTGGAATTAGTCCGTCAGGAGCGGTGCATATAGGGAATTTTAGAGAGATTATTACCACTTATTTTGTGGTGAAGGCTTTGGAGAGACTTGGGAAGAAGACAAGATTCATATTTTCTTGGGATGATTTTGATCGGTTTAGGAAGGTACCTAAGGGTATTGATAGGTCATATGAGCAGTATATTGGCATGCCTTATTCAGAGATTCCGGATCCATATGGTTGCCATGGCTCCTATGCAGAGCATTATGAGAAGGGATTTGAGGCTTCATTAGATGCGTTTGGTATTGAAGTCGAGATGATTTATCAGAGTAAAGAATATAAAAGTGGACGTTATAATGAGTATATTAAGCATGCGCTTGATTGTAGGTGCGAGATATATGATGTGTTAATGGATTTTAAGACACAGGAGCCTTCTCAGGAAGAACGAAAGGCTTATTATCCTGTTACGGTATATTGTGAGCAGTGCGGTAAAGATTTGACAGTGATTAGGGATTATGATGGATGTGTACTTAGTTATGGATGTGCATGTGGCTATGAAGGTGTTGTCACAGTTTTAGAAGCTAGTCATATGAAGTTGGTTTGGAAAGTGGATTGGCCTATGCGGTGGATGGTTGAGGATGTAGTCTTTGAACCAGGTGGACGTGACCACTCGGATGTTGGTGGTAGCTATATGGTGTCTAAGGAAGTGGTAAAAAGAATTTTTTAATCATCTTGGTCCAGAGTATGCAGCTTATGAGTTTATTGGTATTAAAGGTGGTCATGGTAAGATGTCCAGTTCTGTAGGAAATATTATTACGCCTGAAGAGTTGTTGAAAGTTTATACACCAGAGTTAATTTTATATATGTTTGCTAAGTATAAGCCTAGTGCCGCTTTCAATATTGGGCTAGATGGGGATGTGGTTAGGCATTATACGGAGTATGAGCGGTATAGGGAACGTTATGATAAGGGATTGTTAACGGATGAGGATTTGAGTTATACCATGACGTTATCAGAAGTTGCTAAGGAATCGCCATGTTTGCCCAGTTATAGTCAAGTAGCAGGGGTATTACCTCTTGTGAACTTTGATATATTATTATTACAAGATGTTCTTAAGAAGACTGGATTATGTTATGAGAAAGAAGCTATTAGGATTATTAGTAAGCGGGTAGAACATTGGATTAGCACTTGGTGTCCCGAGAAAATGATTCGGTTAAATGGTGAGCAGGATTGGGCATATTACGATACCTTAAGTGATTTACAGAAAAAGTGGTTGAGCGATTTTTTGTCAGTTGATACGCAAGAGTACAGATGAGAACATGGATATATTGATGAGCGATATATATGCTATATGCCATCATGAAGATAAGAAGACCATGAGAGCTCATCAGAAGAGTTTATTTACCATGATTTATCTATTAACCATTAATGCTACGAGCGGTCCTAGATTACCTTTATTGATTAAAGCAATAGGTCATAAGCGGCTTCTAGGTCTTCTATCCTTTGATCATGAATAACTAAATCATTGAAGATATTAAGATGATGAGGAGAATATATAATTTGTAGCTTTGTTCTATATGAAGGTTAGCCATCCAAGATTTAAACAATCGAGGATGGTTCTTTTTTTTCAACAAGAACAGGTTGGCAATGTTACAGAAACAACATATCAAACATCTATCAAATATAGAAATCAGTTTTGATTCGATTTCTAAATAATAATTTATACATAATTGAACCCGTATAAGAATATAGTTTTTAAGTAGCAGATTATAATATTTTACGGATGATGAGCTTTTGTAATGACACAAGTGGAACAAGGCGTTTATAGTCATTGAATAAAGTTCACAAAATAATATTTAGGAGGATATCATGTACATTAAGAAATTGGGAGTATTTTTGTTAACAACAATGTTATTGAGTGGAATGAGTGTACAAGCTAAGACGGATCAAAAGGAACAGGTAATTAAGGAAGAACCCATCTATTATGAGTATGATTATCAAACGCGTCAATTCATACCAGAAACCAATCAGCAGACAGAAAAAAAAGTTGGTTCAGTATGATAGAAATAGCTATCAATCCATTAGTGTAGATGGTAAACCCTACAAGGTAAGGGTTCTAAGTGCTGTATATAACGATATGAAATCGAAAGCTATACCTTATACAGAGCTAAGTCGAATGATGTCTGTGGCTAATGGTCAAGTTGTTCAAGAAAGTAATACAAAATCCTATACCCATACATCTACAATATCTCATATGAAGAAAAGTAATCATGGGTTTTCTTTTGGAGGGAGTAGCGGGGGTATAGACGATGCAGGAAAAGAAAAAAGTGTCTTTTCATCAATAAGTAAGAATCTAGCATCTTTTACATTGTCATTTAATCTTTCTTTTGATAAGAGTTACACCACAACAAATACAGAGACAAAAGTGAGACAGAATTCCATAGAAGATACTAGTACATATAGTATTCCTAGTCAGTTTAAAAAATTGTAATGGATTAGATTTTTATAGCTTTAGTGCATATGATATCTATGATATGGAAATAAAGCTGATTGATGATAGCTATACAGATAACCCACATAAAGGGTATACGGATGTAATTGAAACGTATATGGAGCCAGTATATGATGATTATGGTCAGTTTATGGGGTTGAAATGTAATCATTGTGAGAAATGATTGAGGTTGGTCCAGGTATGGCTATCTATCATGTTATTTTTTAAAGATGGGCATGTGGAACATTATGACCAAACACTTTTCCATTTTGAGGCAATGGATAATGGTATCAAACCATATAGTACAGATCATAAAACGACAGTAACATACGACTATTACTTACCAATTATTAAAGGTGTTGCATCACCATGGTATTTAGGACAACCAAGTACCATTGATATTCATGAACGGGCTGTGCATCTCGTAGCACCAGGATCAGAAGAAGTTGTTTTTGGAGGAGGAAGACATTATGTTTTTAGAGTATTAGAGAGTCCTCTTATTCAACCTTATGTGACGAATTTACCTGGTAAACAGGTAGGTGATGCACTGTTGCCTGGAAAAACAAGAAAAGTAAAATTCTCAGAAAATATTACTATAGGGTCATCTACTGAGAATATTACAAGTACAACTTCTTCTCAGGAAGTGAAACTTAAGTTTGCAAAATGGATTACACTGAATGCTGGCTATAAACATGAAAGTCAAACAGTAGATACTTCCTATCAGAGCAATGAAGAAGCAATAAGTATGTATAAAGAATCTACTTTTTCCTTCCCCAGCTTTTATCAAGAACAAGGATATGACGGAGCTATTGTGATGGAAGCTGTGGATATCTTAACGTATAAAGTAAAAGGAGAAATTATTCCTATAAAAGCTGATGGCTCGCTAGATGAAAACAATAAATACACAATTACCCTTGATATAGAGCGAGAGCAACCTAAACGTTATTCGAAGCCCTTTGAAAGTTAGAGTCTTTAGGGGAATGCCCCGAATTTTACCTTTCATGGCTACTTATTTTGATTCATATTGATGCTTGAGAAAATATGTGATACTATAAACTTATTGTTAAGTTTGATATAAAATTATGTGAATTATATATCAAAAATAAGAGAGTAAAAGGAAGACATTTTATGAGCAAAACAATAATTGTAGGTATTGCAGGAGGCAGCGCAAGTGGGAAATCAACTTTCTGCAATTCTTTATTCGATGCACTGGACGGACTCCGAGTTCATATGATTCATATGGATGACTATTTCAAACCAGAACATCAGCGACCATTTTCTCAATCTCCTACAGTGGAACGTAACTATGTGGATGATAATCATCCCGATACCATGGATTTGAAGAAGTTGTACATGGATTTGACTCAAGGGATTAATAGTGGGCAGTTTGATGTCATTATTGTCGAGGGGCTATTGACGCTTTATGACAAAGACATCTGTAGCAAGTTGGACCTGAAGTTGTTCGTTGACTGCCAGGCTGACGAGCGAATTGTTAGAAGATTACGCCGCAACATGGAATGGGGACTTTCCTTTAATGAAATTGCTGATGTCTATCTTGATTTAGTTCGGTACCGGCATGATCAGTATGTGGAACCCTCTAAGTGGAAAGCTGACCTTATACTCAACGGTTCTCATTTATCAAAAAGAGCATTGAATATGGTTGCAAATTCTATTCGCATGTTAATTAAAATGTAGTTTAATTGATTTATATTATTAATAATGAATGTATTCTTATTAAAAAACCTTGACAATTATCATGGTTTATCATATAATACCATCTGTAAAGCGAATAACCTTTACAGGTGGTGATTTTTTTTGAGTAATATTTTTGAAAAGACATTACTATATGATTTCTACGGTGAATTATTGACAGATCACCAAAAAAGAAATCTATGAACGCTATCATTTGGATGATCTTTCTCTAGGAGAAATATCGGAGCAACTTAAAATTAGTCGTCAAGGTGTATATGATACAGTAAAGCGTTGTGACAAGCTATTAGAGAATTATGAAAACAAGTTGCAATTAGTGAATAAATTTCTAAGTAACAAAGAAAAGATTGATTGTATAGCTAAATACGCTGAAGGTGCGCTTGAGGATTTATCGAAAACTGAACAGGTTGAGAGTGAAAATATAGTTGGCAAAATAGTAGAAATTCGTAAAATATGCCAAAAGATACTAGAAGATTTATAGAGGATAAGTAGATAAAAGTAGATATAGAACGTCTCACAATTCCAGAGACGCGTTCGGTAATGCAGATGGGAGGTCTATCATGGCTTTTGAAAGTTTGTCAGATAAGTTTCAAAATATATTTGCGAACCTTAAGAAAAAAAGGAAAATTAAATGAGCAAGATGTTAAGCTTGCGATGCGAGAAGTAAAACTTGCACTATTAGAAGCAGATGTTAACTTTAAAGTTGTTAAACGATTTATAAATGATATCAAAGAGAGAGCAGTTGGCCAAGAGGTTATGGAAAGTCTTACACCAGGTCAACATGTGATCAAAATTGTTAATGAAGAACTGGTTAAATTAATGGGGGGAAGAAAAAAGTTGATTTAACCACTTCCAGTGAACCACCTACAATTTATATGATGGTTGGTTTGCAAGGTGCTGGTAAAACAACAACCACTGCCAAATTAGCAGGTATGTTGAAGAAAAGTGGCAAGAAGCCATTATTAGCAGCTTGTGATATCTATCGCCCGGCAGCGATCAAACAGTTACAGGTTGTGGGTGAACAAGTAGGTGTACCTGTTTTTACAATGGGTGATAAGAATAAGCCTGTTAATATTGCAAAAGCAGCTATTGAAGCAGCTAAGGCGAATGGTGAAAATGTCGTAATTGTGGATACAGCTGGACGGCTTCACATTGATGAAGATATGATGGATGAGCTCATAGAAGTAAGAGACGAAATAAGACCTCAAGAAATATTGTTAGTGGTTGATGCCATGACAGGACAAGATGCTGTCAATGTAGCAGAGAATTTCAATGACAAGATTGGTATTGATGGTGTTATCTTAACAAAACTTGATGGTGATACAAGAGGTGGATCGGCTCTATCCGTTAGAGCTGTAACCAATAAACCTATCAAATTTGCTTGTATTGGTGAGAAACTTTCTGATATTGAAGTGTTCCATCCAGAGAGAATGGCATCAAGAATTCTTGGTATGGGTGATGTTTTAACCCTTATAGAAAAAGCTTCTGAAGCTATTGATGCTAAAAAAGCAGCAGAGATGGAAAGAAAGTTTAGAAAAGCTGAATTTACCTTTGATGATTTTCTTGAGCAAATGCAGCAAGTAAAGAAAATGGGATCACTAGGTGATATCATGTCCATGCTTCCAGGTATGAATAAACAGTTAAAAGATGTGGAAGTGGATGATAAAGAAATTTCAAAAGTAGAAGCTATGATTTATTCCATGACCCTTGAAGAAAGATCCAATCCTGCTGTTATCAACCCTTCCAGAAAGAGAAGAATAGCAAAAGGTTCTGGTAATCAGATTCAAGATGTGAATCGCTTCATTAAACAATTTGAACAAGCTAAGAAAATGATGAAGCAAATGAGTGGTATGATGAAGGGCAAAGGTAAAAAAGGATTAATTAATAAATTTCCTTTTATGGGCTAATACAGTGGGTCTACATCATGTGCTAGCCTGAGATACGGGTTAAGGTATCATTTGATATCTTAAGCGTGTCTAATAGATAATAATCATAGGGAGGTGAAAAATATGGCAGTAAGAATGCGTTTAAAAAGAATGGGTGCAAAGAAAGCTCCTTTTTATAGAATTGTAGTTGCTGATTCAAGATCTCCAAGAGATGGTAGATTCATCGAGCAAGTAGGTTACTACGATCCAACAAAAAATCCAATCGACTTAAAAATTAACGAAGAAATTGCTAACAAGTGGTTAAGCAATGGTGCTCAGCCTTCTGATACAGTTAAGAGATTATTAAAGCAAGCTGGCGTTGTAAAGTAGTTATTGGAGGTGTACAACATGAAGGAATTAGTAGAAGTTATCGCTAAATCATTAGTCGATAGTCCTGATGATGTAAGAGTAAATGAGGTTGAGGGAGAACGTTCAATCATCCTAGAATTAAAAGTTGCACCTGACGATATGGGAAAAGTTATTGGAAAACAAGGTAGAATTGCTAAAGCTATAAGAACTGTAGTAAAAGCGGCGGCAACAAAAGAAGATAAAAGAGTTGTTGTTGAGATTTTACAGTAAGGTTAGGATTTTTCCTAACCTTTTTGGTATTAAAAAGGTTGTGAGAGAGTAATAGGTATAATAAAGAGGTGATAGATATGGATTATTTTAATATTGGTAAGATCGTGAATACCCATGGTATAAGAGGAGCGGTTAAGATTATCCCATTAACAGATGACCCTAAGCGATTTGAATTACTTGAACAGGTCTTAGTAGAACACCGTGGTAAGATGGAACAATACACCATCGACAACATAAAATATTTTAAGAACATGGTCATCATTCAGTTTAAAGAAGTTAAGGATATGAATCACGCTGAGGCTCTAAAACAAGCCATTATTAAGATACCGAGAGAGCTTGCAGTACCCCTAGAGGAACATGAATACTATGTACAAGATCTTATTGGTGTTGTTGTTAGCACGGAAGATGGACAACTTCTTGGCAAGATAAAGGACATTATCTTTACAGGAAGCAACGATGTCTATGTAGTGGGGGAAGAAAATAAAAAAGAAATCTTAATTCCAGCCTTAAAGGAATGCATTAAGGACGTCAATATGGAAGATAAAACCATGACCGTTGTATTGATGAAAGGGCTGATTGAAGAGTGAAATATAATATCTTAACCTTATTTCCTGATATGATTGAGCAAGGTCTTAATACCAGTATTTTGGGTAAGGCACAGGAAAAAAAGTTAATTGGGGTTAAGGCCATTAACATAAGAGATTACGCCTATAATAAGCATAAACAAGTAGACGATTATCCTTATGGTGGCGGTGCTGGTATGGTCATGCAACCTGAACCCATCTATGAAGCCTATAAAGGTATTACAGAAGGGCTTCAGAAGAAACCACGTGTTATATATCTAACACCACAAGGAAAGCCATTTAATCAAGGAATGGCTATGGAATTCTCAAAAGAGGAAGAATTGATTTTTCTATGTGGTCATTACGAAGGTGTAGATGAACGTGTTATCGATATGATTGTTACCGATGAAGTATCCATTGGTGATTACATCTTAACAGGTGGAGAATTAGCTGTTATGGTTATGATTGATGCTATATCAAGGCTCATCCCGGATGTTTTATCTAATGAAACTTCTGCTGAGACTGAAACCTTTGATGATAATCTTCTGGAGTATCCACAGTATACGAGACCTGCGGTGTTTATGGATCATAAGGTTCCAGAAGTGCTTTTATCAGGGCACCATAAGAATATTGATACTTGGCGAAGAGAACAATCTTTAATACGAACCTATCATAAAAGACCGGACTTATTAGAAACAGCAGATTTAACGGAAACTGATAGAAAATTTTTAGATAAATATTGCAAAAAAAACTTGAAATATGTTATAGTGTTTTAATGTGAGTACGGATATTCCGCTGTTACGAAAGGTATTAAGAATATCTAGGATATTAGGAGGAAACAATGAACGATATAATACGTAAAATTGAGCAAGAACAATTAAGAGGAAAAGATTTAACAGAATTTAATGTAGGTGATACAATTCGTGTATATGCAAACATTAAAGAGGGAACTCGTGAGAGAATCCAGATGTTTGAAGGTGTTGTACTTAAGCGTCAAAATGGTGGAAACCGTGAAACATTTACAGTAAGAAGAATTTCTTATGGCGTAGGTGTTGAAAAAACTTGGCCATTGCATTCACCAAACATTGATCATATCGACGTTATTAGACGTGGTAAGGTTAGAAGAGCTCGTCTTCATTATTTAAGAGACAGAATTGGTAAATCTGCTAAGGTTAAAGAATTAATTAGATAGTATATCTAATTATGACAAGCGGTTTAACAGCCTTTATAGATATGACATGGTATTATAAGTAGTTATTGATAATGTTAGACTGGTAAGGGACTTAGTACGATGTATTAGTCCCTTTTCTTGTAGTTTAGAAAGATTCATGTTCTATGTTTTAGAAGGTTTTTAATGACGTAGTTTCTTTTGCTTTTGATTGATAAGATAGTTTTTTAGTAGTTTTGAATGATATTTTGTAAAAAACAGAAATAGTATGATTAAAGGTCGAATGAAAGAAGGTTTATATATGAAGGATTCTTTAGGCAGAGAGATATTAAGTTGGATACTGGATATAGGGATTGTCATTGTAGCTGTATTACTCATAACAACATTTGTTTTTTCAAAAGACCAGTGTTATTGGACAGTCTATGGAACCAACACTTCATAATGGAGACCATGTGATTATTGATAAAATTAGTTATCGATTTACCGCACCAAAACAATATGATATTATTGTGTTTCCTTATAAGAAAAATCCATCACAAAGCTATATTAAGAGAATTATAGGATTACCAGGTGATGAGGTTAATCTGAAAGATGGTCAGGTATACATTAATGGCGAAAAGCTAGAAGAACAATTTGACCTTATTGATGAAGGTAAAATGGGGAATCGTGAATATCCATTAATTGTACCAGAAGGCGAGTATTTTGTTATGGGAGATAATCGTAACCATAGTTCGGACAGTAGATATTCGGACGTTGGTACAATTAGTCGAGATGACATTATTGGTAAAGCTGGTTTAAGAATATGGCCACTTAAAAATTTTGGTTTTGTGAAGTAATCATATGTTTGGTAGTAATCTAGAGATAAATAATTCTAAACATAAATATAATGAATAGGGGATGTCTTAGAGAATATATTTCTTCAGCAAAGAGTAGGTTGAAGGGTATCTTTTTGACAGTCCCCTTTTTAAGATAGATAGACACGTGAAAGGAAAGAATGCATATGAATATACAATGGTATCCAGGGCATATGACGAAGGCTAAGCGCATGATGCAAGAGAATATCAAGCTTGTTGATGTTGTAGTGGAATTAGTGGATGCAAGAATCCCTATTAGTAGTCAGAATCCTGATATGGAGAACATAGCAAGACAGAAACCACGTATTGTTGTGTTTAATAAAATTGATTTGGCAGATCCATCAAGAACAAATAATTTTATAAAATGGTATGAAGATAGAGGTGTAAGCGTTGTTTTGGTTAACTCCAAGAATGGTAAAGGTATTAACCAAGTTATGGCTAAGGCGTTAGAACTTTGCAAAGAAAAAATAGAACGTAATCGAAAGCGTGGATTGATTAATAAACCTATTAGAGCTATGGTAGCAGGCATTCCTAATGTTGGTAAATCAACGTTTATTAATAAGTTAGTAGGAAAAGCCAGCGCTAAGACTGGGAATAAACCGGGCGTAACAAAAGGTAAACAATGGATCAAATTAAAAAAAGGTATGGAATTATTAGATACACCTGGTATTTTGTGGCCTAAATTTGAAGACCAACAGGTGGGTATTAACTTGGCTTTAATAGGCTCCATAAGAGAAGCAATATTGGATACAGGTGAACTGGCATTGATTCTAATTGAATATCTGAGAGAACATTATGTGGATTTACTGACGAAACGCTATCAATTAGAAGATATATCAGAAAAGAAACCTATCCAGATTCTGGAAGATATTGCAAGAAATCGTAATTTTATTCAGTCGGGCAATGAACTTGATTTGAATAAAGCAGCTAAAATTGTATTAGATGAATATAGGAATGGCGTTCTTGGTAGAATAACATTAGAAACAGTTGGGTGATTAGACCTAGCTGTTTTTGACTATATGAGGGCTATGTAGAAATGTATATAGTCGGCTCGAATAGGAGATGGAACGAATGAATACAAAACTTTTTACCGAGATAAGTCAGCACCTCATGGAAGACAAACAACCATCACAGTCAATAAAAAAAAGACTATGTAGAGAAATTAATGAGAATGGACCCTTATTGAATTTATTTAGGCTTAGAGAGATAAAACAGAATCCTAAATATCATCCAGAAGGTAGTGCTTTTAATCATGTAATGGAAGTTGTAGATCATGCAGCCAAGGTTAAACATAAGAGCCTTCAACCCGATGTATTTATGTGGGCGGCTCTTTTACATGATATAGGAAAACTTACGACTACCAAGGTTAGGAAGGGAAGAATAACGGCTTATGGTCATGATGAAAAAGGTGCACCACTTGCAAAGGAACTCCTAGAGGGATTGATAGACGATCAGGTTTTTATAGAAGCAGTTACCTACTTGGTCCGTTGGCATATGCAGCCTTTTTTCGTTGTGAAAAACTTGCCTTTTGGCGATGTTAAAACCTTGATTAGTGAAACGTTCCCTTCAGAGGTAGCATTATTATCTTTATGTGATCGTATGGGTAGAGGTGCATTAACAAGACAAAATATAAAAGATGCTATCCATATGGAAGTTATGTTTCTTGAAAAATGCGAGGGTTATATGTGTAATGTAGCTCATGAAAGACATCTAGACAATATGATGAAGTACTTAAAAAAAAGATGTATTACAGGATGTACAGTAGCCCCATAAGTAATAAAGGTAATAATCCTATTGGGATTCGCGGTATTCTATAATATACTGTCAAGAAATGCAGAATAATTGTTGATGGATTTTTTGTTAAAAGTATATAATTAGATATAGATTCATCGGATGAGACTTTTTAAAGGTGAGTGATGATGTGAAAAAAAACAATAGATAAATTAGCAATTACTGTCGTATTGATTAGTAGTATAATCATATTTTTAAAGTACGACCATATTTTGACAGATAAGTTTTCAACAATTGTGGTTGCACTACTTGCTGGAATAATCTTAATATGTACATGGATATATTATCAACTTCATCATACTAAAAAAGCAGATGAATAAGTATCTCAAAATAAAACAAGCAATATTTGATTTAACAAAAGCGGCAACACTCATAGAGAATGAACGAGAATTTTTTTGATATTATGCTTCAAAAAGCTGTTGATGTTGTAAGCGATGCCGAAAAAGGTTCACTGATCATACAGGCAGAGGATTCAAAATGGCAATACGTATCAGCTGTTGGTTTTAATCTTAAAAAGTTACAAGAGATGGAACTTGATATTGAAGATACAATTTTATGGAAAATTAGCAAAGGTAATATTAAAGAAACTCAAGTTGTATGGGACATAAAAGAATTTAATAAACATGATATCAATCAACAAAAGCTTGATGTCTTGGAAGCAGTAGGAACAGATGCCTTACAGTCAACCATTAGTTCACCTATTTTCTTAGATAATAAGCTATATGGTATGATTAATGTAGACAGTACCAAGAAGCATGCCTTTAGCCATAATGACATTGAGATGATATCTTATTTCGCTCTTGAAGCCAGTAAAGTCATAAAATTATATATGACCATTGATAAAATGTTGAAATATGCTAGGTACGATTATCTAACGAACATTTATAATAGACAGTATCTAGAAAAAAGCTTATTAGATATTCTATGTAATAATTGCTGTGATACGTGTAGTTTTCTGTCCATCGATTTAAATAATTTAAAGAAGGTAAATGATCGATATGGTCATACGTATGGTGATCGGTATATCATTACTTTTGCTAATACAGTTTCTAAGTATATTGGTTCAGATGATCTATTTGCTAGATATGGTGGTGACGAGTTTGTTCTTATTTTCATGAACAAAGAAAAAGCGGTTGTAGAGGCTATTATGCATCAAATATTTGATGATTTGGAAACCAATCCTATTAAGGCGGATCATGAGAAAATTTATGTAAGTTTTTTGCTATGGTATTGCTAACTATCCTGATGAAGGGCAAGCTCTAGAAGAATTATTTAGTATTGCAGATGAGAAAATGTATTTACAGAAAAAACAACTTAAAAGACATTGTAAGAATGAAGGCAGTACTGCCTAATTCATGTATTGTATAAACGTGAAATACTACAATAAAAAACCAAAAGGAATTTATCCTAATGGTTTTTTTGTATGGTAAATATATGGAACTTAAATAAAAGGGTGTATTCGTTCACTGTATATAATAAAAAGAAAGGCAGAAAAGTATAATGGGAAAAATGACAATATCCGATATAAAAGATAAGTTAGACGATATACCTATTCATGGGCTAGAAGAAGAAATTCGTTTCTTTCAAGCTGATGAAAGGTTAGGTGTTAGGCGATTAATGGATCGTTATCGTAAAAAGATCCTAGACTATGAAAAAAGAAATAAAGCGCGTAGCAAATATGCGTATCTACGAAGATAAGTACCATGACAAAGATTACATATGCGGAGTAGATGAGGTTGGAAGAGGCCCTTTGGCTGGACCTGTTGTTAGTGCCGCTGTTATCCTACCTAAGGATACGCACATACATTACATAAATGACTCTAAAAAAATTAAATGAAGCAAAACGAGAAGAACTCTATGACATCATCATGGAAAAAAAAGCCATCGCTATAAATATAGGAATAGCTAACGTAGAGGTTATTGATCAAATCAATATACTAAATGCAACCTATGAATCCATGAAAATGGCGCTGAAGGGCTTAGACGTACAACCAGAAGTTATCTTAGTGGATGCAGTAACTATCCCAGAGGTAGCCATCCCACAGGAACCTATTATCAAGGGGGATGAAAAAAAAGCATATCCATTGCAGCTGCAAGTATTATTGCAAAAGTATATCGGGACAGAATGATGAAAGAATTTGATGAACTATACCCAGAATACAAATTGGCTAAAAAAAACAAAGGATATGGTACGAAAGAGCACGTAGAAGCCCTTAAGACATATGGAGCGTGTCCATTACATAGAAAAAATATTTGTACAGACCGTATTAGGTTCTTAGAAATATTTTGTTCTGTCGTTGGTTGTTGGAGGTAAAGTTCTATGAGAATACAAAATCATGAACAATTAGATAGAAGAATCAACGTATCAAAACTTGCCAAGGTAAGTGGGCAAAGCTTTGACAAAGGACAAGTATTAAAAGGAGAAATTCTTAATATACAGCAAAAAGATGTATTAATACAATTGGCTAATGGTGCCAGACTCACAGCAACATTAACGAATGATATGGAGTTATCCATTGGTCAGAAGCTATTGTTTCAAGTAAAAGATGCGAGTTCTGAGCAAATTGTTTTGAAACCCATGCTTGATGAATTGTTTAACCCTAAAGATACTAAAATGTTACAGGTATTAGATGAAGCAGGTGTAACGGCTAATGAAAAGAATATGAAATTGGTTCATGGGTTAATTAAGCGCAATATGCCTGTGGATAAACAATTTATAAATCAAGTTATGCGGCTGGCTTATAAATTTAAAGATGTACCATTGGAACGTATCCTTCTCATGCTCGAAAAGGATATTCCAGTGACGAAAGAGAACGTTCAGCAATTGGATCAACTTATTCATAATCAAAATAGTATGAAGCAAAATATTGTGGACTTAAGTCAGAGTATAATTAATGAAGCATCAAAAGAAACCCAGCAAGAACTAATTAAAATATTAGTGGGTAGTCAAGTGGTGGAGAGCAACAAACAACTTTTAGATAGTCAGGGAGATAGTGTTAATAAAGATCATACAGTAAGTAAGGAAAATGTTGTGAATCAGGAAAATATAGAGCCTAGTCTTATGAAAGAAGTTATGGAAGATAGCCCTAAGCTAGAACGTATTCTACCTGACGCAATGCTTAAAAGCATCAATGACACCATAAAAAGTATGTTCACTGGCTCAGATAAACCTATACCTCAATTAACTGGTGATATGACAATAGAACAATTAGAAGAATGGGTAGCGGGTTTAGAACTGGATGAAGAGGATAAACAGTCTTTGAACAAGACCATAACAAGTAAAATACTAACAGCGGTTGTTGATAAAAGTATTTACTTAAATAAAGGTGCTCTAGAACAGCCTAATCTCATTAAAGAATATTATCAAGAATTCTATGATAAACTGTCACAAATTATTCAGAGTAAAGAAGCAATGGGACATAAAAATGGTGGACTAGCTAAACATGTTACCAAGGTTAAACAAAACATCGAATTTATGCATTATCTTAATCAAAATTATAATTATGTACAGTTACCATTTAAGTTTAATCATGCGTTATTAAATAGTGAGTTGTATATCTTTGAAAATAAAAAAGAATTAAAGTCTAAAGGCAAGACAGATGCTGTATCAGCTCTTTTAAGGTTAGATTATCTTAATCTTGGTCATCTCGATATTTATGTCAAGAAGCAAGAAAACAATGTTGAGTGCAAGTTTTATGTAGAGGATGAAGAAAAACAAAAAAGGGTCAATGAACATATGGACAAGCTATTTAAGCGATTAGACAGTTTTGGGTATCGTATTACAGGTATTTCTGTAACCTTACAAAGTGATTCTTTTCAAGTTGTTGAAGATTTTCTTGAGCGAAAAGGTGAAGCAGAAAGCGTGAAGCGCTACTCCTTTGATATGCGGGTCTAGTATTCTATAATTCTTGTTGTTTGAAAAGTAGGTAAATAGAAAGTGGGTGGTCATAGTGAAACGGGATAAAATTAAAAAAGCAGCAGCTATTCGCTATGATGTGGGCGATATTGCACCCAAAGTTATTGCCAGGGGTAAAGGGATTGTGGCAGATAAAATCCTTGAAAAAGCAGAGGATGAAAAGCTTCCTGTATATAAAGATGAGGCATTAGCAAATACACTAACTCAGTTAGATATTGGGGATTTGATACCAGAGGCGTTATATCAGGTGGTTGCTGAAATTTTGGTTTTTTTTGTAAATGATTTGGATGCGTTATATGATAGGAGTAAGTATGAGCAGGAATAATCGTGCAGTGGGTAGTCGTGGTGAAGCTATTGCGACTTGGTTTCTAGAGAAAAGCGGGTATGAGATTTTAGATAGGAATTATTGGTGTCGCTTAGGTGAAATTGATATTATTGGTAAAGATGGGGATTATCTTGTTTTTATCGAGGTGAAGTATCGCAAAGATATTAAGACAGGATATCCTAGTGAAGCTGTTGGGTATTATAAGCAACAGAGAATTATTAAGACAGCTATGCATTATGCTAAGGTAAAAGGGTTGTTTAGGTGTAATGTGAGGTTTGATGTGGTGGAGATTGTGGACAAGAAGATAAGGGTTATTAAGAATGCTTTTAGTTGTTAGACTTATGATGAACAGGGAAGCATTAATTTAGCATGAAATCTTTTAAGCGACATAGCCTCTTTTGTTCTGATGTACAACCAATATGACATACACTGTACAGAGGTGATACCATGACAATAGATGGTTATACAATTGAATCATATATAACGAATCTTTCCATTGAAGAAAAAGTTCCCTATGATTCCCTTACAGAAGACCAAAAACTAGAAGCAGAACAGAGAATAATCCATCAAATGGTGAAAGCTGTTGGCTGTGAAATTACAAGTATGGAAAGAATAGATATGATAAATGATTAGGTGTTTGTGGAATAACCAACTTAATATTACAGGGGGTTACAGATGATGAAAGTGCTATATGGAACATCTAATAAAGCAAAAGTAGAACATATGAATGAACTCTTAGTGGATACACATCTTGATATCATCAGTTTAGAGGATGTAGATAAGAGTATTGCACCCCACATAGAGGAAAATGGAAATAGTCCGTTAGAAAATGCATGTATAAAAGCTAGGGCGTATTTTGATACTTATAAGATACCTGTTTTTTCATGTGACTCTGGACTGTATATAGAAGGATTGGAAGAAGAAAAACAACCTGGTGTTTATATCAGAAGGGTTGATAATAAAACACTGTCTGATGATGAAATGATTGATTATTATAGTGGTCTTGTCAAAGAACAAGGAGGACAGGTAGTAGCTAAGTATAAGAATGCTATCTGTTTAATAATGGATGAAGACCACACCTATACCTATGATGGGATTGATATTGCTTCAGCGCCATTTATCCTAACGAGTAAACCACATCATAAACGAAAACAAGGATTTCCATTAGATTCACTATCCAAGGATATTACTTCAGAAGAATATTATTTTGATAAACCACCAGAGACGGGATATTATATTAGTCATATGGATCATGGCTTTCAAGATTTTTTTACCAATGCTATGATGGATTATGAAGTTAAACATTTTGATTAGATAAGAAATAGAAGAGATTGGTTAGGCGTTACCGATTTAGCCTAAGTAAAAGCTTCTTACATATATATTTGCACCTTTTTATGCAGAGATTTGGTTAGTTAGATAAGGATGTATTTATTGAAATGAAAAAAAATAACTCTAGTATAATTTATGTTATAGGAGTTATACCTATTTATTGTAGCAAAAATACATTTAAGGATGTGACACCATGGAAACAGTAAATACATTTCAATTTTTATTAACAACAAAAGTAATCTTTGGACAAGATCAGATACATGTATTAGAAAATGAGTTAAGAGTATTAAAAGCATCAAAGGCAATGATTGTAACGGATAAAGGACTTATAAAAGCTGGTATATTGGATGATATTGTAAATATTATTGAAAAAGCTGGTATTAACCATTATATGTATGATGATGTCACAGCGAATCCAACTATAAAAAGTGTCGATTTGGCTGCTGGAAAATGTCAAGAAGAAGGCTGTGATATCTTAATTGCCGTTGGTGGTGGTAGTGTTATGGATACAACAAAAGGGATATCTATTGTAGCTACTCATGACGGTAGTTCTTACGACTATCTTGATGGTAGAGGGGAGAATAAGAAAGAAATTGTTCAAGAACCATTACCGATTATAGCTATACCAACAACAGCTGGAACAGGTTCAGAAGTATCTTTCTACTCCGTGCTAACAGATGAGACTACTAAGATAAAAGATTCCATTACATCTCATAAAATATATCCTAAAACAGCTATTATTGATCCAACATTAACAGCTAAGCTTCCTCCTTATATAACAGCTTGTACAGGTATGGATGTTCTTGGACATGCACTAGAGGCTTACACATCCACCATTGAAAACACCATGACAGATTTATTTGCACTTGAAGCCATCAAATTAGTTTTTGAGAATCTATCACAAGCCGTAAATACTGGAGATATGAAAGCTAGAAGCAATATGGCATATGCATCCATATTAGCAGGTATAGCTATGAGTCATTGTGGTGCAACCATACCTCATGCTCTTGGTTGCCCTTTAACAGGTCATACAGGTATGCCTCATGGATTAGCTGTTGGTTTATTGCAGATTCCTATGCTGGCCTTTAATGGCACTTTCATGGAGGATAAAATAAAACATGTATTACACTATCAGCATGTCGACATGAGCCAAATACAAGAAGGAACGTATCATACGTATCTTATTCAGATGATTAAAAAAAAGCTCGTTCAAGAGATACACCTAGAAGAAGGTCTTGAAGCATATATTTTGGACGATCAAGTAATGGATGCCATGACAGAAGATGCCTATATTCATGGTTGCCGTATGATTAACCCAAGAGAGGTTTCAAAAGCAGATATTAAAGCTATTTATTCAGAATTTATAAATAAACAAGAGTAGACGTATTATAGAGAAAGAGCATTTTAGTATATAAAACAGTAACTACTGTTAAGAAAGCACCTAATAGAAAATACCTATTAGGTGCTTTTCTATCTTATATTAAGTTCTACTTTCTAAGCATATGGAACAGAAGCGTTTCCATGTGCGCTAAGGTAAATATCTTAACGACAAATCCTTTTTGAAACGAGGCGTAGCCTCTTTTGTTTTAAGAATAATATGTAAATACGAAGAATATATTTGCATATTTTATGAGAAAATTATATATTAGAAGAATAGAGTTAGCATTTTAACGTAAATGATTAGGTGTTATTCATATAATATGTTCATTAGAGATGTAATTTATGAGCTATAAGGATTGATTCTTATGGATGGAAATAGATTATGAAGGATTTTATATCCATTTAATACTTTGTAGGAGGTGAACGTGATGAAATCAAATGTGTTTCGGATACATAGAGAGGGTGACCTTGTTTATTTGACTATACCAGCTTTTGACGAGACTGGACTTGTGAATCATTGTTTTAGTACGAAGCTTGGTGGTGTCAGTGAGGGCATTTATGAGAGTATGAATGTAGCGTTTGGGCGAGGGGATTCAGATGCGAATGTGAAGAAGAATCTGGAGATATTATGTGAAGCTGTAGGGATTGACGCTAAGGATTTGGTTTTCTCGGATCAGGTTCATGAGGACCTTATCATGATAGTAGGAGAGAGAGACCGAGGCAAAGGGATTGTTCGTAAGAGTGATATTATTGGTGTAGATGGTATCATGACAGATGCTAAGAAAGTGCCTCTTCATACAACATATGCGGATTGTGTGCCCCTTTATTTTCTTGACCCTGTGAAGAAAGTCATTGCATTAACCATGCGGGATGGCGTGGGACAGTAAAAGGCGTTGGAGCTAAGACAGTCGAGAATATGTTGGAAGCTTATGGTAGTCAGGCAGAAGATATTTTGGTGGTTATAGCACCTTCTATTGGACCATGTTGTTTTGAGGTTGGAGAAGAGGTTGCAGAGGTCTTTTTGCAAGTATATAATGAAAAAAGACCATAAAAAAATAATACAAAAAATGCCTGAAAAAAAATATATGATTGACTTATGGACAGCAAATAAGTTAATATTACTAAATGTAGGTATTCTTCCTGAGAATATCACGGTGACAGATATATGTACAAAATGCAATCATGACTTCATGTTTTCTCATAGAGCAACTGAGGGAAAAAAGAGGTAGCTTAGCAGCTATTATGGAATTGAAGCCATAGGAGACACCCGAAAGGAATGTTTTAGATGGAAAATAGATATCATAAGATTATACGAGTAGAAAAAGAGAGTATAGCTTATGAGGTAGGTGCCCAGCCAGGAGACCTACTAGTGAGTATTAATAATCAACCTGTTACAGATGCTCTTGATTATCACTTTCTTGTGGAGAATGAAGAGATAGATGTTTTAATAAGGAAGCCTAATGGAGAAGAGTGGTTATTAGAGATAGAAAAAGATTATGACGAAAGCTTAGGTATTGAATTTGAGAATAACCTGATGGATGAGTATAAATCTTGTAGTAATCAATGTATTTTCTGTTTTATTGACCAGTTACCAAAAGGTATGCGTGACACACTGTATTTTAAAGATGACGACTCAAGATTATCTTTTTTACAAGGCAATTATATCACTTTAACGAATATGAAAGATAAGGATGTTGAACGTATTATCAAATACCGTTTATCACCTATTAATATATCCATTCATGCTATGAATATGGAACTTAGAAAAAAGTATGCTCAATAATCGTTATGCAGACCGCTTAATCGGGTACATGGAAAAGTTCCATGAAGCAGGTATTACCATGAATGGACAAATTGTACTTTGTAAGGGAATTAATGATGGTAAGGAACTCGATTATTCCATTGATGCTTTACGAAAGTTTGCACCTCACATGCAGAGTGTATCCGTTGTACCTGTTGGCTTATCAAATCATAGAGAAGGTTTGCATCCACTAGAGCCCTTTACGAAAGAAGATGCAAGAGATGTACTCTATACCATTCACAAATGGCAAAATATTATCGATACAGAGCATGGGACCCACTTTATTCATGCTGGTGATGAGTTTTATTTGTTAGCTGAGCAACCATTTCCAGAGGAAGATAATTACGATGGTTATGTGCAACTTGAAAATGGTGTAGGCATGTCAAGATTACTTATAGATGAATTTGATGCATATTTTACGGAGTTAGATGGTGATGATGGGTTAAGTCGTAACAAAACCATTGTCACAGGTGTTTTGGCTGAGGGTATGATGCAGGATATGGTTGAGCAACTAAGACAAAAGTATCCGAAGCTTAAAATCAGTGTTAAGCCAATTATCAATCATTATTTTGGTGAACAAATAACCGTGTCTGGTTTATTAACAGGAATAGACATCATCCAGCAATTACAGGGTGAAGAATTAGGTGATGAGATCCTCTTACCCATGAATCTATTACGTAGTGGTGAAGAGACTCTATTAGATGATTTGACCGTTGCAGACATAGAAAATGCTTTACAAGTAAAAGTCAGTGTTGTAAAATCAACAGGTCAAGCATGGATACGAAATATATTAGAATAAAGGAGTACTTAGGATGAGTAAACCCATAGTAGCAGTAGTAGGTAGACCTAATGTTGGGAAATCAACATTATTTAATAAATTAGCAGGAGAAAAGATTTCTATAGTAGAAGATACACCAGGTGTGACGAGAGACCGTATATATGCTGATGTGGAATGGTTGAATTATAATTTTACGATTATTGATACAGGTGGTATTGAGCCTTCAACCGACGACCGTATGTTGTCTTATATGCGTCAGCAAGCAGAGATTGCTATTGAAACAGCCAATGTCATCGTATTTGTTGTAGATGTGAAGACTGGACTTACAGATTCAGATTATCAAGTAGCAGATATGTTACGTCGTGCACAGAAGCCAGTTGTGTTATGTGTAAATAAAGTGGATAATCGTGAAAAGTTTCAGTACGATGTCTATGAATTTTATAATCTAGGATTAGGAGAGCCATATGCGATATCTTCAATCCAAGCTACAGGCTTAGGTGATTTTCTTGACGAAGTTGTTTCTCATTTCGATGAAAAATCTTTGGTCGGGGAAGAATCAGATATACCAAGAATTGCAGTAATAGGTAAGCCTAATGTTGGTAAGTCTTCACTAATCAATAAATTATTAGGCGAGCAACGTGTCATTGTAAGTGATATACCAGGTACAACAAGAGACGCTGTGGATACATTGGTAACTTTTGATGGCAAGGAGTATGTTTTTGTTGATACAGCAGGTATTAGACGTAAGAAGAAGATAGAAAAAAGAAGGCTTGGAGCGTTACAGTATCATTCGTACAGTAACAGCCATTGAGAAGGCAGATATCGTCGTATTATTGATTGATGCTGTTGAAGGCATAACAGAGCAGGATGCAAAGATAGCAGGTATTGCCCATGAAAGAGGAAAAGGTGCTATTGTAGCCGTTAACAAATGGGATGCTATAGAAAAAGACGATAAGACCATGTATAAATATTTGCAAGATGTGGATACGACACTTAGTTACATGACCTATGCGCCAAAGATTTTTTATTTCTGCTAAAACAGGACTTCGTATTAATCGTTTGTTTGAAAACCTTGATATCGTCATTCAAAACCATGCCCTTAGAATTGCAACTGGGGTACTTAACGATGTTTTATACGATGCAACAGCCATGAACCAACCACCTTCTGATAAAGGTAAACGTTTAAAGTTATATTATATGACACAAGTATCTGTAAAACCACCGACATTCGTTATCTTTGTCAATGATAAAACATTAATGCATTTCTCATACAAGCGATACATTGAAAATCGCGTAAGAGATGCATTTGGGTTCAAAGGGACACCCATACATTTTATTATAAGAGAAAGAAAGGAAAAGGATAAATAAATGAAAATTATAGCTAGCTTATTGATTGGTTATCTAGTAGGATGTTTTCAATCGGCTTATATCATTAGCCGCTTAAAAGGTCACATTGATATCAGGAAGTATGGTAGTGGTAATGCTGGAACTACCAATGTCATTCGTGTTATGGGATGGAAAGCAGGTCTTTTTAACATTTTTTTCATGGATTTTTTTTGAAAGCTATGATTGGTGTTTATGTTGGTAAACTTATTTTTTTTGGGGATATGCTTTTTTGGATATTATGCAGGGGTCGGTGTTGTTATCGGTCATAACTACCCTGTATTTCTTGGATTCCGAGGAGGCAAAGGCATTGCTGCAACCGTTGGTTTGTTAATAAGCGTTGATTGGCGTATTGGACTTATTATTATTGGCATGATGACTGTGATCATATTTGTATCCCGCTATGTATCACTAGGTTCCATCGTTATGGCAATCTCAATACCTATCTTAATGGCTATTTTTTCATACAGATCAGTGGCAGTACATTGTTCTTGGATGTGTGCTTATGGTATCAGCCCTATACACACATAGAGCCAATATTAAAAGGCTGCTCCGAGGAGAAGAGAACAAATTAGGACATAAAAAAAAATCTAACTCAGAATAAAGCATAGAGTGAATACATATATAAGCGAGGTGATTCTTATGAAAAAAGGTTTCTGTAATAGGAGCAGGAAGTTGGGGAACAGCCCTAGCGATACTACTATATGAAAATGGACATGACGTAACTATCTGGTCCATTGACCAAAACGAAATTGACATGTTAAAGCATACAAGAGAGAATAAACCGAAATTACCAGGCGTTAAGGTACATGAGGATATTAAGATAACACCTGATATGGAAGAAGCCATTGAAGGCAAGGATTTTCTTATTATGGCAGTTCCTTCTAAGTATGTACGTAGTACAGCTAAGTTGATGAAGGAATGGGTAGTGAAAGACCAGATAATTGTCAATGTGGCAAAAGGTCTTGAAGACGAAACATTGTTAACCCTTGTTGAAGTCATAGAAGAGAGATGCCTCATAATGAAGCAGTGGTTTTATCAGGTCCAAGTCATGCCGAAGAAGTGGCTAAGAAACTTCCAACAACATGTGTAGCAGGATCTAAGCATCTAGATGTAGCGAAGAAAGTTCAAGACTTATTTATGAACACACATTTCAGAGTGTATACAAGTTCTGATGTTGTGGGTATTGAAATGGGTGGAGCATTAAAAAATGTTATTGCTCTTGCAGCAGGTGTATCTGATGGTATTGGTTTTGGTGATAACACCAAGGCTGCACTGATGACAAGAGGTATTACTGAAATTAGTCGACTAGGTGTAGCCATGGGGGCTAATGAGCAGACTTTTAATGGTCTATCAGGTATTGGTGACCTTATTGTTACCTGTACGAGTATGCATAGTCGTAACCGTCGAGCAGGTATTTTAATTGGTAAAGGTTACACCCTTGAAGAGGCTCTAAATGAGGTTCAGATGGTTGTTGAAGGTGTATTTACAGCAAAGGCAGCACTTAATTTAGCTCATAAATATCATGTAGAAATGCCTATTATTTCTAAAGTGAATGAAGTATTATTTGATGGTAAAAATACAAAGTCAGCAGTCGAGGAATTAATGGTTAGGGATAAGAAGATCGAATATGTTTAGAAATATGACTAACTTATAAAAAATATTTAACAAAACCTTATTTTAGTATGATTATTAAAATAAGGTTTTATTTATTATAGAAATGATTAAATCTTTTTGTACAAAAAATTAATACAACTTATCGCCATAAGGCATATTCCTCTATCTATATCATATATTTATATATAGAATACTTACAGGGAGGATATGTATGTTAGCAGAATACGATATTTATAAAGATATTCGAGCACGAACTAATGGCGAAATTTATATGGGAGTGGTTGGACCTGTACGAACTGGAAAGTCGACTTTTATCAAGCGCTTTATGGATTTATTAGTGTTACCTAATATAGAAAATGTACATAGTAGAGAACGTACTCAGGATGAACTTCCTCAGAGTGCGGCAGGCAAAACCATCATGACAACAGAACCTAAATTTATTCCTCTAGAAGCAGCAAAGGTCACCCTTTCAGATGATGTGGAATTCAATGTGCGCATGATTGATTGTGTGGGTTATATGGTAGAAGGAGCATCTGGCCATCTAGAGAATAATGAAGAAAGAATGGTAAAAAACACCTTGGTTTGAGCAGGATATTCCATTTACCCAGGCAGCAGAAATTGGCACCAAGAAAGTTATTAATGACCACTCAACCATTGGTATTGTTATAACAGCAGATGGTTCATTTGGTGAAATTCCAAGAGAGAATTATATAAGTGCTGAAGAGAGAACCATTGACGAATTGAAGAAATTATCCAAACCATATTTGGTGATTTTGAACTCTCTAAGACCTTATTCAGATGATACCATCATTACGGCTAACGAGTTACAGGAAAAGTACAATGTACCTGTATTACCTGTGAACTGTGATCAACTTAAAAAAAAGAAGATGTAGTCAAAATCTTAGAAAATGTATTGATGGAATTTCCATTATCTGTTGTTAATTTTAATGTGCCAAAGTGGATTGAAATGCTCGATAATGATCATTGGTTAAAAGCGTCTCTTATCGACTCAGTAAAAGATATTATGGGTTCAGTTGATGCGATTAGAGATCTTAAGAAAGAAGATTCCCTTACAATCGAGAATGAGTACATTGATAAAATGAAATTGGATAGAATCGATTTATCCACTGGCTGTGCTCAGATTGATGTGGACTTTAATGATGACTATTACTATAATATTTTAAGTGATCTTATGGGAACAGAGATTACTGGTGAATACCAATTTATGTCCTTGTTGAAGAAACTTGGTAGGGTAAAAGAAGAGTATGATAAAGTATCCGCTGCTCTTGATGAAGTAAAGGTAAAGGGCTACGGTATCGTTACCCCTATGGTAGGAGAGTTATCCTTACAAGATCCTGAGATTGTTAAACAAGGTAATAAGTATGGCGTAAAATTAAAAGCAAGTGCACCAACCATTCATATGATCAAATGTGATATTCAAACAGAGGTATCACCGATTGTAGGTACTGAAAAGCAAAGTGAAGATCTACTTAATTATTTGACTAGCGAGATGGAAAGCGATCCAGCTAAGATATGGGATACGAACCTGTTTGGTAAATCACTTCATGATCTTGTGAACGATGGACTCCAAAGCAAGATATATCGTATGCCAGACGAGTCAAGAGAGAAATTGCAAGAAACATTGCAGAAGATTGTTAACGATGCTAATGGAGGGCTTGTTTGTATTATTATTTAAGAAATGATTAGAATCTATCTGCGTTGGGGATACTAGTATATAAGTTGAATTGAGGATTAAGCCATTTGTGCTTAATTCTCATATAGTATGGGTTGATGTTAAATTATAACAAGTATTCCTTGCAAAGTAGGTCATTAAGTGTTATAATAGTTTTCAGAAATAAAGTGAGTACTAGAAAGAGTGGACGACAGTCCACTCTTGTTATGTATATAAGGACACATGACGCTATACTGAACTAAAGAAAGGGTGATAAAAACGATGTCATTCAGAGAACATGTGGAAACATTAGTAGAAGAAATTCTTATGCCAATTCTCGAAAGTAACACATTTGAATTAGTTGATGTGGAATATGTGAAAGAAGCATCTAACTGGTATCTTCGAATCTTTATTGACAAAGAAGGCGGCATTACCATTGACGATTGTGAACTCGTAAGTCGTGCTTTTGATAGCGCATTTGAAGATAAAGATCCCATTAAAGAGCCTTATATCTTAGAAGTAAGTTCACCAGGTCTTGATCGACCGTTGAAAAAGGACAAAGATTTTGCCAGAAGCTTGGGGGGAAAAAAGTTGAGGTCAAATTATACAAAGCCATTAATAAGCAAAAAGAATTTATTGGTGTGCTAAAGAGTTATGATGATGATCACATAATCCTTGAAATGGAAAATGGCGAAGACATGTCGTTTATACGAACTGAGATTGCCATCATACGACTAGCCATACTGTTTTAATATAGAAAATGCATAAAGCAAATTCTAAACTTTTACTTAAGGAGGATTAAAATGAATGCTGAATTCATTGAAGCATTAAATCAGATTGAAAAAGAGAAGGGTATTAGTAAAGACATATTAATTGAAACCATTGAGATTTCTTTAGTGACAGCATGTAAGAACAATTTTGGTACTGCCCAGAATATCAAAGTGGAAATTGATCGTGATAAAGGTGATGTTTCCGTATATGCGGAAAAGGAGATTGTAGAAGTAGTTGAAGATAAACAACTGACAATATCCTTAGAAGATGCAAATGCAATTGATCCAAAATTAAATTTAGGTGATATTATTCAAATCGAAATAACACCTAAGAATTTCGGTAGAATAGCAGCTCAAAAAGCAAAGCAAGTCGTTGTTCAAAAAATCCGAGAAGCTGAGAGAGAAGTCATTTATAATCAATATATTACCAAAGAGAAAGACGTTATCACAGGTATTATACAACGTCAAGTAAGAGATAATGTCATCATTAATTTAGGTAAAGTTGATGCCATTCTTTCTGAAAAAAGAACGCGTAGCTAATGAAAGATATTTAGCTAATGAGCGTTTTAAAGTATATGTACTGGAAGTAAAAGAAAGCACAAAAGGACCTAAGGTATATGTATCACGTACCCATCCAGAACTGGTAAAAAAGATTATTTGAACAAGAAGTACCTGAGGTACATGATGGTATCGTAGAAATCAAAGGGATCTCTAGAGAAGCAGGTTCAAGAACGAAAATTGCTGTTTACTCATCTAATGAAGATGTAGATCCTGTTGGTTCATGTGTTGGTCACAATGGTGCTAGAGTATCGATTATCGTGAATGAGTTAAGAGGCGAGAAGATCGATATCATTCCTTGGGATGAAGACCCAGCAAGGTTTATATCAGCGGCTCTTAGTCCTTCAAAAGTTGTTAAAGTTGTAGTCAACCAAGAAGAAAAGAGTGCAAAAGTCATTGTACCTGATTACCAATTATCATTAGCTATTGGTAAAGAAGGGCAAAATGCACGTCTAGCGGCTAAACTTACAGGTTATCGCATAGATATTAAGAGTGAGACACAAGCTAAGCAAACAAACTTTATTACAGAAGAAGAAGAACTTGGTGCAATCTTATCAAGAAATGCTATGAAGGAAGATGATGAGGACGTAAGAGATCTTTTCTAAATTGCTTAAAGTGGTTATGATCCATTTAAAGAGGCATCTTCAAATTTCTTCAAAAGGTAATAAGGCACATAGTAGGAAAGGAATGATGGAATATGGCTCGAAAAGTACCTTTAAGAAAATGTACTGGCTGCCACGAAATGAAGGATAAAAGACAGCTCATACGTGTTGTCAGAACAAAAGAAGGCGATATATCCATTGATCGTACAGGTAAGAAAAATGGAAGAGGTGCTTATATCTGTCCATCATCAGCATGCCTAGATAAAGCTATTAAGAATAAGGGCTTAGAGCGATCATTCAAGGTGAATATTCCAAGTGAAGTATATGATGCCCTAAAGGAGGAATTAACGAGTAGTGAAGCCTAATAAAGTATATTCTCTTTTAGGATTATGTCAGAGAGCTTCCAGGTTAGTTTCAGGGGAATTCATGACAGAAAAAGCAGTGAAAGATAAATCAGCAGAACTTGTCTTTGTTGCAAGTGATGCTTCAAATAATACGAAGAAATTATTTGGTAATATCTGTAACACACATAATGTACAGTTAATAGAGTTTGGAACAAAAGATGAGCTTGGTAGAGCAATAGGCAAAGATGTTCGGGCATCTATTGGTGTTGTGGATGAAGGTTTTGCCAAAGCCATTTTAAAAGAATTACAACATAATATTTAGAGAAATTCATACATGATGAAGTTCTCATTACCTATAAATATGGATTAAAGGGTGGGGACCCATGTATTTGTGATTAGATTTGACTCAAATTGTAAAAAATAAAGGTAATAAGAATCTAACCACTGGTTAACATATCAGACCTAATTTTGCGGAGGTGGTTTAAAATGTCAAAGATTCGAGTATATGAAATCGCTAAAGAACTAGGGTTAAGTAATAAAGAATTACTTAACACCCTAAAAGAATTTGATATTACAGTAAAAAATCATATGAGTTCATTGACTGATGAGGAAGCAAAACTCATAACAGAGTATTATGCTTCTGAGGAAGAAAAGGAAGAAGTAGTAGACAATACACAAGAAGCTGTAGCGGCTGACTTGGAAAGTAATGAAGAGACAGTATTAATTCCAGAAATGGTTACTGTAAAAACATTAGCTGAGAAACTTGACAAGCAAACATCAGACATTGTAAAAAAGTCTTATGTTAAAAGGTGTTATGGCTACAGCCAATCAAGAAATTAATTTTGAGATAGCAAGTGAAATCGCATTAGAGTATAATGTTTTACTTGAAAAGGAACCTGAGCAAGATTTAGTAGAAGCGTTTTTTGCGGAAGAACCTGATGATGAGGCTGACCTCATAACACGTTCACCCATCGTTGTTGTTATGGGCCACGTTGACCACGGTAAAACATCTTTATTAGATGCTATACGTGAAAGTAATGTAACATCTAGAGAAGCTGGTGGTATTACACAGCATATTGGTGCATCCGTTGTAACCATCAATGATCATGATATTACATTCTTAGATACACCTGGCCATGAGGCTTTTACAGCAATGCGTCTTAGAGGTGCCATGGCAACAGATATTGCAATCTTAGTTGTTGCGGCAGATGATGGTGTTATGCCACAGACAATCGAAGCCATTAACCATGCAAAAGCTGCTGGTGTACAGATTATCGTAGCTGTCAATAAAATTGATAAGCCAGGTGCTAATCAGGACCGTGTTAAACAAGAACTAGTAGAATATGGATTGGTAGCAGAAGATTGGGGCGGAGATACTATCTGTGTACCTGTATCTGCTATTGAGAAGACTAATCTTGACCAATTACTAGAGATGATCTTATTAGTTTCAGAAATGGAAGAATTAAAAGCAAATCCAAATAAAAAAAAGGCAAGTGGTACCATTGTTGAGGCTCAACTTGACAAAGGAAGAGGCCCAGTTGCAACCGTACTTATTCAAAATGGTACATTAAAAGTTGGAGATTCTATTATCGCAGGTACAGCTTATGGTCGTATCAGAGCCATGATTGATGATAAAGGTAGACGTGTGAAGCAAGCAGGTCCATCAACACCTGTAGAGATTCTTGGATTATCTGAAGTTCCAGTAGCTGGTGATGCATTCTTCACAGCTAAAAACGAAAGAGAAGCAAGACATGTTGCCGATAAAGTGATTGAGAAGAATCGTGAAAAGCTTATACAAAATACACCACAGAAAGTAACCCTTGATGATCTTTTCAGTCAAATTCAGGCTGGAAATATGAAAGAGTTAAATATTATTGTGAAAGCAGATGTTCAAGGTTCTGTGGAAGCTGTTAAGCAAAGTCTTGTTAAATTATCTAATGAAAAAGTGATGCTTAAAGTGATTCATGGTGGTGTTGGTGCCATTAATGAATCAGACGTTATGCTAGCATCGGCTTCTAATGCTATTATTATTGGTTTTAATGTAAGACCAGAAGCCAGTGCTAAGGCAGTAGCTGATGCAGAGAAAATCGATATGCGTTTATATCGTATTATCTATAATGCAATCGAAGATATTGAAGCAGCAATGAAAGGTATGCTTGATCCAGAATATAGAGAAAAAGTAATCGGTCATGCTGAAGTAAGACAGACATTCAAGGTTTCAGGTATTGGAACAATTGCTGGATCTTATGTCTTAGATGGTAAATTCACACGTCATTCAAAAGTAAGATTGGTACGTGACGGCATTGTTATCTATGAAGGTGAACTCGATTCCCTTAAGCGTTTTAAAGATGATGTGAAAGAAGTTAATACAGGTTATGAATGTGGTATTATGCTTAACAAATTCAACGACTTAAAAGAAGGCGACGTTGTAGAAGCTTACATCATGGAAGAAATCCCTAGATAAATAGTGTGTAGGTTGAATGAAGTATTTAAATGGCTTAAATCATAATTCAACATATTTACCTTAGAAGATAAAGCATCCTTATATACTATAAGAAGGTGAGTAAGATGAAAAAAAAGAAGCAGTCGTATTATTAAAATTAATGAAGAAATAAAAAGAGAAGTAAGTAAAATTATTAACAGAGAGCTAAAAGATCCACGTATCAATCAAATGACAACTATCGTAAGTGTCGATGCAACACCAGATTTAAAATTTTGTAAGATTTTTGTGAGTGTATTAGGAGATGAA
>JDSF01000039.1_pt1 | contig 121829 bp, 141 predicted proteins | sample 199441 | NCBI WGS metagenome assembly JDSF01 (sample SAMN02592751, study PRJNA231836) | bioreactor metagenome | isolation source: continuous culture bioreactor denitrification-DNRA | place: Germany: Bremen
AGTTATAAGAGTAGAGCAATCTGCTCTTTTCTGTATAGATATAGATTATCATTGAAGAAAGAGGGTGTTGAAATGAAAAATATAAGACTTATATTTTACTTAATTGTATTCTTATTTTCAGCTACAAGTTGTAAAAATAATCTTCAACCAGACGCCACCAAGTTAGTAGAAACAATGGATGGTTATAGGATTGTTGCTAATGGTGACTTGCAGATTAATAGAGGTAAGCAAACAACTGTATTGGAGATTAATGCATTGCCGGATAGTCAAATTATTGAAGATGAGCATCAACGCTTACTTATTTTGTCTGATCCAAGTGATCGGTATCAACATGGCATATTAGGCGATATTGTAGAAGCGAGCTCCGTCACAATGGTTCAGTTATCAGAAGAGCCTGCTGTTATCAGTGAATTTTCAGTTCCTGTGGATTGGGTTATTGAAAGCATTCGTCCAATATGGAGTGATTGGGATGGGGATGGTGAAAGAGAAATTCTTTTAACCTTAAGCAATAGCACCAGTGGATCAAAATTAGTTCTGTACGATGAAAATGGAAATGTCTTAGCAGAAAGTCTTGCTATTGGTAAAGGCTATCGTTGGAGGCATGCCCTTGACATTGCTCCCTTTGGAGATAAGGGTGAAAGACTTTTGGTAGACGTACAGACACCCCATATTGGAGGGGTAGTTACTTTTTATAGCTGGGATAAGGAAAATAAGCTTCTAAGAACAGAGGCAACCCTTTCAGGTTATTCAACACACGATATTGGCTCACGTGACATGCTGATGTATGAATTAATAGTTGATGAGCAGAATGAACAGGTATTATTGATTCTACCCAATCAATCCAAAACAGAGCTAGCCGCTCTTAGATTCGAATCAGGCCATATCCATGAAGAATGGCATATACCTCTTGGTGGGCGGTTGAGTGGTAACCTTGAGTTAGTAGATGAGAATGGTGTCCTGGTCATGCAAGCTGTTATAGACGACAATCGAGAGGTTTTGTTAAATCTTCCTGAATAAAAGCGTGATTTATTAAGAACAATCAAAAAGCATCTGACAATCCAGGCGATTATCAGATGCTTCTTATGTATCTTACACACTATTTAATATAGATTAAATACAGATTAAATACTTTGAGGTGATTTAGCAAGCTTGTTTCACTGGCTCAAGTACTTCTTCTTCTTCGTGACATACAACATCATCTTTGATTGTTGCAGCAACTATAAGACCAACAATTGCTGTACCCATTGCAATCATAAATGTTTGTGTGAAACCAGTAGAGTTCTTCTTAATAATTGGTCCAAGGAATGCTGCAATACCATATGCTTGGAATATCAAGCTATAGTTAGCACTGAAGTACTTAGCACCAAATAAGTGACCTACAAGGGTTGGTACAACAGATAAGAATGAACCGTAACCAATGGCAATACCTAGGATGGCCACAACGAATAGTGGGTAACTAAGGTCTACAAATGCTAAGATTGCTAATGAAACGATGGTCACTCCGTACATGATTCTGTATATATTGATAGCACCAATCTTATCAGCAAGACGACCAGATGCAAAACGACCGAATGCGTTAACAAGTGCGATATAACCTACAATTGCAGAAGCTGTCTTGATGTCAAGGTTAGCAAGATTCATTCCGATATCTTTTGCCAATCCGATAACCAAGAGTCCAGGCATAAGTGCCAATAAATCACTAAATAATAGTTTGTAGAAGTTAGGAGATCTTAACATTTCTCTTGTTCTGAAATCTCTGTTACCGCCACATACCTTTGAATAAGTTTTAGAATCCTTTGGAACATCCAGTAGCAAAGCACCACCGATAGTCATTACTGCATATATAAGACCGAGCTTAAAGAATGTACCTGAAATAACTTCTGGTGTATAAGTCGCAACATCAAGCATTCCATAGATAACATTTTTGAATAGTAAACCACCGAGAGCGAAAGCGGCAGTTGCAATACCTGTTACTGCACCTTTTTTCTCTGGGAACCATTTAACCAATGTTGATAGTGGACATACATAGACGAATCCAACACCTGCACCTGCCATTACACCATATGTAAGGTAGAGCATTGTTGTTGATGTCGCTACAGAAGAAAGTAAAATACCACCACTGTAAAGAAGTCCACCGATTAAAGCTGTAAAACGCGGTCCTTTTTTAAGTTGAACTCTTCCTGATAGAATTGTTGATAGTGAGAATGACGCCAAGCAAATTGAGTAAGTTGTAATGACATTGCTTAAGTCCCATCCATACGCTTTTGAAATCGGTTGATTAAACAAACTCCAAGCATAAAGAGCTCCAATTGCCAATTGCACCATTAATGCCCCAAAGGTAACAATCCATTTGTTAGTGATACGGTATCCCATTTCTAAATCCTCCTAATTTTTCTTCCCTAAAAGAAATCGATTCATTTTTTATCTTTTTTTTAAGATTCTATATTTAATCATCCAACCAAGGAACGATATAAATTCTAAAGTACTGTATTGACAACTGATATGTCATATATAGTTCCAAAAGAGCGCACAACTATAAAACACGTATCTACACTATTCCATAGTTACACGTTCCAAAAATATATTGTGTTGTTGCTATCTCTTTATACTTGAGTTATAGGTAAGAGTTGTTACTTGAGAAAGAAATCCTACATACTAAACCCTAGTTCACCACATTATTCAGCCAAAATAATCATATCATGGATGGAAGGTTTGATTCAATGACCTATGGTGAGAATCCACATGCTTCACATAGTGAAACTTATACATATTGCACTAAAATATTACTTAGAGTAATTAATAAGATGCGATATCGATAAAAATATGCTAATATGTAATAGAAAAGAGGTGTCAGATTGAAAGAATTAGGGTCAAATATTAAAGCATTGAGAAAAATACACAAAATCAGCCAAAAAGAGCTGGCAAATCGACTAAATGTGTCACAAACATCTGTGGCGCATTATGAAAAAGGGACAAGAGCACCATCTATTGAGACTTTAATCAGTTTGTCAAAGCTATTTGAAGTCAGTATAGATGAATTGGTTGATAATGTAGAGCATGAGAGTGAACAGAAGTATTTCCCGGATAAAGATACCATAACGGAGCATATGTATGAACTCCTTATTGATAAAAAAGACTTGGCTTTCTTCAATTATATGTCTGACATCAATGAACATTATAATATTAGAACGATTATTGATGAGATGTTAAAGACCGTTTTATATAGAATTGGCTATGAGTGGGAGATAGGTGCTATTACAGAAGTTGATGAACATTATGCCTCCCATATCGTTAGACGTTCCATCCACCTCTTAAGTATGAAAAAGCCTGTAGGCCTTAAGATTAAGAGGGCTATAGCTTTAACAGTCCACTCAGAGCAACATACATTAGGCATAGAGATGGTCTGTGCCTACCTTGAGAACAATGGTATAGAAGCCTTGTATCTAGGAAGAGATATTCCTATTAGAAGTCTTAACCGTTTGATTCGTGATTATTCCCCTAGCTATATTTTTATGTCAGTCACCTTAAGGGAGCATATCTACAATTTGGTGACTATGCTTAATGGTATCTATGCACTTAAAGGAAAGATACCCACTATAGCTGTTGGTGGGCAAGCGATTCATCTAATAGGTGACGAGCTTGAGAACTATCCCGAAGTTATTTTACTTGATAGTGTTGAGCAATTAAAAGAAATGATTAGTGAGTAATATATCACATAACAGGCAAGGATATACTATACGGTTTCTCGACAAGGTATTAAGATAAGTAGAGATAAGTTTTTTAAACTGGTTTAAGGAGGCATAACTTAACATGAAAAAGAAGATAGCTATATATGTTTGTGGTGATGTTTCAAATAGATGTACGGCCAATGGATGTTTAAGGGCATTTAACGAAAAAGAAGATGCTTTTGAGCCTTATAAGGCTTCGGGGAGTGACTTGGTTTCATTTAACTCATGTAATGGATGTGATAACAGCCCTGTAGAATCATTGGATCTGAAAATAGAGAAGTTCAAGAAGGCCGGTGTTGATACGGTCCATCTATCAACATGTATAAGAGGTCGATGTGACCATTATGAGACTTTTGCAGATAAACTATCCAAAGATTTTGATGTTATTGGCTATACCCATGGTTCTTTAAAAGGGAAGAAAGATAATAATATCATGAAAACTAAAGAAGTATAAATGCCAAGCATATGCTTGGCATTTATTGAATAGGAAACTTAATTGTAATGCTAATTATTATTATTGATTTAGCTCTAGAAGTTCTTCAAGGACTTGGAAATAGTTCTCGAAAGTCTTTCGACAACACATTGGGTCTTCAATAACTATCCCATCGATTTTCAAGCCTAGTAAAGTAAAAGCCATTGACATACGATGGTCATCGTATGTTTCGAGGGAAGCACCATGTGCAATACCAGGCTTGATAACAATGTTCTTGCCGTCTGCTGATACCTCTATCCCAATCTTAGTTAACTCATTGACTATGGCTTGCATACGGTCTGATTCTTGAAGTTTGATATGGGAAACATTGTTAATTATAGTTGGCGAGTTAGCAAACACAGCCAAAGTAGCTAAGGTCATTGTCTGGTCTGAGAAATCATTTAAGTCAGCTTCGATACCATTGTATTTGCCAGCAGTCGGTCCCTTAACTTTGACGCCGTCTTCTGTAGTTTCTAAGCTACAACCTAGTTGCTCCAATATAGTCAAAAAACTTGATATCACCCTGAATAAGGTCTGGGTGTACACCTATGACTTTAATCTCACCACCTGTTAGTGCTGCAATTGAGTAGAAATAGCAAGCAGCTGACATGTCTGGTTCAATATAATAATCTCTACTATTATATACACTATTAGGAGGGACAAAGTAATTAGTGCCATCAAATTCAGTGGAGCCACCAAACTGCTTCATCATGTTTCTAGTAATTCTAATATAGGCACCATCTTTTTTATCACTTGTAATTGAAATGGACATACCATTACTTGTCATTGGCGCTACCATAAGTAGGGCGCTTAGGAATTGTGTACTCTTTGTTATGTCCATTGTCGCTTTGTCACATAGACCATTATTACCTTTAACTTTTGCAGGCAGGTAGTAGTCCTCTTCTAGATATTCAAATCTTGCACCCATTGAAGTTAGTGCATCAAAAAAGTGGCTTCATTGGACGTTTTTTCATTTGTTCAGAACATTCTATGGTATGTTCACCATCGGATAATGCTAACATTGCTGTAAGGAATCTAGCGGCAGTACCAGCACTTCCAACATTGATGGTTGAAGATTTATTAGGAATGTTGCCACCTTGTCCAATGACAGTAACGATTTTTTCTTCTTCATTAATATCAACATCAAAGCCCAGAGAAATTAAGGCACTAAGGAAATGACGCGAGTCATCACTAAATAGAACACCACTTAGTGTGGATTTACCTTCTGACAAAGCTGCAATCAATAAAGCTCTGTTGGTGATACTTTTTGAGCCTGGAACAGTCACAGTACCAGATATTGGTTTGTTCTGAGTTGGGACTTTATATATGGTTTTGTTACCTATAGTTTCAAATAGTTCAGTCTTCATATGTCCTCCATTATAATAGGAAATATTAACGATGTTTTCACATTGCATCACATTACTTGAGTAAATAATACATGACATAGGCTGAATGTGCAATATAATACTAGTTATTTTGCGACAGATAGCATGTGATTTCTTTAAACTGTAAATGCTCTAAATAGTAGAGGTGAACAAACGAAGATACATACTTGTATAATAATAGAAAGAAGATTAAGATGAAGTGTGTATAATTGTAATGTCAGTAGATTAAGATATCAGAACGGAAGGTAGAATAAATGAAGGTAAATGCTAGTTTCGAAGATATATCAGATGGACGTTTATATGATTTGAACGATATGGTTAAGGCGGACACAAGAGGGTGCAGTGGGTGTAGTGCTTGTTGTTACGGTGTAGAACAGACTATTGTCTTAAATCCTTATGATATGTATCAGATATGTGTTGGGAGTGGGAAATCTTATGAGGCCCTACTTGATGATAAGATTGAGTTACATGTTGAGGATAAACTAACTATACCTAATCTAAGGATGATGGACGGAACTAATCGGTGTGGCTTTTTGAATGATTCAGCGAGATGTTCAATTCATGGATATAGACCAAGTATATGTCGCTTATTTCCTTTAGGTAGATATTATGAAGAAGATGACTTTTATTATTTCTTTAAAGCCGGCGAGTGCGTTATGAATGATTTATCCAAAGTCAAAGTCAAGAAATGGATTGGCATCAACAACTACAATGAGAATAAGAAGTTTATCCTTGCATGGCATGGCTTCATCAAAGCCCTCAGGTTCAGAGTAAAGTTTATTAGAGATAAGAAAGAACTTAATGAAGTGAATCAGTATATCATTAATGAATTTTATAAGATGTCATCAAAACAAGGGTCACCGATAAAATCTGATACAGATTTTTACAATGCTTTTTACCAGTCACTTATTAGGGCTAAAGACAAGTTAGGTGTCCTCTAAATTAAGCATTCATTGGTATTATTAAGATTTGATTAGGCCATAATTATATCTTCATTGAACCTATTGCAAGCCAATAATTATCGTGTTAGTCTACACCTAGATAACACAGAACACTTGCAAAAGGAGAGATGAATATGAATAAAATTAAGCTTATAGCAACGATTGCATTGGTGGTAGTTATGGGAATGTCAACAGCATGTGGTAGCGTTGGTTTAGGGTCATTTAGACATACAGTTGATGAGGTCAAGTTCTTAGATGTAGATAAGGCAAGTAAAATTGAAATAGACGCAGTGGCAAGTCAGATAGAAGTGGTTGTAGAAGATAGAGACGACATGCATGTAACATTTGAAGGCACGATTAGTACAACAAGCAGGACAGCACCCAAATTAGTTGTTGACATGATTGGTAAAAAAGCAGTGGCCAAAATTGATTACCCTAAGAATCATCTGAATATCAGCAATAATCAAACAGTATTAACCGTCTATATTCCAGAGACTTATAATGAAGAAGTCTTTATTGATTCAGTTAGTGGAGATATTTCTATTGACTCAATTGAGCTTGAAGAACTTGTAATTGAATCTGTATCAGGACGTATTAGAGGTGAGCATATTACAGCGGATACTTTTGAAGCTAAATCAACATCAGGTAATGTAATTATTAGAGAGTTGACATCAAAGCAAGTTAAAGTTGATAATATATCCGGTAATATAGAAATAGGTATTCCACAAGACTATTACCTTGATCTTGATTCAAACACTGTTTCTGGGGATGTTTCTACAAGAGATGGTAGAGCGGATAGAGATTCTGAGGAAATTCACATGGACCTTAGCACTATATCTGGTGACATTGATATAAGTAGATTCTAATTGTCAGACTTAAGAGATAATATGTATCAGTTATAAGATATATTAGTCGTTTTTTAAAATCTAGCATACATATTTTGTGGTAAATTAAAGTAAAAAACACGCCATCCACATGACGTGTTTTTTTGGTATGTCAAACTTTAACAAATTAATGTGAAATAAGTGTTGTGTTTTGGGTGAATTCAATATATAATGGGGCCGTATCTTTTACACACACCCGCGTATACACACACGCACATGAAACTATAAGGAGAGAATATGGATCAAGTAATGAATCAATTAGCAAGTCTCAACTTACTAACCCAAATAGGGCTTACATTGTTCCTATTAGTTACAATGGTACTTATATCACGTGCCATCGTTGCAGGAACTAGATATTCATCAATATTGATTATTGTTGTATTTGGTTTGGCAATGGGTCTGATACTTGTACAAAGTGGCATCGGCACTCCAGGTTTGTCGGAATTCCCACTAGTTGGACTAATGAGTAAGGTTACTGTTACAGTACTCATCGCATCATTCTTTGTCGGAGGACAAGAACTTAAGAAACTATTTTCAAAACAAGATTATTCCCTAGAGGACATTGTAGTTGAGTCTGATGAGGAAGTTGTTCTTGGAACAAAAAGAACCCAGTTTGTTTTTATTTTAAGAAGTTTCTTTATTTTACTCGGAATAGAAGGTATCAAACGCATCGTCTTGGGATACTCATCAGATGATGTTCTTGGAAGCTCATATTTATTATTTGCTTATATCGGTATTGTTGGTGCAATCATCTTGATTGACTACAAAGCCAAAATCAAGAACAAACAAGTTTATCTAAGAAAAGGACTCGCAGACTCATAATGATTCTATTAATACTAATTGGGTCATTCTTTATTGCACAAGCGATTAAGCCATTTATTGGATTGCCACAGATTTTCTTCGCTATGATTTTATCAGCGACACTAGGTATGTTAATACCTAACTGGAAATTTGGACCAACCATTCGTGCTTTACTATTTGCTGGTATCCCAGTTGTCCTTGCTGCCAACTTCTTAATTGGTGGTTCAAGAATTCTTGAAGCCTTCAAACTAGAAGGTATGACAGCAGTTATGAGTTATGGATTCTTCGGACAAGTCTTCTGGATGTTCGGTGGTATTGCATTACTTATCTTCTTTGGAAAAGCTAACAACGTAAGAAATATTGCACCAGGTATGGCTGGAGCACTATCACATTCAGGTCTTACAGGTGCTTGTACAGCTGGTGACCTTGGTAAAGGTGCAGCGACTAGAGCACCAATTATGATCAATGTTCCTTTCTTTGGTCATGTATTTGTATTCTCAATTCTTGCAGCAAGTGCTTCAAGAGATGCACTAATGGTACCATGGGTTCTACTGATTATTGTAATAGGTATTATACTTACTGCTATTTCACTCAGAACGCTTAGTGGTGCAAAAGGTGATGATGCTACAGAAGTTAAAGGTTTAATGCAATTTGCTTTTGGATGGCAATTAACAGCTGTATTTGGTGGATTCCTAATCCTTAGCCTAAGTGGTATGCCACTTGGTTACGCAGCAATGGCTAATTCATCAGCATTGTCTCACTTTGGTCTATTTGCAGCGATTCAAGGTGGAATGTTCGGACAAAATGCTTCTGAATTGATTGCATTTATCTTTGCAATGCCTTTCCTAGTACATCCACTAGTATTTGGTATGTTTGGTAAAGCAGTGAGTAATAAAGGTGTAATGCCTTCAAAGGTCGTTTACCCATTATTCGTTATTGGACTAATTGGTGTACTTTACTCACTGATTGTACTTTAATCATTGGGCTAGTAACACTTAATACCAATCAATATTAAGACTAAGGCCTATCACTTGACTTCGTATCATGTGATAGGCCTTTCTTGTATTATTAAGTATTTTACAGTGATAAAGTCAGGATTACTTAAATTATAACCTAAATACTCTAGGCGTTTTGCCAGTTTTTTCTTTGAAGACCTTTGTAAAATAAGAGGCATCTGAAAAACCTACTGATAATGCAATGTCCGTAATTGAATTGTCTGTAGAGGCTAGGAGATATTTGGCTTGAGCAATTTGGCGGTCTGTCATAAAAGTGGCAAAGGTTTTGCCAAAATGTCTCTTGAACAAGCTGAAAAAGTGAGACTTGGATATGTGACAGATACTTGCGGCTTCTTCAACCCTTAGTGAATAAATGGGTTGTTCATCGAGGTGTTTTAGTAGTTTGGTAAACTTCTCAGTATGAGTCGTTGCTTTGATAATCTCTGATTTGGGACAGGACAATACTGTTGATTGGAGCCAAGATAAAAAGAGCGCAATTGTAGCGCTGGCTATGGATTCAGATTTATTGCAATCTAGGTAGCCTAGAACAGTGTCTATTAGCTTGTAATCTTCATTTTGACATTCTATGAGTGAAGCAGAATGAGGCACAGTGAAATCAGGAAAGTGATGCCCAATAAATTCAGGCAGAACATGAATAATATAGTAGTCATGACGGCCTCTTTCAACAGTGAAACCATGAATACAATATGGAGGGAGTACTAGGACCGATTGTTCTTTTAGTTTGGTCTTTGAACCTTCTAAGTATAAGGTGCCATCAATGGATCTGTAGACAACAATCTCTAGAGCGTTGCTGTAATGACTATCAATATGCCATGAGCTATCATTATGCCTTTCTACGTAGCGTATAGAATAAAAGGCATTGTCTGGTATATTCAATTCCTCGTAGTGGGTTCTAATCTTCATGAGATTAGGATATCATAGAATTTTACCTTTAGTAAAGAGTTTTATCCAATAATGAAGCTCTTTTTTTGGAGTATTATTATAGAGTAAGATTAATATCAAAGTATAATTGAGATATAATATGTGCAAATAGAGGAGACAAGAATTATGATACAGACAAAAATTGATTTATGGAATGGTTATGACTATAATAGTGAGATGGAGGATGATTTTAGACCTACCATGACCACATATATTCGAAGTGGCGAGAATCAAAGAGGTATTGTTGTTATATTTCCAGGTGGCGGTTATGGTTTCACCTCTCCAAGAGAAGCGGAACCAATTGCTATGGCCTATGCCAGTGCGGGATATCATTCAGTCGTAGTAGACTATAGTGTTGCACCTAGAAGACATCCTAGGCCATTGTTTGATGGTATGAGGGCTTTAAGCATAGTTATTGAGAATGCCGAAGAATGGAAAGTCGATCTAGGGAAAGTATTTGTTTGCGGTTTTTCTGCTGGGGGACATTTATGCGCTAGTATCTCAAATATGTATGAAGAACAATGGCTCCGTGAGGTCAAAGGCATTGATACAAAGGGACTTCGTATAAAAGGTGCCATACTATCCTATCCAGTTATCCTTTATGGAGAACACATGCACTCTGGTTCATTTACTAATTTACTTGGTAAAGGTAAAGAAGAACAGGTCTATCAAAGCATGTCAATGGAGAAGAAAGTTCATGATAAGACCCCAGCCACATTCTTATGGCATACTGTTGAAGACGCGGCCGTTCCAGTTGAGAATTCTTTGGCTTATGCTAAAGCATTAAGGAAACATAAGAGACCATTTGAACTACACATCTACCCATACGGTCATCACGGCTTGTCATTAGCTACTGAGGAAGTTTCAGAGGAAGCAGAAGGTATAATCCCTCATGTTGCAGGTTGGATGGACCAGTGTCAGGAGTGGATGGAAACAATTATAGATAAGGAGTAACAATGACAAAGAACATAGTTTTAATTGGTATGCCAGGTGCCGGGAAAAGCACCATTGGTGTCATATTGGCCAAAACTCTAGGAATGAGATTTGTAGATACAGACCTTGTTATACAGGAGAGAGAACAGGCACTACTTCAAACGATTATTAATGAAAAAGGCATGGATGCTTTTATAGACTTAGAAGCTTCAGCAGTAATGTCTGTTGAAGGACAAGGAATGGTAATTGCTACAGGTGGTAGTGTTGTTTATAATCATGATGCAATGATTTACCTTAAGAAACTTGGTGATGTGGTATTTCTTGACGTATCATATGATGAGATTAGGAGGCGAATCAATAATATCACCACTAGAGGTATTGCGGTTAGAGATGGTAAAGGTTTGAAAGATGTTTTTGATGAACGTAAAGATTTATATAATAAGTACATGGACCGCCATGTACTATGTGATAATCTGACACCAGAAGAGGTTATAGGTGAAATCATATGTCGATAAGTCATATTGAAGGACAAACATCCTATAGGATGCCAGCTGAATGGGAAAAACATACTGGGACAATTATTGCATGGCCTCTTAAAGAGTCATTGATATGGCAAGAGAATCACAGGGAAGTGGTTAAAGCTTATGCAGAAGTTGCCAAGGCTATAAGTGCATACGAAAAAGTATTGCTCATTGTTACTAGTGAAACAGAATTTGAAGCAAAAGCCCTATGTAAAGATAAGGTTACATATAAGGTAATAGACCACGATGATGCATGGATAAGAGACAATGGTCCAACATTTATGATAAATTCATTGGGCAATCTCCTTGGCATAAACTGGCAATTCAATGCATGGGGTGAGAAATATCAGCCTTATGATTTAGATGATAAAGTGGCAAAGGCTTGATGAAGGAACTTGGGGTTGAAGCCATGGATGTACCCTTGGTCTTAGAGGGTGGCTCTTTCCATACAGATGGTCAAGGGACACTTTTGACAACCAAAGAATGTTTGTTAAATTCAAACCGTAATCCAAAGATGAACATGACTGAGATTGAAGAAGTGGTCTGTAATACTTTGAACATAAAAAAAGTCATATGGCTTGAAAAGGGTTTGTTTGGAGATGAGACAGATGGTCATATCGATAATATTGCGTGTTTTGTCGCACCTGGTAAAATACTGATACAAACTTGTGAAGATGTGGATAATCCTAATTATACAATCAGTAGAGATAACATTGAGATTCTAAAACGTGCCAAGTTAGCAGGTGGTATGGCAATAGAAGTTGTAAGCTTACCAGGTCCACCTGTCAGGTATTATAGGGGTAAGAGTTTGGCTATGAGTTATTTGAATTTCTATATTGCCAACGACGCTATCATTCTACCAATCTTTGGTGGGGATGCGAAAGAGTCTGATGACAGGGCGGTTTCGACAATGAAAAAACTATTCCCAGATAGAGATATAGTAACCACAAATGGCATGGCTTTGGTCAAAGAAGGTGGCAATGTCCACTGCATAACGCAGCAGATACCTTATAGTCAGAAATTAGAACTATAGGCAATAAGTGTAAAGTATATACTATACTTTCATAACTTAAGGAGTTTAAGATGAGAAAAGTAAAAGTAGCAGCAACACAAATGTCTTGCACTAATGACATTAATACCAATATTGCCCATGCTGAAAGTCTTATAAGGCAAGCGGCCATGCAAGGAGCAAATATTATATTGTTACAGGAATTATTTGAGACACCATATTTCTGTCAGACTGAAAAAGAGTCTTATTTTGACTATGCGACATCAACATCTGACAATGTGGCTATTAATCATTTTAAATCTGTAGCAAAGGAGCTAGGCGTTGTACTACCCATAAGCTTTTATGAGAAAAAGAACAATGTCCGATATAACTCATTGGCTGTAATTGACGCAGATGGAGAAGTGTTAGGCCTTTACCGAAAAAGTCACATACCTGATGGTCCAGGTTATGAAGAAAAATTCTACTTTAGCCCTGGTGATACAGGTTTTAAAGTCTGGGAGACTAAATACGGTACAATAGGTGTAGGTATATGTTGGGATCAATGGTTTCCAGAGGCAGCCAGATGTATGGTTCTCAAAGGTGCAGAGATTATATTCTATCCGACGGCCATTGGTTCTGAACCTTATGACTCTAGCATTGATTCAAAAGGACATTGGCAACGCTGTATGATTGGCCATAGTGCCAGCAATATCGTACCAGTTGTAGCTTCTAATAGAATTGGGACTGAGCTTCAAGATGAATCAAGCATTACATTCTATGGTTCTTCATTCATAACAGATTGCACTGGTCAGATTGTTGCAGAAGCGGATAGACTTAAGACAGGCATATTAGTTCATGAGTTTGATTTAGACGCTGTACTTGCTATGAGAGATGAATGGGGCGTGTTTAGAGACCGACGCCCTGATCTTTATGGTCCAATAATGACCTTAGACGGTGATGATATATAGTGCTTCGTAATCATTCACTAATAGAGTTTACCTATATCCGAGCCCAGTAGGATGTATTATTATATTGTATATAAAGATAGAATATAATAATGGAAGGTGAGGGTAAACTTATGATGCTAATATTAACAAGTGAGGTAGCAAGTAATGTGACCGAAGCAGTCGCTCAGATTGAATCTTTTGCAGGAGACTTATTGATTTTGGCTCTTCTTGCCAGTGTTGTGACAATTGCAACCAGTAATGTGAAAGCTTTGTTTGAAGTCTTCAAGTGGGATAGCAAGTATTTAATTTTCGTTGCACTAGGACTTACAGGTATAGGTGTGTTTGGTCTGAATGTTGGTGTTTTACAGTTGATTGGTATCAATGACATGATTAAATCACTTGAAATAAAAGATGCACCTGCTCAGTGGCTAAACGGTTTTGATCTGTCTTAACGACTTTGTTTTTGACTTCAGGGGCACAGGCTATTCATAGACTTGATGAAAGTATGATTGGCTATAGGAGCAAGAGGATTGAGAAAGAAAATGCAGCAAAAGCAACACCAGATGAAAATAATGTGAATGTTCAAATAAAGTATGTTGACAAAGTGAACGAGAAGGTTGTTATTCGCAATGAAGGTAGTCAACCCATTGCCATGGAAGGTTGGTATCTAAAATCAGTCACAGGCAATCAGAAAATCAACTTCAACAAATATACCCTAAGTGTAGGAGAAGTATTGGAAGTTGAATCTCTAAAAGACCACGTGGCTTATGACGCTCCTAATAAGAATATCTGGAATAAAAAGGTGGAAGACGAAGCCATATTGTTTGACGACAAAGGTCAAATGATTTCAAATTATAAATAAATCTGAAATAGGAAATACAATGATCAGAGTTCAAGTCTAAAGGTAGTGGGTGATACACCTACTACTTTTTTGAATTGTTTGGAAAAGCAAAAAGCATCTGTATAGCCAAGTTCAATGGCAATACTTTTAATGGACAATTCAGTATCCTCTAGCAAATACTTGGCATGGTTAATTCTTGCTTTGATGATGAACTGGTGAGGGGTTGAATCGTTGTAGTCACGAAATAGCCTTGTAAACTGCTTGTCAGAAAGACCAATGCTCGATGCCAATTTACCAACTGAAGCATTCTTGCCATGAGTGTCTAGGATGTCTTTGGTTAGATTTTCAATTTGATTTCGGGTAGTTGACTGTACAGATTCTTCACATATATAAAGGAGTAATTGTCGAAGGAGTGCGTCAATGGCATAAGCACTGCCTTGTTTTTGGTCAATAAAATGTTGGTATAAGTTTTGCAGAAGTCCTATATATTTATTTGGATTATCCGCTGTTACAATCAATGCGAAAGGTGTTTTAAAAAAGTTGTTAATAAAGCCCCTACCACTGGATTTATAAAATCCAAATCTCATGGAAAACATATGAAGAGGTTTGCTGGTATGATTATGGACAGCATGAGGACAGGAATTACTGACTAGGATCATTTGTCCTTTGCGAAGGGTAATGGTTTCATTTCTATTAATTGTGTAAAGGCATGAACCTTCTATCACGTACAAGAAATGGTTGTCTGCATTAACGCGATGTTTTTCTATTTCCCAGTTAGGGTGGGTTGGTGTTGGGTTATATATCTTATGAAGCTTAAGATGGGTTGATGAATAAGCCTTATAGAGTGCTTGCACTAATATTTGATTGTTAGAGGTTATGACCTTATTTGACATGGTTTTATCCTTAATATACATGGATTATAGGGCAGTATCTAAGTATAGTTGATACTATATATTACTAGTATACTACAAATAAGATAATGTGTCCTTATATAACATGATTAGGACAAAAGGAGACAAGAAAGGTTTAAGTGGTTTATAAGATGGAGAAAGCGACAAAGTCACCTAACATTTTGCTGTTGTTTGCAGATGATCAACGATTTGACACAATCCATGCTCTTGGTAACGATGAAATTATTACCCCCAATATTGACAATTTGGTTGCTAGAGGAACAAGCTATACCCAGGCCCATATCCCAAGTGGTACGTCGCCAGCAGTCTGTATGCCAAGCAGGGCAATGTTGCATACAGGAAGAAGACTATTCTCTCTTGGAGGAGAAGGACAGGAAATTGACCCAAATCATGCTTTGATGGGTGAGACACTTAAGGCTAATGGCTATAATACATTTGGAACTGGTAAATGGCATAATGGCATAGATGCATATAGAAGGTCTTTTAATCACGGTGGTGAAATCTTCTTTGGTGGTATGGATGACCATTGGAATGTACCTGTACATGACTTTGACCCAAGTGGAAAGTATGAAGGTAGAGTCAAAAAAGTTAAAGACTATATGTTCAAACGTAAGCCAGATACCTTTATCAGTAATAAAGTGACAGCTGGCAAACACTCTACAGAACTTTTCTCAGAAGCAACAATGGATTTTATCAATGACCATGAATCTGACAAGCCATTTTTTGCATATGTGTCTTATATGGCACCTCATGATCCAAGAACAATGCCTGATGAGTTCAGAGATATGTATGATGCGGATGAAATTAAGGTGCCTGAGAATTTCATGGCTTATCACCCAATTGAGTATGCCAATACCCAGTGCCGTGATGAAGTATTGACGGCTTACCCAAGAACAATTGAAGAGACTAAATTGCACCTAGCAGAATATTATGCCATGATTACCCATATTGATGATGAGATTGGTAAGATTATCAAGTGTCTTGAGGACAAAGGAGAACTTGACAATACCATTATTATATTTACTGCAGACAATGGCTTAGCCCTAGGCCAGCATGGTTTGTTTGGCAAACAATGTCATTATGAGCATAGCATTCGAGTACCATTTGTAATGGCTGGGCCAGAGATTCCAAGTGGTGAGACCAGAGATGACTATATCTATGTCCTTGATATTTTTCCAACATTATGTGACATGTTAAATATAGATATTCCATCTACTGTGGAAGGTAAAAGTTTCTTAGGTGGTATTAAAGGCATAGATTATAATAAGAGAAAGAGGCTCTACTTTGCTTATACGGATAAAATACGTTCGGTCAAGGACAATCAGTTTAAATTGATGCAACATGTCTATGGCAATAAAGTTACAACACAACTCTTTGATTTGAAAAAAATGATCCTTGGGAGATGGCTAATTTGGTCGGTCAGCCAGAGTATAAAGAAAAGGTTGTTGAACTAACTGACCTAATGAATAAATATAATGAAGAATGGAAAGACGACAAACACCCACTTGGCCATAGCTATTGGTCTCAGTTACGAGAAATAACTGGTATGATATAATTAACTTGAACAATTCTCCAAAGTTCGTTAAAATTATTTTGACGAAAGAAGGAAGGAATCAAGATTATGAAAATATCAAATAGTAAAGTTGTCATAGTAGGGGCAGGTATGGTAGGAAGTGCTACAGCCTATACACTTATAGTAGAAGGCATATGTGCAGAAGTAGTTCTAATCAACAGGAATCATGAAAGAGCAGTTGGTGAAGCCCTTGACCTTAAGCACAGTATAGAGTTTCTGGGGAGAAATGTAAGAGTGAAAGCTGGACATTATGATGAATGTAAAGATGCTGATATCGTTGTTATCACTGCCAGTATCTCAATGCATAACATCAAATCAAGAATGGAATTGTTAGAAGGTAATATCCCAGTGATGGATGACGTGGTTACAAAGGTGATGGACAGTGGTTTTGATGGACACATCATTGTTGTGACCAATCCAGTTGATATTATTAGCTACTATGTTTATAAGAAGTCTGGTTTGCCAAAAGCCCAAGTGATTGGAACAGGAACATCTCTTGAGACAGCTCGACTCAAAACCCTAATTGGTGATATCGTCAATATTGACCCACGTAGCGTCACAGCATATGTTATTGGTGAACATGGTTCCACAATGACAGTACCTTGGTCACATGTACAGGTGGGCGGCAAAGTGTTTATCAACGCTGTTGAAGACGACCCTGAGAGATTTAAAGATGTGGATTACCACCAGATTGTCGAAGACACTGCAAGATTGGGTTTTGATGTTTATAACCGCAAAGGCAGTACACAATATGGGATAGCTAGTGCAACAGCAGGAATAATAAAGTCTATTCTGCATGATGAACGACGTATGATCAGCGTATCTGCTATGCTAGAAGGTGAGTATGGTGAATCGGATGTTTATTGTGGTGTTCCAGCAATTCTTGGAAAAGAAGGTGTTATTGAGATTGCTCAGTACCATTTGAATGAGGAAGAGGACAAGAAATTTAGGGATTCTGTTGAGGCCATCAAAGACAGTATAAAGAACCATATACACATTTAATAACCAATAATTGTTTGCTACTTAGGTGAAAGGGGTTAGACCTATGTTGATATGGATAGTAATCTTAATATTTCTTATATGTTTTACAGTCTATCAGTGGTGGTTTATGGCCAGTCGCTTTAGAAATATGACAGACGTTAGAAAAGCAAAGGTGAAGGCATATAATAGGCCACTTGCATGGGCTATTTATAGTATACTTCTTTTTCTCATTCTTGTAGGTCTTGTTGGCTACCAGATTTTTATTTTGATGGACGCATCATGAAGTTGGATATTTGATTATGGGTACAAACAATTTGAATTGGCGTCTAAATATAAGCATGAATTTACCCTATTTAGATTCATAGCTGCTTATAGCCATACATAATAAAAGAGCTGAGAAACTAGAAAAGTATCATCTAGTCCAACGGCTCTTTTTTTTGTTAGTTCTTATTTTTTTTACTTCTGTTATTTAGAGGTAATACAAGGTAAGTATATACAACACATCCAACACAGAAATCAAAAAGTGATTCAAGCAATGCAAAGGTCATAAGTACAAGTCCAACAACGAGTGCTGCCAGAGGGCTTACAAAATGAAGGGCAAATATGGCTGTTGCAAATAGGAAACCAACTCTTGATGCAAAAAGCTTGGGCGCTTTATCAATTGGTTTTACACTTAAGTGTAATGATTTTGATATTTTACTAGCTAACCAGCTGTATGGACTGAACTTAAGTGGTGTAAATGCTCTAATAGTAAAATCTATAAATAATAGGCCTACTAGGAAAAGACTGCCAGTTGCAGCGTATAATACGATGGTTGATGCTACTAGGAATCCTGTGATTCTGACAACAGATTTGTTAACTTTTTCAGTTGATATTGGGCATATTAGTGAGTTCATAAGCAACCTCCTTGATTCATCTATATGATTAGTTAAATATTAGTCTTAATTAATAATTTTTATTGATTGACTTTATTATACAACGGATTTTTAAAACTGTCAACACTGTATGGATAATTCGGCTTTAAAAAGCGTAAACGAAATAAAGACATGCTATTGCAGAGTGATTTTTCTAAGCGTATAATAATAGAAAAGAAAGATGATAATGATTATCAACAAGTGCTTAGAGAATTACATTTATTGATTATAAGGAGGTTTTCTATGAAAATTGAAACGAGTTTAAGAATTGACGCTTCAAAAGAAGCTATATGGAAAGTGGTTTCAGACATAAAACAATCCGACAAAACGGTATCAGCTATTATGAAGATAGAAGTTCTTGAAGAAGGCAAAGAAGGACTACTCGGATTCAAGTGGCGAGAGACTAGAATGATGTTTGGAAAAGAAGCAACAGAAGTAATGTGGATTACACATGTTGAAGAAAACAAGTACTATCAGACTAGGGCAGAAAGTCACGGTGCAATATATTATTCATCAGTTGGGATTGAAGAAAAAGAAGACCATTGTCTATTAACAATGGGCTTTGATGCTGAATCAGTTTCTTTTATGGCAAAAGTAATGAACGTTCTATTCAGTGGTATGATGAAAAAATCAATGATTAAGGCATTTAACGAAGATATGGAAGATATTAAGAAAGTTGTTGAGGCTGCTGGTTGAGGCTGCTTAAAGGTTAAGTCTTGACAGATATCACTTAGCAATGTATTATACACATAGACAAAGAAGTCGTTTCAGACCTCTTTGTCTTTTTTATACATTTTTTTTATTTTCAACTACAAATATATAAGCATATATAAAAGCTGTGGGGCATAGAGTAGAAAAGAAAGTGAGAAAAATGATGAATCAATTTTTTGTACAATATTTAATGAACCCAGGGCTAAAGGCTGAGGCTGAGAGGGTTTTTGAAGGTATTGGTCTAGGTAGACAAAGAGAACTGAATAACTGGTTTGAAGACAAGTGGCTACAACTTGAATTTGTAAGAGACAGTGTCAGCACCTATCTTGAAAATTCAGAACACCTTGATTTTGATATTCTAAAACGAATACTTTTGGAGAAACGAGAGCAGTTTTTTGAATTCTCTGAGCTCTTCATTGTCAATGGTGAAGGGATTGTAAATATAACAACTGCCACATGCCAAAGAGGTAAGAACCTAAGGGATGCACCCTATTTTCAAAAAGCCATAAAAGGTAAGCAAAATATGCATGGTCCATATGTGGATTCGGATACCCTAGCTGTTGGCAACTGTCACTCAGATTTCTTTGATGAAGTCACATTGATGTTTGCATTGCCAGTTCATAATGAGATTACTGGTAGGGATTCAGTCTTATGTGGGCGTATTCCAAACGATGTAATGAGTGACGTCATTCAGGAAGAAGATACCCATGTCTATAAAGAGTCAGGTGACAACTATCTTTTTATGGTTAAGAACAATAGAGGTATTGCTACTGGGACAGCCATATCTAGGAGTCGTTTTGAAGACAACGCTTATACCAATGGTGAAAACCTAAAAGATGGTATTAAGACAAAAAAATGGGGCACTGTTCAAATAAAAAAATACACTGAATTTGAGATTATTTTTAATGACCCAGCCACAGGCAGACTTCACGATGGCGTTGCTCTAACCATACAAAATGGTAGTAATGTAGATGCTTGGCCCGGTTACCCTGAGTATAGACATATCTATGTTGGAGGAAAAGGATTGTTGATTCATCCACCTCATAGTGATGAAGTATGGGGCATGATGTGTGAAGGTGACATTGAAGAACTATATAAGTTTAGAAGCCTTAGGCTAAAAATGGCAACATCTGTCGGGCTGTCAACTTTAATTATGATGGGACTTCAACTTGGCTTCATAGGTGACTATTCACTAAAAGGCTTGCTATTACAAACACTGCCATGGATTGTGAACCTTGGACTGGTAGGATTGCTTACCAAACAATTATTTGTCAAACCTCTAAAGAAGGTCCTCCATATTCTTCAAGAAGTTGCAGAAGGTGGTGGAGACTTGACCCTAAGAGTACCAAAATCTTCAAATGATGAAATCGGTGAGATATCCAGATGGTTTAACAAGTTCTTAAGTAGTCAGATGGGAACCATCAAAAGAGCTGGTCTTGTATCAGGTACTTCAGAGGATTCGGCTAAATCCCTATCAGAGATGACAGAGGACATACAAGGTCAAGCCCCAGTGGTTAAGGAATCTGTTCAGACCATTGTAGCCAACCTAAGTAAGCAAAATGAGGTATTCAAATCAACCAAAGAACGGTTTACCAAATTAACCGGTGAGTCTGAGATTATAGATTCGTCCATATCCATGATTGATGAGAAAATCAACCATACAAGTGACAATGCTGCCAAGAGTATTGAAGCATCCAAGGAAGTCCTTGAGACAATGGAAACCCTCAAAGATGAAATGTTTGAGGCCAAAGACAGTATGCATACCTTGCAAGATTATTCAAAGAAAATCAATGAGGTAGTCACAACCATTGACCGTATTGCAAAGCAAACTCAACTTCTAGCACTGAACGCAACCATTGAATCTGCTCGTGCGGGTGATGCAGGTAAAGGTTTTGGGGTTGTTGCAGAGAATATCTCGGCCTTAGCATCAGAATGTGCCGAGGCAACAGTATCAATAGGAATGTTGATTAAAGAGGTTCAAGAAGAAACAGAGTCCACAACCAACAATATTGATGAGATATCAACAAGGGTTGAGCTTGGAAGTAATTCTGTTAATGAAACCATTCACACATTTAGCGAAATTCAAGCTGAGATTCAAAAAGTTTCTAAGACGGCAACTGACATATCCAGTTTGGTTAAGTCACAGTCGACTGATTTTGTAGCTATTAATAGTGAAATGGATAAGTTGGCGACTGAGTTAAAAGCAGATAATGCCACTGTACAAGATAGCAGTGACAGTGTTCTGGCAACAGTGGAACACATCTTTAGCGAAACCAATGAAATCAAAGAACATTCTAAGATGTTATTTGTTACATCACAGAACCTCAACAAGATTGTTAGTGGCTTTGTGGTAAAGTAGTGAAATGGTAGAGTTGGAATAGCTGTAGGTTATTCCAACTTTTTCCAGAACATACGGTTTTCTCTAGGTGGTAATTCAAGAGAATGCTTTCCGCGTAGTGTTATGTCTTCAACTGGTATCTTAAGGGTATCAGATATAACTTTGGCAACTCTTTTACGACAATAGTTGCCTTGACAAGGACCCATGGTTGCCCGGGTCCTTCTTTTTATGCCATCAACATGGTCAATAGGTATGCCTCTATTTAGAGCGTCTTTGATTTCGGCTTCAGTAACGCTTTCACATCTACAGATGATATGTTTATCAGCTATAGTAGGAAGTTTGGTTTCAGAGTCGCTGGCATCTGTTGTACCGGTGAACAAATCATCTTTGGGCACTATATTGGATTTTCTATAGGGATTGAAGGTTTCATCTATTACCAAATCGAGTCCTGATTTACTAAGTATATCTGCCACATAAACAGCTATAGCTGGTGAAGAAGTAAGGCCAGGTGATTCGATTCCAGCCACATTAATGAAGCCTTTAATAGTTGTTTCTTCTATAATGAAGTCCTTTGTTGAACTGCTGGCACGAAGACCTGCAAATGAGGTGAGTGTGTATTTGATGTCAAAACCTGGAATGGATTTTCTGGCAGTTGTAACTATATGTTCAAGAACATCGAGTCCTGTCCCAATTGCATTACGGTCTTGGACTTCTTGGGCGTTGGGACCAAGCATCATGTTACCATGGAAGGTTCTTGTCACCAAAATACCTTTACCTTTGCTAGTGGGTGCCTGGAATATAACGCCATTGATGAGTTTGCCTTGGTCTTTATGGAGTAGTATGTATTCGCCTTTACGGGGGTTGATTGTGAAATCATTTACACCTACAAAGGATGAAATAAGGTCGCTGTTAATGCCGGCAGCATTGACGATATAGCGACTGATATAGCAGTTTGTCTTGGTTAGTACTTCAAAGTGACGCTGAGTGTTAGCAAGCGCATCTATGTTTGTGACCTTTTCGTTTAAGTGTAACTTAACACCATTGTCTATGGCGTTTTCACATAGAGCTATGGTCATCTCATAAGGGGATGTAATGCCAGCCGAAGGACAATAGAGTGCGTATTTTACGTCTGGGTTTATATTTGGTTCAAGTGATAAAATAGCATCTTTATCAATTATTGTGAGGTCATCCACCCCGTTTTTCTTACCATTGGCCATCAGTTTTTTCAGTTGGTCAAGCTCATCCTCGTTGAAAGCAATAACCATGGAACCACATTCATCGTAGCCAAAATTCAGCTCATTATCTAACTGAGCAAACATTCTATTGCCTTTTCTGGAGAAGTAGCCTTTTTTTTGTCCCGTGTTTGGCGTCATAGCACCATGAACAATGCCACTATTAGCTTTGGAAGCGCCACAACTTACGTCGTTTTCTTTCTCAAGCAACAAAAGCTTCAAATCATATTTAGATAATTCTCTAGCAATGGCACACCCGACAACCCCTGCACCAATAATGATAACATCATAGATATTTTCCGTGGTCATAACATGTCTCCTTTGAGTGATGTATGCTGCTTACATTATACCTCATTTTCTGCCAACAAAGGTATATATAGAATAATAATAATTGCATACCATCCATAGTAAGTGAGAGCGTACAAAAGAGTTTGGTAGTAGGTGCACTGTAAGATTAGAGCTTTAGAAGAATTTGATTTTGTATTTCAAAACAAAGCTTTTTCTTGGTAGATAAGAGTGCTATACTTAATGTAGAGCTAATTGAGAGGCATTCTTACTTAAAGGAGGAGAGGTCTTGAGACTAAAAAATAGAATTGCGGTAGTTACAGGTGGTTCCAGTGGTATTGGAGCAGCAACAGTTAAGAAATTTGTGGAGGAAGGTGCTAAAGTCTATGTATTGGATATCATTAATATGCCTAATGATTTTGATGTTATAGATGTGGAGTATATTCATTGTGATGTTTCCGATTATATAATGGTAGAAGATGCAATCCAAACAATTGTTGAAAACGATGGTGCAATTGATATATTGTTTTCAAATGCGGGCATATTCTCAGAGGCAACACTAGAAGAGACATCTATAAGTGATATCCACCACATTGTAGGGGTAAACTTGCTTGGTACTATGTATGCACTCAAAAGTGTCTTGCCAGTGATGAAAGAACAAAATTCTGGATGTATCATTTTGAATTCATCGGACCAATACTTCGTTGGTAAAAAAGAATGCGCTGTATATGGTGCGACCAAAGGGGCTATTGGACAACTTACCAAGAGTACTGCACTTGATTATGCTGAATATAATATTCGTGTAAACTGTGTTTGTCCAGGTACAGTCAAAACACCATTGTACGAGAAAGTGATTGATGCATGTATAGAGAATGATGGCAGCCTTAGAAGGGAGATGCTCTACGAAAAATCGGCTTCTAGACAACCAATGAATCGACTCGGTGCCCCTGAAGAAATTGCCAACTTGGTTGCCTTTTTAGCATCGGATGAGGCATCATTTATGACAGGGTCATTGATACCAATTGACGGTGGTTATACTGCCAAATAAGAAGCTATAACAAGTAAGTGACTTACTTTATTAGTAAGTCGATTCACTTTAAATCATCAGAAGTTGGGTTATTTCTATACATTGTAGGGGTAATGCCCATAACAGATTTGAAATCTTTAATAAGGTGTGATCGGTCACTATAGTGAAGGTGTTCAGCTATGTGGTCAAGGCTTAAGTTTGTATCAACGAGCATATGTTTTAGCTTGGTGATGCGGACTTTTTTAATTGAATCTTTGATGGTCATGCCGGTTTGGCGTTTGTAGATACGGCCTAAGGTATCCCTGTGATAATGGAATATATCGGCTAGTGAGCCAATGGTGATACTTGAAGAGATATGGTCTTCAATATACTCATCAATATGAGCAACTAATTGGTTGTTGTTGGTAAGGTCACTAGGGCCATCAATGAGATGTTTATAGGTTTCAAGAAGGATGTTAAGGAGGTGAAATTTACACTTGAGTTGCCAATGAGGGGCCTTATTTGTGAAATTATTGTATAAGGTCTTAAAAAGTATTTTTTGAATAGAAGCATCCACAGGTTGATAGGTGTCAGGAAGTTGTAGGTTTGGCTTAATAAGAATGTGTGACCTAAGCAGTGTGTTTGACTGGCCGTTGACCGAGAATGCCTTTTTCTTGTCCATTTCAATATATCTAGCAAGATTTTCTTGGTTGTCGTGATAAAAAAAAGTCAAAATGAACCCAGTAAACCTCTATTGCCTTTGTACCATTTAGCTGATGTTCAATACCAGGGGGGATAATTAGGATTTGCCCTTCATATATGGTGAGTGATTTATGGGCATAATTCACTCCAAATGAACCCTTTGCACAGTAAATAAATTCATAATCATATATGATACGCATTGGTCCAATATTTGGTGTTTGAATTTCTTTGCCTGCAGTACGAATGCAGGGATTGATCTCTTGAATGGACAAACGTTTTGGCATAAGAACTCCTTGTCGTAAAAGTACACTTTGACATCGTATTTGAATCCTGTAATAAAAAAGAAGTGGGTGTAATATATATCATATTAGTACACTTAGTCTTAATTATATATGGAGGTTTTATAGATGTCAAAAAAACAAGTTATCCTTATAATGACGGATACACAGAGAAAAGATATGCTTAGTTGCTACAATGATACTTTGGATATGAACACGCCATACCTTGATAGCATAGCCAACCATGGGATGAAATTTGAACGTGCTTATACAGCTCAACCAGTATGTGGGCCTGCAAGGTCGGCATTATTTACTGGGACTTATCCTCATACCAATGGCAGCATTGCCAATTCTATGGCTTTATCACAAACAAGTAAAACAATTGGACAAAGGTTGAAAGCTGAAGGATTGAATTCTGCATACGTTGGAAAATGGCATCTCGATGGTGGCGATTACTTTGGTGATGGTCTATGTCCTGATGGATGGGATAAGGATTATTGGTTTGATATGAGAAATTACCTTGATCTAATGTCAGACGATGAAAGATTCAAGTCAAGGCAATTTGCTACAGTTTTTGAAGAAGAAGTGGCGCCTGAGTTTACTTACGCCCATCAATGTACGGATAAGGCTATTGATTATATTAACAATCATAAAGATGAGGATTTCTTCTTGGTAGTTTCATATGATGAACCTCACCATCCATTCCTAGCACCTAGCCAGTATTTTGAAATGTTCAAGAGCAGACACCACTCAAGTTATGAGAATGTGAATGTTGACCTAAGTAATCATCCAGAACATGTACAGATTTGGGCTAAGTCTCAAGGGGACATTGATTTGTCTGCTATAGGGCTTATGGGATGTAATGCATATGTGGATAAAGAAATTGGGCGTGTGCTGGAAGCGGTGGATACATTAGGTGACAACGCATGTATCATTTACACATCAGATCATGGAGCTGGTATTGGCGCTCATGGTGTATTTGATAAAGGACCGGCTATGTATGATGAGATTACCAATATTCCATTTATCGTAAAATGGCCAAAAATCATTGAACAAGGTCAAACAAATATGAATCCTGTATCCCACGTTGATGTTGTGCCTACAGTTCTTGATTTGTTTGATATAGAAAAGCCGGGTTCTCTTGAGGGCACAAGTCTAATAGGGACTTTAAAAGACTCAAAAACAAAGGTAACACCCTATGCATTTATGGAATTTGCACGTTATGAAGTTGACCATGATGGATTCGGTGGTTTTCAGCCAATTAGAGCTATTACAGATGGGCGTTTCAAACTGTCAGTTAATCTGATGACTTCTGATGAATTATATGATACTCAAAATGACAGGGGTGAAATGAATAATCTGTTGCTAAGCTTAGACCATAAAGTTATTCGTAACCAGCTTCATGATGCACTGCTGAATTGGATGAATGAAACAAGAGACCCTTTTAGAGGTTATTATTGGGAGCGAAGACCTTGGAGAGATGATGCAAGGGAAGCACAATGATTATACTAGAATGACGAGACAACGTATTACAGAAAGTGATGAAGTGGGTCAACTAGACTATTCTACAGGATTACCAATCACAGAATATACCAGGGAAAAATAATAAAAACAAACAGGGCAATCCAAAATGGATTGCCCTGTCTTTTATGTGAATGTCATGATGTCTTATATAAGAGTATAATTATGTCTATCGTTTACGTGGTTTTGGAGGCGCCAGGGCAAAACACTCCTTGCATACATGAGGAAGAGTTTTGTTACTGTTTGCAGAAGTTAATAGTGTTGCGCTGTACATACATTTGGTGCACATAATGTTAGTAGGTTTCATTTTGGTGCCTCCTTTGACTATTTTTTAACGAATTCATTCAAATAATAAATGGCATAGTTATAAGTTGGAAGTACTTGTTTATGCCACTTCTTAAGAGTCTAAATATCATTTATTGTTAAAATTATAACATGATAGCATAAGATTGTAAAGTACTTTGATAAAAAAATATCAAATAAATTAGGTTTGAATAGTATAAATCAAAGTTGTATACTTACACTATGTTTAAATAAATATATCCATGTGAAAGTAGCTCAGTAAAGATTAAGAGCCATATCGATTTATGGGTAATAGGGAGATAACTATGCAATATGGAATAATTGTACTAAAAAGGTTTATTCTAGGCTTACTCATTGCAGTGGCAGTATTTGCAGTGATTGGACTTGGAATTGTATATATTAGGACGTACGAAGCAATGGATGATGTGGATGCCGTTTTGGCAGGTGAAGTGGATTATGTTGACGAGAAATACTGGATATTTGGTGAAAATAGACAGGTCATGTACCATAAGGACTCAGTGAATATTGTCATTTATCAAGGTGGCCTAGTCGAAACAGAAGCTTATGCCATTTTGGCACAGAGTTTGGCTGATGAAGGTTATAGAGTCTTCCTGCCTAAAATGCCATTTAATCTGGCTATACTCAATAAGAATAGCTATAAAGATTTGCAAGAACAGTATGGTCATGAAGGAAAATGGGTTGTCGTTGGTCATTCACTTGGTGGTGCCAGTGCAGTTATGAGTATCCACGAAGATGAATCGACGATTGATGGCTTGGTATTGCTTGCAGCCTATGGTACTGACAAAGAAGATATGACAAAATCAGAGCTTGATATATTATCCATTGTAGGTGATAAGGATAGGGTAGTGAACCGTTATAAGTTTGATAGAGCGAAGAAATTCATGACAGATTCTGTGGAGTACAATGTCATTGAGGGTGGTAACCATGCATACTTTGGCTATTATGGGGAACAAGAAGGTGATGGTCATGCAATGATAGGTAGAGAGGAGCAGCACAGTATAACAGTGGCATTAATCGCAGACTTTGTTGATAGCATTGATGAAGACAAATAGAATGGGTCAATGGTAAAGATAATATGATATAGATTGTTTAAATGAATAAAGCCAGGCAATGAGATTACTCATTACCTGGCTTATATTAGTTAAATAGATTACTGTGGCCAATTCTCCATAATGGTGGGTTCATACATAGATTTAAGCTTAGTATCTTGACTATCCTTGTCGTGATAGTGACTCAACTTTAAATCATGCGCCTTTTGCAGTACCTTTTTTAAACTGTGCCATATAGAGATCATAATATGATCCTCCTTCTTGTATCAGGTCATCATGACTGCCTGATTCAAGGATGCCTTTATCGTCAACGACGAAGATTCTATCAGCATTCTTGATGGTTGACAGTCTATGAGCAATGACAAAGGAAGTTCTTCCTAGAAGGAGTTCCTCGATACCTTTTTGAACCATTCGTTCTGTATGAGTGTCGATACTTGACGTTGCTTCATCTAGTATCAAAATCTTTGGACAAGACAGCATTGTTCTTGCAAAAGCAATCAATTGTCTTTGTCCTACAGAGAGTTTGGTACCTCTTTCATTTAGGTTGGTATCATAACCGTCTGGACACTCAAGAATAAATTCATGGGCGCTTACAGCTTTGGCTGCAGCGATGATTTCATCATCACTTGCATCAAGCTTTCCGTAACGGATATTGTCTTTGATGGTGCCTGAGAAGAGGAATGTATCTTGGGTCATTATCCCCATCTGACTTCTCAGACTTTCTATGCTCACATCTTTGATGTTATTGTTGTCGATTTGTATCTGACCATGATTAATCTCATAGAAACGACTAATAAGATTAACAATGGTTGTTTTGCCGGCGCCAGTAGGACCGACGAGGGCAATGGTTTCACCAGGATCTATGGTGAATGAGACATCTTCCAGGACATTGATTTTTGGATCATATCCAAAAGTAACGGCATCGAAAGTAACCTTACCTGTAATCTCAGGCATTGTTACAGCTTCAGCTTCGTCTTTGATGTCAGGTTCAATATCAAGAATCTCAAAGATTCTCTCTGCACCAGCCAAGTTGGTAATGAGCTGGTTGTAAAAGTTGCTCAGGTTCATAATTGGGTTCCAAAACATACTGATATAAGCAGTAAAAGCAATGAGTGTACCCACTTCAAGCCCTTCAGTTTGATTAAGTCTTACACCAATAAAAAATACAAGTGCTGTTCCAACACCCCATGACACCTCAACAAGTGGCCAAAAGAAATTATTAAGCCTAATTGCTGAGACAAAAGCCTTGCTGTGTTCACTTAAAATATCTGCAAAGTCTGAACTTGTCTTATCTTCAGCCGTATAGGACTGAACAATTTTCACACCTGAGAAATCCTCATGGATAAAGGCGTTCATTGTTGAGTTCTTCTTTTTGAAGACTTGCCAGCGCTTATGGGCTCTGACTTCAACCAAGTACATCATTACACACAGAAATGGCAGAAGAATTACGGCTGCCATTGCAAGCTTGGCATTGAGCATGAACATAATCACTAAGGTAATGCTAATCTGTACAAAGTCAGGGATTAAGGTGACCACTGAGTTGATTAGTATGTCCTTAAGTGAATTCACATCTCCAACACTCGGGCAAGAATCTTGCCAACGGGTCTGTTATCAAAGAAGTTAAAGGATAGCTTCTGTATATGCATATAGAGTTCTTGTCTGATTTTCATCAGTATGTCATTGGCAACTCTGGACATAATTATAATCCTAAGCTTAGTTGCTAAGTTGCTAAATATATTGGCAACAAGTGCTATACCGACCAGAGCCACTAAACCCCTTACGTTCTCGCCTGCAACATAGTCATCAATGGCAATCTTTATAAAGATTGGGTTTGATAGACTAACACCGACAATAACGGTCATTAATAGCAGTACAATTGCAATATCTTTTTTGTATGAGAACATCCGACCAAATAACCTTTTGATGGTTATCAGTTTCAGGACGTCTTTGGTTTCTTCGTCTTTTCTGAGGCTGTTATTTGCCATATTAACCCTCCTAACTTATGTATATGAGGCTTGTTACGCAAAAATATTATGCGGAGTAGCCTTCGTATTGCTCGTTAAATGTTTCGTAGTAACGTCCTTTTTTGTTTAGAAGTTCATAATGACTTCCTCGTTCAACTATTTGACCACCATCAAGAATAATAATCTCACCGGCGTCTTTTACAGCGGAGATTCTGTGTGCAATAATCACTTTGGTCACATCACGTAGTTTCTCAACTTCCCTTTGGATCTGGTGTTCTGTCTCCATATCCAGGGCAGAAGTAGAGTCATCCATAACCAGAATTTTTGCCTCTTTGGCAAAGGCTCTTGCGATGCTGATTCTTTGCTTCTGACCACCTGAGAGACCAACGCCTCTTTCACCAATGACTGTTTCATAATCATCATCCATACGATTAATGAACTCATGTGCTTGTGCAGCATTTGCTGACTCAGTGACAGTCTCCATAGAAATGACTTTTTCATTTCCAAAATGGATGTTGTTAACGATAGAATCAGAGAAGAGAAAAATCTCTTGCATGACAACGGCAATTTTGTTTCGCAGTGTCTTTAAGGTTAAATCTCGTACATTGTGACCATCTATCATGACCACACCACTTGAAGGATCATAGAAACGCTCAAGTAGATTGATAATAGAAGTTTTGCCGGCTCCTGTAGCGCCCATAATAGCTAGTGTCTGTCCTGGCTTGATACTAAAGTTAATGTCCCTTAGAATCTCACGTTCACCTAGTGTTAAGCTAACGTTCTTGAACTCTACATAACCTAGGCAATCTATGAAGTCGTATGAGCCTTCTTCATCAACGATTTCAGCTTCAGCTTCAAAAACAGTGTCCACTTTCTTCATGGCACTTTTTGCTTCGGCCATAAGACTACTAAGCCATCCAAGTAAACGCATTGGCCAAACAATCATATAGGAATAGCCGAGAAATTTGGCTAATGTACCTAAGGTTATGTCCGACTCAATAACGAAGTAAGAACCAATAATTATGGCAAATACTGGAATCAGGTTGGAAATGGTCTCAATGTTTGGAAAGCGTCTTGCTATACTTTTGGCAAAGGCCATATTAAGTTCATAGTAACCTTTATTTTGCTTGAGGAACTTTTTTGACCTCATATTTTTTCTCTTGCGAAAGCTTTAACAAGTCTTACCCCAGCAATATTTTCCTGGGCAGTTGTGTTAAGCTCTGCATTTTTTTCACTAATCTTGCCGTAAACGCTATCAATATCCTTCTCAAGCTTGTAAGCCAGATAAGCAATAATTGGTAGTGCTGTAAAGGTGATCAGTGACAATGGTACACTGATTCTCAGCATCAAGATGACAACTACGACCAAGCTAATGCTCATATCAATGACAAGCATTATACCAAAAGATATCCCATGCCATATTTTATCGCCATCGTCTTTAAGCCTTGCCATTAATTCACCAGTGTTTTTTTCTTCAAAAAAGTTCAGTGACATACTTTGTATATGGTCAAATAAGTCTTGCCTTAGTTGTTTGATGACTTTTGCACCTGCTAGGTCAAAGGCAATTTCCTTTATATAACCAAAGATTGCACGACCAAGAGTAATTCCAATTAGCATCCAAATGAGGGATGCAAACACCGAAGTATCCTTAGCAATAATAACGTCATCAATTAGTTTTCCAGTGATGATTGGCGAATTCATATCTAAGGCCAAACCACCTATTAATGTTATTGTGCCTATTAGGTACAAGTACCAGTAGTGCATCATATATTTTTTTTATTTTCTTCATAGTGAACCTCCCTGTAACTAACTCAATATATCTAAAGAACAAAGAGGCTCTGCCTCGCTTGCTCTGCAATTGTTCGCGTGGAATGTCTACCTCAACATTAATGAAAACGATTCAATTTCATTAATTTATTTTAAATGACTTTCCTAAGCACCCCAAACAACAAAAAAAACATGGGGGATTCCCATGGCTTTACTTAGTTCTCTACTATTTGCCCCTTTTAACAGCAAAAAGGGTATAGAAAAGCCATGGGTAATAACCCATGGCTCAATGTTTGTTTTTATCTTATACGATATATTGAGGTAGGGTTACGCATATGTTGTTGTTAAATCTAACATTATTGATTACTGTGTTAATCATGCTTCTACCTCCTTTTCTTTCGTGTTTGTTTCTTTCGTGTTTGTTTTGTCTTATGTTTGTTGCAATTTCTAACTCAGTATAAAACCTATACCACCAAGTGTCAACCCTGTTTTGTGTTACAAACTTATTACAGGGACATATTATACAGTGTCTTGTCATACTAAAACCCTTGTAAGGTGCGGTTTTACTAGTTCAGAGTGACTAGGAATAAATCATTTATAATTTGAAGACACCATAGAGTGATAAGTTTGAATCTATAGAGTAATAGGAGTAGAATAGACTTATAAAGATTAACATTAGAAAGTAGGTGGCACCTTGGACGAAAGAATTAGTCATATCATAGAAAACTATAATGATAAAGAGGCAACTTATGGCAACGGTTTGACAAACCACTTAAATATGGGCTTGTTTGCACTGTATAAAATGGGTGCAAAAGATGAGAGAATCCATGACTTTGCTCGGTTTTACATTGAGGATAGAGGCATAAGTGTCCATGATTTTTCATTAGATGATAAAGAGGGCAAGGACAAGGTAAATATTGATACTTCTAACTGGACACAATATTTGGGGCATCATATATATTACGGACCTTTGGCACTATTTTACAAAGAAGAGCTGGAGAATAAGGGAACAGAACAGGTTCTTAGACACTATCTTAATAAACTGATTCAGGGATCAGCTGGTGACGCATTCCACGGATTAATACGCATGGCATATGCGGTTGAACTTGAGGGTTTAGATGAACTGGCTAAGGCCTTAGCTTATTTTACAGACAGCTACTGTGAGTTTGATATCTATGATGAAGCCATGCCGATTATTGAACCATTGGAAGCTATTGGAAGTCTGTCAGAGCTTGATTATTACAAAACTATTGTATTTAAACGGCCACTTATCATTGGTAGAATTCAAGATGTTTATGAAGATGAAATGACAAGAGAGGTTGTTTCTGCAATTGATGAACATTACTGTAATTCAGACTATTTTGCCAAATTACTTATTAAACTTTTTGGAATGACAGGTAATTTCACTATACTTCATGGTTTAACTTCAACCCATGCCATAAGAGTGCTTAGCCCTTACCTAGAAAATACTGAAACCCTTTATAAGCGACATTGGTTTTTATTACAACTTGCTTATTTATCAACAGGGTGTTGTGATATTAAGAGATTGCCCAAAATACAAAAAGAGTTGAATTGGTTTGAGTTGTTTGAAAAGGCTATGGCATCACAAGATATTCACACACACAAATTGACCTATAGTATGTTTGAGGAATCCAAAGCACTGGGTGATGATCGTTTGAATGACTTATATAAGACAATATTGGCCCTTCGAATGAATGGAGATTGAAAAGAGGTGAGACTATGAGCAAGTTACAGATATTGGTTGGAAAAGTATTGGACACGCTGAGGTTAAGCCTTAAGAGATTTCCTGAGACACTTCTCATATCATCAGCCTATGTAATTCTGATGATAGTGAACAACAGGAATGACTATGACCCAGACCAAACACTTATTAAGATAGCCCTTATTCTAGCTTTGGCTATTCCAATATCGGTGGCTGGGATTTTGTGGATTGAGAGACAGGAGAAATTAAAAAGGCCAATGGTGGTTAGAATAGGCCTTAACCTGTCTATTATCATTTATGGCATTCTATTTAAAGTCTTTATGCCAGATGATCTAGATGAGAAATTCATGATTCGTTATGCAACAGCAACAGCCATTGCTTATTTGGTATTTACCCTTGTCCCTTATCTCTTTAACAGACGTCGTTATGGTTTATACCTAATTAAGTTGCTGACCACTTTTTTGGTCACATACCTTTATACTTTGGTGCTATATTTTGGTGTTATTGCCATTATATTTGCCGTTGATCGTCTCTTTGATATGAATATCTCTGAGGATATCTATTTTGATATCTTCATTAGCTCAGTAGGGATATTTGGACTGGGTTATTTCCTAGGTAAATTGCCAGAGATTAGAGATAATTTGTTGGATTATCTATACCCAACAGTATGGCGAGTATTGTTGACGACCATTGTTATTCCTCTAATAAGTATTTATACCATTGTTCTTTATGCTTATTTCATTAGAATCATCGTCTCCGTGGGATGGACAGAAGGGCTTATAGGAACACTGGTTGTTTGGTATGGATACGTCAGTATTGTCTTGTTGATGCTTATCAAGCCTAAAGAAAAAGACAGTTTGTTTGTTAAACGCTTTGGGACCTACTATCCAATGGCCATGGTTTTACCTATGGTGATGTTGGTTATTAGCATTGTGATTCGGATTCAAACTTATGGTGTTACAACACTTAGGGCAACTGTTTTTGTTTCTTGGATTTGGTTTATTGTAACTTTGGCCTATATCATCATTAGGAAAAAAGCCTTACATCAATACATAAGCCTTGCTTTTATTTTTGTTTTTGCCCTTGCGATGTTTGCACCAATCAATATATTTAGTGTAACCATTAGCAATCAAACATCAAGGCTTGAAGCTATATTAACAGAGAATAACATGTATAATGGTGATACCATAGTTTCAAATGACAACCTTGATAAAGGGACTATGCGAACCATTAGCAGTCAAGTCCAGTTATTACATGAGCTAAGAGCACATAGTGATATCAGAGGAATAGATGATGACTTTGATATGAAGGATATGGAAGAAGTCTTTGGGTTCTCTTATATTGGAGATTACTATGTAGATGATTTTGGCATTAGGTATCTGAACTTTTATGCAGATTCTAGAGAAGTTGTTGATATTGGCGGTTATGATTTTTATATGAATCTTATGTCAAGACGACAGCCAGAAGAAGTATCTATAGGTGATACGGACGCCTTTATGGAGGATAATGATTTTGTTCTTATACATAATGACGTAGAAGTCCTTCGCTTTAGTCTCATAGAGGCTTTGGAAGAACGTAATATTGATTTTGATTTACTTGAAGGTCTTGATAGACCCATCCTTATTGAGGGGACATCAGAAGGCGTAACCTATAAATTAGTAGTAAGCAGCTTAGGCGGCGAAATAGAAGATAATCAACTTAGCATTCATCATATAGAGGGGGATGTGTTCTTCTCTATGAAATAGCAGCAAATTAAAAGAGGGCGAAAGCCCTCTTCTAAATTTTTTCATAATAAAATACGCTGCTTTATAGTTTGCTGACGGATACACCTTTCCAAAAAGCTACGTAGCCAGCAATTTCTTTGGCAGCATCTTTTGGTTCTTTATAAAACCAAGCCGCATTCTCATTGCTTTTACCTTCAGCTTCAATGGTATAATAGGATGCAAGACCCTTCCATGGGCAAGTTGTATGGTGGCTTGTCTCCGATAGCAAGTCAAGTTTCACATCTTCGGGTGGGAAATATTGATTGCCTTCAATCTCAATGGTTCTGGAGCTTTCAGCTAGGGTTATATCGTTCCAAGTTGCTTTATACATAGGAATACCTCCTCTTGGTTAGAGTGAGAATAATTCTCACTTATTACAACCATTATAAGCTTAAGTTATTAAGGAACTATAAACAAATCATTATAAAGTTGTTGTAAATGGTGACTATTTGGCATCTTCGAATGAGTTTAACAGGCCACTTGGAAGATTTCGATAGTCCTCAATTATATCTCTCAAATTAACAATTCTATTGAAGGTCAAGCCTTGGTCTTCACTCTTATAGATGATTAAACCTGGCCCACCAGCATAAATGATATTCTCATTTGAAGGTGAAAAAACAATATCAGTGATTATGGCTTTGGGTACACTTTGATCATAGGTCAATACCTGTTTGCTGGTTAACAAACCGTTATGGCTGATGAAAAGTTTGTCGCGACTACTATAAGCGACGATATCAGGGTTGTGAGGTGATACCCTTAATGCGCCATAACCTTGCTGAGGTGTTTTTGTCCAAGTCTCACCACCATCAGTGGTTTTGTAGATGCCATTAGGTTGACCTTGATTATCTGACAAGCCGTAGATTGTCTTACTGTCATAATTATCAAAATCGCCGAAATAGATGCCAGAAGGATTGATAACCGTCCATGACTCGCCTGAATCCATACTTTTCATTAAACCTACAGACTCATCATGGTTATGGAACTTACTACCAAGAGCAAAAACAGTGTTCACGTCATAAGTTTTGATTCGGAAATAGTCGCTTGTTTCTGACCTGGGAATATCAGTGACTTTGGACCAATTCATGCCATAATCTACTGTTTTGAAAACACCACCTGGATAATATTCAGGGATAAAGTCCCATCCAGAAAATGATGGCATTCCACCGGTGACACCGGCGTAAGCAATCGAAGGGTCTAATGGATTAACTGCTATTGATCCAACTGAGCCAGAAGAAAGTCCATTCACACGTCGCTCCCATTCTTGACCACCATTATAAGATACGTAGACACCAGCATAAGCACTTGGGTAGGGACCAGTTGCAGGACCAGTTGATGAAGCGAAGCCAGCATAATAAGTATCTTGGTCAGAGCCAATGGATACATCATAGAATTCGGGATAGTTACCATTTTGATTACTATCAATGAGTAAACCCTCTCGGAACCATTTCCAACTTTTGCCACCGTCGATGGATTTGAATAAACCATTGGCTTCAGTACCCACTGTAACTATTTCATGGTTGGTGGGATCAATTTCTAATGATCTGAATATCTGATCATTGAAAACTCCATCAACATCTCCACTTGGTCCAAGGATTATTCCAGGGCCATAGGTGTAACTTTGATGATTGCTTATATCAATATGGTGGTCACCATTCACATTACGGTATTGCACGGACAAGTCAAAACCTTCAACAAGAAATCTAAGGGGTATCATTGTGCGATTGCCTATAATCGCTGCATTCACATCCATAATATAGATTCTCTCGCTATTATAGACATAGGGTTCTTCGATGACAAACTTAAGCGCTTTGACATTATTTGTCACCAAAACACTTCTCTCTGCACCGTTCCATAGAACGCCAAATCCCATATCTTCTACTATACGTATGGGCACTAATGTACGGCTATCAATTATTGTGGGTTGTTGATCTGTAAACTGAATTAATTGCCCATCATAGTGAATGACAAATTTACCTTGGGTATTGGCATCCGCAGATGAAATGGGGTAAGATGAGAGTAGAATTAGTGTAGAAAATATAAGAGCCCTTATTGCTTTCATAGAATCACTCCTGTCTACATATATTATAACAGAAAATGGAGGTACTCAATGCTGAAATGTTATTATAGGGATAGCAAAGTCAAGGCAATTAAATACCGAAAACAAGGCTATATACCTGCAATTATTTATGGTGAAGGCATTGACAAGCCCATTACCATTCTTGTTGATGAAAGAGTCCTTGTTGAACTGCTCTGGAAGGAAACTGTTGGTGGCCACGTAACCCTTGAAGTTGAAGGGGATATCTATGAGACCAAGATTCAAGATGTGAATTTGGCCCTTCATACCAAGCGGTTGGAACATGTTGACTTTATGATGGATATTGGCGTGACTAAGGTGGAGGAAGTAGAATGAGCCGAAGAGATAAGCAGACGATTATAGAAGTGATGGACAATAACCCAGTGATAGCGGCTATAGGTAATGAGGCATCCCTAAAGGAAGCATTAGAATCACCATGTGAAGTTATGTTCTTGCTTCAAGGATCTCTAAAATCGCTAAAGCATTACGTTAATTTGGTCCATGAAGCAGGCAAAGTGGTTTTTTGTCCATGTGGATTTGATGAAGGGTCTGGCCCATGATGTGGAAGGTCTTGAGTATTTGTGGTATGATATTATGCCAGATGGCATCATTTCAACCAAAAGTCAGGTGATTCGCAAAGCCAAGGATTTAGGCTTTGTGACTGTTCAGAGAATCTTTGTCCTAGATTCCAAATCCATTGAGCGAGGCATTAGACAGTTAAGAGAAATTAAGCCGGATTACGTGGAAGTGATGCCAGGTGCTATGGATAAGATTATTAGAAGAATAGCCAGTATGACAAAAGTGCCGTTGATTGCAGGTGGCCTCATTGATGAGAAAGATGAAGTAATCAGTCTCCTAAAGTCAGGAGCAACAAGTATATCCACATCGGCTCAGTCCTTGTGGGATGCATAAATAGATTGGAGTAATTAGTTTGGATTATAACAGGGCCATATGGCAAGAAGAAAGAGCTTATCTTAAGGGAACGCTCGAAATGATAAAGGATCAAATACAAAGCAGCCAAGGCAAGGCTGAGAATTACAGAGATAATATCGTCAAGGCCCAAAAAAGTATGTGGGAAGACAGGATTATGGAATCTGACCCAACCAAAGAAATTGACGGGGCGGTTATGGCTTGGCAACATCAGTCTTATATGATGATGGAAGCAGACAGTATGAAATTCTATAAGAAGATGAAAAGCCGTCTTGAGCTTATGCTTGAGACGCCTTATTTTGCCCGAATAGATTTTGTTGAAGACGGCGAAGACAGCGAAGCCTCTATATAGGTATGGGAAAGATTAGTGGTGAAGGCTTTGCCGATATTAGAGTCTACGACTGGCGCTCACCTGTTTGCAGCATATTCTACAATTATGAAATCGGTAGAGCAGAATATGACTGTCCAGCAGGTATTATTGCTGGTGATTTAACCCTTAAAAGGCAATATAAGATCAGCGATGAAGATGTCCAGTATATGTTTGATTCAGGTCTTAAGATAAATGATGAGATGTTGCAAGAGATACTTGGTAAAAGCACAGATGATAAAATGAAAACTATCGTCACCAGTATTCAAAAGGAACAGAATAACTTAATTAGAGATGAACACAACGATATTTTGATGATTCAGGGAACGGCTGGAAGTGGTAAGACTTCAATTGCTCTTCATAGAATTGCTTACATCTTATACAGAAGAAGAGAGACACTAAATGCTAATAATATGGTTATCTTTTCCCCTAACCAAGTCTTCAATGATTATATATCCAATGTATTACCAGAGCTTGGTGAAGAAAATGTCAACCTGACAACCTTCAACGATTATCTTGAGACAGTGATTGACAGTCATCATAAGATGGAGGACTGGAACAGTCAGATGGAATACATACTAACCAGTGGTCTTAGTCATGGAAAGCTTAGGAAAGAGTGTATTGCCCTTAAGACTTCGGAGTCATTTGTTGATTTATTAAAAGCCTATGTCGCTTATATCAAAGTCCATGGATTTCAGTTCAAAGACATAAGATATAATGGTGAATTGATTGTTTCAGAGAAGAAAATTAGGAAGCTCTATGTGGATAATCAAGTTATGTTGTCGCCAAAGAAGAGCCTAAATAGAATTAGATTGCGCCTGAATAAATTATTAGATCCTTTTATTGCTCAGAAGAAAAAAGAGTTACAGATGGCATACGAACGTTCTGGTGAAGCTTATTTTGATGAGGAGAAACAAGAACGCTTAAGCCGAGAAATCAATGAGGCCTTTGCAGGTGTTAGAAGACAAATCAATGAAATTACAAGGTTCAATATATTCTACATATACCAATCCTTGTTCAGACACTTGTGGATTCAGAAGAAAATCAATGATGGTAAAGCAGCCTTTTCTTTTGATGTAGCCAAATATACCAATAAAAGGTTGGACAGTGGCTACCTATACTATGAAGATGCTTTGGCCATTGCTTATCTTAAGGGTGAACTTGAAGGTGTGCCTATTCAGAGCAGTATTCGCCATGTTGTCATTGATGAAGCCCAGGATTACTCTTTTCTACACTATGAGATATTCAATCAAATATTCCATTCAGCAGGCTTTACCCTACTTGGAGACTTGAACCAATCTATCAACCCTTATCTGAATATTGGTAAGTATGAGCGAATCAGTCGTATCTTTGGAAGAGAAAAGACAGCCAGAGTTACTTTGCAAAGGTCTTATAGATCGTCCAAACAGATTTCAAGCTTTTGCAGTGCCTTGTTGCCAAATGAAGATAAGACCATCTATCTTGATAGAGAAGGCAGTGAACCTCAAGTTACTAAGTATGAGGATGTGGGTCAGATGGTTGAAGCCCTAATAAAAGATGTGAGAACCCATCTTGACGTGGGTCATAAGTCCATTGCCATAATTTGCAAGACTGAAAAAGAGAGCAAGCGGCTTCTTAAAAGTTTGGAAGGCAGTTTTGATGCGGACAACTATATCCACGGGATTACAAGACAAGACATTCATTACAAAAAAGGTGTTGTAGTGGTGCCTTCATATTTAGCTAAGGGTCTGGAGTTTGACGCAGTCTTAGTGTGTTGCCATGGTCCAAACAATTATATGCTGGAAGAAGAGCGAAATCTATTCTACACAGTTTGTTCAAGAGCACTTCATGAACTTAAGGTATTATATGTTGAAGAGCCACCTCTTTTTTTGGCATAGACGTCATTAGATTCGGTCAAGTACCATATGATACGGAATATGGGATGAAAATGGGTTATACTTTGGTAGAATAGAGAAGTTGAAATATATGACATACATATAGTATGTGAACTATGGAGGAATATAATGGCTAAAACAATAGAGATATTTACATATGGCAGTGGCACAGAAGAAAAAGTTGGCTGTAGCTCTTGTCCAAAGTCTTGTGATTCAAGAGATAAGGCAATGTTAACTGGTGAGATGTTATACAAGCAGGTTCTTGCTCATGTTGGCGAAGGTGCCAAAGTAGCCCTTTATGATTATGAAACTGGTGACAAAACAGCTATTCTTGAGAGGCAAAATGCTATCTACAAAGAGAATGGCATCAAAAGAATGGTCAACCCAGTCTTGATAGGACCACTATCCAAAAAGATATGGCCTGCTGTGATCATAGATGGTGTCATCAAGTCCGAAGGAACCTTGCTTGATTTGAGTCAAATGACCAGCTACTTGTAGGTCTCAAGCTTGGATTAGAGAAGTAAATATGCTATAATATAATCACATAGATTGGCATGAGATTAGGAGAGCCATACAAATGGATCGCAGACAGTTGCGGTGTATTTGTGTGGCTCTCTTTTTGCGTGCTTGAAAAATAGCGTATAGGAGCGGATTAGATGGAAGATGTAGTTGTAATCGGTGCAGGTATAGCAGGGTCTTATGTAACTAGAGAGTTGATGAAGTACGATTTGTCAGTTGTCTTAGTGGATAAGGAAAATGATGTAGCAAACCAAACAACGATGGCAAACAGTGCCATTGTTCATGCTGGCTATGATGCAAAGCCTGGCAGTCAGAAAAGTTATTACAATGTTCGTGGTAATCCTATGTTTGATCAGGTCTGCCAGGAAATGGATGTGCCCTTTAAAAGAATTGGTTCTTTGGTTGTGGCCTTTGATGAGGAAGATAAGGTCATGTTGAAAAAACTCCATGACCAAGGTCTAGAAGCAGGCATCAAGGAGATGTCATTAATTGATGGTGATGAAGTTAGAAGATTAGAACCAAACTTATCTCAAGATATTGTTGGCGCCTTATATGCAAAGACGGCTGGTATTGTATCACCATTTGAATTAGCCATAGCCCTAGCGGAGAATGCAGTTGATAATGGTGCCAAGTTAATGCTCGAAACTAAGGTCAGGAGCATATTGAAGACTCCAGATGGCTATGTCACAAGGACGGATAAAGGCAATATTCACAGTAAGTATGTCATTAACTGTGGTGGGGTTTTTGCAGATGAGATTGCCAGAATGGTTGGCGATAAGAGCTTTGAGATAAGACCTAGGAAGGGACATTACTATGTACTTGATAAAGATGCCGGTGATATGTTCCATCATACAATATTCCAGTGCCCGTCAAGTAAAGGGAAAGGCGTCCTAATTACACCAACGGTTCATGGCAATGTATTGGTGGGGCCAGATTCTGACTTTGTCAGCGACAAAGATGACTTGGCGACGGATGCCGCTCATCTTAAAGAAGTAGCTGGGGTGGCCAGTCGAACATCTGACAAAATTCCTTATGGTCAAGTGATTAGGTCATTTGTTGGACTTAGAGCTTCATCGGATGTTGGGGATTTTGTTATTGGGGAGTCGAAGATTAGTGAAGGATTTTTCCATGTGGGAGGTTTTGAATCTCCAGGTTTGTCATCAATACCAGCTGTTGCTTGTGATATTGTCCAGATGCTTGTGGCAAAAGACAGGTCTATAGATTCTAATGCCAACTTTAACCCATTAAGACGAAAGGTCAATAGATTTGTTGACATGTCCCATCAAGAGAAGAAAGCCATAATTGAGAAAGACCCAAGTTATGGCAATATGATATGTCGTTGCGAATATGTAACAGAAGGCGAAATCGTGGACTGCATCCATAGGAATGTTGGAGCTACAACCATAAAAGGTGTCAAGAAAAGGACACGACCAGGTATGGGTAGGTGCCAAGGTGGCTTCTGTGGTCCGCGAGTTATGGAAATCATATCCAGAGAATTGGACATTAAGATGAAAGATGTGGCTTATGACAGGTCTAAGGCTTATATCATCACGAAGGAGACAAAACTATGATTGAATACGATATTGTGATTATTGGTGGAGGTCCCGCAGGACTTGGAGCTGCTGTTGCTGCAAAGCAAAACGGTTGTGACAGTATATTGATTCTAGAGCGTGATAGAGAACTTGGTGGCATATTGCAACAATGCATCCACAATGGATTTGGTCTTCATCGTTTCAAGGAAGAGCTGACTGGGCCAGAATATGCCGAGCGTTATATTGATATGATCAGTGAACTTGGAATTGATTACAAACTTAATACCATGGTTCTTGATATGACAAAGGACAAGGTCATTCATGCCATTAGCTCACAGGATGGTTATATGACCATTAACGCCAAAGCGATTATATTGGCCATGGGTTGCAGGGAAAGAACGAGAGGTGCTTTGAATATTCCTGGTACAAGGCCGGCAGGGGTCTTCACTGCTGGGACGGCACAGAGATATATTAATATGGAAGGCTATATGGTTGGCAAAAATGTGCTTATTCTTGGGTCAGGAGATATTGGTCTTATCATGGCTAGGCGAATGACCTTGGAAGGTGCAAAGGTCCATGCAGTGGTTGAGTTAATGCCTTATTCAAGCGGCTTAACTAGAAATATTGTACAGTGTCTAGATGATTTTGATATTCCATTATATCTGAGTCATACAGTAACAGAGGTTAGAGGGAAAGACAGAGTTGAGGGAATTACAATTTCTAAGGTTGACGAGAATAGAAAGCCAATTGAAGGCACAGAGATAAGCTATGAATGTGATACCTTGCTCCTATCTGTTGGCCTTATACCTGAAAATGAAATGACCAAAGAAGTTGGAGCTCATTTAGATCCAGTGACTAAGGGGCCAGTGGTCAATGAATCTATGGAAACATCAATTGAAGGCATCTTTGCCTGTGGCAATGTGGTTCATGTACATGACTTAGTTGATTTTGTCACTGAAGAAAGTGAGAGGGCCGGTAACTTTGCTGCTGATTATGTTAATGGCTTGGAAGTAGACCATCCTATATTAAAAACCATTAGCACTAATAAAGGTGCGGGAGTGGGCTATGTAGTACCCCAAATAATCAGACCAGACCATGTTGGTGAAAAACTAGATTTGTTTTTTAGAGCGAGTCAAGTCTATAAACAATCAGAAGTTGTGATTAGCATTAATGAAAAAAGACATCAAAAGGTTTAAGAAAAGACATCTTGCACCTGGGGAAATGGAACACTTGAAGCTAGACAAAAAACTTTTAGAGATTAGTAGCTTAGAAAATATAGATCAAATAAGTCAAATGAGTATTAGAGTGGAGGAAGTGTGATGTTATTGATGGATAAAGAGAAATTGGTATGTGTCAGTTGCCCTATGGGGTGTCATTTGTCTGTTTCCATAAGCAATGATGAGTGGCATATAAAGGGCAATCAATGTAAGAGAGGTATCACCTATGCCAGGTCTGAATTGACGAATCCCTGTCGAACGCTAACCACTACGGTTCGCATAATTGGGGCCACTTTTAATAGGATTCCAGTTAGGACAAGCAGTCCAATTCCTAAAGGCATTATGTTCGATGCTATGAAGCTGATTAATACAGCCAAAGTCATGGCGCCAGTGAAAGTTGGCGATATTATTATTAGAAATATTCTGGATACAGGTGTTGATATCATTGCTTCTAGAAGTATGGGGATGACGTCTTGTAATGGACTCTTAACTAAGATACAATAGTGTCAATAAGCTAGTATTGGAGTCCATATGCCAGAATCATTAAAGATTGAGAAAAGAGCATTAACTGACCATGAATTCAATCCAAAGATTATAGACATGCGTAACTTCATTGAAGGGAAATTCCATAAGGAAGGCTCCCTACTTGAGAAACGTCATGTCCATTTTCTTGAGATTGAATTTTTCACATATGGTGGCGGGGGCATGTATATTGATGAGGATTATGTAGACGTTGAAGCTGGCTACATTGTCATCAGGAAACCAGGGCAATATACAAGGGCTACAATGCCATACGCATGTTATTATCTTGCAGTTGATTTAGCTGGTAGGGGTGAAAGGGTATATGGAAAATCCCCATATTTAGCAAATACAAGATTTGTACCGGATTATCAACATCTTTTGATAAATGACCTTCCTAGTGTCATTAAACCTAAAAGACCTGGCTTATTTAAAGAAACGGTTGAAACTTTATTTGATGACTATCTAAACCCTAGCAAGCTATCGCCAATTAAACAAAAGGAGCTGATTCTTAAGTTGTTCCTCGACCTTCATAGTGAAGTCTATGGTGATGGTGTCTCAATTCAATCAGCTTATAAAAAGATGCTTGAAGCTGTTATAAAATACATTACCATTCACTATGCCCAGCAAATCAAACTTGAAGATTTGGCCAATGTTGCTGGAATGAGTCCAAGCCATTTTCATAAAACGTTCAGAAAAGAAATGGGCAGGACACCACTAGACTATTTACAGCGCTATCGTATAAGTATAGGTAAAAGATTGCTGGTAATGGAGAAATCTACTATACTTGATGTTGCTTTAGGATGTGGTTTTGATTCTGCAACCTATTTCGCTACGGTATTTGGAAAACATGTTGGTATGACACCTAAGGAATACAGACTCCATAATACAAAGTATTAAGTAATATTCATATAGATTATATAAATAATGAGAGTTTCTAAGGGGAGACAAATGATAAAAGATAAGAAAGTAGTAAGACAAGAACGTATCAAATGGCTTAAAGAGTCAAACATACCAATCTTGATGGGTATTACTCTTGTTCTTGCATGTTTATTCGCATTTACATTGGCAAAGTTTTTGGCCACACCACCATCAGAAGGTATAAGTAGAGAAGTTGAGTTAGCAAGTGTTGTCTACGGTGATAGTAAGATTGTTAAAAGTCACTTGTATGCTCTACAAGACGATGACAAGCAGGTGACAACTATTGCAGTAGATGGGCATAATCTAAGGGTATTAACAGTTGATATCAAAGGCAAGGTGTCTAGAGATGCATCCTATACTCTTGATTTGTATAAGAGTAAACAGGTGTTACCAATCCTTGCTAATGATGGTCTGGTTGTCTATCATATTGAGAATCATTTATACAAGTCAGTCATTGACTATGGTTCTGGTCAGGTTACCACCGAAAAGATTAGTGAAGACATTAAAAGTCTAAGAGGGGATGCAAAGACTTTAATTGTTGAAAAGTCAGACGGTCTTTATATGATAAGTGAAGAACTTAAGTGGCAATTGATACCCCTTAATACTTCAAAAATCATTAGTTATGATGTTAGCTTTAGTGATGACCTGACATATATTGCCTTGACTGAGGAAAACGGTTTCGTCTTTAATTTTCGTGTCATAGTCATAGATGATTCTATGACTATAGTGGATGATTTCATGATTGAAGAAGAGACAAGAGAAGGCTCTCTTAAGTATATTAGTGATGTCTACTATGAAGATAAGCTCTTAACCACATTAACGGTAGAAGAAAATCAGCGTGATGGTCTCAATTATGTTTTTCTGAGTCAACTTGATATGGAATCAGGCGAAATGTTGAAGCATTTTGATGAAGGCTTTCCAATTCTTAACAGTCGATTCACCATAAGCCATGCTTCTCTTGGCAGTGGAAAGGTTTTGCTTCAAAGATTCTATAGAGGTGGCACCAACATAGTTGAAGCGACGATAGAAGAAGGTAGTAGAACAAATGTAAGGCCTTTGACCAAAACAAAAAAAAATAAGCCAACTGGCTAACCTATTCAATATTGATGGTGGTGAAGTCTTGATATTTGCTGACAGAGTTGACGACATGAAGGTGATTCATATGGCTTCATCAGATCAACAAGTTATTATAGACACTACACGTATTACAACGGTGCCACTGATGACATTGCTCTCAAGTACCTTATTTTCTATGGTTCTTGGATTTTTCATGGGGTCCATACCATTCTTGTTCTTTGCTTGTTTATTGCCTTTGATTGTTTCACTTCTGATGATGAAATTCATCCCAGAAAAACGTATGCCGCTAAAATTTCAGAACCTATTACCTGCGGCCATTTTATTAACCGTTAAGCTTTGGCTTACCTATATACTGATTCATGACAAGGGTTACTTTATGATTCGTCCAGTAGGTATTGGAAGTGAACCAATGATTTATATGGTCATTATTTTAATGAGTGTCATTGCCTATGGCTTGTTCCTAAGAACTTTGAAACATTCTAAAGGTTATGAAATTACATCTTCAGTGCCCTTTTTATCTTATGTTGGCGCAGAGCTTATACAATACATCATGCTTGTTTTTGTCTATATTGCCATGATCAATATTATTGACAAGATGTAGTAAGGTAAAAGTTAATTAGGATATAACTTGTAATTTCAAGTTGTTGGGTTATAATAAAGAAGAGAGAGCGGACAAAGCTCTCTTTTTGTTTTCTTTTTTTCTATTTGTGCTATGAAGTGTTTGGGATGACCTGTCTGTACTCTGTAATGAAAGGAGAGTATATGAAGAAAATCAGAACAAAACTCATTGTAGCCATCTTGAGTGTTTCTATTATTATCATTATTGGTCTAATGGTCTCAACCATTACCATGACCAATTCAAACACAGATGAAAATGTAAAAGATCAGATAAACCTACTTGTCGATAATGCGGGAATGGGGATTATGGCGTATGTCCATGAAGTTGAGGTGGTTTCCAGGCAACTGAGCCGTAGCGTTTTAAACCAACTGACTGTGGAACAGTCCTTAGAAGAGGCAATGAGCCAAAATACTGCTTATTATCAGCAGACATTAGATGGGTATATACAAGATGTTGATGGGGCTGTTAATGCAACAATCATTGCTTATGACGAGAGCGGGGAACCTTCAACCCTTGGCAGTCTCAGGTCAAGATTTATCAATTGATACTTCCTATTGGATGGATAAGAGAGATACAAAAGATTCTGCTTATTGGAGTGACGTAACAGCCTTTGATGAACTGGAATTTGATGTTTTTACCTATGTGACTCAAGTATCTAAGGGTGATAAAGTTCAGGGTCTTGTGGCGATAACCCTAAGCACAGATACCATTAGAGCATTGGTGGATGACATCAAAGTTTATGAAACGGGCTACGCCTATTTGATGCGCAGTGATTATAGCTTTATCGCTCACCCTAAGTTCCTATTGGTGGATAGATTGGACACCATAGTTGATGGTGGACTTGCATACCTAACCACTGAACATATGAACTTAAATAGTGGAGGCTTTGTGGTTTATCACTTCAACGGCGCGGACAAAATTGTGGGTTACAAACATCTGGAAAATGGTTGGGTCATAGGTATTGGTCCACCAGTAGGTGAAGTCTATAAAAGCAGAGATACTTTGGTCTCTACAATGCTTATTATTGCTGGGGTATGTTTGGTCCTTGCTTTTGGCGTCTCCATATATATTGGGACATCCTTGTCACGGCCTATCGTTTCCATAAAAACCGCAGCCGAGAAGATGAGTCTTGGTAATATTGATGTCCAAATAGAAAGCAAAGGAAAAGATGAGGTTGCCCAGTTGGCAGTCTCTATGAATAAACTTATTGAAAATACCAGAATGCAAGTGGATGTTACAAGGTCTATCGCCAGTGGTGATGTGGAGGCTGAAGTGATTGTCAGGTCAGATGATGATGTACTAAATCAGAGTCTTAGCGACATGAAAGATACGATGAGTGGCTTGGTGGGTGACCTTGATAGCCTTATTGGCAACATTGCCCTAGGCAGTCTTGGAACAAGGGCGGAGTTCTCACGGTATGACGGCGCTTGGTCGGATATGCTTAAAAATGTGAATCATCTAATGGATGAGATTACTGGTTTCATTGATAACATGCCCGTCATGGTTATGTTTGCTGATAAAGATTTCAGAGTGAAATACATGAATAAAACAACTACAGACCTTCTTGGTACATCAAAATCTGATGTAGTCTTTAAGGAATGTCATGGACTGTTTTGTACGGATGATTGTAACACAGCAGATTGTGCTTGTGCCCAAGCTATGGACAAAGGCAGTGCAGTAACAAGTGAAACAGTAGCTCATATTGGTGGTAAAGATTATGATATAAGGTATACGGGTATACCACTTACCGATGATGATAACAATTTGATTGGCTTCTATGAAGTGATATTGGATCAAACGGCCATAAAAACTGCACAGCGTGTTGCTGATAAAGTGACAGAATATCAAAGTGTAGAAGTTGAAAAATTAAGTCAGGAATTGGTTAAACTATCCGAGGGTAACTTGAGTATTGCTCTTGCTCCTGAACCAGCAGATAATGACACCAAGATGGTGGAGATGTTGTTTGGTAGTATCTACAAGAGTCTCAACATAAGTGTTGAGAGCATAAGAGGTTATATTGACCAGATGACAGGTGTTCTTGGTCATATGGAACAAGGAGATTTGACCAAAAGTATTGTCAGTGATTTTAGAGGCGACTTTGCAGACCTCAAATCTTCAATCAATAATATCACTGATGCTCTGACTAAAACCCTTAGAGATATTAATGAAGCGTCCAATGAAGTGGAACAGGGGGCGTCACAGGTATCATCCACCGCACAACTGCTTTCAGATGGTGCCAATGAACAAGCCAGTGCAGTAGAACAAATCACTTCAACCATGGAAGAGATTGGTGAACAGACAAGACAGAACGCTGATGGTGCTGACAAGGCTAGGGATATCGCTGGAGTGATGATGACCAAAGTTGTCAAAGGCAATCAGCAAATGGATGATACTATGTCTGCTATGCAAGCTATCCAAGCATCTTCATCTGACATCAGTAAGATTATCAAAACCATCGAGGACATTGCATTCCAAACCAATATACTTGCTTTGAACGCCGCAGTAGAAGCGGCAAGAGCCGGTGAACATGGCAAAGGCTTTGCCGTTGTTGCAGAAGAAGTGCGAAACTTGGCAGCTAGGTCATCGGATGCAGCTAAGGAAACCACTGAGATGATTGAAACTTCCATTAGTAGGGCTAAGGAAGGTACCATTACAGCAGAAGCATCTGCCGCAACCCTTAAGGAAATCAATGAAGACTCAGATGTTGTTGGTAATCTGGTTAAACAAATAGCAGAAGCGTCTAAGGAACAGACAATCGCTATAGACCAGATTAATGGTGGCATCAAACAGATTGCAGATATTACCCAATCTAACTCAGCCAGCGCCGAGGAAGGTGCGTCATCTGCGGAAGAGTTACTCAGTCAAGCAGAAGCCACAAGGAATATGATTGAAGCCTTTAAGCTGAGGTGAAAATAAATCATAAAATTATTCTAATTTAGAGGAGGTAGTCAGTTTAACTGGCTACCTCCTAGTACTGTTACATATATGTGAGAGAAATGTAAGAGATTTTACAACTCACTATAGTTAAAATATTCAAAATCAGCAGGGTGATTGCCAAAGGCCAAATCTTGGCAGCAGAGTCCAACATATGCCCCGGTAAAACCAAATTCTTTAAGTGATACAAAATCATCAGATAGGGTACTGGCATCATAGACTGGACCTATTTTGGTCCATTGACTATCACTATCTACTCTATAATAGAATTGTAGGTCCTTGTAGTCTACAGATACTTTTAGTTCAATAGAATCCATTTGGTCAAAGAAGATGTTGTCATCTTGTGACATTGAGGTCTCTAAGTCACAATTCTGACTTGCTAGAACTCCTAAGCAGTATTTGCCCATAGCTTCATCGTAGGTTACCCGTAGGTAATAGTAGTTGGTTGTGTTGTAGTAGCAGACAAGACCAGCCATATGAAGCTCGGTTTCAGGTTTGAAATGTAATTTGGTATCCGCTGTATAGACAAAACTTTGCTGCCTTCTAGCTATAAGACTTTGGGTAAATGTAGATTCTAGAGACTCTTTTCCATATAGCCTTAAAAATCCTTTGCGCTCACTTAAGGAGGATACTTTATTGGCAGGGATTCTCAAAGAGTTCCAGTGAATGCCTAAGGTGTCTGAGTCAAAATTATCTATGAAATCTGTATTCCTGGCAATTGGTCCAATATCTAGATTAGGATAGGGTGTCTGTGACTTTGCAATATTACCGCCCATGGCCATGTATAACCAACCATCATCATGCCACTCCATCTTTTGAATTGCCGTTTCTCTGCCTAGGATGCATCGGTTAGTGCCTTCAAGAGGTCTAGCACATAGGTGTACCAAATACCACTCGCCCTTTTGAGTTTCAACTAGGCTGGCATGACCATCTTTTTGTAACGTCCCATACATGTCATTAACATCACCTGTGACAATTGGATTGCTTGGGTGGAGTTCGTAGTCTCCATCAATTGTTTTGGATCTAAAAAGTGTTACAGCATGATTATAGCCAGTGCCACCTTCAGCCAACATTAAGTAGTAGTAGCCATCTTTTTTGTAGAGGTGTGGTCCTTCTGAATACCTTATTGAGGAGCCTTTACAGATGTTTTTGATTGGCCCAACAAGTTTTTTGGCAAGAGGATCATATTCCTGCAGCAGTGTGCCTGCAAAAGGGTGACGATCATGAAGGGTGCCCCATTTCATATTGACAAACCATTTACGGCCATCATCATCATGGAAAAGTGAAGGATCAAACCCGCTGCAATTCATATAGATTGGCTCGCTCCAATCACCACGAATATCTGTTGTAGTTACCAAATAATTTGGTGAATCCTTCATTCTTCGAGAATTCTTAACATTACTGTATATAAGGTAGAAGACACCATTGTCGTAACTAAGACATGGTGCCCAAACACCAGTTGAATCAGGTGTACCAAGCATGTCAAGTTGACTAACCCTGTTTAGGGGATGTGCGATAAGCGCCCAATTGACTAAGTCTTTGGAGTGATGAATCTGAACACCTGGAAACCATTCAAAGGTGGATGTAGCAATATAGTAGTCATCCCCGACCCTAAGAATAGAAGGGTCTGGATTAAAACCTTTTAGAATTGGATTTTGAATCATGGACATAGTGTCATTCCTTTCAGTGTTGGTATGTGAGTTACCAATTAAAGCATACCAAAATAAGAAAAATCATACAATCAATTCAATTGCTTAGTTATATACTATATTGCTAAAAAGGTTTATAATGATATATAAAATATTGTCTGATATTGGGAGGACAAGGTGAATGACCTATGAAAATCTAAATCCACATTTATACTATATTGTTAGAGTGTCGGGTATGACGGCTGAAAAATCTAAAGAGAGCTATGCACCAAGGTGTAGTAGATATCATGAAATAGAATGGATTACTCAAGGTGAAGGAACAATGATTGTTAATGGTGAAAAGCAGAATGTCTTTGAAGGCGATGTGCTTTACAGACGTCCATCAACATCTGTCCAAGCATATGGCAACTACAATTGCATATTGCTGATGTTCGAACCTTTTATTAGCTTTGGCAACCCAGTAAAAGACGTCAGCAGCTTTCACTTGTCTGAACATTTAGGCAATGGTTTGACTAAGTTGGATATTGCCAACTTTAGATCTACGGACAGTGAATCAAATGATGACCTTGCTTTTCCAGATAAAATGGTCATTTATAATTCTTTGAAACACCAAAAGTCCATGAATCAACTTGTTAAAACTTACAGTCAATATGGTGAAAACAAATCTCTAGAGTGCAAAATAGCCCTTTTAGAGGTCTTAAACAATCTATATGAGGAGTTAAAACTACAAAGTATACTAAAAGGCAAGGGACAGAATCATTTCAAGCACTATAAGTTGGTCGAAGAAATCAATGGAAAAATTGATCAAGACCCTAGTATTGGCTATTCATTAGAAGGATTTGCTAAGATGGTTGGCGTATCGAAATATCATTTGAGCCGAATTTATAAAGATATGACAGGGTTAAACATCTCCACATATCACAAACAGGCTCGTATTGATTTGGCTAAACATTATTTGATTGCTACAGAAAAGTCAGTTGATGTCATTGCATACCAAGTAGGTTATGAGACAACAACATATTTCTATAGAGTTTTTAAGAATGAACTTGGTTTGACACCAAATGCTTATAGAGAGCAATTTCTATTGAAAAAGCATCTTGAACAAGGCATATAGAAATTTAGTAAAGGATCAGTTGATTTTTCAAAGAGAAACCTTTATGGTATAATATCAATCAGCGAAGAAGCTAAGGTTTAGCTTTCTTCGCTTTTTTTTTATTTTATGATACGAATCTAAACTAAATTAAGGAGGAAAATCAATGGAGAAACTAAAAACAATGTATGGCGAGTTACATGGTGTACTTAGGTATGACACTTATTTTGGTGGTCAACCATATGAAGTAGAACTTAGGGAAGAGAATATAATTGTGACGGATTATGGTACTTTTGTGCCACAGTATAAGGAAAGAGACAGTGTATTTGAACGTACTAAGAAGAACCGATCTTCTATTGTGTTTCATGAAAATGGTGAGGTTAAAAGCATTGCTCTTGAGGCGCAAACATTAGTTGATACACCTTGTGGAAAATATCCAGCAGAGCTGATTACATTCTATGATGATGGGTCATTGAACCGTGTTTTTCCTCTGAATGGTCAGATCAATGGCTATTGGTCAGAAGAGGATGAAGGGACATTGGCAGAAGACTATGGTTTTGTGTTTGGCTTTGGAAGCTTTGCATCCAAATTAATTAGCCTTAGATTCTATGATACAGGTGAATTGAAAAGTTTAACTCTGTGGCCAGGCTCAGTTATTAACCTGGATACTCCAGTTGGACCTATGGCAGTGAGAACAGGATTTGCTTTGTACAAAGATGGCAGGCTTAAATCTGTGGAACCAGCTAAACCTAAGGCGGTTCATACAAAGATTGGTTCATTCCTAGCCTATGACAATGATGCCCTTGGTATTCATGCAGATTCAGGTTCGATAAAGTTTGATGAGGCTGGTAAAGTGATAAAATTAACAACGGCAGTTAATGGTGTTGAGGTGACTCATGGTGATGGTATTGTGGTCCGTGTTGTACCAAGAGAAGTGGCAAGTTATGTTGATGTTACTGAAACAGTCATACTACCTCTCAAAGTAACTTTTGATAAGGAACATGTCACAATAGATAATGGTATCAGACAAAAATTCATCATCGAAGGACACAAATTCAAAGTCTATTTTGTTGAGCAAGATAAAAGAGCTGGATGTACAGATTGTAATTCTTGTGATGGATCAGATGCTTGTGGGTCTTAGATTTTCCTACTTGACCTATGGTCGTAATCGTTGTACAATTTAAATAATCGGTTAGGTTACAGTTAAGTGAAAAATACACTATTATTCTAAGAAAGTAGGAATATTATGAATATCCAAAAAGTGGTTGTCACATTTTTGGTGTTTTCCTTGTTGTGTACACTATTTGTAGCCTGTAGCAGTAAAAATCCAGTTCAAGAAAATGAAGCACAGGTCATAGATTCTCAACAATTTGTAACAACAGAAGGCACTTTATTTAAAGTTAAGGGTGAAACATTTAGATTTGCAGGAACCAACAATTATTACATGAATTATAAAGATGAAGAGATGATTGATGATGTTATTGTAAATGCCAAGGCTATGGGACTCAAAGTTATAAGGGTCTGGGGATATCTAGATGGTCTTGAAGGCAGTATGGTGGATAACAATGCCTATATGCAGACTCAACCAGGGGTCTATGATCAAATTCCAGAAGGTGGAAGAAATGGCTTTGAAGCTCTTGACTACACATTGAAACGTGCAGGGGAAGAGGGACTCTATGTTGTGGTAGCACTTACAAACAACTGGGATGCTTTTGGTGGTATGCGCCAGTATGTTCAGTGGTCAGATACAGCTAATGAACATGATGATTTTTATACAGATGTAAAAGTAAAAGAAATGTATAAAGCTTATGTATCATATTTGTTAGAGAGAGAGAATAGCTTGACTGGCACTCTCTATAAGAATGACCCTTCAGTCTTCGCCTGGGAGCTTGCCAATGAACCTAGATGTGAGAGTGATAAGTCTGGTGATACATTGGTCAATTGGGTGACAGAAATGAGTGTCTATATTAAAGGGATTGACGCCAATCATATGGTTACTGTTGGTGACGAAGGTTTCTTTAACCATGCAAGTGCACCTGATGAAGAGTGGGCCTATAATGGCTATTCAGGCGTTGATTGGGATAGGTTAATTGCTATTGATTCAATCGATTATGGCACATTTCATTTGTACCCTGAACACTGGGGAGAAGTCTTCTCTGATGACCCTGTGAAATCAGGCATAAGGTGGATTGAAGCTCATGTCGAGGCGTCCAAAGTTGCCAACAAGCCGGCGGTACTTGAGGAATACGGCATTACCAAAACTGGCATACATAACAGAGACTATATATATGAGTCGTGGCTTAACTCAGCTCAAGACCAGGGACTTGCAGGCACTATGTTCTGGATTCTCAGTGGTATTGATACTGGTGATAGCAAAGACGATGATGGACTCTATAAAGACTATGATGGTTTCAGAATTGTCAATGATGACAGTACAACGACTTCCTTGTTAAAAGACCATGCCAAAGTGATGGCTGGTAATCAAGTAGAAGTTAAACCAAAGGTTCATATTGTCAGCCCTTATCCAGGTCAAAAGATTTCAGAAGTTTTTGCCTTCAAGGCAAAAACCATTGATTATGGCCAAGAGGTAGAATCTCTTGAATTGACAATTGAAGGTGTTGATGAGACATTTGCCTGTTCAAAAAAGGGGACAGTGGTTATTGAGACATATAACTACCCACTTGATGGGGATGTTGAGTTTACTGTAACAGCCAATTTCTCAGATGGTTCAAGGGCGACTGATTCAGTCAAAGCCTTTGTTAGCAATAGGACAACTCAAGAAGTTGAAGCCGTCAGATATGACTTCACAGATGACTTACAAGGGTTTGAACTTGAAGCAGCCAGTCAGGCCAAATTCGGAGACAAAGGTGTGTACCATAGCAAAGATATTGGTGATGGGGCTTTAGTCTTTGACACTATATGGTCAGGTGCTCAGGACTGGCAGGAATTAAGAGTCATTAACCGCAACATACCAGAGATAGCTGAAGCCATAAGAGTTGAGTATGACCTCTATTATCTCCTTGAGGCTTCTAACCTGGAGGGGGGTGTTAGACCTTATGCTGTAGGTAATCCGGGATGGGTTAAACTTGGCGTAGATGCCAATAATGCCAATATCATTGATTTGCCAGTGGAAACCATCAATGGCAAAGACTACGCAGTTCAGCACGTGGTAATTCCTGCAACAGGAACTTCTGGATGTAGCGAGTTGTATGTTGGTTCTATAGGTAGCCTTCAAGTCTATGAAGGTCCTGTCTATATGGACAATCTAGTTATTATTACAGAAGAATATGTAGATTAATCTTAGGCCTAATAGTCAGTGTGGCATTGACTATTAGGCTTTAATTATGCCTACCTCTGGCAGACGGGTGGTCAAAAAATTTGACTTAGACCTAGGTCTAAGGTTTATACTCTTATTGTGTGTATTAAAGAGATCATGTGTGATGTCAAAGCAGATAATTGACATAGCCTACCTTTGTCGGCTGTTACGATGTAACCACATTAGTGTGATGTCAAATCATTGACATAGCCTGCCGTTGTCGGCTGTTACGATGTAACCACATTAGTGTGATGTCAAATAGGAGGGTAAATTATGTTGTATAGGAAGTTTGGAAACACTGGAGAGAAACTAAGTGCCTTAGGGTTTGGGGCTATGAGAATGCCTACCCTAGAAGATGGACAGATTGATGAAGACAGATCTATTGAGATGATTCGCTATTGTATTGACAATGGTGTGAATTATCTTGATACGGCTTACCCTTATCATGAGGGTAAAAGCGAAGGTCTTTGTGCCAAAGCTATGAAAGATGGTTATAGGGAGAAAGTGATTATTGCCACCAAATTGCCAGTTTGGGCGGTGGAATCTAGGTCGGATATGGACCGATTGCTTCTTGAGCAAATGGGTAATCTTGAAGTGGATGTTGTTGACTTTTACCTGCTTCATTGTCTTAATGTTGGCTACTGGGACCTTATGCAAAAAAATGACTACAGTGGCTTTTTAGATGAAGCCAAAGCCAGTGGTAAAATCAAATATGCAGGCTTTTCCTTTCACGATGAGATTGAACTTTTCAAAGAAATTATTGATGCCTACGATTGGGATTTTTGCCAGATTCAACTGAATTATATGGATGAGAACTACCAAGCAGGTTTGGAAGGTATGCGTTATGCAGCCTCAAAAGGCATAGGTGTTATTGTAATGGAACCTCTAAGAGGTGGAACACTTTCTAAAGTAGAATTGCCTGAAGTGGTAGAAAAGTTATGGAATATGGCTGATACAAAACGTACACCTACAGAGTGGGCCCTACGTTATGTGTGGAATTATTCAGAAGTTGGTGTGGTGCTAAGTGGTATGAGCATCATGGACCATGTGGTTGAAAACGTCAGAATTGCTAGTGAAGCCAATCCAGAATCGTTGACGGAAAAAGAAGTGAAAATAATTGACGCTGTGAAGGATTTTTATAATGAAACAACAGCGGTTAATTGTACTGGCTGTCGTTATTGTATGCCATGTCCAGTTGGGGTTGATATTCCTGAAGTCTTCTGGGCCTATAATCATGATGCATGGTTTAATGATCCTGGCAAAGCCAAGTTTTGGTTGACAGGATGGTTGAAGCCTGAAGCAAGAGCATCTAATTGTGAGGAATGTGGCGCCTGTGAAGGGCACTGTCCACAGAATATTGAGATTAGAAAATACCTTAAGATTATTGCAGATAAGTACGAGACGGCAGACGCTTAAGAGAAATTTTGTCAATGAGGGCAGAAATACTTAAAATGATTAAGACCTATGTAAAAGAGCTATCATGTGGTAGAGTAGAATCAGAATAATAACCATATGAAAGAAGGTCTTATAAATGAAGAAGAAACAACATGTAGGCACCATTGATGGCACTCAGTTAATGGCTAGCGCCAAAGGCAAGCTTAGTCGTAATGATGGCATTGTCAAATCAGGTACTGGTTATCACAAAAGCAAGAAAACTTACAATAGAAAAGCTAAAGCGAATCAGCAATTGCGAAACAGGTTGAAAAACTCTGCTAACGTGGTTGCTGATTTTTTGTTTGACTTTTCACGGGTATATGGTTATACTATATAATAGTTATAAAATACAACTATTGTCAAAAGGAACTATTATATAAGACAACTAATATATTGTAAGCGTAAAGAGAGGAGAAAAGCGTGAGAGATCAATTACCTGAGTATATATTTGGAACTATACCATTATTTCATAAGAAGCTTCTTAAGCAAAGACCAGAGAGCATTATTCCAAAGCAACAAATGAATGTTCTTCATAAGATTAAATTTCATCCGGATAAACCAATGTCCTATTATTGTGAGAAAACAATGATTTCAAAGCCTAACATGAGCAAAATAGTTAACTCTTTAATAGAAGAGGATTATGTTACAAGGACAAGAGATGAGAAGGACCGTCGAATAGTGACTCTAAGTCCTACAGAAAAGGGACTAGCTTTGGTAAAAGATTACTTCAAGGAAATGGGACGACAAATTATTGAATCTACACAAGTTTTATCAGATGATGAGATTAAGGAATTGATTCAAAGTTTTGAAACCATTAGAGAAATTATGGAGAAACTTGAGACACAGAATGTTGACTTATAGTCACAAATAGTGGCTTTATTATAGAAAGGAAATATGTTATGTTGAAAATTATGAAGCAATTGAAGCCATTTGCACCAATGGTGGCCTTGATTCTTTTACTTATATCCATTCAAACATTGACCGAACTTTACTTACCAACTTTGATGGCAGACATAGTGGATGAAGGTGTAGTCCTTGGTGATATTGGATATATCATCCGTGTTGGAGCAATAATGTTAGCCATAGCACTGGTTGGTGGGGTGGCAATTATTATGTCTAGCTACATATCATCAAAAGTGGGTGTTGGCTTGGCAAGTAATCTTAGAGAAAAAGTCTTTAAGAAGGTGAGCTCTTACTCTCTTAATGAAGTGGACCAGTTCGGAACTTCTTCACTGATTACAAGGTCAACCAATGACATTACACAGGTGCAAAATGTCCTTGTAATGATGTTGAGGTTTGCCCTTAGGGCACCATTTCTTGCAGTGGGTAGTATCATTATGGCACTACAAAAAGATGTACCACTGACATCAGTCATATTTATTGTCGTTATTTTAATGGGTATTACCATTGCGCTTATAGCAACTAGAGCCATACCACTTTTTCAGAAAATGCAAAAAAAAAGTTGACCACATGAATCTTGTGCTTAGGGAGCGTCTAACCGGTATGCGTGTTATTAGAGCCTTTAATAAGGTTGACTATGAACAGGAGCGATTTAAAGAATCCAATGAGGATTTAACGGATGTAGCTATTCGTGTTAATAAGTTGATGGCCCTTGTTCATCCTTTGATGTTATTGTTCTTCAACATTACGACATTAGCTCTCGTTTGGTTTGGTGCCATTAGAATTGATAATGGAGCCATTCAAGTTGGTGATATGATGGCTTTTATCCAGTATGGGTCACAGATTATGTTTGCAGTTCTTATGTTAACAATGATGTTCATTATGCTACCTAGAGCTCAGGCATCTGCTACTAGAATCAATGAAGTACTAGATCTCGATCCTGAGATTGTTGATCCGAAAGAGCCAATTGTCCTTGATTCGGCTAAAGGCTTAGTGGAATTTAAGAATGTCAGCTTTTCTTACCATTCAGATCATGGTGCACAAGAAAGAGCCATTAAGAACTTAAGTTTTACATCTAAACCAGGAGAAATCACAGCAATCATTGGTGGTACAGGCTCTGGTAAATCAACATTGATTAATTTATTGCCTAGATTCTATGATGTGGATGAAGGTGCTATTATGGTGGATGGCGTTGATATAAGAGACATGACTATGAATCATCTAAGAGAAAAAATTGGTCTTGTGTCTCAAAAAGCGTCTTATTTAGTGGCTCAGTAGAATTGAACACCAAGTTTGGTAAGCATGATTCTTCAAAAGAAGAAGTTGTTGATGCACTAAAAGTGGCTCAGGGCTATGACTTTGTTATGGAGAAAGAAAGTGGTTTAGAAGAGGAGATTGCCCAAGGTGGTACCAATATATCCGGTGGACAAAAACAACGACTTAGTATTGCGAGGGCACTACTGAAGAAACCGGAGATTTACCTTTTTGACGATGCCTTCTCAGCCCTTGATTTCAAGACAGAAGCCAAGTTACGTGAAGAGCTTAGGGAAGAGACCGACAAGTCAACAGTCATTGTTGTTGCACAAAGAGTGACAACGGTTATGGATGCTGATCAAATCATAGTTCTTGATAATGGTGAGGCAGTTGGCATAGGTAACCATGATACCTTAATGAGAACCTGTCAAGTATACAAAGAAATTGTCTTGTCCCAGTTGTCAGAGGAGGAGATAGCATGAGTAGAGATCATAACATGAAGAAAGAAGATTATTCTAATAATAATAGTACATCTAGGTCGGGCAGAGGTCCTGGAAGAGGCCATGCTATGGGCATGCCTGTTGAAAAGGCCAAAGACTTTAAAGGAACCATAAAGCGTCTTGCTAAATATTTACTGCCAAAAAAATGGACATTTGTAGTGGTCATATTCTTCGCAATCTTAGGCACCATATTTGCTACCATTAGTCCATTTATACTTGGTATGGCTACAGACAAGTTGTTTGAAGGGTTCAAAGATCGTTTTGAAGGCGATGTTGGAGCTTTGATTGATTATGCCTATATCGGTCGTATTTTATTAATCTTAATTGGTTTGTTCTTAATTAGCTCATTGTTTACCTATATTATGCAATACATTATGGCTGACGTGGCCCAAAGAACAGTTTATGACATGCGACAAGTTATTAGCGATAAGTTTACCAAGCTACCACTTAAATATTATGATGGCAGAACACATGGTGAAGTCCTTAGTCGTGTCACCAATGACATGGATAATATTGCCAATACTTTACAGCAGAGTCTACTTCAATTGATTACTGCAGTCATAACAATCGTTGGAACACTTGTAATGATGTTTATCATCAGTCCTTTGTTAACGATTATTGCCCTAGTTAGCATTCCGCTTAGCGTACTAGTGACCAAAGCTGTGGCAACCAAGTCACAGGCATACTTCAAAGCCCAACAAAAGATATTGGGTCAAATGAATGGCCACGTTGAGGAAATGTTCACAGGACAAAAAGAAGTAAAGGCATTTGGCTATGAACATAAGTCCCTCGAGAAGTTTGATGGTATTAACAATGACTTGTATCAAGCCGGATGGAAAGCTCAGTTTGTTTCAGGAATAATAATGCCTGCAATGCACTTCATCGGTAATGTTAATTATGTGCTAATAGCGGTTATCGGTTGCATAATGGTTATAAGAGGTACCCTAACGATTGGACAGATTCAAGCTTTCTTTCAATATTCAAGACAGTTTGGCCACCCAATAGTACAGACTGCGAATATAGCCAATTTGATTCAGTCAACAATCGCATCAGCAGAACGTATCTTTGAAGTACTAGATGAGATTGAGGAAGTAGAAGACAAAGAGGATTCAGTCCTTATAGAATCACCTATTGGCCATGTTGATTTTGAACATGTAAGGTTCGGTTATAGTGAAGACAATGTCTTGATTACAGACCTTAACGTCAGTGTAACACCAGGTCAAACTATAGCTATCGTTGGACCAACAGGTGCAGGTAAGACAACCCTTGTGAATCTATTAATGCGCTTCTATGAACTTCATAGTGGTGCTATCAAAGTTGATGGTATTGACACAAGGGATATGACAAGAGGTAATCTTAGGAACATGTTTGGAATGGTTCTTCAAGATACCTGGTTGTTCAAAGGTACTATACGTGACAATATTGCCTATGCCTGTGAAAGTGCAAGTGAAGCGGATATAGTCAGGGCTGCCAAAGCTGCCCATGCAGATCATTTCATTAGAACTTTGCCAGATGGCTATGATACAGTGCTTAATGAGGATGCTGGTAACATATCCGCAGGTCAAAAACAATTGCTTACCATTGCCAGAGTTATTCTTGCCAATCCTTCTATTTTAATTCTAGATGAAGCCACCTCTTCTGTCGATACTAGAACGGAGCTACAGATTCAAAAGGCCATGGATAACCTAATGGACGGCAGAACCAGCTTTGTTATTGCCCATCGTTTATCCACAATCAAAGATGCTGACAGTATTCTAGTAATGAATGATGGTGATATTATAGAAACGGGTAATCATCATGACTTATTATCTAAAGGTGGTTTCTATGCTGATTTATACAATTCACAGTTTGCAACACGAGAAGAATTAGTTAGCTAAGTATTCTTTGATCATTAGGATTATGTATTGAATAATCGAAAGTGAGTTTCACTATTTGACACAAGCCTTGGTGCTGTGTATACTAATAGACACTATTGGTATACACAGATACGGAGGCTTTTCCTATGGCAGATGCAGTACTGCAAACAGCAGATAGAGCACTATTGATTCTTGAGATGTTAGCAAAAGAAGGACTTACAGCAACAGATATACAGAATCGACTTGAACTTAATAAGAGTACAGTTCATCGTTTAATGATGACACTACTTAGTAGAGGTTTTGTTGAGCGTAATGAACAAACAGGTATTTACCAGATTGGTTTGAAGCTTGTTGAGATTTCCAGTATTCGCCTGAATCATGTTGAGTTAAAAACAGAAGCTTTGCCATATTTGCATCAATTGGCCAATAAAGTTGGACAGTCAGTACAACTTGCCATCTACGATGAAGGTGAAGCAGTCTTCATTGAGAAAGTTGAAAAGTATATGTCTATGCACATGTACTGCCAAATAGGTAAACGCATCCCTCTATATTGTTCGGCAGTAGGAAAGAGCTTGTTGCTGGACAAACGGGATGATGAAATTCTATCTATTTTGGATGGTGTTAAATTTGAAAGATTTACTGAACATACTCATTGGGAAATCGATGAAGTGTTACAAGATGTGGTCGAAGGACGAAAAGTAGGTTATACTAAAGATATGGCAGAACATGAAGCGGGTGTGTATTGTATCGCAATGCCTGTTTATGATTACCGATCGAAAGTGGTTGCTTCTGTTAGTATTACCGGATTCGATGAGACCATTTATGGTGATGAAGGTAAGACCAAAAGGGATATACTTGAAAGTACTTGTCTCGAAATATCGAGAAGATTAGGTTATAGAGGATAGTCTTTACCCCAGACATTATTATATGGATAGTTTACTTGACGGTTAGTTTACAGACCCATCAAGTGAATATATAGACAAGGCGATGTGCTACCCCACATCGCCTTGTTTTTGTGGTTTCACTATATGAAACCTGAATATAAATAATGAAACTTGTATTGACTTTTAGCTTGCAGGGGCATATAATATAGATAAATAGAAACAGAGTTTCACATAGTGGAACTAATACATTGCTTAAAGGAGATTTATAATGATTGTTAGAGAACCATCAAATTCAAAAGATGCAAAGCATTATACAACAGACAGATTAAGAGAAGAGTTTTTGGTACAAGGTCTATTTAATCCTGGTGAGATTAAAAGAGTTTATAGTCATATTGATAGAATTATCACTATGGGTTACTGTCCAGCAGACAAAGCACAAGAACTTGGTGATGGACTTGAGATTATGAAGACATTAGGTACATCTTACTTCTTAGAAAGAAGAGAATTAGGTGTTATCAATGTTGGTGGAAAAGGTAAAATCACTGTTGACGGTACTGAGTATGTGATGAACTCACAAGATGGTATCTATATTGGAAAAGAGAACAAGACTGTCACTTTTGAAAGTGACGATGCAGCAAACCCTGCCAAGTTCTATTCATTAAGCGCACCAGCTCACAAAGTGTTGCCAACGGTTCATATTGATATTACTAAGACTAAGCAAGTACCTCTTGGCGATGAAGCATCATGTAATAAGAGAACTATATTCCAATTCCTACACCCAGAAGTTATGGAAACTTGCCAACTAAGCATGGGTCTTACTAAGCTTGAAGAGACAAATGTATGGAATACAATGCCTTGTCACACACATGAGCGTCGTATGGAAGTATATTTCTACTTTGACTTACCTGAAGATGGAGTTGTTTTCCACTTAATGGGAGAGCCATCAGAGACACGCCATATCGTAACTAGAAATGAAGAAGCTGTCATATCTCCAAGTTGGTCAATTCACTCTGGGTGTGGTAGCACAAGCTATAGCTTTATCTGGGGTATGTGTGGTGAGAACCAGACATTTACAGATATGGACCACGTTGCAATGACGGACTTGAAGTAATAGAAGATATAAGCAAATAGAAGTAATGCATTAAACACACACAATACTATTTAGAATTTTGGAGGATATTAAAATGGCATTAATGGATACATTTAGAATTGATGGTAAAGTGGCTCTTGTAACAGGAGCATCATACGGAATTGGTTTTGCAATGGCTGCAGGTCTTGCAGAAGCCGGAGCTACAGTTGTATTTAACGATAGAAATCAAGAATCAGTAGATAAAGGTCTTGCAGCGTATGAAGAAGCAGGAATCAAAGCTCATGGTTATGTATGTGATGTAACAGATGAGCCAGGTGTTGCTGAAATGATTGCTAAGATTGAAGCAGAAGTTGGTGTAATTGATATTCTGGTTAACAATGCTGGAATTATCAAGAGAATGCCTATGCACGAAATGACTGCTGAAGAGTTCAGACAAGTTATTGACGTTGACCTTAACGGGCCATTTATCATGTCAAAAGCTGTAATTCCAAGCATGATCAAACAAGGTAGTGGTAAGATTATTAACATCTGTTCAATGATGAGTGAACTTGGACGTGAGACTGTTTCAGCTTATGCAGCTGCAAAAGGTGGACTTAAGATGCTTACTAAGAACATCGCATCTGAGTACGGAGAGCACAATATCCAATGTAATGGTATTGGCCCAGGTTATATCGCTACACCACAAACAGCACCACTAAGAGAAGAAGGACACCCATTTAACGACTTTATTATTGCTAAAACACCAGCTGCTCGTTGGGGAGATACAAAAGACCTTGTAGGTCCAGCAGTATTCCTTGCATCAGAAGCATCTAATTTCGTTAACGGCCACGTTCTATACGTAGATGGCGGAATTTTGGCTTACATAGGTAAAGCTCCTAAATAAATTTAGGTAAACTTGTAATAAAAGCTGCAAAAATTGGACATACCAACCGATTTTTGCAGCTTAATTTTATTTCTCAGGAGGAAAAAATGCGCATATATATTAAAGACATTGATGGCAACAAGATTGTAGATGTAGAAGGGCAAGGCCCATTATCTGCAACATATTCAGCAGAGTATAAAATCGGGGATGTCATTGTTTTTGAAACTGATGAACCCTATGTAACAATATCAGTCGACAACTATATAACAACATCCAATGTATTCATACCAAAAGGAAGACTTGAATATACCATTCCATTTGGAGAAAAGTTAAAAGCTTATCATCCAGAAACTTTCAAGGGGAATGACCATACAATTACAATTGAAAAAACTGATGAATCCGTATTGAAAGCAAGAAGAAATATTGCCTTGAACGGCATTGATAAGAGAGATGTTCCAACTTGTTTTCCACATTCTAACGCTAACATTATGACAAGAGATGAGTCTGTTTTTTTTGAATCAAGAAATGCCATTGATGGTTATAAGGATAACAAGGGACATGGACCTTTCCCATTCCATTCATGGGGGGGGCGGTCTAAGAGATGACCTTGAATTCGAGATTGATTTTGGTCGTATCGTTGAAGTGGATGAAATCGCAGTGATATTGCGAGCAGACTACAAAGATGACCATGATATCAACTGGGAAAGTGGCAACATTGTTTTCTCTGATGGTAGTCAAATGCCAATTGAAATGACTAAGACGACAGATCCACAAGTATTTTCATTTGAGCCTAAGAAGGTATCTTGGGTGAAATTGAATAAGCTGCAAAGAGAACTGTCATCAGCATATTCAGCATTATCGCAAATAGAAGTATTTGGAAAAGACATCTAATAACACTCTCACCTTAGATGACTATGGCTCTCATGGATATGCATTCATGAGGGCTATAGAAAAATTTTCTAAAACAGGTTGACAAATCTTTGGTGAGGATGTATATTATAGTCAGTGGTCAGAAGTCAGACAACAGACAAATGTCATTTCTTAGTAGAACTTATGTATACCTTTGTCAAAGATTAGATGCTTCAACTGATTTTTGACAAAGGTATACATTAGAGATCCTTAGAAATGACAATGTGACTGAAAGATTTAAAAGACATAAAAGATTTAAGAGAATTAAAAGCGTTAAGTCGTCTAGGTGATTTTTTATTTGAAAGGAAAGTTATACTTAATTTAATTAATAAAATTGAAATGTTTTCATTAATGTGAAGGAAACTTTCCTATCAAACGGAAGTATCAGCAAAGCTGATAGCGAGACAGAGTCTCTCTTCTTGTTTTGGAATAAAAATTAACCCCACGACTCTCGTTGAATCTCGTCTTGGGATTCGATTCAACTTGCCCGTAAGGAAATTTTATATATACGCACACACACAGCAGCCTTAAGAGGGGGACTATCCTGAGTAGTCCCCCTCTTAAATGCATATAATTGATAAAACCTTAACGATGTGATAACCTCAACTTAATATCACCCATTGACAAATCACCTAAATAGGCGTACAATTACATCAAGAGGTCAGAAGTCTGACAACAGACATATGTGACTTCCTAGTAGCAGTTCTTAAATCATATCCAAAGATTAGATGTCTCAACTGATTTTTGGAGACGAGTTCAGATTACGAATACTTGAAGTCACACAGATGGAATTAGAGATTCTTAGAAGTGATTACGAAATGTAAAGCCACACAATATATATTTACGGAGGATACTATGAAAAAATTTGAAACACTTAGCGCCATCTCAGAGAGTGGTGTAGTAGCAGTTGTTAGAGCAGAATCTAAAGAACAAGGAATGAAGATTGTAGAAGCATGTAAAGAAGGTGGTATTAAAGCCCTTGAGATTACATTAACAGTTCCTGGTGCTGTGGATATTATCAAAGAAGTTGCAGCCCAGTACAAAGGAACAGATATGATTATTGGTGCAGGAACAGTTCTTGATTCAGAATCATGTAGAGCTTGTATCCTTGCTGGAGCTGAGTACATTGTTAGTCCATATTTTGATTTAGAGTCAGCTAAGCTATGTAACAGATATGCCATTCCTTATATGCCAGGGGTAATGACACCTAAAGAAGTTGTAACTGCACTTGACGCAGGTGTTGATATTTGTAAAGTGTTCCCAGGCAACGCATTTGGTCCATCAATTATTGCTGCTTTCAAAGGTCCATTGCCTCAAGGAAATTATATGCCAACAGGTGGTGTTTCACTTGATAACGTATCTGAGTGGATTGCAAAAGGTGCTATCGCAGTAGGTGTTGGAAGTGTCCTAACAAAAGGCGCTAAAACTGGTGACTACGCATCAATAACAGATGTTGCTAAGAAATTTGTCGCAGCTGTCAAAGAAGCAAGAGCATAATATACGTGTATTATTTGCATGTAAATTAATCAAACAATTTTAATACATATATTTTGGAGGAAACAAGAATGAAGAAAATTGTTACCCTTGGTGAAATCATGTTAAGACTTTCACCACCAGATCACGAAAGATTCAGTCAAGCAAAGCAACTAGATGTTATCTATGGTGGAGGCGAAGCTAATGTGGCCGTATCGCTTGCCAACTACGGAATGGATGCACATTTTGTTTCAAAACTACCGGACAATCCAGTTGCTCAATCTGCTATTAACCACTTAAGAAATTATGGTGTAAAGACTGAGGGCATTGTTAGAGGTGGCGATAGAATTGGAATTTATTTCCTTGAGCATGGGGCTTCCATGAGAGCTTCACAAGTTGTCTATGACAGAGCGGATTCAGCCATTGCACAAGCGACTGCTGATGACTTCGACTTTGATGCAATCTTTGCTGACGCTGACTGGTTCCACTTCTCTGGTATTACACCAGCACTAGGTCCAGACGCAGAAGCATTAACATTAGCAGCGCTTAAAGCGGCTAAAAAGAATAATGTAACAGTTTCAGTTGACCTTAACTACCGTAAAAAATTATGGACACCAGATGAAGCTAAAGCGTGTATGACTAAGCTTATGGAATATGTGGATGTTTGTATCGGTAATGAAGAAGACGCTGAGAAGGTTCTTGGATTTAAACCAGGAGAAACAGATGTTACTTCTGGAGAACTTGAACTTGATGGCTACAAGAGTATCTTCAAGCAAATGAAAGAAGCTTTTGATTTCAAATATGTTGTGACAACTCTTAGAGAAAGTCACTCAGCTTCTGACAATGGTTGGTCAGCACTCATCTATGATGGTAATGAGTTCTACGAATCTAAGCACTATGATATTAGAATCGTTGACCGTGTAGGTGGCGGAGATTCATTTGCTGGTGGTCTTATCTATGGTCTTCTTACAAATGATTTCAAATATGCGCTTGAGTTTGCTGTTGGTGCATCTGCACTTAAGCACACTATCTTTGGCGATGCTAACCTTGTAACAGTGGCTGAAGTTGAGACACTTATTAATGGTGATGCGAGTGGTCGTGTACAAAGATAATATGGCTCTCGGACGAAGAAAAGCACTTCGCCTGCCGCATTACATTCAACCTCTAAGGTTGAATGCAATTGACAAAATCCCCAGAATCTAGTAACTTGATAGAAGCACTAGATGTCAATGGAGGAAGCTATGTACGATAAAGGAATATTATCAGAAAAAGTCGCAAAAGACATTCAACAAATGATTAAGGAAAATGGTCTTGGTCCTGGAGACAAACTGCCTAACGAACTTGAAATGATGACACTAATCAATGTGGGTCGTTCAACCATTCGTGAGGCAATCAAGATTCTTGTTTCCATGGGTATGTTGGAAGTTAGACGTGGAAGAGGCACATTTGTAGGGTCAAACCCTGGTGTCGGTAAAGATCCACTAGGCGTCAAATTTATAGAAGACGAAAATATCATAACCCATCTATTTGAGATGAGACTGATTCTTGAACCAGCTGTTGTTAAGATTGCTGTAGAACGTGGCAGCGATGACGATATTGAGAAGATTTATGAAGCCTTCTTATCAGTTGAGGATAAGATTAGTCATAACCGTAATCACTCCACTGAAGACATTGATTTTCACAGTGCCATTGCACAGGCAACGCATAACCCGATAATGAAACGTGTCATTCCGATTGTAAATCAAGGTATAGAACAAGGGTATGATCTGACAAAAGACAAGCCATTTGTCAGTAAAGTTGTTAGAAAACAGCATGCAACAATAATGGAAGCCATTCAAGCCAGAGATGCGCAAGCTGCAGCCAGTGCTATGGAAGAGCACATTCGTTATGGTCTTGAAAGAAGCAAAGAAAAATAAACCCTATTAAATATAAGTATTGTAGTAATATCAGTGAGAGATTAAACGCTTACGCATAGAGGCCATTAAGGTTATAAGTGCGTAGGCGTTTTTTCTATATAAATGTGCTAGAATATAGGGGTAAAGCTTGAATTAGAATAATCCTAGTAATGAGGTGAATGGTATGGACAAATCTCTTGATTATATACAAACAGGTATTAAGGGAGTTGAAATTAAGAAATGTCATCACGCAGAACACACTTTCAAAGAACACCTTCATAATGAGTTATCCATAGGATATATTGAAGAAGGGGAAACCGACCTTCTAGTTAATGGTGTCAACTATTATATGAAGGCAGGCGATGCTATTGTTATACAACCTCATGTAATGCACAGATGTATTCCTAGGGATATTACTAAGTGGCAGTCAACCATTATTTATGTGTCGAAAGATATAATGGAGACCCTTAATATAGCTACAAAATTCCCTTTAAGTCATCATCAAAGCGCCATAGAAATGGTGACACTATCAAAGCAACATGTCGAGATGGTCCTTGAATTAATAGAAGTGCTGACACTTAGTAGAGACACTTTTGAAAAAGAGACACTTCTTGGAGATATACTGTTACAACTGTCTTGCACAGCTGATACCAAAGTCTACTTTGATTATAATGCTCTTGCCAATAGATCCCTAAAATATATTGAAGACCATGTAGATGGCACTTTGAGTTTAAGGGAGATGGAGGAAGCGCTAGGTGCAAGTCGCTATACAATCATCAAAGCCTTTAGAGAACATTATAATGCAACACCAGGTGCCTATTCTATGCAGCTAAGAGCAGCAAAAGCCAAAGGTCTAATTAGAACATCACTAACACTTGTTGAAGTGGCAACAGAGGCAGGTTACTATGATCAGGCTCATTTTAGTCGTGAGTTTAAGAAGGCTTACGGTGTTACACCAAAAGCTTATAGAGAGATGTTAATAACCTAATACAATTTTGTACAATAAGCTTTTGGCTTATTTTGTTAAGCTTGTACCATTAAAGTGGAGGTACTTGTTATGAACAAAATGAAGCTGATTGCAGTAATGATTCTATGGGGAAGTGTAGGCCTGTTTGCCAAAACCATCGATATTGGTCCTTTTGCCTTGGCCTTTTACCGTTCTTTATTTTCACTGCCATTGCTATTTCTATTAGGTAGAAACACCAAAGGTTATGGAAGAATGGATAAAAAGACATTAAAATGGGTAATCTTAAGTGGCGTATTAATAGGGTTTGCGTGGGTTTTCTTGTTTACAGCTTATAAGCAAACATCCATAGCCTCGTAACAATCTGTTATAATATGTGTCCAATTTACCTTTTGATTGTAGCGCCAATTGTATTCAAAGAAAGCATCAAAAGCTATCATATTGCCAGTATTCTATTAGGTTTTCTAGGCTTATTTGCAACTTTAATACCTTCGTTTGAGGCCGGTGGCTCTTCTAGTGTAGGGATTATATTTGGCCTTATATCAGGTGTCTTGTATGCCGTGATTGTCCTAATCAATCGTCGTAGAGATGCTTCATCTTCGCCCATTTACACGACAACAATTCAGATGGCATCATCTGCCTTGGTTTTATTGCCTTTGGCTGTGATAGAAGGTGATTTGCTTAGAATTTCGGATATAGGCTTGACCAATCTTGCCTTGATTGTTTTACTGGGCCTTGTTCATACGGGTCTTGGATTTCTCGTATACTTTGGTACTTTTAGGGCACTGGCTACAGTACAAATTGCCCTTATCAGCTACCTAGAACCTGTTTCAGCCATTGTTTTGGCAGCTATAGTTATAGGTGATATGCCCACAATCTACCAAACCATAGGGGCTATAGGCATCTTAAGTGCAACAGGATTCAGTGAATTATACCCTAGAATCAAGCTGAAACTGGACACCAGCCGACAATTCGGTTAAAATTATTTTAATGTTGGCAATAGCTATTTTGAGGTTATTGCTATGATGGAGATAGATATGATTGGATTGGTACTTCAAGGTGGTGGCGCAAAAGGTGGCTATCACATAGGTGTTTGGAAAGCATTAAGAGAGCTAGATATAGAAATAGGCGCTGTAACGGGTACATCCGTTGGAGCCCTTAATGGTGCCTTCATTGCACAGAATAAATTCGAACGTGCTTATGATGTTTGGTACAATATGGATCCTAGACTGGTCATTAATGACGAACCAGACCTATATCATCAACTTGTCACCAAGAATATTAACATAGACAATACAACCCTTTATTTTGATTATTTCAAAAAGCTAATTATGCAAAAAGGATTAGACATAAGCCCTTTAAAAGACTTGATTGCAGGTGAAGTTGATGAAGCAATTCTTAGATCTAGTAGAATTGACTTTGGCCTTGTGACGGTCTCTTTAACAGATTGGAAAGCTGTTGAAGTTTTTATTGAGGACATAGAACGTGGTAAGGTAGGAGATTATATGCTGGCTTCGGCATTTTTGCAGGATTTAAACCTCAAATGATTGATGGCAAGCGATTTCTTGACGGAGGCTTCTATGACAATTTGCCAATTAACCTTATTAGTCGAAGAGGTTATAAAGAAATCGTGGCTGTTGAACTAAATGCAATAGGACTAATTCAATCTCCAAAGGAGAAGTCACTGAATATTAGACGTATCGTCCCTTCAGGTGATACTGGCTCCCTTCTAGAATTTGATAAAGAAAGGTCAAGGCAGAACATTCAAATGGGTTATCTGGATACTATGCACTCATATGGCGTCTATGAAGGAAGCTGTTCTATTTGAATGAAGTGCCAGATGAAAGTTATTTCTATAAGAAGCTACTTGAGCTTAGTGATACACAGATTATGTCCATGGCTAGTATCATTGGAAGAGAAGAAGGTTACCCAAGACGATTAATGACCGAGGTCATTATCCCTGAGTTATGCCAGATTCTTGGATTTGGTATTGAACTAAGTTATAAGGAGATTATGATTGGTGTCATTGAGTATCTGGCAAAGGCCCTTGAGATTGAAAGGTTAAAGGTTTATTCCTATCAGGAATTATTAGACCAAGTTCTTAAGAAGACCAAAGAAGCCCGAGTAGATAGATATAGTTTTGAGGATGTCCCTGTGATTTTTAGAAAAAGTAGTTTATTACACAAAACATTTAAAGTTGAGTTGATGATGGAATGGCTTGATATCATTGCAACATTATGAGGTTCTGATAAAGTAACAAGAATAAGGAGTAGCAAATGCAAGTGACGATGTCCCCATATTTGGAAGAAACAAGGCCACTACTTATAAAATTGGTTCAGAGATTAAGAGAAAAATATACCTATGCATCAGTTCTTGGTGTGGACACTTCAGGTAAAAAATATCAAATGAATGCAAAGGCAACGTCTGTTGAGGACTCATTTTGGGTTGAAAGAGGTTTTGTTGTTCGCGTTCATAATGGCGTGAATTATAGTGAATACGCCTTCAATGAAATATCTTTAGATCGAATTGACCCTATCCTATCTCAAATAGATAAGTTGGTTGATTTTGTCTCTTTTATGTCAACAAAAGAAATTGAAGCAAATCCATATGACTTATTTGAGGAAGCCGTAATAGACAATCATTTTGCGGATCATATTGACACTTTGCCAGACCAGGTGAGTGCTAAAGAGAAAATTAGGAAACTTAAAGATGTACTAGATAAGACCATGGCTATAGATAAGAGACTGGTAGATACAAGAGTGTCATATGAAGAAGTACATATATCAAAAGTCTTTATATCACAAAGTAAAAATCTCTCTCAATCCTACGTCTGGGCAAATGGTGCATTAATTCCAATAGCTTATAGTGAAGGACAATACAAATATAGTATAGGAATGATTTCTGGTTTAAGTGGGCCTGAACTCTTAAGCGAATTTGATGGAATTATTAAAAAGACATCAAGAGATGTACTAGATATGATAGGCACCACGCCAGTCAGACCAGGTGAGTATGACATAATATTAGATCCAGATATTACAGGCCTTCTTGCTCATGAAGCATTTGGTCATGGTGTTGAGATGGACATGTTTGTCAAACACAGAGCTAAGGCTGCAGACTACATGAATCAAAGGGTTGCATCTGACTTGGTTCATATGAGAGATGGGTCTACTTCCGCTAGGGAAGTATCATCTTATTTATTTGATGATGAAGGTGTATTAGGTATGGACACCAGTATTATCAAACAAGGTATTTTAAAGAGTGGTATTGCAGATTTGCTTTCAGCCACCAAACTAGGGGTGAAAGCAACAGGAAATGGTAAAAGAGAAAGCTTTGAACACAAAGCCTATACACGAATGACCAATACCTTTATTGAAGGTGGTAACCATAAACTAGAGGCAATGATTAAGTCCATAAGCCATGGTTACTTGATTGAAGGCTTTTTCTCCGGTATGGAAGATCCTAAGAATTGGGGCATCCAATGTGTTGCGGCCAGAGCAAGAGAAATTATTGACGGTAAACTAACAGGGAAAGTCCATTCACCAGTTTTTCTGACAGGCTATGTTCCTGACTTATTGCAGTCAATTACAATGGTCTCAGAAGATGTAGAACTGGTAGGGAATGGTACATGTTCAAAAGGTGTGAAAGAGCGGGTTAAAACATCTACAGGTGGTCCATATATCAGAGCAAAAGGTAGGTTAAGTTGATGTTTGATAGAATAAAAGAGGCCTTATTGCGAGAGGGCATAAGCAAATGGAAAATTACAGAGAGTCGACGAATTGCCAATGAATATTACTTCATTAAGGACAAGCTTGATATGAATAGAAGTAAAGATGTAAAGCTCTATGAAGTGGTTGTCTATGTGGACTATGAGCTAGAATCCAAGAAGTATACTGGATCTACGACAGGGTCATTTTCTGAATCCTTAAGTGATGGGGAAATCCTGACACAACTAAGGGAATTTAAAGCGGCAGCAAACTATGTCATGAATCCCTTTTATACATTACCTACACCAGATCAACTTGCTACTGATGACCAATCACTAGAGCATGCAAAAAGTCAGAGCAATGGGTATGATTATTTCAGTGATATTGATATTGTTGAATTGATTGAATCAATTTATCTACCTGGAAGAACCTACGTGGACATCATCAACAGCTGTGAGGTATTTCTTCGCAGAGAATTTGTAAGGATAAAGAATTCTGAAGGCCTTGAGATTGTCGATGTCTATAACAACCATCTCATTGAGCTTGTAACAGAATGTCGTACCAGTGGTGAGTCAGTAGAGATGATTGACCACTTAAAGTTTGGCGATATTGACTATAAAAAAATCCAGAGTGAGATTAGAGCTTTGATTGAAAGTACAATCTTAAGGGCTAATGCTAAGCCAATGAAGGCCATGAAACACATTCCGGTTGTTCTTGGTGGGGATGCAGTGGTACACTTTTTTGATAGCTATGTTAAACGGGCCAATGCAGTGAACAAATATAACGGGTTGACAACTTTTGAACTGGATAAAGCGGTGGTTGATGGTACTAACAAAGGTGATAGAATATCCATCATGATGGTACCAAGTATTGATGGTTCAGGGGCAAACAGAGTCTATGATGAAGAAGGTATACGACTTAGTGAAGTCCCTCTTATTGAAACAGGTATTTTGAAAAAATTTTATGTGCAGTAATCGGTATGCACAGTACTTAGATTACGAGGTTACAGGCGAAATGGATAACTTTGAAGTAAACCTTGGCAGTGTGGATTATGAGGAATTACAGGCAAAACCTCATCTTCATATCCTGTCATTTTCAGATGTTCAAGTTGATTTTGTGACAGGAGCAATAGGTGGTGAAATTAGGCTGGCCCTTTACCATGATGGCAGTGAGGAAATGCCAATGACAGGTGGTTCTTTATCAACAAATCTAAATCAGGTAGAGTCTTCACTTGGCTTGGCTAATGAAAGAATGCAACGAAATAACTATATTGGCCCTAAGTATTTGGTGCTTAGTGACCTTGAAATTGCAGGTGTATAGAGGTATATTATAGAAATAAGGAGGTGCATGTTATGAATGCATACATTGTAACAGGAGCATCTAGAGGACTAGGAGAAGCCTTGGTTAAAGAACTTATGGACGAAGAGGCAATAATCTATTGTCTATCCAGGTCTGTCAATGAAGCCTTAATTGACTTAGCCGTAAAAAAGGATGTCGATCTTGACTATATTACTTATGACCTTAATGATACTGTGGGTATTGATGAGATTATGAGTGAGATAATGACGGCCCTTGAGGAAGAAGACCTTGAGGCAGTATTTCTAGTAAATAATGCCGGTATATTGCAACCGGTTAAACCAGCAGAGAAATGTCAGATTGATGAATTGAAACGTTCAATCAATGTGAATCTATTAGCGCCAATGGTCTTAACTTCAGAGTTTATCAAACATGCTAAGACGTGGCCTTGTATGAAAAGAATCATCAATATTTCTTCTGGTGCTGCAAATAGGGGTGTTTATGGTTGGAGTGCCTATTGTACAACCAAAGCGGGTCTTGATATGTTTACTCAGACAGTTGGGATTGAGCAAGACATTGCAGATAATAACATCAAAGTTATGGCCATTGCACCTGGTATCATTGATACCAAAATGCAAGAGGAAATAAGGTCCAGCACAGAAGAAGACTTTATGGAAGTGGAGCGGTTCATTGGATTCAAAGAAGAAGGTAATCTAAGTGCACCAGAAGATGTGGCATCAAAGCTATTGCAGGTCATGAAAGATGACTTATTTGCTCAAGGGGCCATATTAGATATTAGAGAATTGTAAAAGGATAAAACTACGAGAAGGACGCAAAAATATCCGATTTTTTGCGTCTTTTTGATGTTATGCTGAATATGGTTAGTTTTGACAGCTTAACCAATTATATGGTTACAAGGTGTAAGCCTTGTCAAAAGAAGGAGAATAATTATGTACGGAGCGATTGAAGCAGGTGGAACCAAATTTGTGTGCGCAGTCTTTGACGATACAATGGAAGTATTAGAAAGCGTCACAATCCCAACCCAATCACCAGATGAAACTATGAAGGCGACCATTGAGTTTTTTAGCCAATATGATATTAAGAGTATAGGTGTTGGTGGCTTTGGACCGATTGAAATAAATCCTGAGTCGGAACGTTATGGTGAAGTTCTTAATACACCTAAGCTGAAATGGCGAAATTACAATATCTATAAAGGTCTAAAAGAGGCCATTGATGTGCCTATTATTATTGATACAGATGTCAACGCTGCAGCTCTTGGTGAATATATGGATGGCCATGGTATTGGAAAAAGAAGTGTATTGTACATCACTATTGGAACAGGGGTTGGTGCAGGATTCGTTCTTGAAGGTAAAACATTATTTGGACTGACACATCCTGAGATGGGACATATATTGGTGCGTCCTATTGAAGAAGACAAATTCGATGGTATTTGCCCAAGTCATGGCAATTGTTTAGAAGGAATGGTCGCTGGACCAGCAATAGAAGCCAGATATGGTAAGAAGGGTCATGAACTTGATTTGGAAGATCCAGTATGGGATTATGTGGCAGACTATGTAGGTCAAGCCTGTATGATGTTTAACTTAATCTTATCACCTGAGGTTATACTCATAGGTGGTGGTGTATCCCAACAAGAACAACTCTTTCCAAAGATTAGGGCTGCTTTTAAGAAACATATGAATGCTTATATGGATCATGAAGTCTTACATACAGATTTAAGTGACTACATTCTGTACCCAAAGAACGGACAGAAAGCTGGCCTAATAGGCTCTATGCACCTTGCTAAGAAAGCTTATGAAGATAGTTTGTAGTTAAATAGATAGAGACGGCATCAAAAGCCATCTCTAATAAGTTGAACAAATTTCTTAGGCGTCATCTTCTTGAAGCGCTTAAATTGTTTGATAAAATAAGAAGTGTCGGTAAAACCAACCGCAAAGCCTATGTCAGTAATGGAAATGTGCTGGTCAAGAAGCATTTTTTCAGCTTCAGTTATACGTAAGAAATTCAGGTATTGTGTAAAAGCAATACCTGTTATTTTTTTGAATTGTCTTGAGAAATAGCTGTAACTTAGATGACAATGCTCAGCCACAGATTTGGCAGTAATATCATCACTGTAATGTTCATTGATATACTCAAATGCAGGTGTGATGTTGGATAAATCCTCATTGATGATATGTTCGTTAAACAATGGATAACCAAGGTCATTGAGCTTGTTGGCATACTCATAGAAAAAAGACATAATATAGGATTTGACCATCCAATCAAAACGGTAAGGTTTGTTATAAAAAAGTTCGTGGATGGTGATGAGCTTACTTTTGTCAAAATCAGTGGACTCATTTTTTTTTGATAATCTTCAATTTAGGTGGAATAGTCGTTAGAAGTTGTCCAAGATACTTGAAAGCAAAAGCCTCTTTTGGTGAATCAAACATCATATCTGGATCAAATTTAATCACAATATAATGATAGTCGCTGCTATGGTTTTCAGTGAAGATATGAACATCTCTTGGCATTACAAATAGGATGTCCCCAGTTTGAAAATCATAAGGATAACCATTAATGATGACATTACCATGCCGCTAGTCACATACAAAATCTCAACATAGTAGTGCCAATGAGCTTTTAGTGGGTAACTGGTGCGGCCAGCACCATCAATAAAAGTATAGAATGGGTATTTCTGAGTAAGTGAATAATCAATTGATGCTGCATCTTCAAAAAACGCTTCCATAGCAAATCCTCCTGAAATTATAGGTTACAAGAAAAGTGGCTTCGCCACGTATGAGCTCGCTCATTAAAAGTAATTTCTAATTATAGAACAAAAATATCCTATTTTCAAGAGGGGAATGTGAAAGTTATCCAGGACACAAAAAAACATGTGGCTAGCGCCACATGTTCATACCACCTTTAACATTGATGATCTTATCGTAGCCTGCTTTAGCCAGTTTCCTTGCAGCCATAGAACTACGATTGCCTGATTGGCATATAAGTACAATGGTTTTATCCTTGGGTATCTGTGTCAGTCGTTGACCAATTTGATCGAGTGGAATGTTTTTGAAACCTTTGATATTTCTAGAGCTAAACTCACCCGAAGTTCGAACGTCCAAGAAATGATTATTCTTGTCTTTTGTACCAATCATGGCTTTGAGTTCATTGGTTGATATTTGTTGTACGCCTCTTTTCATAAAAAATGAATAGGCCATATAAATCGCAATAACGATTAAGATGATGTAGAGAGTATCCATTGTTGCCTCCAGTACTATTTTTGATTATTATATCATAATATCTAAATATTATAAAGTATATATTTTATTTCTTGTGAAACTCGAATTAATTAGACTTTTTGGATACATTCAACGCTATCGATTTTGGTGTTATTAACTAGGGTAGATACAGGGTACATAGTCATCAAACTTGAGTCATATTGCCTCATAAAAGAATTTAGTTTTGGGATGTCGGTGTTGCTCTTATTTAGCCATGGTCTTGCAGTGTCTTTTGTTAGTATGACTGGCATTCTGTGGTGTATATGTTTAATCATATCATTGGCTTCTGTTGTGAGAATTGAACATGTATATAGGCTCGAACCGTCTTCTTTTTTGAAGGTGGACCATAGTCCTGCCATGGGTATTAAGGGTTGGTCTGTGATTTTAACATTATAAGGGGTTCTGGTCCCTGACTTTGAGTTCCATTCATAAAAACTTGAAGCCAAGATTATACAGCGTTTATGCCTAAAGGATGATTTGAAGCTAGGTTTGCTATGGGCTGTTTCACTACGAGTGTTGATGATTGGCTTAAGTCCTTTTAGGTTTTTTTGAAATGGGGGAATATAACCCCAATCTAAGTAACCGGCCCTATTTGTCTTACCATCATTAAGGATGGAGACCACTTTCTGACTGGGTGCAATGTTATAACGTTTATCATAATCATCAAGCTTCATTTGAGTTACATCAAAAGCCTGTTCCAGTATTTGTTTAAGTAATTCAATATCGATGTCCAAAGTAACGCGACCACACATAATATCAACTCCTTCTGGTAATATGATAGCATTAAAGGTATACTTTTTCCAAGGAGGGATTGCCATGAACAGATTTATCTACCAATCAATTAAAATCGCAATAGGAACAATTGTTGCTATTTACATAGCTCAGCTAGTGGGATTAGCCTATGCGACGACAGCAGGTATCATTGCCCTTCTATCCATATTGGATACGAGAAAACAAACATTCTATATAGGGATTAAACGGATAGTCATATCCCTTGTGGCCATAGTCCTTGCTTCAGCGGTCTTTGAATTTATAGGCCATAACCTTATTGCTTTAAGTGTGTTTTTGTTGATATTTGTACCAATGTTAACATGGTTAAAAGCAACGGAAGGTTTGTCAATATCTACAGTTCTTGTGACCCATATTTACACAATCAACACACTTGGCGTTGGGATTGTCATGAACGAAATGGGCCTTATGATAATAGGTGTGCTTGTTGCTTTTGTTCTAAATCTGCATATGATGAGTATGGAAAGTGTTATTAAGCAGTCTCAAGACCAGACTGAGACTATTATTAAGGACATACTTCACAAGATGAAGCTTCAACTTTTGAATCAGTGTTCAGTCAAAGAGCAAGATGATTTGCTTGAGCGCTTGAACTTAGTTTCCAAAAAGGGCCTTGAAGATGCAATCATGTATGACAACAACTATATTTTGAAAGACTATAGTTACTACACCCAGTATTTTAGGATGCGAAGGCAACAATTTTTTATTCTAAGGTATATGGAGAAACATTTTGAACATATTTTTATTGCTGTGGATGAATCAAGATTGCTCAGCGATTTTACTGAGAAACTTGCCATCGAGCTTAACGAATGTAATGATGGTTATGCACTGCTTGGTGAGCTAAAAGAGTTACAAGCACATTATAAACAAGCACCTTTGCCATCGACGAGGGATGAATTTGAACAAAGAGCAACACTATATCAGTATTTGAATGACTTAGAATATTTTATTAAAATCAAGTCGGCTTTTATGGTCAAGTACGGCGAGATACAATATTGCAAATAAAGGAAGGGGATTAAAGTGATCGTATATGAAGGTGACATAATAACTTGTAATGAGGCAATGGACGTACATAGTTATTTAGTGGAAGATGATGGGCTCATAATATATGTTGGGGATAACTTACCAGATATATACCAAAAATGTGAAAAAGTCTTATTGGAGGAGAGAGCCTTATTACCCTCCTTCGTGGATAGCCATATACATTTCTCTTCATTTGCTCTGTTTGATGGTTCCTTAGACCTTAGACATGTGGTGAATTTTGACCATCTAGAAAAGGTGCTTGTATCTTATTACAATGAACATAAACCAAAAGTTCTTCTAGCATTTGGCATATCCCCTCATTCAGTTAAGGAGAAGACCTTAGTAACCAAGGAAAGACTTGACCAAATGCCAATTGATTGTCCCATTATGCTGATTAAATACGATGGTCATGCCAGTGTGATTAATACAAAGATGCTTAATAAACTACCAGGGAATATCAAGGACTTAAGAGGCTATGAAGAAAGCACAGGTCAGTTGTTTCAGGAGGCTTATTTTGCGGCAACAGATTATGTGACATCCAAGGTTTCTATTGTTCAACTACTAAAAAATATGATTGCTGGTGTGGATAAAATGGCCACATATGGCATTAGCATGCTTCACACAGTTGAAGGTGTAGGTTTTGCCCTAGACCTAGATGTAAAGCTGTCAAAGCTTTTTGCCAAAGGCCTTATGAATCCTTTTAACCTACGTATATTCTTTCAAACAATGAATGTGACCAAAGCTTTGAAGCTTGACTTTCCAAGGATTGGCGGTTGTTTTGAAACGGCTCTTGATGGTTGCTTTGGCTCAGCAGATGCGGCACTTATAGAGCCTTATGAAGGCACAATGAACCATGGTGTCTTATTTTATACAGACAAACAAGTTGAATCATTTGTCAGTAAAGCCCATGAAGAAGGGTTACAGATATCTATGCATGCTATAGGGGATGGGGCGTTTGAACAAGCCTTGGTTGCCTATGAGAATGTGTTAAAAGCTTATCCAAAAACGGACCATCGACATACAATAATCCATGGCTGTTTGGTTACCAATGAGCAAATGAAAAGAGCCGGTGACATTGGCTTACATTTATCGGTTCAACCAAGCTTTATACACTGGGACTTAGAGCCTTATGCTTATCTAGAAAGTCTGATTGGACTTAGGGCCAAATACCTTAACCCTCTAAAATCCATGCTTAAGTCAGGTATAACCATTAGCGGTGGTTCAGATGGACCTTGCACAGTACCAGATCCAATACAAGGCATATACCAGGCTTGTAATCATTATAATGAAAGCGAATCGCTAAATATTGAAGAGGCTCTGAGAATGTATACTTATTATGGTGCTTATGGTACCTTTGATGAGAAAGAGCGAGGGTCTTTAGAACTTGGGAAAATCGCGGATATGATTATCCTGAATAAGAATCCTTTGGAAATAGATTCTAAAGACTTAGACAAGCTAAAGGTGGAACAATTGATGCTTAAGGGTAGACCCTACAAGAAAGGTCAAACCCTTATAAAACTATTAATAAAAGGCATATTTGGCTAGAGGTGAAATTATGCATACAGATCATAACTGCGAGCAATGTCATAATAAAATATGTACCAAGAGAATTCCTATATTCTCAGAACTTAGGGACCATGAGATTGATCAAGTGACTTCCCTCATAACAAGGAAGGTCTACAACAGAGGAGAATTGTTGGTTAGAGAAGGGGATATGGTTGATGGTTTGACAATCCTCAATACTGGTAAGGCCAAAGGTTATCGTTACAACGCTGAAGGCAAGGAACAGATACTTCATCTTTACGGAGAAGGTGATTTTTTTGGTGAAAAGTCACTCCTTCGAGCCAAAGCTGGTAATTTCTCAATAGAAGCACTAGAAGGTGTCCATGTATGTGCCATTCAAAAAGATGATTTTCAAGGGCTTGTAAAAAAGTTCCCAATGATTGGCCTAAAAGTTATGGAAGCACTTGCCCTTCGGTTAGAGCGTCTGGAGCAATCAGTAGAAGCTTTGGGTATAGGTTCTGCTGAGGATAAGGTGGTAGGGGTTCTAAAAGAGTTTGGCCCCAAATTTGGAAAGAAATTAGGAGAAGGCATTATGATTACACTACCAGTTAGCAGAGAAGGTGTGGCCAACTATATTGGACTAACAAGAGAATCCGTCAGTAAGACTTTGAGCCAGCTTCAAGAAGAAGGTCGAATTGAAATGATTGGCAATAAGAAGATTCTTCTCAAAAAAGACTTATAAGATTAGGTATATACAATGACTTTTGAAAAAACTGTGAAATGCTTCACAGTTTTTTTTGTTGGGCTCATGTACTATATAGCCATAAGAGAGAAACACATATCTCTCAAGTACATATGATTGAAACAAGCAATCCACCAACAAAGGAGGTCCCATCATGAAAACATTCAAACTAAACAGATACATTAGGTAACATCGTCACAACTTTACCAAGAGCAGGAGAAATATTTAGAGATTACCACGTGGACTACTGCTGTGGTGGTGACCGTACGTTAATAGAAGCTATAGAAGCAGCTGGACTCGACAAAGATGAAGTCCTAGTCAAACTAGAAGCAATGGCGCTGGTTGATGAAGAAGTAGATTATGTCATTGACTTTGATGGTCTAACAGCCGTAGCCTTAATTGAGTATATCGTTAATACCCATCACACTTACTTGAAAGAAGTGCTACCAATCACCCAACAATTGGTTAGGAAAATTATGGAAGTTCATGGGGTCAAACACAAAGAGCTCTATGAAGTCCATAGATTGTTTGGTAACCTTAAGCTTGAGCTTGAACAACACCTAGTAAAAGAAGAACAGATTCTGTTCCCAGTCATCAAGGATTATGGTTATCACAAGACAAAAGATTTATATTACAAAGCATTGAATCACCTTAAGGACATAGAAGCTGAACATGACGGCGCTGGTACTTTATTAAAGGCTATCCGTAAGACAACCAAAGACTTCAGACTACCAGAAGATGCATGCCCAACTTATGTGGAAGCATACAATAATCTGATAGCCATTGAAGAGGATATCTTCCAACATGTCCACCTTGAAAACAATATTCTTTTCAAGAAGGTACAATTAGGGGTCTATGAGGAGCTGAAGATGGCTTAAAGCAATCATGTTTCAGAATGTTTGACTTACAAATAATACTAGGTCAGATGTAGGATAGTCCTTCTTCGTACGATTTGATACAATAAATGCATTAAATCGTACGAAAGGGTGTGTGTTATGTACGAAACGATTGATAGTATGATTACAGCAACAGAACTTAAGAACAACCTTGGAAAGTACATTGATTACGTAACGGACAATCATCAAGTGGTTATTTCAAAAAATGGTAAGGCAGCAGTGCGATTGTCACCATATATCACTGAGATGGATCAATACTTCATGGTACAAGAATCATCACCAGCATATGATTATGGTAGTGGTGACATATCTTATGAAGAGTTTTTAGCTATTTCTGAAGGTACTGAGAAGAGACTGGAATTTCTCAATGGTCAACTCATTGTGATGGATGCACCATCAAAATATCATCAAGAAATCTCTGGCAATCTTTATACGCTTATACGTTCTTATCTAAAAGGCAAGAAGTGTAAAGTATATTATGCACCTTTTGATGTTACATTGAAGAAATTTGATGTGAAGAAACAGGCGTGGATGACAACACCAGATGTTTTACAGCCAGATTTGCTTATTGCTTGTGACACTGATGAGAAGACTAACGAGAAGGGAAAGTACATGGGTGTACCAGTCCTTGTAGTGGAGATATTGTCACCAAGTACCAGATCAAGAGACATGATAACAAAGCTCAACACTTATATGATTTCGGAAGTGAAAGAAGCTTGGATTGTGGACCCAGAGAAGAAGCAAATTTTGCAGTACTTTTTTGAAGAATATGGTACTAAGGCTTATAATGTCTATCGTTTGGATGAGACCCTTGAGAGCATGCATTTTGAAGGTTTGAAGATTTCACTTGAAGAAGCATTTGAAGAGTAGTATTGATTAATATCATAATTTATTAAACGCATTATTTGGGAGGCACCTATTGGAAATCGAAAAAGAAACTTTTGTGGAAAGAAGAAAATGGCCAAGAATATCTTTGGACGATAGACTGCTCTGTTTCAGGTTTTACAATGACAGCGGTCAATTGAAAACCCAAGATTTGCCTCTCTATATTGGTATTAGAGATATCTCTTATGGTGGCATAGGTGGCATGTGTAATAGAAAATGTGAAGAAGCTGACCACATGTTTATTAACCTAGTCATTGGGGAAGAGAAATGTGAGTTTGAACTGGCTGTTGCCTGGTGCAAAATCAAGGGTGCCTATAATGATGTGGGCTTTATGTTTGTGCATTTGACTGAAAGTAAAGTGATGTTCTTAGATAGGTATATAAACCGTTTAAAGAAGAGTAAGGAACGTTCGAGGAAGAGAAAAGAAAGTATAAATAAAAGCATAGAATATGCCAAGATAAATGAAGCTGAGGCCAGCAAAAGGTTGGAAGAAAAAAAGGAAGATGAGCCTATAAAAGAGGACAGCCAGATTAAGGAAGCCCAAGACCTAATAAATGATTTTGAGAGGAGGGATTGATATGGATTTATTTATTGCAAGACAACCAATATTTAATCATGAATTCGAGACAGTGGCATATAGTTTGTTATATAGAGATAGCAGTAACAACGTGGCACCAACTGGTGGTGATGAAGCCACTGCCTCGGTCATTGTTAATGGACCACTAATGCTTGGCCTTGAAACCCTTACAGATAATAAGAAAGCTTTTATTAAATTCACCGAGACATTGTTATTAAATGAAACCGCAACAATCCTTCTACCAGAAGCTACCGTTGTTGACATTGTTGAATCTGTAGAATATGAGAAACTTCTTATTGCTATAAAGAAGCTAAAAGGGCTAGGCTACACCATAGCTATTGACAGCAAACACAATTTTGAATCATTGCCAGAACTTATTGAGCAGATAGATATTATTAAGATTGATTTCAGTACTAACGGTGTTAGAGGTATTCAGAATATTTTAGTGTCTTATGCTAATAAGGATGTGACTCTGATGGCCATCAAAGTTGAAACAAGAGAGCAATATGAGTTTGCAATAAGCTTTGGATTTAAGCTTTTTCAAGGGAATTTCTTTAAAAAACCAACAATGATTACATCAAAAGATGTGAAGTGCTTCAAAAACTCTCATTTAATGTTAATGAAAGAGCTTTATACACCTAATCCTAACTTTGTGAAAATATCAGAAGTGATTGAAAAAGATCTTGGACTATCCTATAAGGTATTAAGGCTTGTGAACTCTAGTGCCTATGCAGGTAAGAAAAAGATAACAGATATCCAGCAAGCAATAGTCAGGTTAGGCCTGAAAGAACTTTATAAATGGTTTGGCTTAATAGTTCTTCGTGAATTTTGTGATGACAAACCACCTATTTACGCTAGGACATCTGTGATTCGAGGTAAAGCACTTGAAAATCTGGCAAGTAAATTAAACCACAATGATATTAAGGAAGAACTATTTTTAACAGGTATGTTTTCTATGATAGATGTTATTCTAGAAAGACCAATGGATCAAATTCTGTCTGAATTACCTCTTTCTGATGATGTAATAAAGGCTCTTAGTGGGGAAGAGAACCTTCTGAGAAAAGGTCTTGATATTATGACTGCTTATGAAGAAGGTGACTGGGAGAGCATATTTTCTACTGCAGCTTATAATGACGAATCTCTAAAGCAGTCAATATATCAATGTTATTACGATGCTATTCAATGGTCAAAGGAACTATTTTAAAGTTCAAGTAGCCCAAAATCCTTGAGCATAAGAAGATTGTTAATGGCCAGATTGCCTTGCCACCATCGTTTGCTGACACCGAACGCCTCACCAAAGTCACCCCATTCCCATGTAATGGACCAGGTGCCCTCAGGAGATAGTGAATGTATGATATGGTTAAGTTCATCGGCCATTATTTCTTGGTTGTCACTGTAGAACATACTGTCAGGTGACTTGAACAAATGAGAAGGTTTGCAACAATATTCTGACTGCCACTTGGAGCTGTCCTGCTCAATGGTGGCATAAACTTCATCTTTTAGCTTCTTCTTAAACAAAGCTTTATCATCTTGACCTAAAAGACCCAAACCAGATAAATCATCGTAGAGTTCTATAAAACAAGCTAGCTCATGCATTTCGGTTAGTTCTCTTTGACTGAGGTAGTAACTTAAGGATTCATCTTTAAGCTTCTTACCAAGAGTGATGGCGGGATTGTCCTTATCTGTATGTGCCAATATATAACCTGCAAGGGCAGCAGTCGGGTTATAACCTGGTGATTCATCATTCTCTGAATAGGTCCACCAAGGCGCTCTTGGGTGGTCGTTGTTTGATGGAATGGAAAATTGCCATCTGCCTTTGGCTGTACCATCACCACTTGCTAGATAAGTAATGATACCCTTAATCATAGGATGATTCACATCATGAAAATTGATTTCTTTGAGAAATTGTGTTGCCCACCATGTTTGTAGAGGTGAGGAATTGGGATTCCAGCAATCGGCTTCTAGTGTATTACCAAAGCCACCATCACTATTTTGATATGCTTCTAGTGCAGTAATTACAGCAGATGCAGGACCATCCTCAAAATGGTATTGAAAGCGAGCCAAATCAAGTGGTCTTGCATTACGGTATAGCCATCTTTTAACGCATTGGAATTGATTATTAGTAAACATAATTAGTACCTCCTATAGGTAGAACCAGTCTTATCCTTTGATAAAGCGGCTGATTTTTTTTGGGTTTGCATTCTCATTGAGCTCCATGATTCGTTTTGTAATTATTTTTGTGGCATCACTTGAATCAATGTTCTTGGAAGCATCAATCACTGAAGGGTCCCAAAAGGACTCAACTGTACAAAATGTTGTAACTGGCCATCCATATGGTTTGCCTTCAGAAGATAATTTATACTTTTGGCCACTAATGGTAATGAAGAGTTTCATCTGTAAATCGGTTATAGCCCTGTCGAATTCTGATTTATTGTTCTTGCTTATTCCAAGTTCAAGCTTAAGTTCGTGTAGAGCAATACCAGGACAGTCTTCTATAAGTTTGTAAACATCATTGGACAAAGATGAAATCATTCCATCTTCATACATGTCTTCTAGGGTTTTGCTTCCTCGTCTTATAGCTAAAAAGTATGGGTACCACTCTTGGTTTATCCAGCCACTTTTCTTGAAAAACACTTTGCCATAAGCTATCTTATTAGCTTGGGTCAGACCTCTGATACGCCACTCCCATGGATCAGTCTCTGAGTCACCTGAATGACTGACCATTCTATTAGTATAATAATCTGCAATGGTGAAGATGCCTTCACTGTTTTCTCCACCAACTGAAAAGCCAACCTTGTGAATCTCATTATAAAAATCCTCAAATGAATCAATTGTTTTTATCTCCATAGTCATCCTCCTTCATCAATTTCTTGCGGTGAAGCTGTCAAAGCTTAACCATATATACATACTAGCATAGTATTATTGACATATGTGTGTCAACAATACATAATAAAGTTAGAAAATATTTGGAGGCAAGAATGCGGGTTCATAGATTAATAGCCATATTGGTTGTCATAGAAAAAAAAGAGAAAAAAAGTTAAAGCTAAAGTACTTTCTAGCATGTTAGAGGTATCGGTCAGAACAATTTATAGAGATATTGATGCTCTATCAGAAGCGGGATTTCCTATATATGCAACTACAGGGCCAGAAGGTGGAATCTCATTTATGGAAGGTTACACCTTAGGTATAGCAGGTGATGCCTTAAGTATTGAAGGAGATAATCTAAATAAAAAGGACCTTTTGTCAAAAATAATGAGTGGTATAACCACCATACCTGATAATGCATCAACGGTTCATTCCATTGAGGAAGGCTTTTCTCAGTTACGAATGCTTCTGGGTAAGGGCGAAGACCAGAGTTCTCTATTGACTGAACGTCTCTATATTGACAATGACACATGGTGGGGTGGAGCCAAAGACCCTTTTGATATCCGTACATTGATGGATGTCTTATGGCAACTACAAGAGATTGAAATAGATTATATGAAACAAGCTGGTCAAGTAACCAAAAGAAAGCTTAACCCCTATGGCTTGATTCTCAAAGATTCTACATGGTATTTGGTAGCTTATTGTCATAATGTCAACGCCATTAGAACCTTTCGGTGTGAAAGAATTGCAAGGGTCATAGTCAAAGATGGCCATTACAAGATTCCAGAAGGCTTTAGTCTAAAGAACTATTGGCAACAATCCATTAAGGCATTTGCCAATAGTCTATCAAATAATAAGGAGTGTTTGGTCACATTTGAGATTCCTGTTGCTAATATTGACCAACTCCCAGAAATGGATATCGTCTGGAATAGTCGAAATCAGGGTAGGATGGTTGGGACTACCAGCTTTGAATCTGTTGATGCGGCAAAAGTAGGCATTTTGCCTTTGTTGACATTGCTCAAGGTTGTTAAACCTAAGGAGATTGCCAACTATGCACATAAGTCATTGGCTGATAGTTTAGACTTATATAGAGAAAAAACCAAGCCCTAAAGGTTGGTTTCATTTTGGTGAAATATTTGTGGATATAGGTTGCTAGAGCTGTTAACTTCAGCACTAATGCACCAATGACCAGAACCAGACTTGCTATACTATCTGGGTAAAGGATGGTCACAAGAATGGCCAATGAAAACAAAATCGTAGCGGATTTGCCAAACCAGTTGGATGGAATGACAGTAGACTTCTTCCTGAAATACATATAGATACCGGTGACAATCATTGCCGCTTCTTTGGCAAGCAATATCACCATAATCCATAATGGCAGTGCACCATCAATGGTGAGACAGACAAGGGCAGTCAGCTGCATTAACTTGTCGGCAAGTGGGTCAAGCACTGTTCCCACTTTAGATATTAGATTGTAATGCCTAGCAATATAGCCATCCAGTACATCTGTGATACCAGCAAGGATAAAGATGCCAAGGGCCACATAGTTGGCATTGGCCATGTCAGAGAAAAAGACAATGGCAAATACTGGTACAAGAATTAACCTAAATGTTGATAAGATATTCGGTACATGTTTAAACATATTAAGCCCCCATTTCTTAATTATGCTTCTTCTATTCTATAATGACTCAAAATGCTAATGACACAGGCCATTTCATTCAAGTCTTTAAGCGTAACCTCCAATGATTCAAGAGATATGTCGTGGGTCACAATGGTAATTTGTGCATGACAGTCTTCACATATCGGATCTTGTATAATTTTCTCTATGCTCACATCGTGTTTGGCAAAAAGAGCAGTCATATCAGCTAGAACACCTACTTGGTCCTCAACCTCAAGACGAATAAAATACTTTGCATAGATATCACAAGATAACTTCATCTTCTTCTCAAGTCGTGGTGCCAATATCTGACGTCCAGTTGTGCCAAGACCAATATTTTTGATAACAGTAATCACATCTGAAACGATTGCTGTTGCTGTTGGTGGACCACCTGCACCAGGGCCATAGAACATTGTTGTTCCAACAGCTTCACCACGTACATATACAGCATTGAACTCATCATGGACAGATGTCAATGGATGTGTATGAGGCAGTAATGTCGGTGCTACACTGACTTCAACAGCGCCATCATTCATCTTAGCAATGCCAAGTAATTTCATTTCATAGCCAAGTTGCTTGGCTGCCAGTAAATCAACATCTGTCACATTGGTCAAACCAGTAATTCTTACATCGGATACCTCAAAAGGCATTGAAAAAAGCAAGACTTGATAAGATGGCCATTTTTCGACCTGCATCGAAGCCGCCAACATCACTGCTTGGATCAGCTTCTGCAAAACCTAAGGTTTGGGCTTTGGCTAAAGCATCTTCATAACTCATATCATCATGATCCATACGCGTAAGTATATAATTGGTTGTACCATTGATTATACCTGTGACTTCTGTAATTTTATCTGCTGACAAACCGTCTTGCAGTGATCTGATAATTGGAATACCACCACCAACGCTGCCTTCATAATAGAGGTCACAATCCACTGACTTAGCCATATGTAAAAGATCTGTGCCGTGAATGGCCATTAAGTCTTTATTGGCAGTGATGACATGTTTTTTTGTTGTTTAGGGCCGTTCGTATCATTTCGTTAGCAGCATCAACACCCCCGGCCACTTCTATAACAATGTCTATAGTTGGGTCGCATAGAATACTGTCTCTCTTGTTGGTTAAGACACCTGGTTCAATATCGATACCTCTGTCTTTTTTAATGTCTCTAACCAATATCTTTATGATGGACAAGTTACACCCTGTTTTATAAACGATTTCTTCTTGGTGCTCTCTGATGATGTTAAATACACTTGTGCCAACATTTCCTAGGCCAAGTAAGCCTATGCCTATCTCTTTCATAATGCACCTACCTTGCTTGATTTTGCCTATTAATCACTTATACAAGTGACTTAGACTTTATAATCCTGATATTAGTATAACCCTTTCGAAGTTAGTTGTAAATCTTAGTCATGACATGGTATTATTGAGTGGTGAAGGGTAAAAACGAGGTGAGATATATGAGTGCATTTATAGATAGAATGACAGGTGTTTACAGACAATATGGCCACTACATTAAGAAGAAATCCGAATACACTTTGGTATTCTTTTTACTAATGGGTTTTTATGCCTTTTTTAACGCATTTATTGAATACCTTGATCACCGTGAATGGGTAGCTTATATGATTACGCTTGCGGTCATTAGTGCCCTTTATGCATCCTTATTTGGACTCTTAACTTCAGGTAAGCTAAAGACTTCACAATACATATTCTTAATGGCTGGCCTTGGCATAGGTATTAGGTATATGGTTTATAACACTCATTTTCAGTTCTACACCCAGATGATTTTAATTCTAATCGTTGGTGTGACAATCCATACTTCAAAAGCGCAAATGGTCATCGTATATAGTTTCGTTAATGCAATGGTCATTATCCGAGCCTATTTCTTGTACAATCTTATAACTGTGGGCGTCATTAGTGAGAATATGTTGAGTCAAAGCTCCAGGCGGCCCTTGGCATTGCACTGTTTTCGGTTATCATTGCCTATTTTAATAAAGTCCTTAATAGTGAAATTGAAGAAAGCAAAGAGTTAGGACAGATTTCTGTGTCCGATAGCCTTACCCACCTTCCAAATAGAGCCAAGTTCAATGCCACAATCAAGGAATATTTAGATGAAGAGAAGCCTTATATGTTGGCTATTTTGGATATTGATTATTTTAAGAGGGTCAATGATAGTCTAGGCCACAATGTTGGTGATCAAGTACTCATTCACATGGCAAATCTGATGCGAGACTACTTCAAAGATGAATGTGACATTTTTAGATGGGGTGGTGAGGAATTTGCAGTAGTGTCAAATAAGCTTACGGGTATTCAAGCCTTTGAAAAAATAGATGGTTTTAGGAAAAGGGTTCGAGAGTTTGATTTTGGCTTAGGTTATACACTGACAGTGAGTGGCGGTATGATATTAACAAGTGGTAAGGAATCTATGAATCAAACAGTGATCCATGCAGATAACGCTTTATATGATGCAAAAAAGCAAGGCAGAGACAAAATCCTTGTGTCAAAGGCGGTGGTCTAGATGACAAGGGTTATTCAGATGCTTCTTGCTGGCTATGATCAAGAACGTTTCTATTATAAGAAGAAGGCAGAGTATACTTTACAGTTCGTGGGTCTTATGCTCGTATACCTATTATTCAGTATTTTAATCAGCCAGATTTTTGAGGCCAATGGCTACAGCGAAGTCTTGCAGGGTCTTATATTCACCGCTGCCTTAATGATGGTTGTCTTGTTGGTTTATATTAAGAAAATAGAATGGGCTGTTAACATATTAGTTATTGCAGGATTATTCAAAGGACTCCTACTGATTAACGATCCTATCGCTTTACATTTCAACATGCATATATTTATAATGCTAGTGATTACAGCTGCGGTTCATGTTGAGAAATACCAGCTCTATGGCATATTTGCACTCTTTAATGGTGCCTTGATTTACAGAGTTATCTTAGTCGTCTATCTAACTAGTATGGGTCAAATGCAAGTTGTAGCAATTGCTGACATCATCTATACCTTGTTTGGTGGTTTAACCCTAACCGTTGGTGTGACATTTCTTACTCAGACAATAGACAGTGAAATTAATAAGTCAGAGATGTTAGAAAGGGCTTCTGAGACCGACACATTAACTAGATTGCCTAACCGTCGTAGGTTTGAGAGTTTGTTTGTAAAGAAATTTACTGGTTATGAAAAATGTATATTACTCCTTGATCTTGACTACTTTAAAACTATTAATGACACATATGGTCATCAGGTTGGTGACAATGTCCTTATTCAAGTGTCTGAAATCCTATATGACAGTATTCGAAGCTCAGACGCAGTTTTAGGTGGGGTGGTGAAGAGTTTGTTATTATGTTAAGAGGGGTTTCAGAGGAATTAGGCTGTATTGTTGCTGAGCGAATTAGAAAAACAGTAGAGGACCATGATTTTGGGATTGAAGGCGATGTTACCATTAGTATTGGACTTTTGCACATTGGAACTGGAGCATCAGTTGAGTTATTGAGCAACTATTTACGACGTGCTGACCGAGCACTGTATAGAGCAAAATCAGAAGGACGTAATCGTGTGGTTCTAGATCACAAATTTAAACTAATGCCCGTTGAACTTGATGAAAATACATTATGAAAATAAGCCGAAATAAACCATAAATCGTGTAAGATTAATCGTTTACGACATGTGTCTATGAAAGCCCTATTTATAGGGCTTTTTTTTGTGCATAAAAGATAGTGCATTTAGGGTTAAAAGGTGTTATAATATGTTAAACGATAATGATTATCATTCCTATAAAGCGAGGTTACAATATGCAAAAACAATTACTAAAAATTCAAGCCTTAGGGCCAGTATAGATAACAAAGAAATACTTAAAGGGGTAAACCTTGATGTTAATGCTGGAGAGGTTCATGTCATCATGGGTCCCAATGGTGCTGGTAAATCAACACTTGCCTATACATTGATGGGTCATCCAGCTTACCAAGTTCTAGAAGGTTCTGCATCTCTTGAAGGTGAAGACCTATTAACTATGAAAGTGGATGAGAGAGCCAAGAATGGTGTCTTCCTAAGTTTTCAGTATCCAGAAGTCATTCCTGGTATTACAGTTGAGAATTTCCTAAGAACTGCTAAGAATGCAATAAGCAGCAGGAAACAATCGGTCATAGTCTTTAAGAAACTATTAGCAGAGAAGATGACAGAGCTTGGGATAGATACATCCTATGCAAGTAGGTACTTAAACGAAGGCTTCTCCGGTGGAGAGAAAAAGAAAAATGAGATTCTACAAATGAAGGTTTTAGAACCCAAAGTAGCCATTCTTGATGAAACGGATTCGGGACTTGATGTGGATGCTATACGTATTGTAGCAGAAGGGGTAAAACAGTTTGCTAGTGAGGACAATGGCATTATTATCATCACCCACTATAACAAGCTCCTTGATTATATCAAACCTGATTATGTACATATACTCAAAGACGGACAAATCGTTCAAACTGGTGATGTGGCACTTGCCAAGACCATCGATGAAGAAGGCTTTGCTGCTGTCGGAGAGGAATAGGAGGGTTGATATATGGAACCATCAAGAAAAAGAACTCAAATTAATGATGTTGATCGTGGTGTCTATGATATCAAGAATGCTGATGTTGCGGCTTACAAATCAGATGCCGGATTAACTGAAGATATTATAAGAGATATATCACGTGAGAAAAAACGAACCAGAATGGATGACAGAGTTTAGACTCAAATCCCTTGAAATATTTAACAGTAAGCCCATTCCAACATGGGGGGCAGATTTATCTGAACTAGATATGGACAATATTGTCACCTATGTTAGGCCAAAGACAGACCTTAACGCATCTTGGGACGATGTACCTGAAGAAATCAAAGATACATTTGATCGCCTTGGTATTCCTAAGGCCGAAAGAGAATCTTTAGCAGGTGTTGGCGCTCAGTATGACTCTGAAGTGGTCTACCATAGCATTCAAGATAACTTGCTCAAGCAAGGGGTTGTCTATACAGATATGGAAACAGCCGTTAAAGAATACGGTGATATTGTCAAACAATATTTTATGAAACTTGTGACGCCACGAGACCACAAATTTGCAGCTCTTCATGGTGCGGTTTGGTCAGGAGGCTCTTTTGTATATGTGCCAGAAGGTGTTCATGTGAAGTTCCCACTTCAATCTTATTTTAGACTAAATGCACCAGGTGCAGGACAGTTTGAACATACCTTGATTGTAGTTGAGAAAGGTGCAAGTCTTCACTTTATCGAAGGGTGTTCAGCACCAAAATATGATGTGGTCAACCTTCATGCAGGCTGCGTTGAACTCAATGTAAAAGAAGGTGCAAGGCTTAGATACTCAACCATTGAGAACTGGTCCCGAAACATGTATAACCTAAATACCAAACGTTCAGTCGTTGATAAAAATGGCATTATCGAGTGGGTGTCAGGATCATTTGGGTCCAAGGTATCCATGTTATACCCTATGAGCATCTTGAGAGGTGAAAGAGCTAAATGTGAGTTTACTGGTATCACTTTCGCTGGTGAAGGACAATACCTTGATACAGGTTCCAAAGTTGTCCATGCAGCGCCTTATACAACTTCAAACATCAACTCCAAATCCATATCTAAGGGTGGTGGACATGCCTTCTATAGAGGTCTGATGCGCGTTTCGAAGAATGCCCATCACTGTAAATCAACGGTCTCTTGTGAATCTTTGATGTTAGACAATGAATCCAAATCAGACACAGTGCCTATTATTGAACTTGGTAATGACAACATCGATATTGGTCATGAAGCTAAGATTGGCCGTATTAGCGATGATGCTATCTTCTATCTCATGTCACGAGGCATCGATGAAGAAGAGGCAAAGGCAATGATTGTTCGTGGTTTTGTTGAACCAATCACCAAAGAGCTACCACTGGAATACGCCGTTGAGTTGAATCAACTAATTAATTTGGAATTTGAAGGCAGTATCGGCTAGAGCTAGGCTCTAACGAGACAGGTCGAATTGTACTTGTTTCATTCGTAATGAAAAAGTATAGTTCGAATTATATTTGAAAAGCTTAGTCAGACAGAAGAAAGGGAACATTATGTACAATAAAAAACTATTGGACCAAATCATAGAGTCCAACAAAATAGATAGTGACCAAAAAAAATACCGCAGAAGTCGCTTGGCCTCATTTGAAGCGTCAGACTATCCAACGTGGAAAAGGGTGAAGGTCAAAGATTCATCTGTGCCAGAATATCAACCTTATAACAATCAAAAGGTCTTGTGGCATAAACAACGTGGTTTATCCATTCAACCTATTTTTAAAGTGGATATCAGTCAGTTTGAAGAGCGTTTGGCCAAACGGTATGGACCGAGTGATAAACATAGACAACTGACAGAAGCCTTTAGTAATAATGGGACAGTCATAGAAGTTCAACCTAATGTCAGTGTTGATGAGCCGATAGTAATAAAGCTTGAGTTAAACAGTGACAATGCCTTATTGCTTGACCATCATATTATTCATGCAGGTGCTAAATCAAAGGTCACTTGTGTCATAGATTACTCTGACACAGGTATTAGTGGCTTTGTTGATGGCATCATAAATATTATTGCTGAACAAGGTGCCATAGTTCATGTGATTACTGTTCAGAATTTATCAAAAGAGTCAACCTATATTAGCAGCGCATTATCAGTTCTTGAGAGAGAATCCCAAGTGCGTTTTAATAGCATTGACCTTGGTTCAGGTCTTGTTGTTACAGATTATAGTTCCTATCTTGAAGATGAAAGTGCCATAAGTAATGTAGAAAGTATCTACCTTGGTGACGGCAAATCCAAACTAGATATGGGCTATAATACTTACCATAAGGGACGTCGAACAGAAAGTGAGATTCTTGTGAAAGGGGCTTTGCTAGATGAAGCTAGAAAAGTCTTTAGAGGCAATCTTTTCTTTGAGAAAGGTGCCAAAAGGGCTCATGGCTCAGAACAAGAATATGTCATCTTGTTAGATGAAAGGGTCCAAGCAGACTCTATCCCAGCACTTATGTGTGATGAAGATGATGTCCAAGGTGAACACGCAGCCAGTGCAGGTCAGGTTGATGCTAACAAATTATTCTATTTGATGAGCCGAGGTCTAACAGAAAAAGAAGCCAAACAGATGGTGATAATGGCCTCATTTGCACCTGTTATAGAGAGAATTCCTATTGAAGGGTTGAAGGAAAGAATATCTGATGAAGTACTGGTCAGACTAACACAAGACTTGAAATGAGGGAGGAAAAGATATGGATGAAGCAATACAGTGGATGATTAATCAATTTCCACTTATTTTGAATCATCCTGAGATGGTCTATTTGGACAGTGCTGCAACCACCCAAAAACCATGGCAGGTGATTAACAGAATAAAACAATACAATAGCAATGAACACGCAAATATTCATCGCGGTGTTTATGATTTGAGCCAGAAAGCTACCGATGCCTATGATAAGGTGAGACAACAAGTGAAGTATCTGATAGGTGCTAATAGAGATGAAGAAATTATTTTCACCAAAGGCACAACAGAGAGTTTTAATTTACTTGCTCACGGTTATGGTGCTTATCATCTGGAGGAAGGTGATGAGGTGGTCATAAGTCAGGCAGAACATCACAGCAATATATTGCCTTGGCAGCAGGTGACTAAGCTTAAGGGTGCATCTCTTAAATATTTGCCTGTTGATGAAGACGGCTATATTATTGAATCTGAGATTGATAAAGTAATCACAGACAAAACCAAAATAGTGTCAGTGACCATGGTTTCTAATGCCCTTGGCACAATACAGCCTGTTAGAAAGCTTATAAAAAGAGCACATGAAGTTGGAGCAGTTATAGCTCTTGATGGTGCACAAGCGGTCCCTCATATGAAAATACATATCAAAAGTTTGGATGCTGATTTTTTAGCATTTTCTGCCCATAAGATGTTTGGTCCAACAGGTGTTGGCGTTCTATATGGCAAGTATGACTTGCTCGAGCAAATGGAGCCCTACCAAACAGGTGGCGATATGATTGAGTATGTTGAGGAACAAAGCTCGACTTTTGCACCTATTCCAACAAGATTTGAAGCAGGAACACCAAATATTGAAGGGGTTGTCGGCTTGGGTGAAGCCATTACATTTATTTCTCAACTAGGTTATGCTTTCTTAACAGAATATGAGAAAAAGTTAACCCAATATGCCTATGATAAATTAACGGCTTTATCATACCTTGACGTCTATGGACCAACAGACCTTAGTCACCGTGGCCCTGTGATTTCCTTTAATGTTAAAGACATTCATCCACATGATGTGACGACCATTCTAAATGAGGAGAAAATTGCCATTCGTGCAGGGCATCATTGTGCGCAACCTTTGATGAAAAGACTTGGTTTACCAAGTACATGTAGAGTCAGCTTTTCAATCTATAATAAGAGGGACGATATTGACAAACTAATCGATAGTTTGAGCAAAGTGAGGAAGTGGTTAGGCTATGAATCTTAGTGAAATCTATACAGAATTAATAATGGAACACAACAAAAGCAAACACAACAAAGGAGCCTTAGTGGACGCTGACGAATCAATCAGAGGCCATAACCCTAACTGTGGAGATGACATAACAGTCAATTTGAAAGTTGTTGATGGCCTTCTAAAAGACATCACTTATGAAGGGATGGGGTGTGCCATATCAGAAGCTTCAGCATCCATAATGATTGATTTGCTAAAAGGGGAAACTGTAGAAGTGGCCAAGCATAAAATTGAGACTTTTGTGGGTATGATTAAAAATGAAGTGCCAGATGATGTAGCGGAAGATGAACTTCTAGATGCATCCATTTTATCCAATATAAAAAACATGCCAGCAAGGGTGAAATGTGCAGTGCTTGCATGGCATGCTCTAGAACAAGGGTTAGTGAACCACTAACCCTTGTGTTATATTATGGAGAATTTACTTGGTGTAAGTATCCAGTAGCTTCATGATTTCGCCGACTTTTTCTTCTCCATTACCAGTCTCAAAGGCTTCTTTGACACAATGGTTCATGTGTTGTTCAAGAATAAGCATATTGGCTTTCTTGAGAAGGCCTTGTACGGCTAGGATTTGTGTTGAAACATCAACACAGTAACGTTCGTCTTCCATCATATCCACTACTTTTGAGATTTGTCCTTTTGCTGTTTTAAGCATATTAAGGGCTTTTTTTTGTTGTTCATTCATAGTAATACCTCATTTCATTCAAAATCACCGCTTCATCTCATTTAAATGCACCGGTTCATCACTATCAATCGATGTTACTTCATGTATTACTGAATATTAGTGACTTCGTACCCTTGATCTGCGATGGCTGTCTTGAATGTTTCATCTGAGATATCCGTATTTAATTCTACCGTTGCAAGTTTGGCATCTAAATCAACAGTGGCAGATGATACACCTTCCATCTCGTTTAGAGTTTTTTCTACGCGACCTGAACAGTGTCCACAGCTCATACCTTCTACAGTTAATAATTTTTTCATTGTTGTCTCCTTTTCATCTTGGTCATTTGTTGTATAGTTTGAAGTGCCATTACTAATGTTGACACTTTTTTCATTTGTTATAGCTTGTGTATCATCAAGAGCGACAAATTTTGGTTTGAAGCTTCGAAGTCTAAGGGCATTTGATACAACAGAAACTGAACTAAAACTCATGGCTGCAGCAGCAATCATTGGATTTAGAAGAATATCAAAGGCGCCGTATAGAATACCAGCAGCAATTGGAATACCTATGATGTTGTATATAAATGCCCAGAATAAGTTTTGTTTGATATTTCTTATAGTTGCTTTGCTCAACTGTATAGCTGTCACTACATCCATAATCTCATTCTTGATAAGAACCACATCTGCAGATTCAATTGCCACATCTGTTCCTGAACCAATGGCCAATCCAACATCAGCTGTTACAAGGGCAACAGCATCATTAATACCATCGCCAACCATCATGACACTGCCCTTCTCTTTTTGTAAAGAAGTGACAATGTCTGCTTTTTCATCCGGTAAAACCTCAGCATAAAGCTTATCAACACCAATTTCATTACCGATTGCTTTAGCAGTGATTTGGTGGTCTCCTGTAAGCATAACCACTTCGATGTCCATAGATTGTAATGATTTTACTGCTTTTATAGCATCGGGTTTGATGGTGTCGGCAAGAACTATGATACCTTGTAACCTACCGTTATAAGCAACCATAATTGGTGTCTTGCCTTCAGAAGCAAATGTATGAACCATATGTTTGTGACTCTCAATGACAATATTATGTTTGTCCATGAATTTCTCATTACCAATGATGACCAGATCACCTTCCACATAACCTTCAACACCGTGACCTATGACAGCATTAAATGATTCCACTTGTTTAGGATTAATAAGTTGTTCTTTGGTATAGCTTATGACAGCTTGACTTAAGGGGTGCTCACTAGATTGTTCTAAAGAAGCGGCCATCTGAAGCATATTTGCCTTATCATCTATGGATACAACATCTGTTACAATTACTTTCCCATTTGTTAATGTGCCTGTTTTGTCAAATATAACTGTGGTGGTCTTATGCATAAGCTCAAGTGCTTCACCGCTTTTAATTAGTGTTCCATATTTTGCACCACGTCCAGTGCCGACCATTATAGCTGTTGGTGTTGCAAGACCTAAAGCACAAGGGCATGAAATAACTAGGATGGATACAGCAATTCTAAATGCAAACTCAAAATCCTGGCCAATAATCATCCAAAATACAAGACTGAGACCACTGATGATTAGAACAGTTGGAACAAAATATCCACTAATTTGATCGGCTAATTTGGCGATTGGGGCTTTTGTACCTTGAGCATCCTCAACCATATGAATGATTTTGGATAAGGTTGTATCATCTCCGACCTCAGTAGCTCTAAAATGTATAAGACCTGTCTGGTTAATAGTTCCTGCAATAACTTTATCATCAATAGATTTCTCAAGAGGTATGCTTTCTCCTGTTAGCATTGATTCATCAATAGAAGACTGCCCGTAGATAACAAAGCCATCTACAGGTATTTTGCCACCTGGCTTAATGACAATGACATCACCAACAGAGACATTTTCTATTGGTATAACAGATTCAACACCATCAATTAATATAGTTGCCTCATCTGGTGCAAGGGCCATAAGCTCTGAGATTGCTGCACTGGTTTTGCTCTTAGCTCTTGCTTCCAAATATTTACCAAGTGTAATAAGGGTTATTATGACAGCAACAGATTCGAAATAGAGGTCGTGGCCATATTTATGTAAGACCATCTCCTTGTTATAAGCAAAGCCATAACTGAGCTGATAGATAACAAATATGCCATAGACAAATGCAGCACTGGTACCAACAGCAATGAGAGAGTCCATATTCGGAGCTCTTTTAATTAGTGTTCTAAAGCCCGTTGTATAAAACTGTGCACCGATTAGCATAACGGGTATAGTCAAAAGAAGTTGAGTCAGAGCCATAAAGAGTAAGTTTTGCCTACCAGCAAAAGATCCAGGTATTGGCAACCCAACCATTGGGCCCATTGCAAGATAAAATACAGGTATAGTAAAAAGCAATGATAATTGCAGTCTTTTTTTTCATAACCTGTGCATGGTGGAGAGCTGGGTTTTCCTTATCACTGGATAAAGATTTGCCGCTAGAACCTGTTGAACTAGGGGATGAAGCTTTTTTTGACTCAATGTCAATGGCTTCATAACCAACTTTGACAACTTGAGTTTGTATCTCATCAACATCTAAAGTGCTTTCATCATACTCAATTTGCATTTGTTCTGTTGCGAAGTTAACGTTGACAGCATCGACACCATCCACCTTACTTAGTTGTCGTTCGATGGCTAAAGCACAAGCTGTACAAGTCATACCATTTATATCAAATTTCTTTTTATTCATTGTAAGCTCCTTTCATTACCCCCCTATATGGGGATGGTATAAGTATACAGCTAGTGATAACGATTGTCAACTACCACTTTGCCGCAGTGTATTGCTAAAATTTCTTGTTGACAAGACAGGCGACGGCATGTATAATTCAAAAGGAATTCTTAAACAAGGAATATTTAGGGCAATGAGGTCCATACATTATGCTAGTTCATGGTGTGTGGATTTTTTTATTGCCTTTTTTTTAATTTTCGAACCAGTCATTACTGGTTCGGTGAAGAACAACAACTTTTAGGAGGAATTGAAAATGGAAACAATGGTAATGAACTCAATGTGGGTGCTCATCGCGAGTGTCCTAGTCTTTTTGATGCATGCAGGATTTGCAATGGTAGAGGTTGGATTCACACAATCTAAAAATGCTGTTAACATCATTATGAAAAACTTTGTCACAGTGTCAGTCGGTGTCCTTTGTTATTTCTTTTTGGGATACGGCTTCATGTATGGAAGTGATGTAGCGGGTATCATCGGTACAGATACTTTTGCATTAATGAACGCTCCAGTTGAGATCGCTGGTATTTCATTTAATGTATTCTTCTTCTTCCAAGCAATATTTGCTGCTACATGTGCAACGATTGTATCAGGAGCAGTTGCTGAGCGTACAAAGTTCACATCTTATGTTATTTTCGTATTTGTTGCTACAATTATCATCTACCCACTTATTGGTCACTGGATCTGGGGTGGTGGATTCTTAGCAGAATCACTTGGATTTAGAGACTTCGCTGGTGGAACAGCAGTGCATGCTGTTGGTGGTTTCTGTGCATTCATTGGTGCCAAATGGGTTGGCGCTCGTGATGGAAAATATAGAAAAGGTGTTGCTCATGCGATTCCAGGACATAACATACCACTTGGTGCACTTGGTGTTCTTATACTTTGGTTTGGGTGGTTTGGATTTAACCCTGGTTCAACACTTGACATAACAGCGCCTGAAACAGCACACGCTGCAATCACAACATTACTATCTGGTGCAGCAGCAACATTCTCTGTTCTTATACTATCAGATATCAAATACAAAAAGCCTGATGCTGCCTTAACGCTGAATGGTGCTCTTGCTGGTCTAGTTGGTATTACTGCTGGTGCCAACCAAATATCATTCTTTGGCGCTATCATTGTTGGTGCATTAAGTGGTATCTTGATGTTGTTTGCAGTTGAATTCATTGACCAAAAACTACAAGTGGATGATCCGGTAGGTGCAATCTCAGTCCATGGTGTTTGTGGTGCTTTTGGTACAATTATGATTGGTCTCTTCTCTACAGATGGTGGACTATTCTATGGTGGAGGCTTTAGCCTTCTAGGTATTCAGATTCTAGGTGTTCTTATCTGTGGTACAGTTGCGACAGTGTTAGCAATCATTACATTTACAATCCTTAAAAAGACACTAGGTCTTCGTGTTGAACATCATGAAGAAATCAATGGTCTTGATACAATTGAACATGGTATTTCAGCTTATATTGATTTATAAGAAATGATTGTAGGTGACTTAGCGATTTAATCGACTAAAGTACCTTGATTTTTGATTTGAATTACCATAAAATGAAGATAACGATAGACATCTTAGTCTTACATATGGAAAGGGGCAATTATTATGTCAGATAAACTAACAAAAGTGGACATTATCACACGTCCAGCGAAATTTGATGAATTGAAAGAAGCCTTAAACGATCTTGGCATCACAGGAATGACTGTAACACAAGTACTTGGTTGCGGAATGCAAAAAGGTATCACAGAGATGTACAGAGGTGTTCCAATGAACATTAACCTACTTCCAAAAGTGAAAGTAGAAATGGTTGTATGTGAAGTGCCAGTGGATAAAATCGTAGAGAAAGCCAAAGAAATCCTTAGAACAGGCGAGATTGGTGACGGTAAGATTTTTGTTTACCCAGTTGAGAACGTAATTAAGGTAAGAACTGGTGAAGAAGGCGTTAAAGCTTTATAAGATTGATACAAAAAATAGCTGCTCAATGAGCAGCTATTTTTTTGTGTATTGACTAAAAGCATGCAGGTTATGTTATAATGATATTTAGGTAATAACGATTATTGGAAATCTTTGGTGGACATCTAGGAGGTGGTTGCCATCATTCGAATCTTGGTAGTAGATGATTCGGTTGTTCTTAGAAATATGATTGTTAGAATGTCACAATCTCTTGAGTATGAAGTGGTAGGGCTTGCATGTGACGGTGTTGAAGCAATAGAGCAATACAAAAAGCTTCGACCAGATGTTGTGACTATGGATATGTCCATGCCAAAACTCAACGGTCTTGAGGCGCTGAAGACCATATTGGCATATGATGCTCTGGCAAAAATCATAGTTGTCAGTGCAGTTAACCAAAAAAGAATGGTGGTATCGGCTCTGGAAGCTGGTGCAAAACACTTCATCACTAAACCCTTTACCCAGGAAAGATTTAGTGAAGTGATTTCTTATATAGTATAGTCACAAAAGAGCCTATGGCTCTTTTTTTTTCGTCACGTTGACTCTCCACCTACTGTATGGTTTAGACTTATGTTAGGACTTCAAGACTATACAACTTAAGTCAGTATCCGTTATAATTGTAACCAAAGATCAGATGACCAAAACAGGAGATGTTGTTAATGAAATATGAATGGAGAAAAAAAGAGAAGACACTCTATCTACCAAAAGATGAACCGACAGTTATTGATATTGAGCCTATGAACTATCTGACTATATCTGGCGAAGGTAATCCTGGCAGTGAGGGTTTTAGTGATTGTGTAGGAGCCTTATATGCCTTGTCTTACGGAATACGTATGTTGAATAAGAGTGATACTGTTCCAGAAGGGTATTATGAATATACCGTTTTTCCTCTTGAAGGGATTTGGGATCTGAACGATGAAGGTAGACAACTTTATATAGAAGGAACACCTGTCAAAGACCTGAAAGATAAAATGATTTATAAAGTAATGATTAGACAGCCTGATTTTGTTAGTCCTGACTTGGTGGAAGAAATTCGGACAAAAGTATTGAAGAAGAAAAAGAATGAGAGAATCAAAGAGGTTAAGTTTGAAACGATCAAAGAAGGCAAGTCTGTTCAAATGCTCCATGTTGGGTCCTATGATGACGAACCTGCGAGTTTCGAACGTATGGAATTATTTGCCAAATCACAGGGCTTGGTAAGGCAGGACAAAAGGCATAAAGAGATTTACATATCTGACCCTTCTAAAGTAGAGGCTTCAAAACTAAAGACAACCATTAGATTCTGGGTGGATGAAGCATAATATAAGAGTCATTATTCTAATAGGGTAAATGAGATTTAATAGAAATTTAAGAATTAAACTATTGAAAAAAAATATAAATAGGCTATGATAGTATATAGACGATATATACAGTTAACACAGTTGGATAAACTGTCCATTTATGGATAACTATAGGATGTGGTGAGATGATAAAGATTGAGGACTTAGGAAAGATTTATGGCAATGGCAGTATTGCAGTTGAGGCACTTAAGAAGGTACATTTAACTGTCAAAAAGGGTGAGTTTGTTTCAATTATGGGACCTTCTGGTTCTGGTAAGTCAACACTCATGAATATAGTTGGCTGCCTTGATCGTTCAACCAGTGGGGCATATTCACTTGATGATGTGGATGTAGAAGGTCTTGATGATGATGAGCTGGCAGAAATTCGTAATAAGAAGATTGGCTTTGTTTTTCAATCCTTTAACTTATTACCGAGAATATCAGCCTTAAGAATGTAGAATTACCAATGATTTATTCAGGTGTACATCATAAGGAGCGAAAGGAAAGGGCGATTGAAGCCTTAACCAGAGTAGGACTAGAAGACAGAATGGATCATAAGCCAAACGAGATGTCAGGTGGACAAAAACAAAGGGTGGCAATTGCCAGGGCTCTAGTTAATAGACCAGCCATTGTCCTAGCCGATGAACCAACAGGCAACCTTGATTCTGTCTCTTCAGAAGAGATAATGGCTCAATTTCAGTTGCTCAATGAAGAAGGTGTTACAGTTTTAATTGTCACACATGAACCAGATATAGCAGAACACACTAAGCGTATTGTTACTTTTGCCGATGGATACTTAACCAGTGATACACTAGTTGAAAACCAACTCAATGCAGAAGAAATTTTAAAACATAAAGAAAAAGCGCTAGATACAACAATGAATATTTAAACTTAGGAGGGTATTAGGATGAGTAAAGAAGAAATGAATTTAAACGAGTACCAAAGAGAAGATGACAGTGAAGGAACAAGGATGACCGCAATGGGTAGAATCATAGGTGTCTTTGTTGCTCCGACAGCAGCATTTAAGTCAATTAAACAAAAATCAGAGATATGGATTCCTATGGTATTGGTACCATTACTAATGGCCTTATATTACCTTTTGTTTTGGAATTCCTATTCCAAAATAATTATCAGACAGATGGAAGCACAATATGACAAAATGGGTGTAGAAGTTATGCCTGGAATGATTGATACAGCTCTGAACATTCAACGTATAATGACACCGATATCAGTTGTTGTCATGTATTTCGTTACATTATTTATTGGTGCTTTGTACTATTGGGTTTGTAGCCTGATTGCAAAAGCAGATTTATCCTATGGCAAAGCTGTTGTTCTAACAGCCTATGTATCCCTATTTGGTGCATTATCATGGCTTGTTACGATGGTTCTGACGGCAGCAATGGGTGAATATGACATTACGAAGCCTATGACAAGCTTAGCTAGTTTATTGCCAGAATCCATGTATCAAACAACAGCATATTTTGCGGCTATACCTATTGAAGTCTTTAGCATATGGTCAACGGTTGTAACCTTTATTGCTCTTCGAGTAATGGGTGGTTTTAGCCAAAAGGCTGCAGGATGGACAGTTGGAATCATGTTTGCATTTGGCGTTCTTATGAGTGTTGGCAGTGGTATGCTGGCTCAAATGTTTACTTAGTATAATGAAAATAGGTGGATGAGATGAAGAAAAAAAATTATTATTGGCGCCTGATAGTTCTAGTAGTTGGGGCACTTATAACTGTGAATGTCCTAAAAGCACAAAATAGTGACGGTACTAAGAGTAGTTTTGCAGGTGGTAAAGCCGAAGACGTAGAAGCTCAAAGAGTAACAGTGGGTGAAATTAGTTCCAGTGTCCTAGTGACTGGTGGTGTCAAAGAAGTTAATAGAGAAGAGGTTATTCCAACCATTTCACTTGACATAACACAAGTTCTAGTAGAAGAAGGGGATCAAGTGACTATAGGCTCTAAATTATTTGAAGTTGATATGTCGACAACTTTGGATGAACTTGCAAGAACCAAAATCAATTATGAGATTCAGACCTTACAACTAGAGAAACTTCAAAATATGGCTTCAGATAGTGGGTCTGCTCAGATTGGCGTGGAACTTGCAAGGTTAAGTTTGGCCTCTGCCCAAAGAGCTTATGACAGTCAATTTGAGACAATCAACAAGAATAAAGTATTGCTTGAAGAAGGGATTATATCACAAAGTGAGTATGATGCCATGGATTCAGGCTTGGTAGAAGCTGAGAGTGCACTGAAGTCTGCAAGACTAAGTCTTAGCAGAAGTGAATCAGATATGACAACTTCTGATCAAAGTGTAGAGATAGACATAAAGGTTCAACTTAAGAATCTTGAGTCTCTAGATTTGACTATTGCAAGCCTTGAAGAAAATATTAGTGATATTGAAGATATGATGAAAGCACCAATATCAGGTGTTGTCACTAGTGTTGAAGTTAAAGACGGAGACACTGTTCAACCAATGTCCTCTATTATTACCATTATGAATATTGACGAATTAGAGATAGAAGCTAAAGTAAGAGAGTACGACGTCAAAGACATGGCCAAGGGACAGAGAGTTCTTATCACTGGTGATGCAATTGCCAAAGATGAGGAAGTCATAGGTGAAGTATCCTTTGTAGCGCCAATTGCAGCAGTAACCTATGTTAACAACAGAGAAACGACTGCCGTTGAGATTAAGGTGAAAGTTACAGAAGGTGCTCAGTTCCTAAAGCCAGGTTATACAACAGATTGTGAGATAATGACGGAGCTTAAAGAAGAAGTTGTCATTGCCGCCTATAACATGTTTAAAGAAAACAAAGATGGGTCCACTGTGGTCTTTGTAGTTAATGACGATGGTTTAGTAGAAGAAAGAGAAATTGAGCTTGGGATTACGTCAGATTTTGATGCGGAAATCATAAGTGGTCTTAGTGAAGGTGATGTTGTTATTACCAATCCATCCTTTGTCATAAAAGATGGTATCAAAGCCAATGTTACCAATGATTTAGATGAAACAGACGAAGATGAGATGGAAATGACAGAGGAAGAAGGGGCCTAATATGCATTTTGCAGAAAATCTTAGACAAGCCCTTCTTAGTTTAAGTACCAACAAACTAAGGTCAATCCTTACAATGATGGGCATTATAATGGGTGTGTTCTCTGTAGTTGCCATCATGGCGATTAGTAATGCAACCAAAGCGTTTATGACCAATGAACTCAATAAAATGGGTGCAAACACTATTATTTTACAGATGAATACCAATGAAGACCTTTCGATGTCAGATTTACTTAGACTTGAAGACTTAGATAGGATATCCGAAGGTATTGATTCGGTTGAACATATTGCTGCTTCTGTGACTTATTATAGCCATATACGTGCAGAAGATGAAACAAGAGATGCCATCAATGTTGGTGCGACATCACAGTTCACAAGTTTTCAGGAAGTCAAGATGGCAGAAGGGCGATTCTTATCAGCTTCTGATGTGGAAGGTGCAAGGCGGGTAGCTATTGTCCCTGACACATACGCTAGAGAGTATTTTGGAACAACGGATATTCTCGGTGAAGAGGTAAGAATCTATAACTATTATGGCGATTCACTTAAGTTGAAAATCATCGGAGTAACAAGTACAGAAGATGATTTGTTCGCTTCAATGCTTGAAGGTATCGACATGCCTGTTCAAGTCATGATACCAATAACCACATTACACGCTTTTTTCAGTGATGACCAGCTAGACAATATACAAGTATCTGCAAAAGAAGGGTCAGACCTTAAGCTAACGGGTGAGAATATTGTCAAGTTGCTTGAGTTTACCCACAGAAATGATGGCAAGTACATAGCGACAACTGTTGAAGAAATCCAAAAATCCGTTGGTGGTATTTTGAATGTTATTTCATCGGTTCTTCTTGTGATTGCGATTATTACCCTGATTGTTGGTGGTATTGGCATTATCAACATACTTCTTGTTTCAGTTACAGAGCGTATAAGAGAAATTGGACTGAGAAAAGCCATTGGTGCTAAGAAAAAAGACATAGTCCTTCAGTTCCTGACTGAATCTATTATGATGACCGGTTTCAGCGGAATTATTGGGATTATCCTTGGTCTGATTGTTGGTGCCATTATTTCTAGTGTCATCAAGATACCGCCAATTGTTGATTTCCCAACCATGATTTCGGCATTTCTTGGTTCTGTACTTCTGGGTCTTATCTTTGGTGTATACCCTGCTAAGAAGGCTGCGGACCTTGATCCTATTGAATCTTTGCGGTATGAGTAAAAGATTACCTACAATGATAAAATAATTAACCAGAATACTAAAAGTGATATAATCTCAATCGGCCTCCGTCTCGCCATCCATGGCTCAAAGTCGGCGGCTACAAGTCCATTTTTCGCGGGCTATTGAGACTATATCACTTTTACTGTATCTTCTTTAAACATATTCATTTGAATTCTTAACCCATAAATTGTCTAATAACTTTTAACGCAAGTTTAAACTACTTATGTAGAGGGAGGGCCATTTGTTGGAAATTTTCTTCAAAAGGGTTAAGCTTTCACAGCTTTCTTACGATATATATAGCAGAATATGATGAGAAATTAGAGGTGCACAATGTTAAGAGGACTCTATACGGCTTATACAGGAATGCGAACACAACAAGAGAAGATGGACACCATTTCCAATAACTTGGCCAATGTGGACACAGCTGGTTTTAAAAAGGACCATGTGGTTTTGTCATCTTTTAAGGAAGTTCTTACATACAAGCTTAATGATCCTGAGCGTGTCAATGCTCAAAATATTGGCAAGATGAGCTTAGGCGTTAAGATAGATGAGATATATACAGACCATGTTCAAGGGTCTTTAAAACAAACGGATGATAATCTAGATATAGCCCTTCAAGGCCAAGGTATGATCAAAGTTGGTGAGCTTGGGGCTGACGGAACAATGGTAGAAAAGTATACAAGAGATGGATCGTTGAAAGTAGACCAGCAAGGACGCTTGGTGACCAATGACGGTCTTTTTGTTTTGGGACAGGAAAACGAGATATTGCTTCTTGACCAAAGTAATGTAAGAATTAATAAAGATGGTAGCATATATTCAAAAGAAGTCAAACTTGGACAGATTCAAGTGGTTGGTATAGAAGATAACACAAGCCTTAGAAAACAAGGTGCAAGTCTCTATATTGCAACAGAAGACACTGTCGAGACGGCGTTTGAAGGTTCTATTGAACAAGGATTCTTAGAGAGCTCAAATGCAAATAGCATAGAAGGTATGATTAATATGATTGCCACTATGAGAACTTATGAAACCAATCAGAAAATAATACAAACATACGATGGCACATTAGATAAAGCTGTTAACAGTGTTGGTGCAGTTAGATAATAAGAGGAGGTCACCATTATGATGAGATCGCTTTGGACCGCAGCGTCTGGAATGAAAACACAACAAGCAACAGTGGATAGTATCTCCAACAACCTATCCAACGTCAATACAGTAGGTTTTAAGAAAGAACGACTTGAATTTAAGTCTTTGTTATATGAAACGATTAGAGAATCTGGTAGCATAGAAAATGGTGGCAATCCTGTAAACTTACAAGTAGGTCATGGTGTTAAAACTGTAGCCTCAGTTAAGAATTTCTCACAAGGTACTTTTGAAAGAACAGAAGGTCCTCTTGACTTTGCTCTTGAAGGTGAAGGTTTCTTTGTCTTAGAAGATGCCAATGGTCAAGAGATATTTTCTAGAGATGGTGCATTTAAGATGTCTCTTTATCAAGGGAAATTGATGATGACAACAGCAAGCGGTCGTCCTGTCCTTGGTGTTGATGGTGAATACATAGTTTTTGAGGATGGGATGACAGCGGACAAATTAGAAGTCGATGAATTCGGTAAGTTCTCAACACTAAAAGATGGCAGTAAAGTGGACCTTGGACTTCAGATTCAAGTTGTGCAATTTCAGAACCCTCAAGGCCTCAAAACAATAGGAGGCGCATTTTATGAAAAAAACAATTGCATCAGGAGAGCCTATTGTTGAAGCAGAAGAAGATGACCTTGATCCAACGATGGTGCTTCAAGGAGGTCTAGAAGGATCCAATGTACAGGCAGTTGAAGAAATGGTAAAATTAATTGTAGCTCAAAGGGCTTACGAACTAAGTTCAAAAGCAATTCAGACATCTGATGAGATGCTATCTAGAGCTAATGAGTTGAAGCGATAATAACTTTCAATAAGATATGATGACATAAGGCAGAAATCATAAGTAGGTGAGAACAATGGACATAAATGGATTTAATAACATATCAAATAGCTTCTTAAATACCTTAACTGATGCCAAAGCCATAGAAGAAAAGGTGGATCAAGATAAGTTTGAGAACATGCTCAAAGATGCAATGTCCAAGGAGAACGATGAAGCCTTAAAAGATGCCTGCGCTGAGTTTGAGTCTTATTACCTCAACAAAGTCTTCTCAGAAATGCGTAAATCTATTCCAAAAACTGACTTGTTTGAAGAAAGTCAGGGCCGTCAAATCTATGAGGACATGCTATATGAAAACTATGCCAAAGAGATATCAAGTGGTAAAGGTGCAGGGCTTAAAGAGATGCTTTATAAGCAACTTAAGAAGTAGTATAATAATAAATAGCGAATTGTAAAGTGTGATACTTTAGAATCTAAGAGGTTTCTTATGAGTAGAATGTTTATGATTGTCATTGGGATGTTGTATTATACAACATCCTTATTTGATGGTCTAGATTATGAAATGACAAGAACACAGATGTTTAATAAAAATGAAGCAATCTATACTTTGGAAGTTGATACCAGTAAAGAACAAGTCAAGGTAGAGAATGGTTTTTCTTTTGGTGTGCTTTATGGCTTTGAAACAACTTCAAAGATGGTTGAAAGAGAAGGGGCTATATGTGCAGTGAACGGCATGTTCTATGAAGATTTTGGTTTGCCAATGGGTATGATTGTTCATGATTACATTCCGGTCCAGCTTTTAGACATAGGAACGCCTATGCTTGTCATTAGTGATGACGGACAGGTAGATTTAGAGGATATGACCATGTATGTCGATGTTTCAGTCAACGGTGAGTCAATCGAGGTCTTTGGTATTAATGGTCGTGTGCCAACAGGTGAGTGGGGCGTGTTTTCTCCTTTGTTTGGATCTACAACTAGAATAAGACGATATAGCACTAACTATATCATTGAGGATGATACCATTACAGATGTTGTCAGGTCTGACAGCCCTATTAAACTTACTAGTAGCAGTTATGTCTTATCTTATGTGGGTGAAGATTCATCCTATGGGATTGGAGACAAGGTTGAGGTTGACTTAGTCACAGATTATACAGAGTTTACAATTGAAGAAGCTTTTCAAACTGGGGGGTTGGCTTGTCAATGACGGCATAAATGTTGCTAATGACTACGAGGCATTTGTTGGATACACCACAGCCCCTCAACCAAGAACTTTAGTTGGGATTACTGAGGATGAGAAGCTTGTTTTTGTTGTCGTTGATGGCAGAGACAAAGAGTGGAGTCTTGGTATGTCAGGTAAGGAAGCAGCAGACCTTATGATTAGCAAAGGTTGTATAGAAGCAGCTTACCTTGATGGAGGTGCTTCTTCAACAATGTATGTGGATGGAGAGGTCGTAAATAGACCATCTGGTGGTGAAGAAAGAGCCATTGCTCATAGCATCCTGATTAAAGTAGATAAGTAATGGTATTTCTTGTCGAAACATGTTATAATGTGCAAGAAATTGAGGAAGACTATCAATTGAGTATCCCTTTTATAGGGTGCTTAACAATATAGATAATGAGTCAACTTATAGTGGAGAGTTAATATGAATTTTGAATTGTTATGGATTATGGTCCTATCAGCAGTGCCAGTACTTGAACAAAAGGCGGCAATACCCCTTGGGCTTGGGCTTGGTTATTCTGAAATGACCACCTATATAGTGACATTGATTGGTGCAATATTGCCAGCCCCATTCATTTTATTGTTTATTCCAAAGGTCTTTGAATTTATGAGGCGTTTTGAGAAACTTGGTAAGATTGTGGATTGGTACGAAAAAAAAGGTGCTATGAAACGTGGTAAGAACATTGTTAAATATGAGCTTATTGGACTGTTAATGTTTGTGGCATTTCCATTACCTTTAACAGGTGTTTGGACGGGTTCAGCAGTGGCCGCATTGTTAAAATTAGACTTTAAAAAGGCATTTCCTACAGTTATAGTAGGTGCAGTGTTCTGTGGACTAATTATTATGATGATTGTCAAAGGTTTTATTGGTGGACTTGACTGGTTACTCTAAGACTCAAGCAATATAAGTTATATTCCAAAGACAAGAAAAAGATATAATTAGTATAATTCTACAATACATTTTGAACTAAGTATTATAGAATTACACTTTGACACAGTCTAAGTTATATAATAGAAGTAACTATAGAGCAAATAAGAAGAAAAAATAGATATTAGAGACTAATTTAATTAACCAAGGAGGATTCTAGGAATATGGGTACAAGATTATTTACTTCAGAATCAGTAACAGAAGGACATCCAGATAAGGTCTGTGATCAGATATCAGACGCTGTCCTTGACGCAATATTAGCACAAGATCCTAATGCCAGAGTGGCATGTGAAACAGCTGTAACAACAGGTATGGTTCTTGTTATGGGGGAAATCACTACCAATTGTTATGTGGATATCCCAAAAGTTGTTAGACAAAAAGTGAAGGAAATCGGATATACAAGAGCCAAGTATGGTTTTGATGGTGATACTTGTTCGGTTCTAGTAACATTAGATGAACAGTCTTCAGATATCGCAATGGGTGTGGATGAAGCTTTGGAATCACGTCAAGGCGAGGAACAAGAGATTGAAGCAACTGGCGCAGGTGACCAAGGTATGATGATTGGTTTCGCATGTGATGAAACAGAAGAGTTAATGCCATTGCCAATTGCATTGGCACATAGACTTGCAAGAAAGTTATCAGCAGTTCGAAAAGATGGCACATTAGATTACTTAAGACCAGATGGTAAATCACAAGTAACAGTAGAGTACGTTGATGATGTACCAGTAAGAGTTGATACAATTGTTATATCCACACAACATGATGAAGAGGTGACACAAGAGCAGATTCGTGAAGATTTAATTAGAGAAGTTGTGAATGCTGAGATTCCAGCAGACTTAATTGATGAAAAGACAAAATACTTCATTAACCCTACAGGACGTTTTGTTATCGGTGGTCCTCAAGGTGACTCTGGTCTTACAGGACGTAAGATTATCGTTGATACTTATGGCGGTTATGCTAGTCATGGTGGTGGCGCATTCTCAGGTAAAGACCCAACTAAGGTTGATAGATCTGCAGCATATGCAGCAAGATATGTGGCTAAGAATATTGTGGCTGCAGGCATAGCGAAGAAGTGTGAAATAGAACTTGCTTATGCGATTGGTGTAGCACATCCTGTATCTGTATATGTGAATACTCATGGCACAGGTACTGTAAGTGATGAGAAGATTACAGAGATTATAGAGAAGAATTTTGATTTGCGTCCAGCGGCAATCATCAGAGACTTGGAGCTTAGAAGACCTATATTTGCTCAAACAGCAGCATATGGTCACTTTGGAAGAGTTGATCTTGATCTTCCGTGGGAAAAAGTTGACAAGGTTGATGCCTTGAAAGCATCCCTAGCATAAGTTATAATAATCATAGCGATTATGAGATATGAAAAGAGCTATCAGTCTGCTGATAGCTCTTTTTTAATAGAGAGGATCCCTTATGGAGAGAGTCGAAGGTATTGTAGAAGACATTGTGTATAGAAATGAAGAGAATGGTTATACAGTCTTAACAGTTGCAACTGAAGAAGAGGATATGACCTTAGTAGGTCTTATGTTTGGTGTTACTGTTGGAGAGCATATTATAGCAGAAGGTGAAATAACAGCACACAATGTTTACGGCGAACAACTACAAGTTTCACATATAGAGACAAGTATACCAGCTGAACTTGAGGCCATCGAGCGATATTTAGGTTCAGGTGCTATTAAGGGCATTGGACCTTCTTTGGCCAAGAAAATAGTAGAGCGCTTTAGTGAGGATACTTTCTTTATCATTGAGAATGAACCTGACAAATTAGCGGAAATCAAAGGTATTAGCATACGTAAAGCCCAAGCTATAGCAGAGGTTTTTTATGAGCAGAGAAATATGAGGCAAGCGGTCATTTTTCTTCAGGAGTATGGTTTGTCACTTACCTACGCCATCAAGATCTACAACCAATACAAGGACAGAACCTACGATGTTGTAAAGCGGAATCCTTACGTTTTAGCAGAAGAGATACAGGGCATATCCTTTAAGATGGCTGACGAGATTGCAGAGAAGCTTGGCATCGATAAGACATCTGAGTTTAGAATGATGGCAGCCATCAAACATGTCTTGTATAGGATGACTGTAGATGGTCATACCTATGTTGTAGAGAGTGAACTAAAGCGATTGACCCATGAACTATTGCTAATTGAAATAGAAGATTATGAACAGATTTTTATGGAGTTGCAAATCAAAGGTCATATTGTCATTGAAGAACTTGAAGGGAAAACCTGTGTTTTTCTTTCTTCCTTTGATATGATGGAGAAATTTATAGCGGCTAGACTCTTTGAATTAACCCATATCAAATTGGACCACCATGACTCGGATGAAGCGGATGTACAAAGAATTGAAAAAGAGATGGGCATTGAATTTGATGATTACCAATCTGAAGCAATTTTGCAGGCGATGACTTCTGGTACCATAGTGATTACAGGTGGGCCAGGTACGGGTAAGACAACAACTCTAAACGCTATTATCAAGTTGTTCGAAGAACGGCGCCAAGAAGTATTACTTGCAGCCCCAACAGGAAGAGCAGCCAAAAGAATGTCGGAGACCACTGGACACGAAGCAAGAACTATACATAGATTACTTGAGATTAGTGGAGGGGTTGAAGGTGGCCATAGTTTTGAACGTAATGAGGAATACCCCCTCGAAGGTGATGTAATCATCATTGATGAAATCTCTATGATTGATACGACACTTATGTATCATTTGCTAAAAGCCATAGTTCCAGGGACTAGATTAATTCTGGTAGGTGATAAGGATCAGTTGCCGTCAGTAGGTGCAGGTAATGTGCTAAAAGATATTATCAGCAGTGGTTATATACATACCATAAGATTACAACGGATTTTTAGACAAGCCGGAGAAAGTCATATTGTCGTGAATGCTCATAAGATAAACTCAGGCGAGATGATTGATTTAAAACATAACAAAAGTGATTTTTTCTTTATTAAAAGATTGGAAGCCAGGAACGTTATTAGTGAAGTGACAACAATGATTAAGACACGGCTGCCCAAGTTTGCTGGCTTAAAAGACTTTGAAGGTATTCAGGTTTTGACCCCAACAAGAAAAGGTGTCCTAGGAGTTGATAATTTGAATATAGTGCTTCAAGAAGCGCTGAACCCACCCAATAAGGATAAAACTGAAAAAGAATATCGAGGCCGTTTATTCCGTGAGGGTGACAAAGTAATGCAGATTAAAAACAACTATAACTTAAGTTGGCGTATTATGAGTCAGTATGGTTTTACTGTAGATGATGGAATTGGTGTATTCAATGGTGATATGGGTAAAATAGATGAGATTAATCTCTATACGGAAAAGGTAAAGGTAACTTTTGATGATGATAGACAGGTCTATTATGATTTTAGTGGCCTTGATGAGCTTGACCTTGCTTATGCTGTGACCATACATAAGTCACAAGGTAGTGAATACCCAATTGTGATTATGCCATTATTTAAAGGGCCAACAATGTTGCTAAACAGGAACCTTCTCTACACAGGTATTACTAGAGCAAAAAGGTATGCTGTTCTTGTAGGGGATGACAGAGTTGTGGCCCAGATGATTGAGAACAAGAGAGAGATGGAGCGAAATTCAGCGCTGATGTTACGCATCATGGAAACATTTTCTGTTGGTTAGGAGTCAAGAGGATGGCACTTGTAGATTTTAAGAATATGGATTACCATGAACTCTGGGAAAAGTTTATAGAAGTGCTTTACCCAAATGTATGTGTTTTATGTGGTGACGTCTTATGTTATGGTGACAGACGTGGTGTATGTAAGCATTGTGAGGATGAGTATCCTTATATTGAAGGAGACTTATGCAGCTTCTGTGGAAAACCTCTTATTGATACAAGCATAGATATTTGTTATGACTGTAAAAAGAAAGACCATTATTACACAGAAGGCCGTAGTATGTGGGTATATGAGGATGCAGTTCAAGAGAGTGTGCATCAGTTTAAGTATAAGGATTCAATAGAGAATGGACAATTGTTTGCTAAAGAGCTGAGTAGGTATTATAATGGTATTAAGTACTGGCAAGTTGATTTGGTTGTTCCAGTGCCTCTGCATAAAAAAAAGATTGCGCAAGAGAGGTTACAATCAAGCTGGCCAAGTGGCAAAACATTTCTCTAGGATTAACCGCCTAGAACTTGCAAAAAATGATGCCTTGCATCGTATTAAGGAAACAGAGCCACAAAAAGATTTGACAGACAAAAAGCGGCTTAAGAACATTGAAGGAGCCTTCAAGGCAAACAAAGAGAGGGTCTGTGGTAAGAATATATTGCTGATTGACGATATATATACTACGGGGTCAACAATTAATGGGTGTGCAAAAGCGCTTAAAGAATGTGGTGCTGGAGAGATTTATTATTTGGCTATAGCCATTGGTAGAGGACTATAATAAAAGAAGGATAACTAAGTTTGAAGTTGTCTATGGAGGTGTTTTACATGAATGTTCGAAATTGTGTTAGGTGTGGAAAGATTTTTCAATATTCAAATGTTGGTAGACCAATATGTCCCAACTGTCGTAAAGATCTAGAAGTAAAGTTTAAGGAAGTTAGAGAGTACATTAAGCGTAATCCAAATACATCAATTGCAGAAGTATCCGAAGTGACGGAGTGTGACGTTAAGCAAATCAAACAATGGATACGTGAAGAGCGATTGTCCTTCTCAAAGGATTCAATGATTGGTATTGATTGTGAGAATTGTGGTACAACCATTAAGACAGGGCGTTTTTTGTGATGAGTGTAAGAAGACTGTAACCCAAGATCTTAAGAACGCTTATGACAGACCAAAGCAAGAAGTCAAAGAAAACCCATTTGCTCAGAAGAGGAAAGATACTCGTATGCGTTTTCTTAATAAAGATGAGTAATTTGATATTATTATAATTGAACAAAAGGGATTGACAGTGTATTTTGAAGCCTCAGACATGTTGGGGAATTCACCCAAAACTCGTTTCATAAATACACTGTCAATCCCTTTTGCTATGTTCAATTATAAATAATGTTTGGGAGAGTAGACCAACTGGAAATTTTTTTTTCAAAAAGACTTAATGTATGGTACATAGGTGCCGATATTCTTTATGAGACACCTCAAAAGAAATCGTTAACGATGAGTTCTAAGAGGAAATCCAGTCTAAAGGTGGTGACTATTATGAGAATCAATGGCATTCACGGTGTGAACCAAGTTTATAAGCAGAACAAAGCTAAAAAAGCCTATGGTTCATCATCGGTTGCATCAGGTAAAGATACGCTAGCGTTATCTGACTTTGCCAAGGAGTTATCCGTAGCAAAAGCAGCTGTTAGCCAAACACCGGATGTAAGACAAGCAAAAGTAGATGATATCAAGCAACAGATGCAAGCAGGGACTTACAACATCACTGCAGCACAAGTCGCTGATAAAATCATCGGAAAACTCTAATCTGATTAATCTCAGAATATAATGACACAACTTCTTAAGAGGAAGGATCACTATGGCAAGTTTAGTAGAAGATCTAATGACAGTATTAGAAGAAGAAACAGGATGTTATCAACTTCTTCTAGAGATGGCGAATAATAAAAAGGATGTTATTATTAATGGGGATTTGCCCAGCCTACAGGAAATGACGAAGCAAGAGCAGGAACTGGCTGGGCTACTTTTGCGTTTAGAGAAGAAAAGAGAAGAAATAATCAAGGATATATGCCTTGTAACAAATAAAAATCCAGAAGAGATTACAATGACTAAATTGGTTGGGTATTTGGCAGGACAAGACGCCGAGCAAAAGAAGTTAGCCACAGTTGTGGAAGGGTTGACTAAAGTTGTTCTTCCTCTGGGACAAGCTAATAAGACAAATCAACAACTTCTTGAACAATCATTGGAGTTTGTAGATTTTACGATGAATGCTTTACAAAGTAGTAGAGAGCCAGTTAATAATAGTACATACCAGGCAAAAGGTAAAGGTTATGGTGTTGCATCACAAGGCAAAGGTAAAAACTTCTTTGATGCGAAACAATAGACAATGAATTACAAGGATAATTGACCTAGAAGAAAGAGGTGACGAACATGTCATCAATTAGTAGTTTATCAAGAATGGTATCAGCCTTAACGGCTAATGAACAGGCACTTAATACAACTGCACATAATCTAACAAACGTAAATACTCCAGGGTATGTAAGGCAACAAGTGTTGATGAATGAGAGTCGCTACATTCATATAGGCGAAAGTGGCACATCAACAATGAGTGTTGGGATGGGTAGCAGTGTCAATTCTATTCGTCAAGTCAGAGATATCTTTCTAGATCAATCTTATAGAGAAGAATCTGGTAGACAAGGTTTTTATGGTGCCAAGTCAAAAGCAATAGATGAGATTGAGACAATTCTAGGTGAAACTGAAGGGGAGTCTTTCTCCAAAATATTGGATGACCTTTGGACTTCAATTAGTGAACTAGCTAAACATCCTGATGGTCTTGAGACTAGAGGTCTATTTGTTCAAAGTGCCGTGATATTTGCAGAGAAATCCAACCTTATTATGGAACAACTAAATAACTATCAAGAGGATATGAACAAAGAAGTGACAGATACCATTGATAGAATGAACATTATTGGAAGTGAAATCAACAGGCTTAATGATGTTATATCCAAAGCAGAAATTGGTGGCGGTAATGCCAATGATTATAGAGATGAAAGAAATTCATACCTTGATGAACTAGCTCAGTTGGTTGATGTTTCTTATAGAGAAGATGCCTCAGGTAATATGTTGGTTAATGTGGAGAATGTTCCATTTGTTATGAAAGGGCATTACCAAGAAATAACCACAATGCAAGCAGAGCCTTTTAGTGACTTGCTAGTACCAGCGTGGCCACACCTTGGTCAAGGTGTATTTAACTTTGATAACCCAGTTGGGCCTGATTATGATAATGACATTGGTCAACTCAAAGGTTTGGTTTTAGCAAGAGGAACAAGGGCTGCTAATTACACAGATTTGCAAAGTACTACAGTGTATGAAGAAGAGCTTAAAGACTCAGTCATTATGATGGCTCAGGCTCAGTTTGATAACCTTGTTCATGGAATAACAACTATGATAAACGATGTGGTGGCCCCTAATACGGCAGGATCACCAGCCTATTTAGATACAGCCAATGCACCCTTTGGACTTGACGGTTCACAAGGTGTTGAGATATTTAAGAGAACCTATATGGATAGGTATGACCCAGCTAGTTTGCCTATTGCAGGCGCTTTTAATGAAGAAGATGCCAGTAATGGCTATTCACTGTACGCAGCTGGTAATATTGAGATAAACCCAGAAATACTTGCAGATTATGACAAGATTGCTCTTAGTGCTCAACTAGGCTATGACGGTGATAATTCTGTGGTAACGGAAATATTAACACGTTGGGACCAATCTTTTAGCACACTTGAACCAGGCGCAACAGGTGCCATGAATTTTCGAGAATATTATACAGGCTTTGTTGGCAACTTAGGTAATATGGGTTATATAGCCACGAGCCAAATGGAAAATCAAGATCTTATGTCAACACAGATAGATAATCAACGTAACATGCTAATGGGTGTTTCGTCTGACGAAGAGCTTGGTAATATGATGAAATATCAACATGCTTACAACGCAGCATCACGTGTCGTCACTGTTGTAGACCAGATGATTGAACAGATAGTTACGTCACTTGGTCTCGTTGGACGATAGCCAACGAACGCAAGTGACAATACTCGCTAGATGAATTGTATTTTGATTCATCGAATAACATATATTCTTATTTGTAGAAGTAGGAGATCTCTTATGAGTTCTCGGCGAATCAAAAAGCGATTAGCCTGCCACTTCTATGAAAATCAATGACTTTCGATGAATCAAAAGGCGATTAACCTATCGTCATCATCGAATACATATATTCCTATTGATAATAAGAAAGGAGGATTCGATTTGGGACAATCTGCATTTTTTGGAATAGGCGTTGGAACACAAGGCCTATACACTGCTAGAACAGCTTTAGACATTACCAATCATAATATTGCCAATGCTGAGACTGCCAAGGTTATAGCCGTCAGTATGGTATTCAGCGTGCAACTAGACCCCTCCCAAGCGGACCTCAAGGTATGATTGGAACTGGATCACAGATAACCAATGTATCACAACATAGGGATGCATACTTAGATTATAAGTATTGGACCATGACCAACACAATGGGTGAGTTTGAGATTAAGAATGAAATTCTAAGTCAAATGGAACTTATTTTTAACGAACCATCTGACACAGGTTATAATACTTACTTCAATAATATATTTGAGAGCCTTAATGAGCTATCGATTAATCCTTCGGATTTAACTGTGAGAAGTAACTTTGCTTCGTCATTAGATTCTTTTGCAAACTACATGAATGATGTTGGGCAACAACTTACGGACCTTCAAAAGGAAGCAAACTTTGGCCTAAAGACAAATGTGGATCAGATAAACTTTTTTGCTCAACAGCTAGCAACCCTTAACAATCAAATTGGGAACTTGGAACTTACAGGTAAAGCAGCCAATGACCTTAGAGATGAAAGAAATAGAATCATTGATGATTTATCAACAATCGTCAATGTTGAGACCAAAGAATTGACCGATGCCAATGGTAAAAAAAACATTTAAGGTATCTATAAATGGCCAAACCTTACTTCATGATACGACTGCATATTATCTTGAAGTTAGACCTAGAGATAGTTTTAACAATCCTGAAGATTACGTAGATATGTATGATGTTTATTGGAAGTCAGGCAAAGAACTCTACCTTGACAATCCTGCAATAAAAGGTGAATTAAAAGGCTATATAGACCTACGTGATGGCAACAATGGTGAAAATTTCACTGGAGATGTATTTTCTGGACAAGGAACATCAACTATTGTTGTTGAGAATATGAACAGAACTGATTTGCCAAGCGCAGGAGAAATCAATGTTGATGGAACATTGATGAAATATAATAGTTACACTTACGATGCACTTAATGACCGGGTGACGTTTGAACTGGGAGCGCCAGCCAGTGTTGATACTGGTACAGCGACAACAAGTGATTTACTTGGCAATGCA